>Ga0114933_10003216_pt1 | contig 16182 bp, 14 predicted proteins | sample 4SBtaG_FD_89691 | JGI IMG/M metagenome (GOLD analysis project Ga0114933, IMG submission 89691) | Deep subsurface microbial communities from Kolumbo volcano to uncover new lineages of life (NeLLi) - 4SBTROV12_W25 metaG | ecosystem: Environmental > Aquatic > Marine > Volcanic | place: Kolumbo... | reverse complement strand
TGCAGCTTCTTTAATATAAAGATTATTCATGATTTTAGAAAGTAAGGTCATTTCTCTATAATCATGTTCTAGTATGATTTCTTGAATTTCTATAAATGCCTGATCAGGGATATTTAAACTATTATGATTCAAATTTTTTTCCATAAATAAATTATAACTAATAAGTCAAAATAACCAACTGGCCTAAATTGTTTATTTGACACTGAAATATATATCATCTATTATCAATTTTAAATATAAAACATAATTTAGAGAGGTGCTTTATGTCAAATAAAACTATTAATGGAATAATGTTTATAATCGCCGGATTAGGTTCAATTGTAGTTTATATTGGGCTAGGTGAGACAGGAATTCTTGATAAGAGTCACACAGAAAAAATCGCAGCTTACGCATTACTTGCTATGCCGTTAGCTTTTATGATGACGAGGAATATTGAAAGGAATAATTTGATTGATGCCGGATTACTGGTAATAGTTGTTGGGTTAAGTATGGGTCTTGTATCAGATGCTATTAGCAGTGCTGAGATAAGTACTGAATCTGAATCAATTGGTGATGTAATCGCATGGACAGGATGGTCTATTATGTATCTTGGAATGTTTGTAACAGGAATAGGATATTTACGAACCAAACTATTCCCTCAATGGTTATCAGGATTATTAGCAGTTGCAGCCTTTGCCTTTTTTGCTTTTATAGCTATCTTAAACGGTGAACAATTAGCAAACAATGAAGATCTTATCGCACCTTTATGGATGGCTAATAGCATTGTTCTAGTTATCATGGGAATATTTACTATCAGAAGAACAGACAAAAAAACAAAATAAATTATATGGTGGATATTTTTAATAAAAATATCCACCATAATTTTTCATTAGGTTTTTGTTTTAATGAATGATTCTACAACCAAATTAAATTCTTCTGGGTGCTCTCTGAATGGAGAATGACCTGACCTGTTAAAAATATGCATGCTAGAATTATCAACATTTGGTAAAACTAAATTTAAGCAATTAATGCCGATAGGGTCCCATAAAGCTGAGGGATCGTTAAGTCCCCAAACAACTAAAGTCGGAGTTTTCAAACGGCCTGCCCTTATCCATGAATGAGTTTCATTTCTTCTGTTAGCTAAATCATCAATAAAAATTTGTCTTAATTCTATAAACTTAGATGCAGCTTCTTGATTTTTTGATTGCTTTGAATATTCCATAAGGCCATCAATCCATTCATCTGTTATATGTTCTGTACCAAAAGAATTTTCAGCAGCAGAATAAAATGCTCTTTCTTTAGGATCTTTTATTAACTTCGCTCTTTCAGCAACATCTTCATAAAAGTTAAATGTATTTGGATTTGACATTAATGTTGCACTATCAATAATAACATTAGATTTTGCTAAATGAGGATATTCTAAAGAAATTCTTGTTGTCATATAGCCTCCTCTAGAATGACCTAATAAATGAGCATTAGTAATGTTAAGTTTGTTCATGAAAGCTACTGCATGTTTTACCTGGGCACTCATTGTATAATCTTCGTTAACTTTTGGATTATCTGTATATCCTTGTCCTAATTTGTCAAAAGCATAAACATGATAATTTTTTGCAAACTCCGAAAAATTCATAAACCAAATTTCAGCACTTGAAGCCATTCCCATTTGGCCTCCATGAATAAGTATCATAGGCTCCCCTGATCCTTCTTCAAAATATCTCGTATTAATACCATCAATATCAATATATTTTGCTTGCGAATTATCCATTGTAAAACTCCTTTAAAATAAAGACAAATAATTATCAATATAACTATAGCAAAACGTAAATGTCAATTCACATAAAATTAAAATTCATAACTTAAATGCACTAAACCTGCAATTTTTTATTAACAAAATCAACAAGATTGTCAGTAGGATCAAATCCTAATACTATATCTGGATCTGCCACAAAATTTGACATAGCATTAATATCATAAATATAAGTTTCATCATCTTCAGAATTAACTAAATATTCTAACCCACCTACATCAATTTTTGCTGATTGGAATATTTTCTCTACATTTCGAATAATATTTTTAGGAGGATCAAATTTTTCTACAATAGATCCTCTGTCAGAAACTCCATCTTTCATCCCATCAATTTTCTGATCGTCAATTTTACAATAATCAGCAGGACACAAATTAAATTCGCCTTCCGTCAAATGGATTTTTATTGCATAAATATATTTTCCACCTATTGTCTCAACTCTAATAATACTTGAATCTTTCGCTGTTAAAAATTCTTGTACTAATAAAGTTTTATCAATTCCCCAATCAATTTTATTTAATGACAAATAATTTTTTAATTCAATGTATGTCTCAAATTTAATTATGTTTGCACCACTTCCACCTATATTTGGTTTTAAAACAATTGGAAATTTTAAATCTTTAGCTGTCTTTAAAATTTCATTTTCATGATTAACCACAAAAGTTTTGGGATGTTTTATATTTAAAGATCTTAACAAATTAATTTGATTCGATTTTGAGAATTCATAAGTGTAAGCATCATACCCATTTATAATTTCAATTCCTAAAGATTCTAGGTATTTTAAATAATTAAGTGTATAAAAAATAGAATTTTCATTACCTCTATTAAATGCAGAAGGGCTCATTCTATTAAACATAACATCTACACCTACATTGATTTTTGACTCTCCTGGATCAAAAGATGTATTACGACTTTCCATTTTAATATGATCAATTCCTTTCTCATCTAATTTGCTGAAAAATTTCTCAAACCATTCTGGATGTTCATAATAAACACCTAAAGTCTTATTATTCATTTTTTTCCTCCAATATTATAAATAAAAAAACCCCCTTAAAATTTTAAGGGGGTTTTTTGTAAATACAAATATATAATAAGCCCCGTTATGGAACGTGACAACAACAATTATTATTTAGTATATAAATTAACATCTCAAAATTATTTTAACATCTAAGTCAATTGTTATTCACAATTTTCCCATGGCTTATTCCATATATCAGAGGAATGATAAGAGGTCTTAATAAATAGTTTTATTCTATCTTTAAATCTTCTCGGGAAACAGAATGATCCCAATCATTATTTACTGCCAATTGAGCTGCAACCCATCCCCAATCATCTGCTGATTTTGCAGCTTTCCCATTGCCTCCGGTTGCAACAAGAATGCGATCATCATATACATAATCAATATATGGCAAGCCGGTTACTGTTTGAGTAACTGCACAACTCTTCGTATGCCAATTTTTACTATCTTTTAAAGGAGGAATCAATTCTGATATATATTCCCTAAAATCTCGAAAATTGTTCTCAGATCCAGTTCCTTGAAACCATTCAATCAATTCTGATCGGCTATTCAATTTTTTATCTGATGTACTCCCAATTCCAATTTTCAGATATGTGTTGCCATCAGGGTATTTTATAGGAGGTAAAATATATGCATTGCTTTCAGCTACACCCATTGTAGGCATAGTACTTAATACTTGTTGTAGTTCATCATCAATTTCTGCCAATACAACAGTTCTTCCGTATACAATTAAATTTAAAGATTTTGGAAGCAAATCACATGCGTCAGTGAATGCTCCAGTAGCAACTAAAACTTTATCAGCATATAATTTTTCATTATTTCTGAGTAGTATTTCCACAGAATTCCCATTTACAGAAATAGTCTTGACTTCTTGTTCTACAATATCTGCTCCATATTTGCGAGCCATTTTTGTTTGAGCCTCAACCATATTTCTTGGACTAATATGTCCTGCTAATCCGCTTTCAACCAAGCCGACAGTATTATCATCAATTGACAAAAAAGGATAATTTTTTCTAATATCAGAAGAACTAATACGCTTAAAGTCTGCATTTACTGTTTTTGCTGAAAATTCTGATTGTTCAACATAATCTAGATGCTCAGGTCCTTGAAGTCCTAAGTAACCAGAATTTGTAAAAAAATCAATCCCGCTATCAATCTCTAATTGTGAAAATCTTTCAATCGATCGTTTAGCTGTTATAGACCATGGGATGCTTGGGTCTACTAAACGTACCATACGACCTTCATCATAATGACTAGCAAAAACCCCGTCATGTTTTACAGTATCTTTAGGTTCACCTGGTCCAATAACTGCTACGCCATCACTTATCATAGATAAATGACGGCCTGCCGCACTACCAATAAGACCTCGACCAATAACTGCTATTTTGTACATAATTTTTCTTTAAATTAATTAAATCTATCGTTAATAATTTATTATATCAATGATTATTATTCACAAAAGTCCCATTGTTTAGTTGGAAAATATCTTGTTATAAGATCGTATAACTCAGGATCAATCTTTTTAATCTTATGTCTTCTGTCATATGGAGGGTTTTTAAAATTAGATTTGTCCATCATGTATCCTTCTACCGTCATAGCCCAGAATTCTCCTACAAAATGCGACATATTTTGGGTCTGCCCTTTTTCTAAGTTCTGAGAATAACCAGTATCAAATATTCCTTTATTAATTGAGTTTTCTGCAATTTTGTATATTCTTTCATAAAAATAAATTTCATTAATTTGCTCAAAAACCACATGATTAATTGTGTGGACTAATTCATGTATAACTGGATCGCCACCTCTATCATAATTCCCTGGTCTACATAACCAATCTGCATTAGCTGTCATAGAAGCATCAGTCATTCCCATTGCAAATCCCCCAGGTTCTGTATTGCCAGGATATTCAGGTAATGATCCTGCAGTGCCAGTGAAAACAGATATTCTCACTTCATTATCTTGTAATATTTTTCTTAATTCTGGTATTTTAGAAGTCATATAAATTACAGATTTTCTTCCTTGTAATAATGCTCCGTCATCCACTTCTGGTCCGCTAACAATTATTACTCCTCCTCCAGTTATATATTTAGTATAAAACTCCAAACCTTTAGGACTAGGAGATTTAATTACTTTGGGACCAGTATCAATATAAGGAAAAGGCAGCCACTTAGATGCATGCCCAGGCCAGTCAGTTCGAAATTTTAATAAAACATTAATATCTATCATCAATTGTCTTAATGTACCATTAAATTTTTGATTCTGATAAGTATCACATAATTTATTTTTATATTCTAAGTAATCATCTAAAGTTATTTCTATATCAGCAAATTTAATTTTTTCAAATTTCCCTGGATTGTATTTTTTCGAATATTCTATCAACATCTCATAGACCCATGTAGCAAAAGGACCATTTCTTGCAATATCTCCTTCAAATGATACGAATGAATATTTACCTATCGCATGTGTATCCCTTAATTTAGCATCAAGTCCAATAAAAAAATCTTTGGCATCAATTTTTTTTGAATTTGAAAATAAAGAATCACAATTTTCAATGTTGGTATCAATCGTGTTTTGTATTGCAAAAAGCTTTCGAACACTTAAATCCGCTGCTTCAGCTTTTTCTTGTTTTTCTTTTGCTGCTTTGGCTTCAGCTTCAGCTTTTTCTTGTTTTTCTTTTGCTGCTTTGGCTTCAGCTTCAGCTTCAGCTTTTTCTTTTGCAGATTTGGCAGACAAGGCTTTTGCTTCAGCTTTTTCTTTATTTTCTTTTGCTGCTTTTGCTTCAGCTTTTTCTTGTTTTTCTTTTGCAATTCTCGATTCAGCTTCAGCTTTTATCTTTTCTTCATTTGCTACTTTGGCTTCAGATTCTAGGGTAGCTTGTTCTTCAGCTTTTTCTTTTCTTAATTCATCAAGTTCTTGTTGTATTTTTTGATTTTCTAATTCTATTATTTGTAATTGAAGTTGATTTATTTCATCATCATTACTCGAAGAGCAACTCAAAATTAATAATGGTAAAAGAAGTATTAAGAATATAATTGATTTTTTCATAGCTTAATTATTATAAATTTGAATTGTATCAGTAATTGATTCAGAAGATATCATTGATACATATAATGATATATCTTCAAGATGCTGATTTATTTGTTCTGGTGAAATTCCTGCTGTGCCATAAACAGTAAAAACAACATCCTTTGTACTGGATGTTATGGACGTACGTTTGTCGGGTCCATAAATGATAGACGATATTATTCCTTCGCTGTCAGAAATATACATATCATTTTCATTAAGTTTTTGAGCGTTTCCATTCATTCCAATATATGATTCACTTCCTTTTGAAGTGTTAAGTTCAATAGGTAATTTTAATTTTGATAAATCATGACCAGCTGTTAATAATTGATTTTTCAATTCAGCAGTAAACATAGCACTTACAAGAGAAGAAATACGAGGTAGATTACGGTTTTTTAGAGCTACTGATTCAAGTTGTAGCATTACATGATAAGATTTTTTAAATTTTTTATAGTGTTGAGTGTAAGCTTTTATAGTATTTAATTCGCGAATTCCTTCTCTGCCCGAATCTGAAAAACGATTACGAATTTCATTCTCTACATTTTTCATTTCATTATCTAGAGCGGAACTTTTTTGAGGGTTAATAGTATTTTTTATTACTAGTAAGCCAACTGTAGCGCCAGGAAAAGTATTTTTCCATTCATTTGATATTTGCAGATTTAAATTATTATTTTTGTTTTCCATATAATTTGAATTATAAATTATAAATGTGTAACTATAAATATAGATTGAAGGAAACTATAATAAACTAACATATATTGGAATTAGGATTAGGAGAGAATTATTATGAGTCAAAAATCGGAAAACAATATACATTATTATTCAATGTCTCAATTGAGAGATTTATATAAAAATGATGAAACTAATCCTTTGGAAGTGACAAGATATATGTTTGAAAGAATTCAAAAACATGATCCCGAATTAAAATCATATGCCACTCTTATGGAAAATGAAGCACTAAGTATGGCAAAAACCTTATCAGAAAAATCTAAACAAATCTTAAGTCCATTACATGGCATTCCTGTTGCAGTTAAAGATCTATGTTATACAAAAGGTATTAGAACTATGGGTGGAACAGAAGTCCTTGAAAATTTCATCCCTAAATTTGATTCCACTGTTGTAAAAAAATTATACGAAGCTGGAGCTATCATTTTAGGCAAATTAAATACAACTGAAGGAGCTATGGGCGGATATAATCCCAAAAGATTGGCTCCAAGAAATCCGTGGGATTTAGAAAAATGGGCTGGTTCTTCATCTAGTGGATCAGGCGTAGCTACCTCTGCAGGATTATGTTTTGGATCTTTGGGAAGTGATACTGGAGGATCAATTAGATATCCTTCTGCAGCGAATGGCATTGTCGGATTAAAACCAACTTACGGAAGAGTAAGTAGATATGGGGTATTAGATTTAGCAAAATCATTAGATCATGTAGGTCCAATGACAAGAACAGTCAAAGATGCTTGGGATATGTATTCAGTAATCAAAGGCCTTGATGTAATGGACCCAACTACTTTAAGTGATACAGACCATAGTACTTTAGATGATGTGAATATTAATGAGATTTCTATTGGATATGATGATGATTATTCGAGTAGAGGTGTGGACTCTGAAATCATTAATGCTGTAAGAAATGCTGTAAAAAAATTTGAAAGTTTAAATTTAAATATTGAACCCGTAAAAATGCCTCAAGTTGAAGAATATTTGTCATATTGGAATGTGTTGTGTAGTGCCGAAGCAGCCTGGGCTCATTCAGAAAATTATCCGTCTAAAAAAAATCAGTATGGTAAATGGTTTGGCGAATGGTTGCAAAATGGATGCGATGTAAGTAGAGAAGATTATATTAACGCATCTGTAAAGAGAGATGAGTCAAATAATCTGATATCTAATTCCTTAAAAAATGTTGATGTTTTAATCGCTCCTACATTGATAAAATTCCCTCATTATGTTGATGATGAAATACATTATGGATCAATAGATAAAAACAGAGACAAAGATACTGGGAAATTTACTATTCCTTTTAATTACAACAGATATCCTACTCTCACATTACCTTGTGGATTTAGTAAATCAGGATTTCCAATTGGTATGCAAATCATTGGTAAACCTATGACAGAATCACTTATTTGCGCATTGGGTGCTAAATATGAACAGATTACAGAATGGGATAGTATTCATCCAAAAAATTATATTGATTAGATTTAAATTATGATAAATAAATTTAAAGATATTTTATTAATATCGGTTATTATTATCGGAGTGCTATACCTGATTATATGGTCGTCAGAAGATAAATATAAACAAGATGCTTACGCATTAGTGATCGATATATGTACTGACTCTACTGCCATAGATAAGTATGAAGGAGAATTCAAAGTCGATCTTTCACAAAATCATTTGGTTTATGATAATGACGCTAATTTATACAAGTGTACTGACCCAAATTTAGATACTTGGCCTAAGCCTCAATCTGCATATGCTAATGCTAGAAATTTTGTTATAAATTTATTTGATTAAATCAATATAAATTAAGCTTTATTTTGATTTATTAATTATGAGTGATTTAATTCGACTGTACCAACTTTTTTATCTACTGATTCAATATCATTATTAGTATCTATACTTTGATTTCTTTGAGCGTCAGCTCTTTCCATTGCTGCGTAATCTTCATAAAGTGATATTGCAATAACTGTTGTATCGTCAGCTCGTATTTGTAAAAGTTGTTCTGCTTCAGGGAATTTACTTGCCGCAGTTGAGACATAGTTTTGTACCATGTCATCTGCTCCTTTTTTTGATTTCATAGTGAGTGTTGTAATTCTGCAAACTGACATAAATCCTCCTAATTGAATATATGCTTTTTAGGCATTATGACATCAAATGACAATCTTAACAATTGTTTATATAAAATATATAAACTTTACATATTTTAATTTTATGAATCTTTGCCTCTTCTCAAGGATTTTCCAGGTAGATTACCGGTGTGAATACTATCTTTTATTACAAATGATCCATTTACTATTACATGCTCAATTCCTTCAGAAAGTTGCCTTGGATTAGACTTGGTAGCAGGTACATTAACTTTTGGTAAATCAAAAACAACAATATCTGCATCATAATTGTCTAAAATTAACCCTTTACTTTTCAACCCAAGTCTTTGTGCAGGAAATGAAGACATTTTCATTATTCCTCTCTCTAAAGTTATAAATTTATCATCTCTAGCATACTCAGATATGATTTTTGTGAAAGTTCCGAAAGTTCTAGGACTTGGATGATCACCAAATAAAATAGAATCGGAAGCAATCATTCCTGCTTCATGCTTGACGAATTCATGCAATGTCTGTGGATTAGCACCAAGACCTACATATGATATACCTAAATTTTCATCTAATAATAAATCGAACATCACTTCCGCAGGTTCTTGTTTTTTTATCCCTGCTATTTCACTAACTGAAAGACCGTCATATTGCTTATTGTGCGGTTTTTTGAAATTAGTTAACCATGTAGTTCCAAAGTTTCGCGTTATTTCTTTTGCTATATTTTTTCGTGATTTAGCAGATTTTAAATGTTCTATCAATACTTCAGGGCCTCCATCTTTTGTCCAATGAGGTAGTAAAATTGTCAATGAAGTTCCTGAATAAGGATAAGTGTAGCAGTCAAAAGTTACATCCATACCTCCAGATCTTGCGTCTTCAACTAATCCTAAGTAATCGGTATATTTACCGTTAACAATATTTCTTTCGTGTATATACATCATTTTTTGATAATAGTGAGTTAAATGAAGAGGTAATTCAGATTTTCGTGAAATTTCTATTGCTTCTTCAAATGGAGCTAGTACATTTTCAGGTTTGGCTAAAGATGCTCTAGTGTGTGTGTGATACATTCCATCCAATTTGGCAGCCTCTTTTCCTAGTTCTATTAGTTCTTCTGTATTTGCAAATGCTCCTGGAGCGTAGTCAAGTCCTGTAGATAATCCCCAAGCACCTTCTTCCATTGATTCCCTTAAAGCTGATTTCATATTTTCAATTTGTTTTTTGCTTGCTGGTTCATTATTCCATCCAACTCCCCATATTCGTAAAGGACCATTCCCAATAATACAAGCAATATTGATTGCAACATTGTTATCCACTTTATTAAGATACTCGATTGTTTTTAGCCAATCAGGCGGACCTGGCGGATAATCATTTAATCCTGAGTCTAACCATATATATCTTTCCAAATCAGATTTGGTTTTGAATGGCACTGGTGATATCCCGTCAATTCCTATTAATTCTGTAGTAACTCCTTGGAATACTTTTGGCTCATGTTTTGGTTCTCCAAATATTGTTAACCCAGTATGGGAATGTAAGTCTATGAATCCAGGAGAAATAATTTTGTTTGTACAATCTATTTCTATATCTGCTTTAAGATCCGACTGGTTTCTTAGTACTGAGATTTTCCCATCTTTTATAAAAACCGACCCATAAAATCCAGGATTTCCTGTCCCGTTGATTATCAAACCATTTTTTAAAGCTATTGTGTCAGTCAAGTTAATCGTCCTTTAGGAAAATTTACCCAGCTAGACATTTCATGGGGCATAGTAACAGGGTCAGATTTACATACATGATTTTTATTTAATTGTTCTGTTTTAGTAACGCCAATAAAACTTAAAGTACTTACATATTCATCTTCAAGAATTTCAAGAGATTTTACCAAACCTTCTTCACCTGCAGCTGCTAGTCCCCAACATTGAAGTTTTCCAATAGCTACACAATCTGCCCCAAGTGCTATAGCTTTCGCGATATCACTGCCTCTTTGTACTCCTCCGTCTATTACGATTTTAGCTTTTTTGTTAACGGCTTCCACTATTTCAGGTAACATATCCATAGTTCCTAAATTATAATCTAACTGTCTTCCTCCATGATTAGAAACCCAAATCACATCAGCACCATGATCTAAAGCAATTTTGGCATCTTCTTTTGTTGCTATTCCCTTTATAATCAAAGGTAGGTCTGACATGTTATTTATTCTATCTAAACTATCCCATGTAACTGATGCTGCGTGTACAGGATTAAAAGCGATCCGAGTTGATCTTGCATCATACTTGCTTAACATAGGTCTTTCTCTTCTGCTCAGCCTAGGTGTGTCTACTGTTATACATAATGCTTTGTAATTAGCATTTACAGCCCTAGTTATCATTTCTTTAGTCCATTGTTCATCGCCGTGGATGTATAGTTGATAAATTTTAGGATTACTTGCAGCCTTCGATATTGTTTCTAAGTCAGGCTCACTAACTGAACTAATCACATCATAAACATCGAACTTGTCAGCAGCTTTTGTAGCAGCAGATGCTCCGTCTTTGGTGAAATGTTGCTGAGAACCAATAGGTGCAAGTAATATAGGAATTCTTAATTTTTCTCCTAAAAATTCTGTTGATGGATCGACTGATGAAGTGTCAATTAGAACCCTAGGTTTAAATGCGAGTTTATCAAAAGAAAGTCGATTTCTTCGCATAGTAGTTTCAGATTCAGCTCCTCCTACCAAATAGTCCCAAGGCCCTTGATCCAAGTTATCTCTGGCAATTTGAATGATTTCCTGATTGGTTAAGACGTTTTCTAAATTGATTTTCTTCATGCAATCAGGAATTTACTTTTGAATTTATAAATGCGTATATTGCCTGATTAAATTCTTCTGTCTGCTCTCTGAATGGATAGTGACCAGATTTATTAAAAATATACATTCCAGAATTTTCAACATTTGGCAGTATTAAGTTTAAGCAATTAATACCAATAGGATTCCATATCGCTGAAGGATCGTATATAGACCATACAACTAAGGTGGGGACTTTTAATCTTCCTGCTTTTATCCATGCATGTGTTTGGTTTTGCTTATCCGATAAATCTTGTAAAAATGCTGGATAAAGTTCTTGTGCTTTATCCTGAGCTTGTTTAAATTTATTAGAAGATGTGTAATCAAGAATTCCTTTTATCCATTCATCTGTAATATGATCAGTACCATATGAATTTTGAGACATGGAATAATGAACTTTTTCTTTTGGATCAGAGATTGATTTTGCTCTTTGTGCAACTTCTTCATAAAAAGAAATATTCTCCATCAAAGTGGCACTATCAATTATAACTATTGATTTTGCTAGATCAGGATATTCTAAAGCCATTCTTGTGACCATGTATCCTCCTCTTGAATGTCCAATTAAATGCGCATTTGATATACCCAGCGTTTCCATGAATTCTGCAGCATGTTTTACTTGCCCGCCCATAAAGTAATCTTCGTTGATTTTGGGATTATCTGTGTAACCTTGTCCTAATTTATCAAATGCATAAACATGATATTTTTCTGCAAAAGTATCGAAATTTTTACTCCATACTTCTGCACTTGATGAATTACCTGCAGCAGCTCCATGAATTAAAACCATTGGTTCTCCTGAGCCTGCTTCAAAATATCTTGTGTTTATACCGTTTACATCTACATACTTAGCTTTTGATATATCCATATACGCCTCTCAAATATTAATTTAATGAATTGATGAAATTTTTATAATATGTTTATAATCAAAGTATAAAATTAAAGGTGATGTATGAGCAAGACAGGATTATCAGCAATATGGCACGATACTACTCAAAAATTTGAAGTTACAGAACTTCCTATAAAAGAAACAGAGTCAGATGCTATAAATATTAGAGTTGAGGCGACAAGTGTTTGTGGATCGGATTTACATATTTGGAGAGGAGATGGTATTCCAGAAGAAGAAGGGCCTCGTGACCCATTTGTGTTTGGACACGAAATGATGGGCTCTGTAGCAGAACTTGGTAATAAGATAAAAACAGATTCACTTAAACAACCTCTAAAAGAAGGTGACAGAGTAGTTTTTACTTATTATTTCCCTTGTCAAAATTGTTATAACTGTATCAGAGGTGAATTTGGTGGTTGTAAATTTCGAAGAACATATCCAACCATTGATTATTGCAGCGGAGGTTTTGCACAATACTATTATTTAAGAAATCCTAATTTTGTATTTAAATTACCAGACGAAATAAATAATGCCGCAGCTGCTCCAATTAATTGTGCTTTGGCTCAAGTAATTGAAGCTTTTAGAATTTCGGATTTCAGATTTGGTGATAATGTAGTAATTCAAGGCGCTGGAGGACTGGGGATAAATGCTTCTGCGGTTGCATCTGATATGGGCGCTAATAAAGTGATAGTCATAGATGGACAAAAACCAAGATTGGAATTAGCTAAAAAATGTGGAGCAACAGATATTATTGATATTAATGAATACAGTACTGTTCAATCTAGAGTGGACAGAGTAAAAGAATTAACTAATGGTATTGGAGCTGACATTGTTATTGAACTAGTAGGATTTCCTGCAGCTGTAGAGGAAGGAATACAAATGTGCCGTATGAGAGGAACTTATCTTGAAGTTGGGCATATTTCACCAAATAGTATGATTAATGTTGATGTTCAACAATTAGTATCTAATCAGATTAGATTTTATGGAATTCAACATTATGATCCATGGATATTACCTAATGCTATAGATTTTCTTTTAAGGACAAAAAACAAATATCCTCTAATGGATGTTGTGTCACATGAATTTCCAATTACAAAAATTGAAGATGCATTTAAAACTGCAGAATGGCTTGGAAGTTCTAGAAATATAGAAGTAACAAGAGCTATTGTTACTCCATAAAATTATAAATTTAATTATAAGAGGTTAGTATGAGTGTAAGAAAAATAGAAATTAAGGACAAATCGTTATTTGCTGACGGAAAAGTTTTTGGCGAAAATGGTCAATTTTATCAAATTGATGGCACAATTGAATTTGCCGTTGATCCAAACAATAAAGTTAATGAAACAATTACTGATTTAAAGCTTGCGCCAACAAATTCTGATGGGCGAGTTGCTTTCACATCAAAATTTTCATTGATAACACCTTCAGACGCTAATTTAGGTAATAATAGATTAGTAGTTGATATTGTGAATAGAGGGCGGCCTTTAATACATAGTAATTTCAATCGTGTTGATTTGTTTAATAACGATGAAGGAGATGGTTTTTTATTTAATAATGGATATTCTGTTTTGTCACTTGGATGGCAATGGGATGTAATAGAAGATGACGCTTTATTTGGCTTAAAAGCTCCTTTTGCGGAAATCAATGAAACAGGATTCAGAGGTGAAACTGTTGTTGAGATAAGACCAAATTCTATTGAGCAAACTTATCTTTTAGCTAACAGGATTCATACTCCGAACACTCCGATCGATATAAATGATCCTAATGCTAGATTAACTGTAAGGGACTGGGAGGATGGGCCAGATACCAAAATACCTAGATCGGAATGGAGTTTTGTTAATAAAACTTCATCGGGAGTTGAACCAGGTAATGAGTATGTATATATGGAAAAAGGATTTCAGCCAGGTAAAATTTATTATCTAGCTTATACTCCTTCCATTGCTCCAGTTGTTGGAGTAGGAATGTTAGCGGTTAGAGATGTAGCCTCATTTTTTAAATCTGATTCAAATCTTAATCCAAGAAATAAATCTTTTGATAAAGTTTTCGGGTTTGGCATTTCTCAGACTGGAAGAATGCAAAGGCATATGCTCTATTTGGGATTAAACTTAGACGAAGAAGGTGAAATAGCCTATGATGGTCATATAGTACATGTGGCTGGTGCTAGAAGAGGTGAATTTAATCATAGATATGCTCAACCATCCCAGCAATCAGCCCCAGGATTTGGACATATGTTCCCATTTGCTGATGAAGAAATGAAAGATCCTTATTCAGATAGTATAGATGGACTGTTTAATAATTTAAGAAAAACAAATAGTGTTCCTAAAGTATTTTATACAAATTCTTCAGCTGAATATTGGAGAGGTGATGGTGCAAATATGCATATCCATCCCATAGAAGAAACAGACTTAACAGAAGCACCTGAAGCTAGAATGTATCATTTTTCTGGGACACAACATGGCGCAGGCACATTAGCCCCAGATGATGTTGGACCAGACGGATCAGTCGGCATGTATAAATTTAACGTTGTTGATTACAGACCATTACTAAGAGCTAGTTTAATAAATTTAGACAGATGGACTACAGATAATATACTTCCACCTCCAAGCAGTTGTCCGCGTATAAGTGATGGAACAGCTATCAAACCAGAAGTATTAATAGACAAAGTTAACAATGTTCTTGATATGAATACTCCTGATCCAGAAAAAGTATGGCTTATCAGAAGAGTTGATATGGGTGAAAGAGCAGATGAGGGGATAGGGAAGTTTCCCGCGGAAGAATTTGAAACATATCAAAATTTTGTTTCTAATATTGATGATGATGGTAATGAAACAGGTGGGATTAGACTACCTGATTTAACTGTTCCACTAGGTAGTCACTTTGGTTGGAACTTAAGACATCCAGATACTAAAGAACCTGACCAACAAATAGCAATGCAAGGTATTTCAATATTTTTTGAAACATCAAAAGAAAATAGAGATAAAAAAGGTGATAATAGACTATCCATTAACGAAAGATATAATTCTAAGGACGAATTTATAGATAGAGTTAAGGAAGAAACTAAAAAATTATTAGAACAAAATTACATAATCCAAGATGATTTTGATATCGTCGTTGAAGCTTGTGAAGAAAGATATGACGTATTAATTTCTGGAAAACTAAAAAACGAGGATAAATAATGAAAATATTAGGATCAGGTGATTTTAAATATGAATTAGTAGATACTTGGCCAAAAATGCCCAAATATTGGGAATTTGGGATAGCATCAGATGTCTACGTAAACTCCTCTGATGAAATTCATGTGTTTAGCAGAGGGCTTCATCCTTTAACAATTTGGGATAAAGATGGAAATTTTATTTCATCATGGGGCGAAGGTACTTTTTCTAATAATGAACATGGTATTTATATCACTAAAGAAGATACTATATGGTTAGTAGATTCATGGTTTCATATTGCAACAGAACATAAACCAAACGGAGAATTGATAAGAACAATTGGTAACAAACTCCAACCCTCAGAAACTTATAATGGTTTGCCATTTAATATGCCAACCGGTCTTAGCATATCTTCCAAAGGTGATATATTTATTTCTGATGGTTATGGAAATAAAAAAGTACATAAATTTGATTCTAATGGAGAATTAATAAAATCATGGGGAACCTTTGGAGACAAACCTGGTGAATTCGCCATAGTACATAATCTGGAATTTGATTCCAAAGACAGATTGTTTGTTTGTGATAGAGAGAATAATCGAATTCAAATATTTGATGATGAAGGAAATTTTCTTGAAGAATGGACCGATTTATTTATGCCAGGAGATCT
>Ga0114933_10003213_pt1 | contig 16196 bp, 9 predicted proteins | sample 4SBtaG_FD_89691 | JGI IMG/M metagenome (GOLD analysis project Ga0114933, IMG submission 89691) | Deep subsurface microbial communities from Kolumbo volcano to uncover new lineages of life (NeLLi) - 4SBTROV12_W25 metaG | ecosystem: Environmental > Aquatic > Marine > Volcanic | place: Kolumbo... | reverse complement strand
GGACTCCGAAGGCGCACGCTGCCAGAACTGCCACGCGCCGTACACGACCTGGGGCGTGCTCAAGGGGATCCGATCGCACACCGTGGGCTCGCCGAGCGTGACCGAGAGCCTGGAGGTGGGGCGGCCCAACGCCTGCAACCTCTGCCACCAGGACCGCACCCTGGCCTGGACCAATCAGGCGTTGGTTGCGTGGGGTGTGCAGCCCGTGGACGTGCCGGCGCCCCACGACGAGGTGGCAGCGGTGGCCGTCTGGAGCTTGAGCGGGGACGCGGGGCTGCGCGCGCTGATGGCATGGCACCTGGGCTGGGCGCCGGCGCGCGAGGCGTCGGGCACGGGGTGGCAGCGGCGCTACCTCGATCACCTGGCGCGGGATCCCTACCCGGCGGTGCGCACGGTGGCGTCGAAGCACCTCGACGCGCTGCCGGCCGACGAGGCGTTCTCCGCACGGCCCGAGCTGTTGGTGAGGGAGGATGGGTCGGTCGACGAGCGCTTTGGCCTGCTCGCGGCCGAACGGGACGACAAGCGCGTGGTGCTGGCGGAGTGATGCACGACCTGACCCGACGGCACCTGCGCTTCGGCTGGTGGAGCCTCTTCGTCTTCTTGTGCCTCGGCGTGCTGCTCGAGGCCCTGCACGGCTACCGGGTGCCCGACTACCTCGCTCCCGAGCACGAGACCCGCCGCTTGCTGTGGACCCTCGCGCACGCCCACGGGGCCCTTCTGAGCCTGGTGCACGTGGCCTTCGCGGTCACGGCGGACCGCGTCGAGGGGCTCGGGGCAGCTTCGCCGGCCCTGTTGGCCGCGAGCGTGATGTTGCCCTCGGGCTTCTTCCTCGGCGGCCTGTTCGAGCACGGAGCGGACCCCGGCATCGGCATCCTGCTGGTGCCCCTCGGCGCCCTGCCGTTGGCCTTCTCGGTGGTCGTGACCGCTCGGGCGATCGGGCGGGACTAAAGCGGGGGATCGAATGATCCGAGCGGGGGAACGAGGCTTCTCGATGTTCTCCGCTCATCCGCTCGTCGACCCCAACAGCCCGCTCAGCCAGGCGCCGGTGAGCATCTCGCCCGACGCACCCACGGTGCCGGTCCGTCCGAAGAACCGTCGGCTGGGTGCCGACCTGCTCAGCCAGGTGCCCGCGGCCTGCTCGGGGCTGGCGTGGGTGCTGATGGGCGTGGCCTGGATGTGCTGGGACCGCTCGGCGCCTCGGAGCCACGGCGTGGACGCTCTGGTCGGGGTGCGAGCCCACGCGATCGACCCGGGGCTGGCGAAGGTGGCGCTCGCGCTGCTGGTGGCCGTCGCGGTGTTGTCGTTGGTCGGGGTGTGGGCCCGCTCGGTTCGCGGCCGTCGGAAGAGCGACACGTGGCCGGTCTCTCTGATGGTGCTCGGCTCGGGGGCCCTCGTAGGCTTCGTGGCCATCGCGATGCAGCTGGCCTGAGGCTGGAAGCGCGGCTCCGCGTCGCGGCTACCCGCGCTCGACCGGCAGTGTGAGGCAGCGGGGACCGCCGCGCCCTCGGCAGAGCTCCGGCCCGATGATCTGCACCGCGTAGCGCCGGCCGGAGGCCACGAGCTCGTCGTAGTCCTCGCGGAAGTCGCGCTCGAACTCCCGCAGGAAGCTCTTGGCGTCGACCACCCGGAAGCCCGCCTCGCTCATGGCGGCGGCCGTGCGCTCGTTCCGCGCGTAGCCGACCACCACGCCCGGGCTGATCGCCATGTAGTTGGCCCCGTCGGTCCACTGCTCCCGGCGCTGGGCGGTGGGGTCGTCGCCGCCGCAGGGGATGGCGCGCATGGGGTGGCCCTCCGCAGCGAGGGCTTGGAGCAGGTCGCCGTCGATCGGGTCCACGGCGATCCGGCCGTTCTCGCAGGCCTCGAGTCGGGTGATGTGGACCTCTTCGCGGCCGCCGGCCTCCAGCAGAGGCGGGTAGACGACGCACGTGTCGGTGTCGCAGAGCGTGAACACGGTGTCGAGGTGCATCGAGCTGCGCTGCTTGGCCATCTCGACGACCAGGATGCGGCGCATGCCGTGCTCGACCAGCTCGTGGGCCAGGCTCACGATCATCGACCAGGACGTGCGCTCCGAGGCGCCGATGAGCGCGATGGAGTCGGACAGCACCAGCACGTCGCCCCCTTCCACCGTGAGCGGCCAGGAGCGGGCTCCACGAACGCGCCGGCAGTTGCGGCTCACGTTGGCGGCTTCGAACCAGGGGTGGTGATCGACCATCGCCCAGGTGAGCACCGACTCGCGCCGCCGCGCCGCCTTGCTGGCGTTGCCGACGATGAGCAGCGAGCCCACGACCGCGGCCAGATCGCGGGTGAAGATCAGGTTGGGCAGCGGCGGCAGGAACGAAGGCTCGCCGGGCAGGCCGCCGGCCATCAGCGCCTCGGCGAGCTGCGCCGGCTCGAGGTCTCCCAGGCGACGCACCATCGCGCCGGCCACCTCCAGCCGCTCGACGTCAGCGAGGATCTCGGTGCGCGCCGCGTCCTTGGCGAGCACGTCCACGACGAGGTCTTCGAACTGCGCCACCTCGGCGGCGGTGGACAGCACGGCCCGAAGCTGGTCGTGCTCCTGGCGCGCCTGGGGCACGTGCACCAGGTCGTCGAAGAGCAGGTAGTCCGGGCTGCCGGGTTCGATGTGCTTCGGGAGCATGCGCGCGTGTGCGGCGCCCGGGCGCTGGATGATCACCCGGCGGAGTCGAGCGACGTCGCTGCCGACGTGGACCATGGGTCCTCCTGCCCCCACGCTATCCCAGCGCGGGTAGGCTCTGGCCATCGCCCGCTCCTCCACGCTCGCCGTTCGTGTGTTCCTGGCCCTGTTCGGGCTGGGCTTGGTGGTGGTCCTCGCTCTGGCCGCAGCGGAGATCTGGGTGCTCGCGGAGCTCCAGGGCCGGGGCCTGCGTTGGGATGCCGTGGAGCGGGGGCTCACCGGGCGCACCTTCGTGGGGCTGAGCCTGGACGGACGGACCGCCGAGTCGGTGCACTGGGACGCCAGGACGCCGCGGCGGGTGGACGTCGAGGGCCTCGACCTGCGGCTGGGACCCGGCGGCGGCGCGCCCTCGACCGCGGGCATCTCCCTGCCCGCCGGACTCGAGCTGCACCTGAGCGAGGTGACCGTGGGCCTCGGGGACCTCCAGCTGGGCGGCCTGAGCGGTGTGCGGATCGGGTCGTCGCTGTCGCTGCAGGGTGAGGGAGCGCGCTTCCTCGCCCCAGGGCCCGCCGGCGAGGACGTGTGGCTGGAGCTGCAGCAGGTGGTCGACCACGAGCACGTGAGCGCGACCGTGCGCATCGAGGCCCGGAAGCTCGCGGGCGAGCTGCGCGCCTGGGTGACCACCGACGACCTGGTCGTGCGCCACCCGGTGCTCTCCCGTCGCCCGCTGCGGATCGGTCATGCCGAGCTGGACGTGTCGGTGACCCGCGCCGGTGATGGCGAGGGCACCATGACCCTCGGGGATCTCACAGTGGACGTGTCCGCGGACTGCGACAGCCTGCCCCCCGAGCGGTGCACCCTGTCCGGCCGCCTGGAGCCGCAGCCGGCCGCGGCGGTGTACGCACTCTTCGCGCCCATCGTGCCCGAGCTCGCCACCGCGACCGTGCAGGGTCGGATCGGTGGCGAGGCCACCGTGCGCTGGCCGGAGCTCCTGTGGTCCCTCGACCCGGTGATCGAGGACCTGGCGGTGGAGGGCGCAGCGCTCAACGTCGAGCAGCTGAGGTACGGGCGCTTCGAGTACCTCGTGCGCGGCGTCGACGGGGAGCAGACCGTGCGGGCGTCCGGGGAAGGCACCCGCGGCTGGACCCGTCGGCAGAGCGTGCACCCGAGCGTGGAGAAGGCCATCATGGCGGCCGAGGACAGCGCCTTCCTGCGGCACCGTGGCTACCACGTGGAAGCGATGCGGGAGGCGCTGGCCGAGAGCACCGAGGCCGGGGAGCTGGGACGCGGCGGCAGCACCCTGACCCAGCAGCTGGTGAAGAACCTCTACCTGTCCGGCGACCGCACCATCGAGCGGAAGCTCCGCGAGCTGTTGTTGGCGGTGGAGCTCGATCGCGTGCTGGGCAAGTCCCGCGTGATGGAGCTGTACCTGAACGTGGTGGAGTGGGGGCCCGACATCTACGGCGTCGCCGACGCCAGCGAGTACTACTTCCTGAAGCGCCCGGCGAACCTGAACCCCAACGAGGCGGCCTTCCTCGCGGCCATCCTGCCGGCACCGCGCACCTACCACGACAGCTGGTACCTCCGGGGACGAGCGGGTTCCGTTCGCATCGACTGGATCCTGCAGAACATGGCCGACGGGGGTTGGATCAGCCGCTACGATGCGTCGCGTTGGGCGCGGAAGACGATCCGGTTCGTGCCTCCGCCCTGATCTGGAGAGCGTACGGTGCCTGCGAACGCCGGCTCAGGGCGTGACGCTCGTCGGCCTCTTCGGCGCCACCCGCACGATGCCCGGGTCGTCGCCCGTGATGGCCTGCACCGCCATCATCGCGGAGATGGTGGTGGCCTCCATGCACGGGATGTCCAGGCCGTTCCGCGTCCAGTCGCCTGCCACGGTGAGGTTCGCGATGCCGGTCTTGTGCGGCTCGGGGCGGAAGGCTAGCGAGCCGGTGCGAGCGAGGGTGAAGCGCTGCCAGTGGTCGATGTTCGCCCGCACGTAGCGGTCCCTCTCGAAGGTGAAGTCGAACTGGCCCGTGCCGTCGTCTGCGCCCGGCAGGAGCTTGGCGAGGTGGTCGGTCATCCAGGTCACGGCCACGCTGGCGGCCGCAGCGTCGGCCGCGTTGCGCTCGGCCTGCACGGTGGGGTCGGTGGTCCACGCGTCCGCCAGCGGGCCCGACAGGTACAGGCAGCCCTTGGGACCGCCGGCGCCCCAGCTCTCGAGCGGCAGGATCCGGTCGCAGGTCATCATGCTGTTGAGCGGCTGGGCGAAGGCACCGAGGGCGGTCTGGCCCCACGCCCATCCGAGGTCGGCCAGGCTGTCGGTGGTCCAGACCTGCAGCGCGACCGTGGCTACGGTCTCGATCGAAGCGATGCCGGCGAGCTCCGCGGGCACCGTGCCCGTGAGCACGCTGGCGGTGACCGGGGCGGGCAGCGCGCAGATCACGTGCACGAAGTCGGTGCCGTCGTGCAGATCGAGCGTGCTCGTGGAGCCGTTTGTGGCGTCGGAGTAGGGGTCGCCGCCACCGATGCCGCCGTTCGACATCTGCGCGGCCAGCGGCTCCTTCGGCCAGGTGGGGGTCTTGTCGACCACGATGAGCGGCTGGTACTGGTCCGCTCCACCGTTGATGGTCTCCTGGCGCTCGATCCGGACGCGGCTCACCTTGCCGCCCGCGAGCTCCACCTCGGTGGCCTTGGACATGAACTCGAAGCGCACCCCTCGGGCGACCAGCAGCTCGTAGATCGGCGCGAAGACCGCCTCGCCCATGCCGGCGTTCATGAAGTAGTACGGCGAGCCGCGGTAGCTCCGCAGCAGGCGCGCCATGCCCCACGCGGCGACCCAGGCGGACACGTCGCCGTTGCCGAGCGCCGTGCCCGGGTAGCTGAAGATGCCGTCGTAGGGCACCTGGGCCGCGGGGCCGTCCCAGGAGTCCCCGGGGATGAGCCAGCCGTCGTGGCGCTTCAGCCAGGCGCGGAAGTCCTCGGCGTCGAGGTCCTCGGCGGTCTTGCCGTTGCGAGCGTCGAGGAAGATGCCCTTGGCGAGCGTGAGCACGTAGCCGAAGAGGTCGTGCGCGACGGGGCTCGCGAGGGTGGCCGGGATGTTGACCAGGGTCTCGCCGCTGAACTCGGCGAACTCCTGGAGCCAGAGCCACAGGTCCTGCCCCACCTCGACCAGCGTGTCGGGTTCGTCGTGGTCCCAGTTCCGCGGGTTGGAGGGCAGGTGCACCGTGTAGTCGTGGGTGCCGGTGTTCAGGACCACCTTGTCGATGGGCAGGAAGGCCTGCTCGTAGGTGGCCGGGAAGGTGGTGGTCGGGTCGCGACCGAGCTCCGAGTAGACCTGCTCCATGAACAGCAGGAAGTTCTCGTAGAAGCCGAAGATCACGTGCACACCGTGTTCCTCGATGCGGTCGTGGTGCGCGGGGTTGCGCCAGCTCGCGCCCTTGCCCCCGAGCAGGTGCCCCTGCTGCACGACCGTGACCTGGTACTCCCCGGGGCGCGCCGGGTCGGTGAGGTGGTAGGCGGCCACCAGCCCGGCGAGGCCGCCGCCCAGCACCAGCACCTGCTCACCCACCGCCGGCACGATGGGCTCCTCGTAGAGCACCTGGGAGCTCTGGAACTGGAAGTCGACGTCGAGGCTGGCCGCCGCCAGCGGCGTGCTGTTGAGCGGCAGGCCCAGGACGTCGCGCAGGGGCTCGGTGGCCAACGACTCCGTCCGGACCGTGACCTTCAGCGGGTCGGCCAGGCGGATGTTGGACAGCGCCTGCACCGGCGCGTCCACGAAGGTGACCGCGCGGTAGACCGATCGCTCGGGAGACCCGGGACGCACGTCCGGGAACTGCTTCATGGCCACGATGTCGATGTCGCCCAGCGCCACGCCTGCGCCTGGAAAGAGCAACCCGAGCAGGGCGCCGAGCGCGCCTCCGACAGGGGTCTGGCCCAGGGTGGAGACCCGGAGGACCTGCCGGTCGGTCCAGCCGGTGCCGTTCAGGTGCTTGGCGGCGAGCGCGCGCAGGCGCAGGCTCTGGTTGCCGTTCCAGAAGGTGGAGGTGGGCGGGATGTCGAGCTGCCCCGGCTTCTTGGGCAGCCCGTAGACCTCGCGGCCGGCCGCCTGGGCCATGCCGTGGTCGGGGTAGATGAAGGGCACGTGGAAGGCCCATCGGGAGGCCTGTCCAGGGATGTCGACGCGCACCGGCACGAAGACCGTGCACTCCTTGTAGGCGAAGTGGCCTTCGTTGGGGTCGACTCCGGCGGCCTGGGCGATGTCCATCCAGGCGACGAGCACCACGGGGGCGATGGCCTGCACGTCGACGTCGGGCTGGGCCCAGTCGTAGGTCGTGTCGACCAGATCCTGCAGCTTCGGCAGGTTCGCGGGGACGGCGAAGACGAAGCTCCGGCAGCCCGTGAGCGTGTAGGGCGGGTCGGGGACCAGGGGGAAGCGTGTGGGGACGCGGAGGGGTCGGGTCGGCATGGGTGGCAGTGTAGTCCGGGGTGCAGGTCGGGCCCGGTCGGTGCCAGCCCGCCGGTCAGCCGTTGCGTGCAGCTCCTGTCGGCGCTGCACCTGCGCTCACGAGCTCGCCTCGGCCGCGCGACGTCGGACCTCCTCCAGCAGCCCGTGGCGCCTCAGGAAGCGGTGCAGGTTGGACCGGTGGATCCCCAGCGCTCGCGCTGCGCGAGACTGCACCCAGTCGGCCCGCCTCAGGGCGGCCAGCACCGTGTGCACCTTGGCGTCGTCGTCCCAGCGGCGGTCGCTGTAAGGCTCGGACTCCGTCCGGTCGGGCAGGTCGGGCTTGCCGAGGGGGCGCCGCTCGGCGGCGTAGGTCGCAGCGAGCTGCTCCGCCCAGGCCCGGAGCTCGCGGAGGTTTCCGGGCCAGGTGGCGGACGTGGCGGAGCGAAGCGCGGCCGGCTCCAGCACGACCTCGGGCGCCCCCGCGCCAGCGTCCGAGAGGAAGAGGCGGAGGTAGCGGTACACCACCTCGGGGCCTCGCTCCGACAGCGGCAGCAGGTGCAAGCGGGTGCTCGCGATGCGGTACCAGAAGTCCTCCCGGAACTGCGTGCGCCAGGCGCCTTGCGCCACGGGAGCGTTGGTGCCCAGCACGATGTGAAGTCCGCCGGGGAGCGGCGCCAGGGAGCCCGAGAGCCCTCCGAGGCGACGCTCGGGGGTGTCGAGCAGGGGGAGGAGGACCTGCTGGGCATCGTGGTCGAGCGCCTGGATCTCGTCGAGGAAGAGCAGCTTGCGACGCCGCAGAGCGCGTGCGATGGCCCCCTGGCGCTCCACAGCGCCCGTGAAGTCCCCCCGCCTCACCCCTGCGAGCTGGCCGACCAGCATCTTCACGTCACCCTGCCGCAGGACGAGCTCCTCGACGCCCTCGAGGCCGAAGACCTCGGTCGCCAGGCGTCGCACGAACCAGGTCTTCCCGGCGCCGGTGGGACCGGTGATGAGCAGGTTCGACTCCGGGCGGCCAACCAGGGTGTCGATGGTCCGCTGCACCTGGTCCGCTTCCCGTGCGGGCAGGAGGACGCCACAGACCTCCCGGGGCTCCAGGGAGTGCGTCGACGGCGCGCGACCGGGGGCGGCGAGGGCCAGCAGCCGCCCGGTGACCTGCGCGACACGCTTGAGCAGCTGCACATCGTGCTCGTCGAAGCGCCCGACCCGGTGCAGGTCGTCCACGTACAAGGCGCCGATGCAGCGCCCCTCCCAGGGAATGGCCACGGCGAGGAGCGACTTCAGCTCGAAGGTGCGCACCGTGGCAGACACCCGGCGCAGGTGCTGATCCGCGAAGGCGTCCTCGGCGATCCAGACGTCGTCCGGGCCCACGATGCGTTCGAGCACCTCGTCGGCGATTCCCGCGGCTTCCTCGCCCGAGAGTTCCTGGTAGCCGAGCTGTCGGCCGAGCCCCGGCATGCGCGCCATGATGAGCGCGCGGTGGGCGCCGAGCGACGTCTTGATCAGACGGGCCAGCGCCTTCGGGAAGCGAAGCGGGTCTTCGACGGCTTCCAGCAACCTGGCCACCTCGTCCAGGGAGGCGCCAGGCCGGTCGACCAGCTGGTCGCGAAGGGCCGCCGCGCGCCCCGCGCGGTGCCCACGCAACAGGATGGCGGCAGTGTGCAGATCCTCTCGGCGGGCAGCGAACGAGGTCGGGTCCAGGCCTTCGCCAGCGGTGGCCAGCAGCATGGCCCCGGTCTCCTGTCGCCGGGCGGCCGTAGAGACCTGGTCGTCGAGGCGCGTGCGCACGTCGGAGAGCAGCGCTCGCCCGCGCAACACGAGCACCCGCGCGCGACAGGTGTCTCGCTGGAGTGCGAGCCATGGATCGTGGGGCTCGGCCCAGTCCAGCACGGCCTCGGCCTCTCTCAAGCGCCCACACGACAGCAGAGCGTCGGCCCGGACGATCGCGGCCTCGGCTTCGGGAAGCACGGAGCTCCCGGTCGAGAGCTCGTCGAGTGCTGCCTCGGGCTCACCGCGAGCGAGGAGCAGGCGTGCACGGAGCAGCCGCCCACGCGCCTTGGCGTCGTCGCCGCCGTCCAGGCCCTCGAAGTCGGCGATGCGCTGCTCGGCTGCGGGCAGTCGCCCCGCCCGCAGCTCGAGGTCGGCGAGAGAGAAGCAGATGCGCAGGGCGAGGTCCGAGGCACCTGCGGCGTCGGCGATCAACCGAGCCCTCGCGTAGGCTCGCCGAGCCTCGCTGCCATCGCCACGAGCGAGCAGGGCGTTGCCGAGGTTGAGCCTCACCGCTGCGCTGCGCGTCGTGTCGCCCTCCCGGTCGGCCGCGGCGGCCGCCGCCGACAGCCACGCCAACGACTGCTCGGGCTCGCCCATCCGGTCGAGCAAGCGCCCGGTCGCTGAGGACAAGGCGCTGCCGCAGCGCCCGGCGTCCCTCGAGGCCTCCACCTGTTCGAGCACGGCGGCCGGATCGTCCGGCAGCCGGGCGTCGAGGCGATGAAGCGCCACGAGCACACGCACCAGCAGCGCGGCGGGCGTCGGCTCCAGCGTCACCACGGCCTCGGCGAGCTCGAGCGCACGGTCCAGCTTCCGCTCGGCCAGCGCCACCCGCACGTGCTCGGTCGTCGGGGTGGTGAACGCTCGGAGCCACCGCTCCGCGTGATCGAGGCGACCGCTGCGGCGGGCCGCGCGTGCAGCCAGCAGTCGATCCCCAGGATCGAGATCGAGGCCGTCGAAGGCCTCCAGCGCCTCCTGCATGCGCCCCGCGCGGACGAGGAGGCGCCCGCGCCACGCCCGTCCCTCGTCGCCAGGGAGCACCGCCGCCGCCTCCAGGAGCTCCGGCACCAACGCCTCGGGCCCGGCGGCCACGAGACGTGCTCGAGCCTGGTCGGGGGTCGGTGCCTCCCGAAGCTCGACGCCCTCGCCGGACAGCAGGGCGTGCACGCGATCGGAGCGCCCCCCCGAGCGCCTCAGGATGTCCGCGAGCCGGGCGCCGTCGGCCTCACCGTGGAAGCGACCGAGGCGTTCCACGTCTTGCAACCCCAGGGCGGCGACCTGGAGCTGCAGCCTGCAGTCCAGAGAGTGAGGCGCTGCTTGCAGGACCGCATGCCCGTGCTCCAGCCATTCGGTCGCGTCCTGCTCCCCGCCGAGCAGGACCACGGCGGGATCACCCGTCTGCCCCGGCCGCCGGAGGATCCTGGTGGCGTCGAGGGTGCGGCGGCCGTTGCAGGCAGCCTGGGCGAGCGCGCGACGGAGGACGCGGTCGGAGGAGGGGCCGACGAGGCCGATGTGGGTGACGTCTCGGTGGGTCAGGAGCCCGCCGATGGCTCGCAGGACCCGCTCCTGCCCCACCAGAGGTGGCTCGCCGAGTCGGCTGTCTCGGTGTCCGAGTGCGGCGAAGACGTCGTCGATGCCCGGACGCTCCGCGGGCCGGGGCGCGAGCATCGCCTCTGCGAGCTCTGCCAGCCTGCGCGGCGTGCTGGGAGCCAGGGCGCGCACGGGCAAGGGCACCGCAGCGGTCACCTGCTCACGAAGGGGCGCTTCGGGGCGCAGCTGGTGCGCGGGACGACCGCACAGCAGCTCGTAGAGCACCGCCCCGAGCCCGTAGATGTCGGCGGCTTCGCTCGGGGCCTCGCCGAGCACGACCTCGGGCGCGGCGTAGCCGGGCGTGCCCCCCGCATGGCCCGGGCCCTGGTCGCGAGCCCTGGCCGAGCCGAGGTCGAGCAGCAGGGCGGAGCGGCCCGTCCCGACGATGTTGGAGGGCTTCAGGTCCAGGTGGAGCAGGCCGCGTCGGTGGAGCCAGGCGACCACGCAGACCACGTCCGCGAAGGCCGCGCAGCGGGTCTCGAGCGGCAGCGACGCGAGCGAGGCGCCCAGCGGATCGCCGTCGACCCACCGGGTGGCGAAGCCGGTGACCGTCGCCCCGTCTGGAGCGTGCGCGCCCTGCACGAAGTCCACCAACGGAACGATGTTCGGGTGGCGCAGGTCCGCGAGGAGCGCGCCTTCCCGAGAGTGCTCGGCCGCCGAGCGGGTGCCCGCGAGGGCGCCCTTGACGACCACCGCTCCCCCCAGCAAGCGGTCCTCTGCGACCCACACGCGGGTCTGTGGGCCGCTGCGCAGCACGCGCAGGGGCAGGAAGCGCGTCGATGCGGCGAGGTCCCTCACCAACGAATCGTAGCGCCCGGTGTTGTCGCCACCGGACAACGGCCCCGAACATGTTGTCCGAGAGACAACGTGCGGGACAGGGGTCGTGTCGAGGACCCCCGCCACCGATCGCGCTCTCAGGCGGCTCTGCGGTGATGTCCCTCCGCGCTTCCGGCCCTGGCGCGGTTGGTGCACAGGGGGAGCGCGTCGCCGACGGGAGTTCGGCGCGAGGAGTGGTCATGAGGAAGCGAACGGTTGCCTTCGGTCTGTTGGGGAGTCTGGTGTCGGCGACGGCGCTGGCCGCGGGGTGGGACTTCGACGAGGAGTTCGAGTCCAGGGAGTGGAGAAGCATCTCCTTGTACTGGGCGCGCGCCATCCATCCCGACGAGCCGCAGGCCGGCTGGATCCAGGCGAACATCGATCCGCCACCCCGTGAGATGTGGTGCGTGCCTCAGTCCGGCTACGAGGACGAGCCGGCCGACTGCGCCATCTTCGACGATCTGATGGACGACTGGCTGCGGTACTACCTCGAGCTCGGGCCCAACGACCCGATCCCCGATCCACTCGACGCTCCGTGGCCTCCGGAGTGCAGCTCCGCGTGTTTCCCAGAATGAGCACGTCAGGGGGGTGGCGGCAGCTCCTGTCGGAGGCCGACTGGGAGGACGTGGACAGGCGGCGGCTGGAAGCGCTGTTGCCCGAGCACACCTCCGCCGCGAGGTTTCTCCACGCGGTCTGCGAGGGTCCACTGCTCGGCGGGAGCTGCGCGGTACGGACGGCGGGGCACATCGCGCGGTTGCTGGGGCCATCCCGGACCCGGCGTGCGCTCCTGTGGTTCCTGGTGCTCGGCGAGTGCGAGGCCATCGGCTCCGACGCCACAGCGCATGCGCTGACCGTAGCTGCGGCCGTGCGTGTGCTCGGCGATGGGTCGTCCGAGGAGAACATCACGCTGGGGCTCGCGGCCGGGTTGGTGTTGCGCACGCAGCTCCCGCGGACGGCGGATCTGGCGGTGGGGCTGGAGGTGCTGGCTCCGCTCCATCCGGCGATGCGTGCCGCTACGGAGCGGGCCGTGTTCGGCCGCAGCCGGAGCGAGCAGGCGATGGTGCTCGCGCTCGCGCTCGACGTGCCGGCCGACCTGCGGGAGCTCGTCGCGCCGCGGGCTGGTTCGGACAGGTGGCACCTCGCCGAAGAGGCGCTGCTCTGCGTGGACGAGCCAGGACCGCGCTGGGCTGCGGTGCAGCGCGAGAGCCGGCACCTGGCGGCGGCCCTGGGGGTCAAGGTGACGGTCCCGTGGGTCGGCACCGGAGCCAACTCGGTGTCCGACGACGACGTGTCCGCGATCGGGCGAGCGATCCGCGAGCATGCCGGCGCCCTGAACGGCCGGCGGGCGCGAGGCCGACCGCCGTCGAGCTGACGCCCGCTCGCTTGTCCCTAGACCCGAGCCGAGATCCCCTCGGGCCTCATCAGGCGCGCCGGGAACCTCAGCACGAAGCACGCCCCGCCCAGGGGCCCCACCGCCTGCGCCTCGATCTCCCCGAGGTGCTGCTGCACGGCGTTGCGCACGATGGCGAGCCCGAGGCCGGTCCCCTCGCGCTTCCCGTGGGTGGCGAAGGGCTCGAAGAGCGTGTCGAGCAGGGCTGGCGGCAGGCCGGGGCCCGAGTCCATCACCCGCAGCACCACGCCCTCGCCGTCGGCTTCCAGCCGCGTGATCACCTGCCCGCCACCACGCGGTGCCAGGACGTCGCGCGCGTTCTGCACCAGGTTCTCGATCGCCCGCCGCAGCTCCTCGCGGTCGCCCACGATCTCGGCCAGGGTCAACAGCTCCAGCCGGAGCTCGACGCCAGCCGGCGCCACGCTCGCGGCCAGGGGGTCGATCAGCTCGTGCAACAGCGCCCCGAGCTCGAAGGGCTCCATCGTCAGCTCGCGGTTGCCGCTCGCTGCGAAGTCCGTCACCTCCTTGAGCATGCGGACCGCTCGGCGGGTCTCCGACATCACCGCGTCGAGGTCCTCGGCCGCCTGGGCGAGCCCTGCATCCCGCACGCTCTCCTGGGCCAGCGCCGAGAAGGTGACCACCGACGTGAGCGGGTTGCGCAGGTCGTGCGCGATCTGGCTGGTCATCATGCCGATGGCCGCCGGGCGGCTCGCGCGCTCGTCGCCCGCACGCTCCACCGCCCGCGCCCGAAGCACCGCGTCGATCCGCGCCTCGAGCTCCCGCACGTGGAAGGGCTTGGTGACGTAGTCGTCGGCCCCTCCGTCCAGGCCACGCACCACGTCTTCGACGTCGGCGCGTGCGGTCAGGAGGATGACCGGCAGGTCGGAGAGCAGCGCGTCCTCCCGCAGGTTGGCCACCATCTCCAGGCCGTCCATGTGAGGCATCATCACGTCGCTCACCACCAGGTCCGGCGGGTGGCGACGGATGACCTCGAGGCCTTCGAGACCGTCCTTCGCGGGCTCCACACGGTAGTGGTGCGAGAGGCGCTCCAGCAGGAAGGTGCGGAGCTCGGCGTTGTCTTCGACGATCACGATGCGTGGCGCGTCGGGCGGCGCGGTGGCCAGGGTGCTCGGCTCGAGGTCCGCCAGGCCGAGATCGGCGAGCATGGCGTGGCTGCGGGCGCGCTTCCAGCTCGCTCCGGCCAGGACGCCGGTCGGCCCGTGTAGCGCCACGGCCTCCGGCGACCGGGGCAGCTCGACGGTGAAGCTGCTCCCGCTGCCCAGGGTGCTGTCGGCGACGATCACGCCGCCGTGGAGCTCGACCAGCTCCTTGACCATGCTCAACCCCAGACCCGTGCCCTCGGCCTCCCGGCTCGCGGAGGCGTCGACCTGGTGGAAGCGCTCGAACACCGCGTCGAGCTGCGTCTCGTCGATGCCGATGCCGCTGTCGGTCACCTTGAAGCAGACCATGGTCGGCGTGCTCCAGGCCTCGACGCCCACCGCGCCGCCCGACCGCGTGAACTTCACCGCGTTGGACAGCAGGTTGGCCGCGATGGTCTCCACCCACTCCGAGTCGAAGTTGGAGTCCTCGACCTCGTCCAGGCCGCTGGTGTGCACGCTGAGCCCCAACCGCTCGGCCTGGGGGCGCGCAGCCTCGACGAGCCCGCTGAGCGAGCGGCCCACGTTGCCGGCGGTCGGTCGGCAGCGGAGCTGGCCCGACTCCGCCTTGGCCGAGTCCAGCAGCAGCTCCACCTGGCGCAGCAGGCGGAGGGCGTTGTTCTCCACGCTCTCGATCAGCCGGGCACTCCGACCATCGGCGCGCTCCGACAGCTCCTCGAGCGGGCCGAGGATCAGCATCAGCGGCGTGCGCAGCTCGTGGCTCACGTTGGCGTAGAAGCGGGTCTTGAGGTCGTCGAGCTCCTTGAGCTCGCCGTAGGCGTTCTGCAGCTCGCCGCGGAGCTGGTGGTCCCGCAGCCGCGAGCGGGCGTTGAGCTCGGTGGCCACGAGCGCCACGCTGGCGGTGCCGCTCAGGAAGAGCGCCGGGATCACCATGTCGATGGAGATCCCGTAGAGCGCCAGGTTCAGTGCGAAGTACACGCCGACCGACAGCCCACAGAAGATCGACGCGGCCCCCAGCGTCCACGGCAGGAAGATGCAGGCCCCGAACATCGCCATGAGGATGCCCAGGTAGTACTCGCTGGTCCAGCCGGCGTGCCAGGCGCCCAGGATGGCCACGCCCACGCTCGTGAGCGTGGTGAAGAACAGGCTGATCTCGAGCGCCATCGAGCGTCCGAGGTCCGTGTTCAGCAGGCCAGCGCAGCCGATGTACAGCACGACCACGCAGGCGCGGAGGGCCAAGAACGCCATCGCCTGATCCGGTGCGCTGAGCCGATCGAGGCCGTGGAAGCCCAGGTAGATGACGACGGCCAGGGCCAGCAGCACACGAGAGCGCTGCGCGAGGAGCTGGTGCTCCTCGGCACGCAGGCTGTCTGGCCTGGGCATTCGCGACGTCATGATCCCGATACGGTCACCCTCGCTCTGGCTGAGAGCTGGCAAGGTTACCGTCAGGTTACTCCTCGTTCCCGTGCACTTGTCCCCAGGCCGAAAAGTGACCTCATCACAGCGTGATGCCGGCCTGATCCACAGGTGGATCCACAGGCATCGGTTGACTTGTCAACAGGGTGGGGACAGGTCTGTGGACAACGAAAGGGCCCCCCGGCGGCGATCATCGCCATCCGGGGGGCCGCGCCCAGGAGAGGTTCGGGAATGAGCCCCCCCGGCGGTGGTCATCACCACCGGGGGGGCTGCCCAGGAGACTAGAAGTAGAAGGTGAGTCCGGCGCCGGCCTGCAGCGCGCCCGGCACGTTCGGATCTTCCGCGCCCACGTTCACGAAGCCGTTGTACTTCGCCTCGAGGTCGAGGGCTGCGGCCTCGCCGAGGTTGAACTCGACGCCGGCGCCCAGGCTCGGACCGAAGGCGGTCGAGGAGACGGTCTCGTGGTTGGAGGTGAGGCCGTCGCTCCAGGTGTCCTCGTAGTTCCGGCTCGCCCAGGTCAGTCCGAGGCTGGCGTAGGGGCTCACACGGGTCCACGGGAAGGCGTAGACGTTGACCGAGGGCTGCAGGAGCGAGGTGGTGCGCTCGCTGGTGCTGTCGAAGGTGTCGTCGTGGTAGCTGTAGGCGAGCTCCAGCCCAACCGTCTCGACGGGGCGGTAGCGCGCGGTCACGCCGAGCCCGAAGTCGCTGAAGTCACCGCCCTCGTCGTAGCCGGAGAGGTAGGTGCCGCTGGTCAGCGCGACGCCGAAGTCGCCGTTGCGGTCGACCTTGCGGTTCGGGAGCGCCTTTTGGTTGACGCCTCCACCCTTGCCGTGGTTCTGCTGGTAGTGGTTGTGGTAGACGGGCTTCGGTCCGAACACGAACACGCCGTGGTACCAGCGCACGGGGCGCTTGTAGCCGCCGCGGTGGGCGCTCCACGAGCGGGCCCAGCGCGAACGAGCGTGGGACGTGGCGCGCTTGTGGATCGTGGCGCGCTTGGCGGCGGAGGCACGCTGGTGGGCGGTC
>Ga0114933_10003205_pt1 | contig 16209 bp, 10 predicted proteins | sample 4SBtaG_FD_89691 | JGI IMG/M metagenome (GOLD analysis project Ga0114933, IMG submission 89691) | Deep subsurface microbial communities from Kolumbo volcano to uncover new lineages of life (NeLLi) - 4SBTROV12_W25 metaG | ecosystem: Environmental > Aquatic > Marine > Volcanic | place: Kolumbo... | reverse complement strand
ATCACAGCAAAGAGCTTTATTGCGTCTACTTTAGAGCTGGCAAATCAAAGCTTTTTGGCAGATGGGGATCTTCATTTTTCAGGCGAGAGTAAGGAGATGGTTGTCAATCTTGGAAGCATCAATGCTGACGATGCTTATCTTTTGAGCTACAGGGTGATCAATGAGGGCCAGATCGATGCGGAAGAGTATGTAGGCTTGGGTGCAGCTAGAGAGATGATTGTAAAGAGAGTAGGCGGCGAGAGAATCTTCATTAAGCCTCGGGCGGTAGATAGAGACGGAGAAGGTATTTCGAATATAGGAGAGATTGAGTCTTATAAAATTGAGCTGCAGGCAGATGGAAATCTTTATGCACTTGCGATCAATCAGAGCGGACGAGTTGATACTCACATTGAAGAGATTGGCGGAAGGATCTTGATAAGAGCTGAGGGCGGCGCCTTTTCCCAAAAGGGAGATTTAGATAGTACTGCGATCGATATCACAGCTGATCAGATCGATTTTAGAAGAGGCTCCATGGCAGATAATGCAAAAGCGCGATTCAAGAGCATGAAGAGCGATGTGACGATTCACGATGAGGTGGATTTTCGGTGTCAGAGTATAGATGTGGATGCGAAGGGAAATTTCGCTCTTGGAGATGATGTCGATATCAATGCTCTTGATTCCATAACAGCTATTGTTGAGGGAAATCTCATTGTTGGAAAAAATAGCTATGTTACTGCGGAAAATGAAATCAGTTTTAATGCAGGTGATTCGATTGTTGTCGGTATAAACTCAAACTTTGAAGCGTCAAAAGGAAGCTTGAAGCTAGAGGCTAGCTCAGGAGATATTAATTTTGCGGGGGCAAATGAGCCCTTTTCTGAAAAGAAGATGGAAATTATAGCAGAGGGCGCGTGCATAGCGGGCCATAATGTTCACTTTGAATCTGCCGATGCTATTTCATTTAAAACAGGCGGCGATATTACGCTTGATTTGGACGTGCTGATTGAAGCTCCCAAAATTGAAGTGGAAACGGATTCCTTTCTTGTCATGGAAGGAGGGGAGATGATAGGCGCTACCTCAATCACTGCTAAAGGCGATATTCTCTTAAATGGATTTACTATCGATGGAGATAACCGAGGCGCTATTAAGCTTACATCGGGCAGAGACATTGAGCTTTCAAATCAATCGACTACGAATGGAATGGATTTTGAGACAGAGATCTCAGCAGGAAGAAACTTTTTTGTTACAAATGACTCTGAGGTCATGACAGTTGGCGGCAATATTACGGTTGCAGTTGATCAGAATGAACCGGAAGAGAGCGGGTTTTTTAAGCTGGATGAGACAAGTCAAATCGTTGTCGTTGTGGAAGAGCCAAAGGAAGAAGTAAAAGAAGAGAAGAAAGAAGAGGTGAAGGTTGAGGCTCCTGAGGTCAAGATCTACACATCGCTCATTGGAAATAATGAGATTGAAGGAAAGATCTTAAATGAGCCCTTTGAAGAGACCACTTTTGAATTTGAAACTGTCTATCCAGAGGGTGAGTATGTCGAGCCTGTCACAATATACTACAAACCCCTTCCAGAGGGCGTCACAATAGACATGCTTAAGTTTAAAGCTCCTTTGCAAAGGGTTTTGGACAGGGCATCACTCATAACCAAATTTACAATCTCTGAGATATCCAGCAGCGTCGATAATAATCGCCTCATCTATGATGAAGAGAGAGAAAAATTAGACAAGGCTGACGAAGAGAAGGAAAAATCAGACAAGGAAGATTTAGACAAAGACGATGAAGAAGATCAATTACATAAAGGCTTAAAAAAGGGGCTTTCCCCTTTTTAAACTTGGATTAATTGCCCTTTCTCTTTCGGTCGGACTCTTTCAGGTGCTTCTTACGAATGCGAATCGTTTTTGGAGTAATCTCCGCAAGCTCATCGTCTTCGATATAGTCAATTGCTTCCTCAAGTATGAACTTGCGAGGAGGCGTGAGAATGATGTTTTCATCCGTTCCCGACGCGCGAACATTGGTTAGCTGCTTTGCTTTTGTGATGTTGACTACAAGATCATTGTCTCTTGCGTGCTCGCCAACAACCATACCTTCATAGACACCATCTGTAGGTGTTACAAAGAGATGGCCTCTACTTTGCAAGTTAAAGCAGGCATAGCCATTAGCTTTCCCTGTCATATTTGCGATGAGAACACCTTTAAGGCGGGAGGCGATTGCACCTTTTTCTGGCCCAAAGGAGTCGAAGATAGAGGTAAGAATGCCAAGGCCTGAAGTTTTCGTGATAAATTCACTGCGATAACCCATCAGTCCTCTTGTAGGAATGAAAAATTCTATGAAGGTGATGCCTTGTTCGTTTGTCTCAAGGTTTTTCATCTCACCCTTTCTTTTCGAAAGATCTTCAATGATGGTACCTGAATATTTTTCAGGAATCTCAACATGGCAGCGCTCAAAGGGCTCGTGGGTTTTACCATCAACAACTTTCGTGATAACTTTCGGCTTTGAGACAGCACATTCATAATCTTCTCTTCTCATTGTCTCGAGTAGGACAGCCAGGTGAAGCTCACCTCGTCCGCAAACACGGATGGCATCATCTCTGTCGGGGATTTCCTCGATTTTGAGTGTGATATTCGACTCTTTTTCTTTGTGGAGGCGATCTTTAATTTTATTCATCGTTACGTGCTTGCCTTCTTTTCCAACAAAAGGGCTGGAATTGACAATGATCTCGATCGAAACGGTAGGTTCTGTAAGCTCAATGGGAGGAAGTTGTACGATGTGTTCGGGATTGGAGAGTGTATCGCCGATATCGATTGTACCTACGCCGGAGAGGATCACAATATCACCACAGCCGGCCTCTTCGAGCTCGACCTTTTTAAGGCCATGATGGCCTTCAATTTTTACTATGCGGTGGTTAGTATGTTTGCCATCTCTATCGATGCGTGTAATGGTGTCACCTTTTTTGACTGTACCTTCTAAAATTCTACCGCAAGCACCTCTTCCTAGGAAGGCATCGTAAGTGACAGTTGCTGCTTGAAGTAAGAAAGGAAGATCGAGGGTTCCGGGAGGAGGGGGGCATTTATCAATGATGAGCTCAAAGAGAGGCTTAAGATCTTTTCCTTCATCTGTGGGCTTTTTAATGGCAAAACCAGATAGGCCAGAGGCATAGATGTAAGGGAAATCAAGCTGTTCATCATTTGCACCGAGTTCAACGAAGAGGTCAAAAGTCTCATCTAGTACTCTATCAGGGTCTGCGTGAGGTTTGTCGATTTTATTAAGTACTACGATGGGCTTAACACCGAGTCTAAGCGCTCTTGAAAGCACAAATCTCGTTTGCGGCATCGGGCCCTCTTTTGCGTCCACAAGAAGAAGGACAGAGTTAACCATACCCAGCACTCTTTCTACCTCGCCAGAGAAATCGGCGTGGCCTGGAGTGTCAATAATATTAATTTTACAATCGTCGTAATAGATCGAGGTGTGTTTTGCGAAAATCGTAATGCCGCGCTCTTTTTCCTGATCATAGCTATCCATCACTCTCTCGGGGACGGCTTCAGTCTCTCTAAAAATATTTCCTTGTTTTAGAAGCTGGTCTAGTAGGGTCGTTTTGCCGTGATCGATGTGAGCGATAATGGCGATATTTCTTATTTTTTTGGGATCAAACATTTTTTTCCTGCGATTTAAACCTCCGATGATACTCCAAACCCTTAAATATTCGCAATGAGACGTTTAATTGTTTTCTTATAATTTACTTAGGTATATCCTTTTCTTTCCTAAGTGAAGGAGGATGGTTATGGACGATCATTCAGTTCAAGAGTCAAAAACTTCTCAATTAGATGAGATGCTACGCGAAAAGCTGGAGAATGCTGTTCATAAGCAGACCTCAAAGGTCTTTATGCACGACATTGCCAAGATTGCATGTGAGCATACTCCGATTGACCTTGCCTACGCGGCCTCCCACCTCCCTCAAGATGTGCGCCCCTCTCTCTACGAAAATCTCCCCAATCGTGAAGCTAAGAATCAATTTATTATTAATACGGATAATGAGACGAGAGTCGTTCTTTTCCGCATGCTCGGCGACAAGGAATTAAAAAAAATCTTTGATAAAATGCCCCCTGATGAATCGGCTTGGGTTCTGGATGACATGTCCGAGCGCCGTTTTCGAAAGGTAATGGAGCTTATTGACGCGAAAAAAGCAGCCCGAATCACGGAAATCAAAAAGCATTCCAGAGGATCTGCCGGAAGGCTCATGACAAGTGATTTTTTTGCTTTCCAGATGGATATGACTATTAAGGAAGCTGCTGGAATTATTCGCGACCACCCCCGAATTGACTTTACTAAAGGGATTTTCATTCTCAATCAAGCAGGGGAGCTGCAAGGCTTCGTTCCTGCTAGAAATATGATCATAAATGATCCTAGTCTTCCTCTACGCAAGGTGATGCGCCCTGTGATGCATAAGGTCTCACCTGATCAATCCCGTGAAGAGGTGATCGATCTTGTGGAGCGCTACAAAGTCTCCTCTCTTCCTGTTGTCGATATCGATAACTTCATTGTAGGTGTTATTACCTACGAAGACATTGTAGAGGCAATGGAAGATCTCACAGATGAGACGATGGCAAGAATCGCTGGTACGGGTGAAAAAATAACCACTCACGAACCGATCTTCAAGCGCTTTTTAGCTAGATCTCCTTGGCTCTTAGTCACACTTCTAGCCGGTCTTGTTAATGTCAGCATGATGTCTTCTTTTGAAAAGCATTTTGGTATAGAGCTTGTCTTCCTTCTCTTTTTTGTGCCACTTGTAACGGGAATGTCAGGAAATATTGGAATTCAATGCAGTACCGTCCTTGTTCGGAGTATGGCAATGGGAATGCTTCACGGGTCTCACCGCGCTGAATCGATAGCCAAAGAAGTTCTTACGGGGCTATTTACCGGCGCTATATTCGGTGTTCTTTGCGGCCTATTAATCTATGCTGTTGATTTTATGATTGGGCCGGGACTGGGCTTAAGTCCCATTGCGGTTTCTGTAATCGTGGGTGCAGCTTTAATAGGCGCTTGCTTTGCGGGAACATTTTTAGGCGTCTTCTCGCCTCTCTTTTTCTCTCGCATGGGAATCGATCCTGCGATTGCTTCAGGGCCGATCGTAACTGCGCTTAATGATTTTCTTTCCATGACGATCTACTTCTTGATCACCTGGGGACTTCATACGCTCTTCTTCTCATGATTTACTAAGGTGAGAAATCTCTCTTCTAAAATAGTTTCAGGCATAAAAATAACCTTTTTCCCAAATTTTCCAAGAAGGTGATAGTTTGCTCTGGTAGATCCCAGTAGATAATGAGTGCCTGAATAATCTGTTGAAAAGTCGTGGTGAGTTTGAAACAAAATAGCTGTATTTATCTCTAGGAGAAAATCGACATAACATCCTCGATAAAGGGAACGACTAGTGAATTTAAATCGATTGAAAATAAGAGTTTTATCAAACCTTACATGAACAGCTCTTTTAGGAAATGACCTGTCATTGTGTTTTTTCCTTTTTCTTCTAAGTAACCGAGTAAAAGGGAGGTGTGGTTTTACTTTAAGTTGTTCTAAATAGCCTTCTACTTGGTATAGCTTTCGGACGATACGAAATGGGGAAGCGGTTTTAATATGTTTGATGAAAATACCAATTGCAGTCCTCATATGGGATGAGTTTTCAGAGGATTTATCTAGCAAAGACCAGACTGTGAGAGCCCACGCAATAATGGAGAGGTCATATTGGGAAAATTTTTTTAGATTAGATTGGTAGATACGCCTTATAATTGCAAAAGAAAGTCCTTTGTGAAATAGACCTAGTTTTGCGAAGGATTCTGACAGAATAGCGAGTTCCTTAGAACTAAACTCTTTAATTTCCTGAACAGACTGATCTGCTATTTTAAGAAATAGGGTTTCGTCAAAAATTTGCATTTTAGCAAAGGCTTGGACGATGAAGCAGAGTGTTTTAGCTCTTAAGTTCTGAATATTTAGAGAGAGAGAGATTGCCTGCAAGAGGTTTCTGTCTACGTGGTCTTTATCTACCATCCATCTTATTAGATTGATCTGGTGGTTCACCGAGAGTGCGCCTACGCACTTAGAAATCTCTCTAGTGATGAGGGATAGCTCTTCTTTATTAACACTAGTCATCTCTTGTATCTTCATGAGAACCATATAAAGGTCGCGCACATGAAGTCTTTCTGCGTGTTGGGAAGCGAAATGTAATGATTCAAGAGGACCTTTACAGCCTCTCATCTTTCGGTATATTTCTCTAAGAGAGATCGCTCTCTTTCTTTTAGGGGGAGTAGGCTCTTCGGTATTGGGAGGAGGTTCTTTGCGTTCAGCATTTTGTGGTGGAAGAGGGCTGTGAGTCTTTCTTTCAATTGCAACTGTCCTTCTATTTAGTGAGAAGGAGCTCTTTGAAAAAAGACTAAAGGATTCATTTTGAGGTGAAAATGAAAAAAATCTTCTACCAATAGTAGCTGTTCTATCATCTCTATCAGGAGAAATAGGAGAGCATATTTGAAAAGGGGGGAAAGGAGAAATCTCAGGAGTTGCAGACATAGCTAAGTAAATAAAATATTTTGGGAATATTATCGCTTTATTGAAAGAAAAAAGTCGATATCCAATTAGTTTTTGAATCTCTTAAGTGAAACATTTTTCTTGAGATTTTGCCCCTATAATCCTATATTCTCGAAAATGGGCTATAAAAGAACTCCAAAAAACTACCGTGGCAATCTATCTCCATCAAAAAAAATAGCGGATTTGTTACCTGGTTTTTTAGAGAGATTTGATGATAATAAAAACCTCGAAAAAGAGGAGGTTTTTAAGGCCTGGTATGATATAATCGGAGAAAATTTAAGGGCCTTTACAAGGCCTGTAAGGCTCGAGCATGGGACCTTGCAGGTTGTGGTTAAAAGCCAGACGCTTTACAGTCTTTTATGTACGCATGAAAAGGCTAGATTGTTAACGGAGCTTCAAAAGCGTTTTTCAAAAAAAAAGATTAAAAACATCCATTTTCGAATCGGATGATTTGAAGATTAGTGATCCAACACCAGAGATAAAGGCATGACGACAATGGAAAATAAGAAAGAATACGGTGCGAGTTCAATCACCGTTCTAGAAGGTTTGCAAGCAGTTCGCGAACGTCCTGGAATGTATATTGGTGATACTCACTCAAGCGGTCTTCACCATCTTGTCTACGAAGTGGTTGATAACTGTATCGATGAGGCGATGGCGGGCTTCTGCTCAGACATTACCATTACAATTCATTCAGATGGTTCCTTATCGGTTGAAGATAACGGGCGCGGTATTCCGATTGGAAAGCACGAAGCTCAATCCAAGAAACAGGACAGGGAAGTCTCTGCTCTTGAAGTTGTCTTAACGATTCTTCATGCTGGTGGTAAATTCGATAAAGATACTTACAAAGTCTCTGGCGGTCTTCATGGTGTGGGCGTCTCTTGTGTTAATGCTCTCTCTTCAAAACTGCTAGCCGAAGTCTATAAAGAGGGTCACGCATACGAACTCGAATTTTCTAAGGGAAAACCCCAAGGACCTCTCAAAAAATTGGGCACAACGACCAAGAGAGGAACAAAGATCACATTTATTCCGGATAGTACGATCTTCTCAGTTACTAAATTCGATCACGATATTCTTCTAAAGCGTTTCCGTGAGCTTGCCTTCTTAAATCGCGGTATCACCCTTAACTTCATCGATGAAAGAGATCCCGATAAAGATGATGTACGTTTTAATTATGAAGGCGGACTTTCTTCTTTTGTCTCTTATTTGAATGAGAGCAAAGAGCCTCTTTTTGATAAGCCAATCTTTTATAGGGCGGTGAAAGAGGGCCACGATGGACCGATCGATTTAGAAGTGGCGATGCAGTGGAATCAAAGCTACACCGAATCAGTTCTTTCTTACGTAAATAACATCTCAACGAAGCAGGGCGGAACTCACTTAACTGGTTTTTCGACAGCTTTAACCCGCGTGCTTAACTCCTATATCAAATCTAACTCTCTCCTTAAAAATGAGAAGGTCTCATTGTCGGGCGACGATATGAGAGAGGGACTCACTGCTGTTATATCTGTGAAAGTGCCCAACCCGCAATTTGAAGGACAGACGAAACAGAAGTTAGGGAATAACGATGTTGGCTCAGTTGTTCAACAGATTGTTGGTGAAGAACTCACAACGTTTTTAAATGAGAATCCAGCAATCGCAAAGATCATTGCTGAAAAAGCTATAATCGCTGCGCAAGCAAGGGAAGCTGCTAAAAAAGCACGTGAGCTTACACTTAGAAAGACAGCGCTAGATGGTGCAAGACTTCCTGGTAAATTGACCGATTGCCAAGAGAAAGATCCCGCACTTTGCGAAATCTATATTGTGGAAGGTGACTCTGCGGGCGGATCTGCAAAGACAGGACGCGATCGAAGGTTTCAGGCTATCTTACCGATTAAAGGTAAAATCTTAAATGTGGAAAAATCGCGCCTTCAAAAAGTGCTTCAAAATCAAGAAGTTGGGATGATGGTCTCAGCCCTTGGTTGCGGCATTGGAAAGGACAACTTTAGCGTTGAGAAACTCCGCTACCACAAAGTTATTATCATGACGGATGCGGACGTAGATGGCTCACACATTCGCACACTCTTGCTTACATTCTTCTTCAGACACATGCCAGCTCTAATTGAGAACAACTTTATCTATATTGCAAGACCTCCTCTCTATAGAGTGAAGCGCAAGAAGAAGAGCAGATATATTCATTCAGAAAAAGAGATGGATGAATATCTTTTGCAGCTCGGAACAACCGATGTGACCCTCACTCAAAAGCCTAATGATAAAGCTTTTACAGAAGATAAAGTTAAAGAGCTTTTAAGTGTGATCTCAAGCGTTGAGAACTTTATTTCAAGCATTGAGAAGAAGGGGATTGTCTTCCGTGAATTTATCAGTACAAAAGATGATCAGGGTAGATTCCCTCAATTTAAAGTGATCATTGGTGATGAGACAAAATATGTCTATACCGATGAAGAGCTCTCTTCTCTGAAGCAGGAGCACATAGATTTTCATCAGACGAAACACGAAGAGAAAATCGCATCGATCCCTGCGGATGAGCTAACTGAAGAAATGCAAGAGTTTAAAGCCCCGAGCTTGGCTTTCCTAGAGGTTTTTGAGCCTAAAATCTTCCATGAGTTACATGAAAAGTTATTGAGTTTCAACCTTAAATTGGAAAATTATTCGATTGCTGATGGTGAGCTTTTTGAAATCGTGGAAGAAGGCGAGAATAAGACGGTTTGCTATACGCTCAAAGAGGTTATTGAGTTTTTGAGGATTAATGGAAGAAGAGGGATTGAAATCCAACGCTATAAAGGTCTTGGTGAGATGAACGCTGACCAGCTTTGGGATACTACGATGGACCCTGAAACTAGAACACTTGTAAAAGTGACTCTTCCCGACGCCATTGCAGCAGATCATATGTTCTCAATGTTAATGGGCGAAAATGTTGCGCCAAGAAGAGCTTTTATCGAATCACACGCACTATCCGTGAAAAACTTGGATATTTAAGGAGAAAGTAGATGAGTTATACCAAAAATGAAGAAATTGTTCCTCGTAATGTCGAAGAGGAAATGAAGGAAAGCTATCTCCGCTATTCCATGTCTGTGATTATATCGCGTGCTCTTCCCGATGTACGAGATGGTTTAAAGCCCTCGCAAAGACGTATTCTCTACGCGATGAAACAGCTTAATTTGACTCCCGGCGCTAAACAACGTAAATGTGCAAAGATTTCGGGCGATACTTCAGGTGACTTTCACCCGCACGGTGAGACAGTTATCTACCCTACTCTTGTCCGTATGGCGCAGTACTGGTCTCTCAGATACACGCTTGTAGACGGCCAAGGAAACTTCGGTTCTATCGATGGTGACCCTCCAGCTGCGATGAGATATACGGAGGCGAGGCTTACGCACGCAGCTATCGCACTCATGGAAGATCTCGACAAAGATACAGTTGAACATGTTCCTAACTATGATGAGACCAAAACAGAGCCTGTTGTATTTCCTGCAAAATTCCCCAACCTACTTACAAATGGCTCGTCCGGTATTGCTGTTGGAATGGCTACAAATATCCCGCCGCACAACCTAAAAGAGATCATTAATGCTACCAATCTTGTGATCGATGATCCCATGGTTTCTATCGATGAAATCATGAAGGTACTACCTGGCCCTGACTTTCCTACAGGCGGTACTATTTGCGGTTATCGCGGTATCAAAGAGGCTTATCATACAGGACGCGGCAAAGTAATTCTGCGTGCTAAAATGAGAGTGATTGATTTAGATGGTGGAAAACAGGCGATCATCGTCGATGAAATTCCTTACAACGTCAATAAATCAAGACTGATTGAACACATCGCTAACCTAATCACGCACAAAACGATTCCAGGCCTATCTGATATCCGTGATGAATCGGATAAAGATGGTCTTCGCATTCACTTTGAACTTAAACGCGGTGAAATTCCTGAAGTTACCATTAATCAGCTCTATAAATTTTCCGACCTTCAAGTGACATTTGGCTGCAATATGCTGGCGCTTGACAAGGGTCTGCCCAGAACAATGAACATCCGCCAGATGATTTTTGCTTGGGTAGAGCACCGTATCGAGGTAATTCGTAGACGTACTCGTTTCGAGCTTAAAAAAGCGGAAGCAAGAGCTCATATCCTAGAAGGTTATCTCAAAGCACTCGACCATCTCGATGAAGTGATCAAGCTCATCCGTGCATCTGCTAATAAAGAAGATGCAAAAAAAGAGTTGGTTTCACGTTTTGACTTCTCTGAGAGACAAGCTGGTGCTGTTCTAGACCTTAGACTCTACCAAATCACATCTCTTGAAAGAGATAAGGTTGAAAACGAATATAACGAGCTCCTCAAAGTTATTGCTCACTTAAGATCGATCTTGGCATCCGAACAGATGGTCAAAGATATCATTAAAGATGAGCTGGAATCCCTCAAGAAACATCACAAGCAAGATAGACAGACAGAGATTGTTGCGGCTGAGGGCGACTTCCAAATGGAAGATCTGATCGCGGATGAAAATATCATCCTTACTATCTCTGATGACGATTATATCAAGCGTATGCCTATCTCAGCATTTCGAGAGCAAAGAAGAGGCGGCCTTGGCGTAATTGGTATGGAGATGAAGAAGGAAGATGCACTAAAAATGGCATTTGCATGCTCAACGCATGATCAGCTCATCATTTTCACCTCGTTTGGAAGATGTTACTGGATTAAAGCATGGCAAATACCTGAGACCGGAAGAAGGTCAAAAGGTAAACCGCTAATCAACCTTCTAGAAGATCTACAAAAAGACGAGAAGATCGCTGCCATTGTTAAAGTCAGATCTTTTGAAGATCCTGGCTGCATCTTACTTGCAACTCTTCGGGGTGTTGTTAAAAAGACAGAACTGTCTGCTTTCTCAAATCCAAGAAGAAAAGGTGTAAATGCCCTCAACATTGATGAAGGCGATGAGCTCATCTCTGCAAGGCTTGTAACGGAAGGCCAACAGGTGATGATCTTTACCCGAAATGGTATGGCTGTAAGATTTGATGAGTCTCAATCAAGAGCGATGGGTAGAGTAGCCAGAGGTGTCAGAGGCGTAATGCTCAAAAACAAGGAAGATAAAGTTGTTGCCTGTGAAGTTGTCAACGGTGATGAGTCAATTCTTGTCGTCTGTGAAAACGGTTATGGTAAACGCTCTAAAGTCGAAAACTTCAGACAGACTAACCGCGGCGGCGTAGGCGTTAGATCGATTATCGCATCCATCCGAAATGGTTTTGTTGTAGGTGCTGTCTGTGTCGAGAATAAAGATAGCGTCTTCATGATATCAGACGCTGGACAAGCTCTTCGCATTAGCATGAATGACGTCCGCGTAATGGGCCGTTCTACTCAAGGTGTGCGCCTTGTCTCTCTTAAAGAGGGCAAAGTGGTTGGTATTCAAAAAATCGAAGCACCTGACGAAGATGAAGCCGAATAGAGGTAAATTCATCACCTTTGAAGGCGGTGAAGGAGCTGGAAAGACAACGCTAATCGAGAGTCTAGCAAAAAAATTTGCAGAACAAGAGATTAGCGTTATCATTACTCGCGAGCCCGGCGGCACCAAGCTGGGCGAGCATGTCCGTAACATTCTCCTCTCACACTCTGATGATACTACTCTCTCTCCCTACGCAGAACTTGCTCTTTTCTTAGCTTCTCGCGCTCAACACATCCAAGAGGTGATTAAGCCAGCAATTGAAAAGGGGAAAGTGGTTCTCTGCGATAGGTTCAACGATTCCTCCATCGCCTATCAGGGACTTGCCCGCGGCCTTGGTATGGAAAAGGTGGCCCAAGCCTGCTCCTTTTTCTCCTCAAACCTCGAGCCCGACCTCACATTCTTTCTCGATATCGATCCAAAAGTGGGCCTAAGCAGAAACTCAGAAGGGTTTGATCGTATCGAATCAGAGGAGATCGCTTTTCATAATCTCATCAGAGATGGCTACTTAAAGCTTGCTGAAGAAAACCCCGCCCGCATTCACGTTATCAATGCGGAGCTTCCTCCTGCTAAAGTCTATGATTTAGCTTTTGAATCTGTATCTTCACTTATTTAAGGTTGAATTCATATGTGATTATGGATAGATTAATCGCGCATTTATTTTACTGGAGGTTCAAAATGACAGTACTCTTGGCTTGTGATCGTATTGCAGATTGGAGAAATCCTGAAATCACTCTGGCCGCTATGAATCCAAAAATAGAAAGAGATATAACAGGTCCTCTTAACTATTACAGGGTGGCTGTTGCAGAAGTTGGTTTTATTACTCTCTTTCCCTTTGCAATTGTTGAAACAGCAATCAGTGCAGTTGCAAAATTATTTGCGATAGTTCTTTTTTCAAGTAATGAGACTCATAAGAGAATAAATACTTGGATGTTTATGAGCGTTTCTTCTATTTTAATAACCCCTCTCTGTGCAATTACCAATTTACTTGCAAATAGAATGCCAAGTCTTTACGACCCAACTGGTTTGGGTTTGAGGGCTGCAGGTCCCAGAAATGCTGCTCCGTATGAGCGTCAGGCAGGTTAACTTTGACTGATCATTCAGGCTAGACCCTTTGAGCGTTCAGAATGAGGGAAAGCTTATCTAAGCCATCTCCTAAACTACCATCTCTACGTGCTTCAGGACATAAGTCTTGATATTCATAACGCCAAGTTGCCTCTTCCGGTAGAACAACAAGTGAATTTGGAAAGAGTAGCATCTGAGTTACATCATTGACTGAAGGTAAACGGGCGGGCTTGAGCTGAAGTAGGCCAGTATTACCAAGAGTATAGATAACTGTTGTCTCACCATTTGATGTGCCATTATGAAAGTTATCATCCTGTCTATCACTTGAAAACGTGTTTAAAACACAGTTCCACCTTACTAGTGGGGCACTATTTAGGGCATCTACTTCAGAAATTTCTAGAACTCTTCGAACCAATTCTTGCTGAATGGAAGAACAGATATTATTAATACCTCTAAAATAGGTCAGAGTATGGTTTGGAGATCTAGCGTGCTGAAAATGATCCCCACGTATGATTTCTCCTGATTCATCGATAACCTTAACTTTTTCATACCAATTATTATTCTGTGGGCACCTGTTATGAGAATCATGTTGCTCTATTCGAATAGAAGGGAGCTTCTCTAAATAGAGCTTCATACAATGAAATAGAGTTAAGGATCCATGTAAAACTCTAGCCCGCCCCTGTGGAGGAAGAAAATTTTTAACTATTTTAAATCCTGGGAGTGGTCTTGAAAAAGTAGTTAGTGCTCTTCGTATAATTGCTGTCATGGTAAAAATCCTTTTTTAGGCTGCTATTTTACGCTTTAAAAAGGATTTTTTCAAGTAGGAACTCTTCTAGTTAGAATCTGTAGCCGATCTCTAAAGAAGCAAGGTGGAACTGGACACCTGACCCAAATTGTCCTTCATAGTTGATCACACCGTAAGGATACTTCTTTGCACACGGAATGAAAAGAGCGTTGAATTGAACTGCGCCCAAAGATACGGGATCATCCTCAAAGAGTGCGACTCCAAAAAGAGTCGTAGATCCTGTGAAAAATGCCGAGGCATCATCAGTGCAAAAGGGGACGTTGTATACCCAGCTACCTTTTTCATACATGACGATCTCACCCCAACCCATCTTGACCATCTGGAAAATCCTGAGACCGAGCTCTGACTGAAGAAGGGAGGTGTAATGAGAATCAATGTTTAAGTTGAGACCTGAAGCGCCTGTTTCATGAATGGAGCCCTGCCAGTTATTGATCCAATCAACGATGCCAAATGGATCGAGCATGAGCCATGTGCTATTATTAACGGCAAATGGCACGCTCATCTCTAAATGAGGAGCTAAAATCCAGCCATCAAAATCGGAATGTGCTTCAATGATATGAAAGGTTCTTCTCGTGTTGCAGATATCATAGTAGCCTGCCCAAATAGCTGTATCTATATAGAAATGCTTTTTAGTTAACATATAGTAGAGAGAGAGAAAGCCTTGATTGGCATCTGCGCAGCCTGCATCTTCTTTAAAAGACATGTAGCTGTAGGCATAAGAAAGCGCAGAGCCTAGCACCATATCTTTCATTCCACGATACTCAAGGCCAAGTGTGCCGGCACCTGTATAGTTATCGAAGCCTGGGTTGCCTTTTTCTGTGTCACGCTCCACGTAGGAAAATAGAGGAGATAGCCACAAAAAGACGGAGGATTTTTCAGCGCATTCGGGAAGAAATCGGAGTCTGTCACTTAGGTCAGCTACGAGGCTAATTTCTTCTGTAGCTTCTTCATCTGCCAATGTGTTATAGACTTTTGTTGGAGTTAAAGTGTGGGATGTGACCTGATTATTAAGTGCATGAACAGTACTCTTAAAGTTTTTAGTACATGGGCTGAAAAGAGCTATATTATCAAGATGCTCAATTGCAACGCTATTTATGCTAGAACTACCAGTTAGAGATGGGGAGATATCGCTAGCGATACCTGTTGGTGAAACAAGCGCAATATAAGCGCTATCTGAGGCTACACCACCTAAAATCCCAATTCCTGAATCATTGATATCAACAGAGTTAATTTGTCCTTGCCCCGGAAGAGGAGAAATTGTTGTTGCCACTCCAGCAGGAGAGACAATTGCTGCATATATATCTGTCTTAGCATTCATTAATCCACCGATAATTCCATTTCCAGAATTATTGATAGCAACACTTTTTATAATCGAGTCTGTAGGTACCCCCATTATATTGTGAATGTGACCTTGGGAATCTGATATTCCTGCATAGGTCGCAGTATCGGTATATCCTCCAATAATAAACTGGGGGATATCAGCATCATTGATATCAACACTAAGTATCGCGCCAACGGAAGGGGGAATTCCTAGTTTAACGGCATAACCGGTACTCAATACAAGAGCAGCATAGAGTTGATTGTCTTTTTCAACTCCGCCTATAATCGAAGAACCACTAGAATTCATTGATATTGATATGATCTGACCGTTACTAAATTTGTCGGGGCCCTCATTAAATATAGCCCCAACCTCACCATTACTGTGTACAATACCAGCATAAGGTCTTTTCCTGTTAAGATCTGTTCCACCAATAATTGCAAGGTTAGCATTTTTGGAAACGCTATTAATAACACCGTCTCCAATAGGATAGGGGGCATTTCCGGAAATATTTGTAACGTGGCCGGAAGCATCAACTAAAGCTGCGTAAGGAGTGTTAAAAATATCTAATCCGCCTATAGCTGCATTTCCATTAGAATCTATGGAAACGGAACTGATATTTTGCAAAGCAACATTAGAATGTAGACCATGGATTTGTGTTACAACACCCTCAAGATTTACAAACGCGGCAGAACCAATTGTACCATATGTTCCACCAATAATTGAGGTGCCTGCATTGTTGATATCAACGGATGAAATATTTCCAGCAGCTGGAAACTCTCCAGTTAGCGGTGTAACACTAGCAGGCTGATCATCCGTACAGTTAATTTGAGCAGCATAGGCATTTGCATTATTACTGTTATTTCCCCCAACAATTCCTCTTGTTTCTACGCCAGAGGAAGCAGCTAACGCATTTTGCGTTAAGGAATCCCTGATTAAGGAGTTTTTCCTGGATTCAGAATTAAAAAAAAACCTAAAAACGCTCCCTCCTCCTGTTTTTAAATGATTTTTACCACTTTAACTGCCTGAAATAGCCATTTTT
>Ga0114933_10003201_pt1 | contig 16224 bp, 16 predicted proteins | sample 4SBtaG_FD_89691 | JGI IMG/M metagenome (GOLD analysis project Ga0114933, IMG submission 89691) | Deep subsurface microbial communities from Kolumbo volcano to uncover new lineages of life (NeLLi) - 4SBTROV12_W25 metaG | ecosystem: Environmental > Aquatic > Marine > Volcanic | place: Kolumbo... | reverse complement strand
TACTCAGCCGTCTGCCACTAGCTAACCGGGCAAGCCCGGGTCGCTCGTTCGACTTGCATGCATTAGGCGCACCGCCAGCGTTCGTCCTGAGCCAGGATCAAACTCTAAATAATTAACGGTTTCCATCTACTATTCAGCTGTTAAGGTGCTGTGGGATAACTCCCAAAAATACGCGCCAAAGACGCGACAGACATATATGTTACTTCAGCAGTAATCAGGCGTCAACAATAACAAATTCGAAAATGTGTTCAGATCGGTCTTATTGAGGTGCCGTCAGTTATTTCACTTAAAATCTGCCTAACATAGGCCACACTTCTTGCATCTTTGGAAATATGGTCTCCTGTTTGCGTTCCTTCGAGAGCAAAATATCCGTCATACCCGGCATCTATCATGGAGTTAATTGCAAATCTGTAGTCAATATCTCCATCAGGAATGGGTACTCGAAGGAAGTATGTCCTATCATGCTCGGGAACATTTACTCGTTGAAGAGTTTTACAGTGCCAGTATTTGGAGTGCGGAGCAAGTGCATTTATAGCCTCCTCCATGGTCTCTTCCGGCTCATCATAATGCCACAAAATATTACCTAGATCTGGATTTGCAAATACGTTTGGACTGTCAGTCATCTCAAGAAGTTTTAAGGTTGACTTACTATTGTCGGCGATGGAATGCTGGTGGACTTCAACTGTTACAACTGCACCAATATCGCCGGCTCTTTTCCCGGCCTCATGGAGAATCTCAGATGTACGTTCAAAATCTTGATGGGATGCCAATTGGCTAGATCCGGGCTGGATGGCAAGACCAGGTACAGTTGGGCCAAGTGTTTTATTTCTAGCCGGCCCTGAAAGAGCACTATTAACAATGTCAACACCGAGCCACTCTGCCATCTCAATAGATTTAAAGAGCTTATCCCTATTTAATTCTCCCTCTATTGGGGTGCACAAAACACCGCCAGCTCTCATAGCCACACAGGGTGTCCCTGCATCGTCGAGTCTTTTCTTCATTTCCTTCACTGAACTTTTTGTGGCTTCATCTCCCCCAAAAACTTCATATCCCAACTCGATACCATCGAATCCAATCTCTTTGACCTTGGTCAAAAAATTCGTGAGAGCAGGCTCTGGCATAAGTAACCATCTGTCACCAGCCTCGTATGGATAGACAGTGCTTCTTCGGAACGCATATGCGATTTTCATAACCCGGTCCTCCCCAATATTTTTTATGCCTAGGCAGCATCCAATCCAAAAGACTTTTCCGCCATATCTACGATGTAATTGCTAATTGAAAGGGACGATGTTGCACCAGGCGATGGTGCATTAAGAACATGGATAGCGTTTTCCGTTTCAGCAATACTGAAATCCTGCAACAGTTGACCATTACGATCCACCGCCTGAGCACGCACTCCGGCCCCCGGATCACCAAGATCGTCCCCAGTGATTTCAGGCATAAGTGTTTGTAAAGATTTAACAAAAACACTCTTCACCGCAGATCTATATTGCTCATTAAAACCAACTTTCCAATATTTGGCAGACATCTTCCAAAAACCAGGATATGCCAAAGTCCCAAAAGTATCTCTAAAACTAAAACTTGTTTTGGTATATCCCTCTCTTGCTAAAGCAAATACAGCATTTGGTCCAGCTTCAACACTCCCATTTACGCGCCTGGTGAAGTGAACCCCAAGAAATGGCAAATCGGGATTAGGAACTGGATAAATAAGGCCTTTCACCATGTGGGATTTTGAAGGAATAATAGAAAAGTATTCACCTCTAAATGGAATAATACGAACCCCGATATCTACTCCCATCATCTTGGCAACTGTGTCTGCATGGAGCCCAGCACAGTTAAGTATATATTTCGCCGAAATCGTACCCGCTGTCGTATCCAGATAAACCATTCCGTCTCTTCTCTGAATTGACCTAACCTGGGCGCCTGTGAGCAGATCTCCCCCATTCTCCCCAAGCTCACTGGCATATGCTTGCGAAACTTCCTGATAGTCTATTATTCCGGTGTTAGGCGAAAGGATGGCTTTCACTCCCGCCGAGTGAGGTTCAATCTCGGCAATTTCCTCTTTATCTACCATTCTCAGACCCTCAGCGCCATTTTCGGTCCCGCGCCGATACAACTCATCCAGCCGAGGGATCTCATCGTCAGTCACAGCCACTATAAGTTTGCCGCACATGTCGTATCCAATACCCTTGGCGTCGCAAAAATCTCTCAGAAGTTTTCCTCCGGTTGAACAGAAATTAGCTTTTTGAGAGCCCGGAGCGTAATAAATGCCAGCATGTATGACACCACTATTATGTCCAGTTTGATGCTCGGCTACTTTGTCTTCTTTTTCTAAAACAGCTACCTTGAGGGACGGATAATCCGCCGTCAACTTCATTGCGGTGGCCAAGCCGATGATGCCACCACCTATAACTGCCAAATCGTAACTTCTATCAACCATAATTTCTCCCAAATTAACAAGGCTGGAAATACTTCCAAATGACCTAAGATGTAGCACGGCGCATTCTAGCATGTAGATTACAATCAATGCTCTAACAGCGCTTTTCAGGCAGCGCCCTGAGATAATGGTTATATAACAACAAAAGAAAAGGAGAACGATGTGGAAGATCACAGTCAATGGATATCTCTCACTGATGTACTCGCAGCAAGAAAAAGAATTTCTCCATTTATCGTTAGAACACCCCTTCACAGGCACTTAGGGCTTGAGACTTTTCTGGGCACTGAGACTTATGTAAAACATGAAAACCACCAGAAGCTTGGAGCTTTTAAAGTACGAGGTGGAGTAAACATGGTTTCTCAGATGAGCAAGGACGAATTGGAAAAAGGTATCGCCACTGCTTCAAGTGGAAATCACGGGCAATCGATTGCATATGCTGCAGGTATGTTCGGCGCAAAATGCTATGTTGCCGTACCGAAAGGAGCGAATCCAGGCAAAGTCCAGTCAATGCGTAACATGGGTGCGACAGTTATAGAACACGGTGCCCATTTTGGTATGGCAAACGACCACATTATCAACCTGTCCAAAGAAAAAGGCTACCGATATATTCATGCGGTAAAAGATACAGTGCTTTACCAAGGAGTTGGCACATATACCCTTGAAATTCTGGAGGACCTTCCCGGCGTCGACACAATCATTGTGCCAGTCGGTGGTGGAAGTGGAGCTTGTTCGACGGCGGTGGTTGCAAAAAGTGTAAATCCAAAAATCGAAATCATTGGAGTACAAGCTGACTCTGCCCCGGCAGTTTATGATTCCTGGCATGCCGGCTCTCTAAAGTCAGCGAGAATGGACAGCATAGCGGAAGGATTGGCTACTGACGCAGCCTACGAACCGGCGTTATCAATGCTAAGGGATTTATTGGACGACTTCATACTTGTAAGTGATGAGGAAATGGAAGATGCAGTCCTAATGTATCTTGAACATACCCGAAACCTAGTTGAACACGCAGGTGCAGCCAGTCTAGCTGCTGGTATCAAAATAAAAGAGCGATTAAAGGGTAAAAAAGTAGTCCTGATCGCCAGTGGTGGCAACCTTTCAATGGCTCATTTAAACAGAGCACTTGAGAGACAAAGAGATTAATCAATGACAGAAATATCTAACAATAGCCTTGGAATAGAATTATTTCCGGAATTTAAAACCCTTTATGCGTTGATTTCGTCCGAAGTGAACGGATTAGATGATGCTCAACTAGATTTCACATCGGACAAATGGGGTTGGTCAGAATGGAGTATTAGAATGCAGCTAAGCCACATGGCATCTTTAATACCTCGTTGGCTGGTTGCCCGATGGGGCCAGGAAACTTTTCCAGATGGAAATCATGGACTTGGTAACTTGACTCCCATTGTTGACTCACCCTCTGATAGAAGACTAGATGACGAAGTATTCCGTGATATAGCTGACATCATGAATATGCTAAATAAATGTATTGGAGTAGCAAACAGAGTTCTATCAGAGAAACCCGTAAAGGTTTTAAGAGAACGATCTATTCGCAGGGACCCAACGCCCCAATGGTTGTCAATGTCACGTGCACATCCCAGGGGTGTGACGATTGAAGGGACCCCTCAAAAGGGTGAAATGGCTGCAGGTACAATGTCACTTGAAGCAACTTTTAGACACATATATTTTGAGGAAATAACTCACCTCTATAACATACAGAGATTGAAAAAAGCACAAGGGTTGCAGAGCTTTGTTGATATTCCCAAAGTTGGTTACTGGACTCTCGATGACTGGGATAGGAGCGAACCAAATTAATCAGAAGAAGTAACAAGTCTGGATTTTTGATCTTCAGGCACGTTGCGATAACGAGATGGTAGGGGCGAATTGTTTCTCTCCCTCACATTCCTAGCGGAGGACTCTATGAGACGAACACCACCGATAAAGTCCTGAACTGAAATATATTCATCTCCAATTTCTCCATCAGGGTCCCGGATAGTTGTTGTTGCGTTATGCCAATTACCAAGAGCAAAAGCTATGCCCGTGGCTCGGTAGCCATTCACAGCAAACGCACTTGCCTCGCAAGATCCTGCACTCATAAGCTGACGTTGACATTTGTAATCAGAATCTGAGGATCTAATTGCTTCTCTCCCCATGATCAAAATTTGCTCTGCTTCAGAATTGAATGTATAGGACGCATCTCCAGTCCTAATTACAGGTCCTTCTCCCTGAGTGACGCCTGGAATAACAGAACTCGTTTCGACAGATACAACAAATGTGTTCTCGTGCAAGGTGTTTTCCAATGAAAGAAGACGCGCCCCGATCAGACCGACCTCTTCAGCACGAGTGAATACACCATAAACGTCACTATCGCTGGGATTCTTATTCAACTCCTCTAAGGAAGCAATAATTGCAGCACACCCAGCCAAGTCATCCATAGCTCTCATCCGCAATATATCCCCAGAAATGCTGAAATCCTCCAGTGCGAAAACAATTGGTGCACCCACTGGAGCTACAATATCTGATTTAACCACTAGTTCATTCTCGTTCTCAGGTGTCGGCTCTAACTGACAGAGGAATCTATTGCCTTTACGGTCGAAGTAAAAAGCATCTGCTCCCTTCGTAATAGAAGCCAATGGAACACCACCTAACGGTGATGCAATAGGTAATCCCTCGTCGTGCCTAACAACTTCAAAACCTGGATGATCCATGTGAGCAACAAACGCTATGGATGAACTTTCAGATGGCGCCCCTACCCTGCTACCGACTTTGGCTACAATATTCCCATACCTATCCACTCGATAATCAATTTGTGTATTATCCAAGAGATCCAAGATACAACGTGAAACAAGACTCTCATGAAATGACGTTGCGGGACATTCTCCAAGTAACCTAAGAATATCAATCGCTCTCTGTCCAATGGGGAATGCATCTACATAATTTTTTGATTCTATTGACATAATGAAACCTTTATTGAGGTGATTTTAGCCCTGTCATATACTGCCACAACAACTGGAATAAGTTCTTATTCGTTATCAATAAGAAATATTTATTGAGGGAGAAAATCATGGAACTCGGCTACTTCACAATGCCCTTGCACCCGCCTGGATCAAATATCACTAAAACGATGGATGACGATCTGGAGCAACTCGTATTCCTAGACAACCTCAATCACAAAGAAGCGTGGATTGGAGAGCACTTCACGTCTCAGTGGGAAAACATTTGGATAGTAGGAGACCCTGACGAGGTTGCAACAAAGATCCGAGACTTACACCAAGAGGTGGGGGGATTTGGAGTGTTGCTGGCTATGGGACATGAGTGGTCTCCCCTGGACAAATGGCAAAAATCAATGGAATTGCTCGCCACAGAGGTTTTGCCCAAGGCTGCGGATCTAAAGTACTGATGGGAGAAATAATTCTTGTCCAGCTTGGCAACCGAACCTCCTTCTGCGAACTATTGTCAGAGCACTCCAATGGCAAAAGAATCCGCGTCAAAATAGGACGTAACAAAGAGGCGAAACTACCGTTAAATCGAGTTTTGCTACATACAGGCACGAACTGCAAATCTCATGATGAAGTTATCTCTTTTAGCACGAGATCTCGTGCGCTAATGAACGAAATTGACTTAAAGATTGCTTGGGAGTATCTATCTGGGGAGGAAAAGACTCTATCATCTAGACATATAGCAGAAGCTTGTGGTTTAGATAAAAGTGATCCCCATGCCATTGCTGCCGTTTTATTGTGTATCGAAGAAGATGACACATACATTCATTCAATCGATGGTGGATTCTTTTGCCGCACGGCAGAATCAATCGAAACCCGGGTTCAAAAAATGTGGGAAGATCGCGAAAGAAAGAAGGAAATTTCCGATCTCATCACAAATTTAGATAGAAACGAGCTATCCCCAAATCTAACGAAGAACCAAGAATCCCACCTAAATCATATACGCGAATACGCAATACACGGGGATAGATATAGTCGAAGCGGCAGAGCAATTGAGCTACTATCCCAAATTAAATCCGGATCTAACGAATCTATTCAAATTTACGCCTATAACAAACTTACAGAATGCGGCTTACTAGACCTAGACTACCCGCGAGAGATAGCTATAGCAGAAATACCAAGAACATTCGACAGGGACATACTGCTTGAAGCAAATAAGCTAACAGACGATTGCCATTTAGAAGACGAGATTCTCGACTTAACTGCGTTAGATACATTTACGATAGACGACCAAAATACAATCGATCGGGATGATGCATTTTCTGTTGTTGATGAGACCATCTGGATACATATAACTGACATTTCCTCACTTATACCCAAAAACTCCAAAATAGATTCAGAAGCATCTTCGCGAGTTGCAACCTTATACACCCCAGATATAACGGTCCCAATGCTTCCTCCAAGCATAACCGAGAAAATGGGAAGTCTGGACCCAGGACAAGATAGGCAATGTCTGTCGATAAAACTTGACGCAATCTCTGGCGAATCGCATTTTGATTGGAGTATCCACCACACGAAAATACGGAGCGACAAGTCTTTAAGTTACTTACAAGCGGACAGAATTCTTGTTGACCCGAATGATCCTTTACATCAAAGACTTTCGCATGTGCGTGAAATGATGAGACACCATGAAACCTCCCGCGTTCGAAAAGGTGCTTTGGAACTCAACAGACCGCAACTAAGCATCAAAGTTTTAGAAGATAAAAAAATTGAAGTGAAAGTCCTACAGAAAACCTCTCCATCGAGATCAATGGTGGCGGAATTAATGATTGCCTACAACGGTTTGATAGGAACATATTGTAAGAATAACCGAATCTCTGTCCCTTTCAGAATTCAAAGCGATCCTGAAGAATCTCTCCCGTTGGAAATGCCAGAAGGACCTCTTAAATGGTACTCAATAGGAAAACTTTTAAGACCCGCGCAGGTAACCACAACAGGTGGTATACATTCTGGCCTCGGGATAGAAAATTATGTTCAGAGCAGCTCTCCACTAAGGAGATATTTAGACCTAATAGTTCAACGACAGGTCGTCGAACACTTGCATTCTAGGCCAATTGGCTACACTGATAGCGAAATTAGCACTATAGCCAATGTGTCTGACTCCCAATTCCGAACACTTCGCAGAATTGAAAATGATCGAATTAAATACTGGTTTTTAAAATATTTAAATTCTCAGTATTTGGAAGGTACTGCGGCAAATAATTTAAAAGCAGTTATATTAGAAAATTTTGAAGATCGTCCAAGTAATTTTGAGTTGGTAGATTTCCCATACAGGGGTAAATGTCATTTCCCCAGCACAACCAAACCAGGAGATCAATGCTGTTTGAAATTAAATGGCATAGACCTTTGGCACAAAACAGCTCAATTTTCTTTCGAGGGTACCGCCTAACAACCCAATATCAACTAGCTGAAGACACTGCTTGCGAAAATTAGTTGAACAACTGGACGAAATACCAAAACCCTTGAGGGCATATATAAGTCACACAGTCATTTGCAAAATAAATTGGAACCTCTCCGAAGCTTGGAGCCGTTACATACAAAGTCCGAAATATTCCAATAACTCAAATGCTGGTCGGGGTGGCCGGGATCGAACCGGCGACCTCCTGTTCCCAAAACAGGCGCGCTACCGCTGCGCCACACCCCGATCATAAACAGCCCTACCAGATTACCTCTTGAAAAGTCAGAGGTAAAGGAAATGGTCCAACGAAATTCATGCGATGCATAACAAACTGCATCCATGTACAATTCGCTCCTCTAAGCTGTTAAACGGATGAATTGTGGAGGATCAAAATGGCTGTTGTAGGTACAGGCGATTATAAATACGAAAGAGTCCCTTTATGGCCAAACATGCCAAAATACTGGGCATTTGGAGCAGCCTCCGACGGTGCCGTCAACTCCAAAGATGAAATTCATATTTTCAGCAGAGGTAACCACCCGGTCACAATTTGGGATAAGGATGGGAATTTCATCTCTTCATGGGGGGAAGGAACGTTTTCAGCAAATCCCCATGGGATTTATATAGCTCCAAACGATAACGTTTGGCTGGTGGATCGAGATTTTCACATAGCTACGGAATACACTCCTTCGGGTACCCCAATCAGAACACTCGGAGAAAAATTGGCGCCTTCTCCTTCATTCCAGGGACTTCCGTTCAACATGCCTTCAGGATTAGCGATAGCGCCAAATGGAGAGCTGTTCGTATCAGACGGTTACGGTGGACATCGAGTACATAAGTTCAGTGCTGAAGGAGAACTTCTCCTGTCTTGGGGCAAACAGGGAACAGGCCCTGGAGAATTTGCGCTTCTGCATAACATTTGGGTCGATAAAAACAGCCGGATAATAATATGTGACCGCGAGAACGACAGAATCCAAATATTCGATGACCAAGGAAACTTCATCGAGGAATGGACGGATATCTCCAAACCTGGAGATGTCTGGGTACATGATGACCTCGTGTACTGCGTCGAGCAAGGCGATCATGGAGGAGTCAGCATCTGGACTCTGGATGGAGAAGTTGTTTCACGTTGGAAAATAGATGAAGACCCAGGAAAAGGATCCATCCTTGGCGGTCATGGAATAACAGTGGATTCAGAAGGGTCTATATATGTTACTGAAATAGGAAATGGAGAACGTGTCTCAAAATTCGTTCGTGTCTGATACATCAGGGATACAATATTTCAATCAATAACGATTTAACGGGAGTCAGTCAGATAGAAGAGAAACGTATTAGAGAATTACTGGAAAACATCAGAAATGGTTCGGTAGATATCAGTGAGGGTGTCGACGAGCTTAAAGGGCTTCCTTTTGAAAATCTGGATTTTGCAAGAGTAGACCATCACAGAGCTATCCGGCAGGGCTTCCCCGAAGTAGTTTTTGGGCAGGGTAAAACTCCCAAACAAATTTCAGAGATTTGCTCCGCAATATTCAAAAGGTCAGGAAAGGTTTTAGTGACTAGGGCTGACCTTGAAGACTACGTCGCTGTAAAAGAAAAAATTGCCTCAGCGGAATACGATGATTCTGCCAGAATCATCATGGTTAGAAATGAAACGGAAACTGAACCGAAAGTGCCCGGAGTCTTAGTTGCTTGTGCTGGCACCTCTGACCTTCCAGTAGCAATGGAAGCATCTCTAACTGCCGAAATGATGGGTTGTGAAGTTGAACGCATATTCGACGTAGGGGTAGCCGGAATTCATAGGCTCTTCGACAAACTAGATAATTTAAACAAAGCGCAAGCTATCGTGGCAGTAGCTGGGATGGAAGGCGCTCTGGCCTCAGTAATTGGCGGACTCGTTGATGTTCCGATAATCGCAGTGCCTACTAGTGTGGGATACGGCGCCAGTTTCGGGGGATTGGCTGCACTCTTAGCAATGCTAAATAGTTGCGCCCCAGGGGTAGGAGTCGTGAACATAGACAACGGATTCGGTGCAGGATATCTTGCTGCCAACATAGTGTTAACAGCAGCAAGACAATAGTAAAAGAAGGACCGAATTGATAATGGGTGAAAGAAGCATCACATCTTATCCCTTAGGTGTAACAGGAAACGAAAATACAATCGAAGGCATCGCCAGCGATAATTACCATTTCGGTGATGACGTGAACGGAGTCAAAATTGCGGTAATAGGCGGATTATCAGGGACTCAAGACTGCCAAGAAGTTTACCAAGAAGGGTTGACGGTTCTATTTACGTTACCAGATGATATTTCGTTTATTGCCTCAGATCTCACTTCATCAAGTTCTCCAGTCCGAGATCAAACTTTCCCTCCCGAAAGTGGCTTTTTCTTTGATAAGGATTCAGTGGAGTCCCGCTATGTCTGGCGATGGATTACAATGGAATCCCCCGATCTGATCATTGAATTACGCCATGGCGAGAATACTAATGTAATTCAATCTGAAAACTACACGGAACGAGAAAAAAACTCCTTACTCGGAGAAATATCATTGGGCCTTGGCCCCACTCCTGGCCCCATCCCCTCGGTCCAGATAACAGGAACCACCGGAACAGTAAAAGACCTGATACTAAAAACCATAGATAACGTTCGCGGAAATTCTCCATCTCATTCACCTGCAAGGATAGAGCTTAATCAGCGCTCTTCCAGAAGTCCCCTTGAGACTGCAGAAATACTTGGAGATAGGTATGGATACAAACTCGATGAGCCCGTTAACTACGTCCAAGGAGTAGCAATTAGTGGTCGACTAAGACTACATAGTCTCACCGACAGCACACCGAACCCTTCGAAACAAATTGCCAGTTTTGTCAATTTCCTTACAACGGACGAAGGATTTGAAAGAAATAATAAATCTGGGCCTAATCTTGCTGGCATCTGCTGGGCACCTGAACTGGCAGAATTAACAGGGGAGAATATTTGGAATGAAATACTTCTTAACGCTGCCAATACCTATGAAACCGTAGATAGGGGAGTCTCACCTTCACCGTGTCATCCTGATTTCGGCTGCGAGGATATGTTTTTCATATCCGCTGTATGCGGCAGAGCATTCAAACTTACTGAGGATTCTAGGTTTATCCGTAAATTCGTTGATTTTTTGTTGGAGTCTGGTATTCAGCAAGAGAATGGGCTGATGTGGCACTGCCGATCCGCTCCATTTTTCTGGGGGCGTGGAAATGGTTTTGCAGCCCTGGCTTACTCTGAAGCTCTTACTTACATCCCGAACAATCATCCCGATCGAATCACGCTAGCAAATACCCATACACGACACCTCAAAGGTTTATCTGACCTGCAATTGCCAAACGGAATGTGGACACAATTGCTGGACTTTCCCGGGACGTACCAGGAACTATCGGCAACATGCATGATAGGTTACGCCTTAGCCAGAGGTATCCGGAAAGGTTGGCTCGATGATTCATTCAGAGATACCGTAGAAAAAGCCTGGAATGCAACAAATAGGCGAATATCTAATGATGGAGATCTTGTAGATGTATGTACAGGCACGGGTTTTCAATCCAATCGATCAGATTATCTATATCGGGCGGCCGAATATGGGTACGATGACAGAGGCGGCTCGATGGCTATCTGGTTTGCGATAGAGATGGAAAAATTACATCAGGCACTTCCGCTCATTTAGAACAATCCTTCAGATCTAATGGAATTCATTGTTTTCTCGAAGCTACAGATAAAATTATGTAATAAAAATCAACTGGTTATAGGAGAATAATATGGATATCGGTGTGGGATTAGATCCAACTCTGGGCCTTAACCTAGAACAGCAATTCGAACTTTCAAGAGAATCTGCAAGACTAGGATTTCAAAGTATATGGACCCCTGAGGGAACAGGTGAAGATTCATACCACATGTGTTTAATGAGGTGGGCCGCTACATGCGATGTGATAGAAGGCGGAATTGAAACAGGTATTGCTGTATCCCCAGTTATGTGGCGAAGCCCCATGGCATTCGCGATGACAGGGGGCACTGTAAGTAAGATGACCAATGGAAAATTCATAATGGGTATTGGGGCGGGCGGTGCTTATCGTCCGGACGTCAGAAAATCCATAAATATGCCCAACGTATCGGCGCTAAGTATGATGAGAGATTACCTTGAAATAATTACGCAACTTGTCCAGGGAGAAAAAGTTAATTACGAAGGAAATGTCGAGACACTTATCAACTCAAGGCTTGGAATCAGACCCTCTCCAGAGACCCCCGTTTATCTTGGAGCTCTTGGTCCAAAAATGTTGGAATTAGCTGGCGAACTCGCTGATGGTGCATCTTTAAACTGGTGTGCCCCTGAGCAGATCGCCTGGAGTCGAAAGAAAATAGAGATTGGTGAAAACAAGTCTGGTAGACAGAAAGGTTCCGTGAAAGTTGCAGAATACATCCGCATCTGCGTTGACGAAGACGAAGAGAAGGCACGAATCGCCCTTGCAAAGGCTACGATGCATTATGCTCTCGGACCCGTCGTCCCTACTGATCGAGAAAGAACATTTGGTTACAGAGCTCACTTTGAAAGAATGGGCTTTGCGTCGGAACTTGCCGCACTCGATGAAATGAGAAAAAAAGGAGCTTCAAACGACGAGGTCGCAGAAGCATTTCCTGAAAATATATTGCGGTCTGTTGCATATTTTGGGAAAGCGGAGAATGCTGCCTCTGAATTTGCCAGGCTTTCCGAGGGCCTCGATAACGCCATAGTAAGGGTTGTATCGTCAAGACCAGGAACAGTTGAAGGAACACTCGATGTGATGAATGCCTGCTCTCCAGTGGAAGTGAGGAAACATTTAAAATAATGCCAGATATGTTGAGCATAGGTGAATCCATGATAGAGCTTTTCTCAGAAGAGCCTATGGACAGAGCCGAAACTTTCACAAGGTCTGTGGCAGGTGACAGTCTTAACATTATTGTTGCTGCCAGCAGGCTAGGAACTAAAACTGGGTATATAACCAAGTTGGGTAATGACCCCTTTGAAGTTTATCTATTGGACACTTTCACGTCAGAAGGAATAGATACAAGCCACGTTTTGATCGGAGACGGATTTAATGCGGCCCATTTCGTGACAGTCATGCCCGACGGAGACAGAGAATTTGTCTACTACAGAACCGGAAGCGCTCCATCAACTATAAAACCTGAAGAACTAAACCCTGACTATATCTCTGGGGCGAAGATTATGCATTGCAGCGGCATTGCCCAAGCCATATCACCAAGCTCTCGTGCGACAGTGCTTGCTGCCGCAAAAATTGCCCACTCGAATGGAGTGACAGTATCTTACGACCCGAACTACAGGCATCAGCTATGGAATCCTACGGAAGCGAGAGAAGCTATGGAAGAGCTAATGCCATACGTCGACATTTTTTTGCCAAGCGCACCCGCTGATTCAATGGTACTGTTCAAGACTGATAACCCCAAGCAGGTCATACAAGAGACTATTCATATGGGTGTCGAAACTGTTGTAGTGACTCTTGGAGAAAATGGAGCGTTAATAGGGTCTGAAAACGAAGTAATACGCCTGGATCCTCTACCAGCAGGTCCTGTCATCGATACAACCGGGGCGGGAGATTCATTCAAAGGTGGATTTATTCATGGATTCCTTGAGGGTAAATCAGTTCTAGAATCAGCACTTATAGGCAATGTGTGTGCTGGAATAACCATTACTGGAAGAGGAGCGCTTGGTCCAATGCCATACCGAGATGAAGTGTATGACAAGGTCAGAACTTTAAAATAGCGGAGATACTCAAATATGAATATACAAGAAAATGTACAGTTTCTTATTAACAGCCTAGACCAGATACCCTCGTGTGGTGGCTGCGGAATGCGGTGGAGCACAGGAGATTACGAGTGCCCCCATTGTGGGGAGGATCTAGATGAAAACCTCACGGCCTGGGCGGAGTCAGTTCTTAAACACCTTCCTGCCCAGACCTGAACAAATTAATGAGTATTTGTAGCTATGAGGTCGCCCAATCCACACCATTCAAGACAAGTTTTTGAAACCCGTGGTTCTGATGACTCTTTCCATCATGACCTAAAAGAGTGACAAATACTTTTCCGGACCCATAAGATCGTGTCCACGCCAGAGGAAAAGTTCCTCCTGCCATTTCAATTTCTTCTGCTCCTGCCCTGTTGCGACTATATGATCCACCATCAAAGTCAGCCGATAAAAAGACGTCATTCCCATCCCTGTAATCAATGTTCATGTAAAGCTCATCATCAGTTTCAAAGTCAGACAACCCTGATGCACCTGGATGGGCATCATTCTTAACATTCACGGTGAATTGGCCATATGGCGGATGAAAACTTTGACCCATTACCCAACCGCCTCCGGTGATATCCCCGTATCCGTTCCATGTATCGGGAACACAGCCAGAAATATGTATACACACAAACCCTTTACCGGAGCTGATAAAGGTTTTTAGGGATTCTTGCTGAGACTCGTCAAGGGCTATTTCACCTTCCCTCAAAGTATTAAAGACTAAAGCATCCGATGAATCTAATGTCCCATCAGTCAAAGCCTCCGCGTCTTCTCTGAGGGTAACGTCGTGCCCAGCAGATTCCAAAAACCCTTTAAGAACAGGCGTAGATTCTTCATAGGGGTGGCTACCGCCACTCATCAGTAAAAGTTTCATGGTTCCCTCCTATCAAACTTGAACTTCGAATTTATAAACCCTTTGTTTCCATAGGATCATGCTACTACGATCCTATTCGATGAGGCGGAATCAGTCCGCCCGCCTCCGTACATGCGATTAATAGTCTGATAATTCTGGGCATCTAGAATACGGCCTTTGAATGCCACGTGATCTGGGCTATATCTGTGTGAACGGAATACCATATTAGTAGGATCACCCGTCCTGAGATCTGGGCATTGGAATGGGTTTATATATTCCCAGACAACTTCACCTTGAGGGGTAACTTCAAATATTCGTCCAAACGCGCCTTCACATATATGGGTGTTCCCGTTAGGTAGTCTTTCAGCGCTACTTATATGGAAGCTGAAGAAAGCCATAGCAGGGGTTTCAGTGTATTCCCATTCAATCTCATTATTACTTGGATTAACTTCTATGATTCTGGATCTATCCGCGCCACGAGAATGACTACCATTATCAAATATCTGTATATTTCCATTATCTAGGAATGTAGGGTGATGCTGGTGCCAAACATTTCCTGGTCCCCATTTCCATAAAAATTTGCCAGTATCCCTGCTAAGTATTCCCACCGTACTCGTATTGCGAAAGCTAATAAGAAAATCACCTTCTGGTGTCAGATTCAGACAATTTGCATGAGTCCACTCCCTGCGGTGCTCTAGAGGGCATATGAGGTCCTCATCAAACGAGAGAGTTTCAGAAATATCCCATTCATTCACCGTATCCCCACCAGGTGACACTTCTCTTATTATGTCTCCAAGTATTCTTGTAGGGTCTTCGTCTGTGATATGCCCTCCCTTAACTTTCTTCGTCGTCTCCTCATCCAATTCCTTAAACAATAAGAGAAGCGTGTTTCCATTTTCCATACGTGCAAAATCATGATGAAGCATAGGATCATCATAGCGCCAGACAACCTTACCATCCCAATCGAGCTCTATTAGAGCACTTGAAGATCCTCCCAGATTGTGCACCACCTCAACATCTGAGGGAGGTCTTGTCCTGCACAGAAGATTGCCGTTAGGTATCAGATAGGCGTATACAATGCCTTCGTCGCTGTGCCACCTGTGTACAACATTCCCATCAACGTCAAGTAGGGTTGCATGATCTCCACCGTTGGTGGTGAAAAGTGTGTATCCCCCATATGATTCAGAGGATGTGTATATTAACCCTTCCGGGTGATGAACAGACCTTCCCATAAGACCCCTATATACCTGACTTACTTGACGAGAGGCGTGTCATCTCTATTTGCCCACTCTCCCATGGATCCATCGTAGTTTCTAATTTTTTCGTAGCCCATTAGATGAAGTACAAATAATCCGTGCGCCGCACGGATCCCACCCTGTCAATAGGTCACAACTTCCTTTTCGGAAGTTACGCCAGCTTCTGACAATAACTTGGTGATTTCAGCTGCTGACTTAAAAGTTTGATATCGATCCTTACTTACAAAATTTAGCCACTCAACATGTACAGAACCTGGGACTCTGCCAGACCTGGAGTTTCCCCTGTCATTTCTTCCGCTCCACTCACCATCTGACCTGACGTCTAGAAACAATATATCTTCATCTTCTATTCCGCTGATCGCCCTGTCCAAACTGCAAACAAGATTATCTTGTGTTTTAGGAGTAAAAGTTGCAGACCTTGGAACAATCTCATCAACAGACACAGGATGCCCTTCGTCAAACCATTTCTTCCACCCACCATCAAGTACT
>Ga0114933_10003200_pt1 | contig 16225 bp, 15 predicted proteins | sample 4SBtaG_FD_89691 | JGI IMG/M metagenome (GOLD analysis project Ga0114933, IMG submission 89691) | Deep subsurface microbial communities from Kolumbo volcano to uncover new lineages of life (NeLLi) - 4SBTROV12_W25 metaG | ecosystem: Environmental > Aquatic > Marine > Volcanic | place: Kolumbo... | reverse complement strand
TGATGGAAATGGAGATCACCCCGAGGACCATGGCTGGAGCATAGTCCAGGACCCCAACGGTGGCTCTCGCAACTATGTCGAAGTAGTAGTGCCACCAAGTGGCTCAGTAACTCTGACTTGGGTAATGCTAGCCCCACAGACTACCGGCTCCGTCAATCTGTTCGTGGAAACTCATCATGGCTCCAATCCGAACAGCAACAATTGGGCTTACTCGGGCCTCACGAGAGGATATACGGTTGATGTCCAACCAGTTCCGGAGAACCTTCCAGGCTTCGCATTTGATTGGAAGCCGGAGACCAGAGTTACCGGAGACGACAATCCCACAGTAATCAGGACGACCAACACCACTTCGGTTTCGGTCCAGTGGATGCTCGAGAACGAGTGGATTCCCCACGATGCTGTGGTGACTGGAGAAGGCGACGAATGGCTCGCTCAGATTCCTGCTACCATAGGAGATACGAGAATCCAGTATCAGGTGACGACATCGAATGGTGACTTCTCGATAACCCAACCGTGGTTGACTGTAGCAACACAACCTGCACCATTCGATGGTGACATATGGGATGCGAGACTGCAAGGCCTCGCCCTTGCTCTCTTGGTCACTGCATTCCTATTATCCTTGCAAGCCAGACTGTCCCCTTGGGAGGGCGGACCCGCGATGGATATGACCTCAGAGGTTGAGGCAGAAACTGCTCCACCCGAGCCGCCCGGCCTAGAGCCCGAGGAACCTGATGAGTACTGGTCTAGGCTGGTTCCGTCTGAGGATAACCCCGGCTGGCTTTGGGATCCGGTTGAGGAAGATTGGGTAGCGGATCCGCAGAACCCGCCAGTAGGTGATGAGTGATGTTTGGTGCAGCAACATTCCATGCCGCCATGGCTGAGATTGTAGTAGGTTCAATGGTTTTGGCGAGCCTGTGTGCACTGGGTTGCGCTGCTGGTAGCATTTTCCCAAATCTCCTGGGAGCCAGACTGGCATCTGAGAGGATGATGCTGACCATGGACAAGGCATCCATTGCCGGTGCTTGCCTAGGTCTAGCCTTCATTCCAATAGCTGCCCTAAGTGGCTCGTTCGCTGCCGACAATACTGTCACTAACGGCCTGCTGTACAACAAATTCGTTTACACAGGACTTGCTACTGGCTTTTGGGCCGCTTTCGTAATCGGCAGAATCAGACTCGGTCCCGGATTGTGGGAGCACCGCTCACTTAGCGCTCTGCAGGGAGTGACTGCTGCAATGGCCATCCTGATGACTACCATGGTTTCCTCGATTGGCGGCAAGTTGGTTCGAGGCGAGTCGCTGTTCGACATCATGCCAATCTGGCTGCCTTCCGATTCAGCCACAGTCCTGAACCCAATAGTGTCGATTGTGCTGATGCTAATCGGAACGGGTTCGCTATTCGCAGTGCTCAAACTCGGCCCGAAGGCCGAGAGGATAGAGACCGACTAGCCTTCTCTCTGTTCCTCGTCGTCCTCATCAGGGATGTTGGACTCTTCGTCCTCGTCATCCCACTCATCGGACTCGTCCTCGTCATCCCACTCATCGGACTCGTCCCAGACATCCTCATGCTCATCATGAACGCCCATCTGCATCAGCATCATGTCAGTGCATGATTCCACTAGGGGCTCAAGGCCCATCAATAGCTGAGACATTGCATCGTGACTGAGGAAATTCCCTTCCTCGTTCCCATCTTCATCGTAGGTGATTATCTCAAACCCTTCCTCACCTTCATGAATATCTCCGGTATTCTCCCAGAATGTCGAATACACATGCTGGTCGCACCACATTTCTGCCATCTCGACTAGAATCTCGGGGGCGATGCCCATGCCGCCTCTGCGGTCACGATCCATTCCCTCAGGGCCGCGCTCACGGTCCCAATCGCGAACATTCATCTCAGGCCTGTCTTCATCCCAGTCTCCTCTGTCTGTCCGCATCATTTCGAGCTGTCTGCAAGCCTCAGCATCGCCATCTTCGCAGGCTATGCCTAATCTATCTAGATTCATGTCATCGTTAGCACGGTCATCCCCACGAGCATCATCGGAGGGCTCGCGCTCATCACTATCGGCGGAGTTAGGTCCGCCGTCATCACCCAGCGCTCCAGCTCCGAGTATAACCGAAGCGAACAGTAGGAAACCTACGGTCAGTGTAGCCTTGGTGGTTGTATCTGCAGTTGTATTAGACATATCGTCCATGAAACACGCTCTCGTGTTTGTTATTTCAATGGATTCCGAGTATGTTCATGTATCGCTTAATGTATTGAGTCTATGATTTCAGTCAGTTTACGACAGTGATCCTCAGGACTGAGTCCCAATTCGGCAATCCGACTCCTCCCCGCCTCTGCCCATTGTTCTCGGATTTCTGATTCGCTAACCTTCTCCAACCAAGTATGCCATTCCGAGATATCATTACGGGCAATCAATCGCCCATTCACGCCGTCGACTATAGAGTCCCTGAAGCCCCCTTCATCGACGAACAAGGCGGGCGTACCAATCGAGAATGCCTCGATTGGAGTCAGGCCGAATGGCTCGCCATGTGCCATGCTAACTACAGCTCTAGCTCCTCGCATTAGAGCTGCCATCTCAGATGAGTCAAGGCGTGGAGCCACCCATAGCTTTACTCCGCAATTCTTTGCATGCTGAGATAGCCTGTAGATATCATCCTCATCGCCTCCGCCAACATGAGCCAAAGCTAGTCCAGTGTCGGCCAGCATCGATATCGTCTCCCAAGTTCCTTTGGCTAAGCCGGCCCTACCCACACTGACAACATAATCACCATTCAAATGGCTAGGCGGCGATTCATGGGGGCCGGCTTCGACGGGGAATTCTGTTGTGACTACACTAGGATACAGCACACCTGCCTCCAAGCCGTAGATCTCTGAAATCCTAGCAGCCGTATAATTCGAGTTTCCGCTGATTGCCGAACTAGGTCTGTCTGCCAGAGATTTGACCGCCCCCAAGTCTCCTCTCCTAGCCTTAGTGAGAAGAGCCCTTGTAAGTCCGAGGCTGCGCTTCGGAGTCCCATCTATCTCTCTGTGCAGCACATCCTCGTGTAGGCCACGATGCGGCTCGAGCAGATACAGGTGGATGGCAGAATCTCGAGGAATCATTTCCAGTAAATCTAGACTACCATCTCCGCTGACTAAGTGAATGGCGTCACAATCGTTGATTGCCTCTTCCAAACTAGGACATGACTTCCACGCCTTGGAAGCACTGCTCGACCCTGTATCCATAATTCTAGAGATTGGGTCCTCTGGCATCTGCCATACTTTCTCAGGGCGAATTAGATCAATACCGAGTTGTAAGCACACTTGCTCCAACTCAGGTACTGGACTGAGAGTGGCTACAGTGACTTTGAACGACTTGGCGAGGGCTGGGATGTTGCGTAAAAGGTCTCTTTCAGCACCCCCGAAGGCTCCGAAACTGCCCTTTGCGATGAGCAATTTGCCGCCATGACCAACCTGCTCGCGATTTCCCTCCATGTTGACCCATCTCCCGCCCTCGTTTAAGTCCGATACGCCTTGGTGGCCACATGGTAAGGCGGGTAATGCTTGCCAGAGGTGGCGCCCTGCCTGAGAGCACGGGGTTGGGGAGGGCGCATTTTGCTGCTGAGTCACTGCTCGAACGGGCTCTAGTTACTGGATGGATTAGAACCGGGACGATTGAGCACCGAATCAGAACCTCTCCCCTGAGTCGCCTGTACTCCAGGTGGAGTAGTCACTCGAGATTGGTCGCCCGTACGATTGAGGAGTCTGATGCTGACCTGCTACACATCACCGATCAAGAGCAGGCGCATCTGGTGCCACAGGGGTGCAAGGTGCCTGTGGTAGTCACGGTACACGACCTGTTCCACCTCAAACCACGCTCAATCAAGGCCGGCGAGGACAGGGTCACGGTAGGGGAGCAAAATCCCGGTTTTATTCGTCGCAGAGATCTCAGGAGACTACGACAAGGACTGGAGAGGGCAGACCTACTCATCTGTATTTCAGAGATGACTCGCAGGGATGTCGAGTCTCTGTTCCCGGGTAAGCCAACCGCCTTGGTTCGCCATCAAGTCGATGTTGAGTACTGGGACCCGGAAGGCAATCCACGCTCTCGTGAACTCATCGTCGAGCATGACGACGACACCAAGTGCATGCTAGTGACTGTAGGAAGCGACGAGCCGAGGAAGAGACTAGACTTCGTCAACGAGGTTCTGGACAATCTACCCGAGGATGTCGCCGAAGACATACGCATGCTCCACATCGGTAGCGAAGTCAAACTGGAGGACGAGCAACTCGTAGCCGCGTTGCAGCACGCAGAGGCATTGCTGTTTCCCAGCATCTCTGAGGGCTTCGGATACCCTCCTGTTGAGGCCATGGCGGCAGGATGTCCAGTGCTTGCAGCCGACCTCCCTGCTCACAACGAGGTGATTCCGAAGGATTGCCTGCTACCTTCTGCGGATGTATCTGCCTGGGTCCATGGCATTGTGAAGATTCACGCAGCTTGGAAGCGGGCGGGAGGTGTTCCGCGTAACCCTCAGGAATCATTGATTGAGCATGTCAGGGAGAATCTCAGTCCCGAGGCACAGGGAGAGGCGCTTTCAAGGGCCTATGCAGCGGTTTTACCACCATCAGACTAAGCTATGACAAACAATAGGTTATAGGTGACTTGTTCACCGTTTATTCGTGCTTCAAGTCGTAGACTTGCGCAAGGGCTTCGGTTCTGGAAGAAACAGACTCGAGGTACTCAAAGGAATCGACCTAGAGATGAAACCCGGCGAGTTGGTTGCCTTAATGGGGCCATCTGGATGCGGCAAGTCGACCCTGCTGAATATCATCGGTGGACTGCTCAATGCAGACTCTGGCTCAATCTCACTTGAGAGTTTCAACTACGGGACAAAAAGTGCGAGCCGAGTGGTAGATGTTAGGAGGAGAGGAGTAGGCTGGATCTTCCAGGACTTCCACCTAATTGACAGACTCAGCGCCCTTGACAATGTGATTTTCTCCTTGGAGTTGGCCGGGGTACCCTCCGCTGAAGCAGAAGAACAGGCTCGAGATGCCTTGGACAAAGTAGGCTTGTCAGACCGCTTGGAATTCATCCCGGACCAACTATCGGGAGGTCAGCAACAGAGGGTTGCTATCGCCAGGGCGATTGCCGGTTCGCGCCCCCTGCTCTTAGCTGATGAACCGACAGGAAATCTCGATGTGAAGAGTGGGCAGGAGATAATCGACCTATTCAAGCGTCTGTGCGAGCAGGACGGCATGTCCATTCTGATGGTCACCCACGATCCCACGCTAGCCTCGATGGCCGACAGAATGCTGCTACTCAAGGACGGTGTCACTGCAGCGTCTGACATCCGATCGGCTTGGGGTGTAGACACGGAGGCCGGAGAATGAAAGAACGCTTCCTCTCTATGCCTGACAACTTCCTGATGGCAGTCAAGAGTGCTTGGAGAGGAAGGGAGAGAGGACTGGCGATTTTCGCTGGCGTTTTCTTAGCTTCACTAGTCATCACTACTGTACTTGCCTACTCTGTGGGGCTATCCCAGGCATTCCTACAATATTCTCTTGAGAACGATACCTTCGATGCCAAGATTGACTTCTCTGATGAACCCGGTCCAGATGCAGATGGCAGAACCAACAATTCAGTCCTATGGGAGTCAATGTGTGATGATTTCGTAGTAATGGAAGAATTCTCAGACTGCGGGATTGTGTATGGACGTCAAGGAGTCAGGTGGAGTGGGACATTCGGAGATGACGGTTTTCTGGTCCCTCAACCATTGAATGTAATCTCAGCCACCGGGTCGACGGGCGATTGGGCTAATGTCAGTTGGGATTATCCCGAAGCGGGTGATTTCGGACCTCCGATAAACGAGCAGAGGATCGTCCGATTCTACGGAGACGGGATTTGGGACGGAGAGTTAGGAGAAAGGCATGCCAAGAAGGTTCTCTATGGAAACTGGCCTCTTCCTGATGACGCTTCCTCAAACCGTTCTATTTTGCTTCCGCTCAGAATCGCATCTCAGGCAGGAGTTTCTGTAAACGACACAATAGACTCCCTAACGTTCACCTTTGTCACTGGCTATCTCTCATTCGAGAACATCAATGATGGATTTGAAGACTGCAGAGGGGAGGAAGTGATTGAGCAAAGCGGATACATGTTCTGTAGGGTAAACATGACCGTAGAAAATCTCAGAGTGGCTGCGATACTGTCCGACGACGGAGCAGGAAACCCAACCCTTCTATTCAACCCATTAATCATTACAGATTCAGTTCTAAGCGATGAGCAGAAGCTAGCTCTGATGGACACCGATCACGGCTACTTGGGGCTTGCAGTAGATCGTAATCTAGTTCCCACCAGTTCCACTAATGATGCTCAGGACTGGCTCAGTGAAGTCAAGGAGCAGATTGAATCTGTGACATACACGGAAGCGCAGATTGAGGTGGAATACAACGATCTCATCTCATCTACAATAGGATTCTTGGAATTCTTCCTAGCATTGATTCAGTTGTTCGATTACATCCTGATGATTCCAATTGTCATACTCTCTTTCTCAGTCCTGATTTACGGACTTATACTATCGCTCGAACAGAGGAAGAGGGAGATTTCAATTCACCGCGTTATTGGTGGAACCGAAAGTGGTCTGACGAGGATGGTAATGTCGGAAGTAACAGTATTCAGCTTTGCAGCCTGGCTCTCAGGATATCTAATTGCGATGCTCTCCGTTCCTCTGGTTCTGGATGCTGTCGGATTCATGGAATTCAGAGCCACCGAAATCGATGTTAATCCCGTACTCAGCCTGTTCTCCACCATATTCACAGTTCTATTGACTGTTGGACTGGCCTATCTGTTCGGCTATGGCAGGACCAAGGAATTCCTCAATATTGAGATTGATGAAGGTGTCAGAAAGGTCTCTGCCAAGCGTAAACCGAGATATTGGCTACACACGATTATATTCATTGTCGGATTATTGGCATTCACCGATAGTTGGATTGAATCCACAAATCCTGATTCAGAAGGAATAGTCACTGGGTTTTTCTTTGATGGGGTAATCAAGCTCTTCGGACCATTCTGCTTATGGATTGGCGGTGCTCTTGTTCTCGGCAGAATCGGAGCTGCAGGGCCAATGATCTTCTCAGCACTGCTTTCATGGTCACCGGCAATTTCAGACATCAAGCGAGGACTTCGCGGCTCCGGTTCAAGCGAATCTGTAAGCCGCTTGGCAGTCATCATGCTCCTCACTCTGTCAATTGTGACACTCGCGGCAGTTCAGGGATATACGGGTACGGTAGTTGACGAGAGGACTGCCTCAGCCCAGTCTGGCGCGGATATCCAAGTCCAATTCACCCAACCAGTGACCGAGCAGGAAGCGATTACCATAATCACTGAGGCGATTATTCGCGCCGATGACTCCGAGGTGCAAGAAGTTCAGTCCGCTACTGCGGTATCTAGTATATTCACCAATCCAAAGGGAGAAGGGGCCGTCCTTACTACCTGGATTGTTTTTGATGGCCACGAAGATACCTTGCACTGGGACAAGCAATCAGTTCCCGGTGACGACATCGATGTAGTCGTCAATCAATGGTCGGAAAATGGATTCACAGCCGGAGAAGCAGCAGTTGACATCCTCGACATTGAATCTGATTTTGGCGATTTTACCTTTGAGTACAAGGCATATGATTGGTACTTAGGCCCTGATTTTGAGCCTGTTATCACCGTCACTGTGACAGAGGTCAATCTGACATACATGGGGAAACACGAATGGATCCCGGGCTTCGGGACCACAGAGACTGAACAGTCTTTGGTGGTTGGAGAGAAGGCGTACCGCCAACTGGTTGGTGATTCAGTAGCAGACTCTTTCTCTTCCAGCAGATGGTTCTTTGAATTATGCGATCAGACTGATGACAACTGCGGAGATGCACTCAGGACCCTCAATGCAGAGTTGACCAGTGATGCTGAAATTTCTTCAGTCACAGATTGGTCAACAACTCATAGAGATGTAGAGAGAAATGGAGGCCTGATTTTCGGCACCCCGGGACTACTAAGTCTACAGTTCGTGGTCGCATCTCTGGCTTCTGTCGCTTCGGCATTCGTTTTCCTATCCTTAGTGCTCACGCAACGCAAGCGTGAGTTGGCGATTCTGCAAGCAATCGGAGCAAGCTCAAATCAAGTGATTAGATTGGTTCTGTTTGAGATCCTATCAATAATCATGGTAAGCATGGCCATGGGCGTCGCCCTCGGATTGGCTGTTGCCTACTCCTTCAACGGATTCTTCGCGGTTTTCGGCTTCATCTTCCAGATTTTCGGGGGCCAATCGACTACGATTAGCAGAGTTTTAGTCTGGCCGTGGTTTGATTTGGGATTAGTCAATCTCTCAGTCTTGATTGCCGTTGTATTGGCTCTGTTATACACAACGCGGAGAGCTCTGCAAGCGGATTTGGCTGTGGTACTGAAGGGGGAGTGAAATGGGTACACACGATAACGATATTCTGAGGGCTGAGAGCCTATATCATGTATACGAATCCAATGCTGAAGATGGAAATGTCGTGGCATTGAGGGGAATCCATGTCACTGTCTACCATGGTGAAGCCGTAGCAGTAATCGGACCATCCGGATCCGGCAAGTCGACACTTCTAAAGAGCCTTGGAGGATTGATGAAACCATCCGCAGGGAAGGTCTCGTTGGCCGGAAAGGGACTGACTCGAATGACAGGACATGAATTGGTTGAGCACCGTCAGAATACGGTCTCGTTCATCTTCCAAGACGCTAATCTGCTACCTCATCTCAACGCATTGGACAATGTTGCACAACCTCTACGACATCAGGGTGTTCTGCCGGGAGAAGCCAGAGCCAAGGCACAGGCATTATTGGATCGTCTTGGCATGGGGGACAGGGCTCACGGAATGCCCGAGGAACTTTCTGGAGGCGAGCAGCAAAGGGTTGCGATAGCCCGAGCGCTAATTACAGAACCCAAACTGATTCTGGCCGATGAGCCGACAGGAGCACTGGATCCGATTACCAGCAGAGAGGTCCTAGAGCTATTCGATACGCTTCACAAGGAAGAGGATGTAGCATTCTTCCTAGTTACTCACAACAGGGAGGTCGCCGCCTTCTGTGAGCGGTCACTTGAGCTCAGAGACGGACGCTTCGTCGCTCAACACGGAACAGATGTGGATATCGCCGACCTATCGGGCAGCCGTGAGCTAATCATCGATGATACAGGAACGGTGACCCTGCCCCCAGACATACTAACGCAAATTGGTGGCCCGGGTAGATTCGAGATTCCTGATATCGTGCGCGATTCGCTAAACCTTGAGAGGGTATCAGAAGAGAGGATAGACATCGATGGCAAGTCCGAGATGATTCTCGCACCTACTTGCCCAGCATGTTTCCATGATTACGAAGACAGTGATGAGCAACGTTGTCCGGAATGTGGCTCAAGCCGACCTATGGTTCAGGCCTGAGGCAGAACCAGTTTCTGCGGCTTGGCAATTCCGAGATCTGCGGGCAACTCTCTGACCTTCTCAGGTAGCGTGATAGGAATCATTTCCTTACCTATCAGGGCAACTCTACTCTCTTTCCTTTCTGACAGCACCTCTCTGCCGACCAGCGGCGCCAGACGATGCGAGAAACCCATCACATCTTCGTGACTGGGCATGTTCTCGATAGCCAGGTTGTTGCGACTGTTACCGACATAGACGAAGCCCTTGGCCTCTATGAAATCAGGATCGGCGAGATTATCCAGACGGGCATAATCCTCGTGATATCCAAGCGACTCGTGCTTGATTAGAGTGTGCCTGCATACCGTTCGGGTATCTAGACTCGGAAGTAGTTCAAGGGTCTGCTCGAGTTTGTGGAATGCAGCCTGATCAAACTTGGGCTTGCACAATCTGTCGAAGACCTCCTTGTTCGGGGCGTCAACGCTGACATACAATTGGGTAGGCAACGGATCTAGGTTCTCGATTACCTTGGGTAGGCTACCATTGGTGACTAGGAAGGTCGAGGTGCCGTGCTGATGACAAATGTCGAGGAATTCACCTAGGCGTGAGTACAGAGTAGGCTCGCCGTTCAGAGAGATAGCAACATGCTTGGGGTTCTGCGCTTCCAGCCACTTCTCTCTGTCTGCCTTCGGGTTGCCTCCAAAGCCGGTCAGAAGCCTTCTTTGGGCGCGAACCGATTCCAAGTACAGCTCGTACGGGTCATCGTCAATCTTGTGCAGAGTATCCGAATGAGGTTCTCTCCAGCAGTAGGTGCATGCTAGGTTGCAGGTGTCAACATTTGGTGCCATCTGCATGCAGCCATGACTCTCAATGCCGTAGAAGGTGCCCTTGTAGCAAGAACGGTCAGCTATCAGGCTCTGCTTGGTCCAGTGGCATACCTTGACACCTCCATGCTCTCCGACTAGGTGGTACTTCTGCTTCGATAGTCGGTTTGCGATTTTCGGCTCGATGCGAGTGATTGGACTTTGCATGCACTCGCCTCGTAGGGCCTGCGTGGGGCCATCCTGTCTTGAAACTGCCCTGTTCGGCTGAAATGATATACTGTCAGCACCAATCCGAAGTGATGGCCCGTGCAATCGCGGTGTGTCTCGTCCTCGTCCTATTGACGACCACCATGACAGGGTGCTTCTCTCCCGAGGGTGATGATGAACTCATTGCGGTCGGAGATTTGACCATTATTCCGGAGACCCTAGTGGGGGCGCAGTTCCAGACTGTCGAGTTCAGCGCTTCAAGCTCTATGAGCGTGCATGTACCTTATCTGGTACTGGATTCAGAATCCGGATATGTTGTCAATGGCACAACTCTTGACTTCGATGGGGCTGGAAGTGCAAGCATCGAGATGCTGGCGCCTTCAAACACCAATTCAACACACTTCCTGCTGGGTAATCTGGGTCGCGACAAGTGGCCACTGCGTGCGACTAATCAGAGTTGGGCTGAGTGGTTTTCTTCAAGCATGTTCGAGCAGTTACCTTACTCCTATGTCGAGCATCCTGTGGGGAGGGAGAATGACTCGGCATACACGGTGGAGGATGGCGCTCTGCACAGCACCGGTCTGATTGATGGCCTCAATGTCTTCGAGTGGCTGGAACTCTTCGCCGATCCTGATTCGGGCTACAATGAACGATGGGGCCCATTCACTCTGAACGACCCGACTTACATGAGGGCGGCCAATTTCATGCAGGCAGAATTGCAAGGTATCGGCTATGACGCGCAGATACACAGGTACTGGCTCTCAGACTTCTCCTACGCTGTCAATGTCTGTGGATACAAAGAGGGAACGATGTTTCCCGATGAGTGGCTGGTGCTTGGTGCACATCTCGATGTTGCTGAGCCTGGAAGTCCACCCGCAGGAGGTACTCGTATCGGCGCACATGACAACGGGGCTGGCGTCGCATTGATTCTCGAGGCCGCTAGAGGACTAGCACAATTCGATCACCGCAGAACCATCGTTGTGTGTTTTTGGTCTAACGAGGAGAATGGATACGACGGCGTTGACAGATGGATTGACAACATTCCTGCAGGAGTCACTCTCTCGAACTACCTGAACGCTGATGCTGTGGGAACCAACTGGCCCGGTTACTACACCCTAGTCGTCGATATCATCCCAGAGACAGACAACCAGATTAACGAGCAATGGCCAATGGTCAGACTGGCAGAATGGATTGGCTCGAACAACAACGACATCGCCGAGGCACTGCGTCTAGGCAGAGAGATCTACAACACTGAGGGATACGCTTCGATGAAGGATGTTGATTCGAGTGATCAGAAGAGACTCTCGATATCGGTTCACGAGTCTCAGAGGGGTAGGAGTGACTACGAGAGGATAGCAGACCAGCTCGGGGTGGTCTCGATGGACTTCGGTTCGCTCACCGGGGGCTCTGACTGCTATCACGGGCCTTGCGACACGCTCGAGACGATGATTGACATGATGGTGACCGACAACGGTACAGGGGTACAGAATCTAGTCGAGTCATTCGACTTGATTTCTTGGTGGCTGTTCAATCTGGCTATGTATCTGGACGAGACGCCGATTTACAACGAGTCCTAGCCGTACTTCACACCGGTTCCGTAGGCGAAAACCTCGACGGCCTTGACCTTAGACTGCGCACCTTGGGGTGCCATATCGGAGGTATCTATCCTCACATTGATCACATCGTCGTATCCATTTGAGACGGCATTCTCCCTCAACCTCTGCATTGCCTCAGCCCTACCGGCAGCAACCACTTTCTGGAGGATGTCTATCGAACCTCCGATTAGATTGTTGATGAAGCCAATCAACAAATGCCAGTGACTGGGACCGAAGACGACCCCGGCCCAAATCACACCACACTCAGTAATGTCAGTTCGATATCCTCCATCGAGCGTAGTTAGTGGGTCGCGGCCCAATGAATCACGCAATGAAATCTCTCTAGATGTTGTGTCAGCAATCTGATCGTCCAATCTCTTGCCACTGAAGAAGAAAGCCCAGATTAACATGAATGGATATGCAAATGCGTACAGCATCCCAAAAGCGGCTAGAAGCAATAAAGGGAGCGCGCATATACTGCCTATTGCTAACGGGATAATCACTGCCCACTCTGTCATGGAGATAGCCTCCTTCACTCTGCCTTCACAGCGGTGCCATAGGCGAACAACTCTGCTGCTCCTGCAGTCACTGCTGAAGTAGCGAATCGCACGTTCACTATTGCGGTGGCTCCTCTGCCCATAGCCTCAGCGACCATCCTTCCAATCGCCTCTTGACGGGACTCCTCAAGCAGTTCTGTGTACTTCACAAGCTCACCACCCATGATGTTCCTGAGACCTTGAGTGATGTCTCTACCCACATTCTTCGCCCTCACCGTCGAGCCACTTACGACTCCGAGGGTTTCTGTAATCATCATTCCAGGTATCGTTTCCGTGTTTACGACTAGTATACCTTGCACCGTTTGTTCCATGGCCCGGCCACAGCACGATAGACGCTTCAAGATTGGGGCGGAACATCAGCAGCTGAAATGAGCCTAGTTGGGGGTTTCGATTTACTTGCAACAAGACCTAGGATACCTAGGAAACATATGTTGCAGACAATAATCTGAGCCCAACTAGTAACCAAAGTGATTGATTCCATTAATTCTGCACTGGACCCCCACTCCTCGCCCCCTCGACTAGTAGCGAACTCGGGCATCAATAATCCGCTTCTCGTCAAAATCCACATCAAACCCATACCGCCTAGTAAATTCACTCCTATCCAAGCCCCTACCAACTTGATTCCCAAATCCCTGTTACCTCTCCAAAGCACTGGTACACTGAACAGACCAATTATGGCAAGAATGCCGCTGTGTACAGCTTGGAATTTCATGACTTCCATCATCTCGTCCATGTATTCTACCATGTCATCCCAGAATTCATTGTTCTCGTTCCACTCGGCCTTCTCTTCATCAGTTCCATCTTCAGGATAGGGCTCTATTTCCTCGAAATCTTCAGGCATTAACCTGTCAATAAAAATTGGAGTCAATACTCCAGAAGCTACACTGAGAAGCATGAAAATTGACATCAGTGCCATGAAGATGGCCAGTCCCTTAAGCCACCAAGGAGAAATCTCCTCAGGAATATATGGGGCTTCTAATGTCGAGTTCATGAACTTCGCACGGGCTCTTATGATTAGACTGTCTCTATTCCAATCGATATCCTAGGGGCGGTTCGATTGTTGGGATGGATACACTCGCGACCAGGGTGAACGCAGAAGTTTCCTCTCAGGAACCTACGACCCAGAATTAGCCTGTGACGCATTAGCGAACGATCCTTCAGGCACAGTTCGATATCGAAGTCAATTCCCGCCATCTCAAGAGTCGTGCGAATTACCGGTCGAAGAGTCTCATGACCGCCAGTATCGCGAATCCGTCTCCAGCCGAATACCGGCCGCTCTATCCAATCACTTTCGTCACCAAGGCGGAACCTTACTCTGCTTTCCAAATCCGACTCGATGATTTCAATATCGCTTGCGTGTAGTGTACTAGACCATGCACCGGTATCCATCTTGGCTAGCAGCGGCCCCTCATCGAGCTCGGGTATCCCTACCCACTCGCGCCAACCCACCATGACCAACTCGAACATGCTTGCTTCATTCGGCGTCCGGCCAGGTGAGGTTCTTGAATCCGTCGGATAGAGTATCATTATCTCGCATTTCAAAATTCCAAATTTCCAATCCACATTTAGACTAAACACTCTATTTACGAATCGTTGAAGTATGGGTGCCATAGGCCATACCTAATGGCGCAAGAAGGCATACCGGAAGCTCTGACCTTCGATGACGTCCTCCTGATGCCAGCCGAGTCTGCCGTCCTCCCGGCACAAGTCGACATCTCATCTAGGCTGACAGACTCAATCAAACTCAACATTCCACTAATCTCAGCGGCAATGGATACTGTCACTGAAAGCGACATGGCGATTGCTATGGCTCAGGCTGGTGGAATCGGTGTGATTCATCGGAATATGAGTATTGAGGCACAGGCCGCCGAAGCGTATAGGGTCAAGCGATTTGAGTCAGGACTGGTCCTAGACCCAGTCACTATGTCACCTGACAACACCGTCGGTGAACTACGCCGAATAAAGTCTCAGAACGGATTCTCCGGCTTCCCCGTAGTCGACGACTCGGGAGTGTTGGTAGGGATAATCACCAATCGCGACATCAGGTTCGTCTCGGATGACTCGGTACAGGTTTCGACGATGATGACTACCGATGTGGTCACCGTCCCCGAGGGCGTTGACCCACAGGAGGCCAAGCGACTCCTACACAAGCATCGCATCGAGAAGCTCGTTGTCATCGATGACGACGGAGGATGCGCTGGCATGATGACAGTCCGCGATATACAGCGAAGCCGCGACAACCCTGACTCCTGCAAGGACATTCAGGGTAGACTGAGAGTTGCGGCAGCCACCGGAACTGGGGAAAAAGGAGTAGAGCGAGCACTCGCACTATTCGAGGCCGGTGCGGACGCGATAGTAGTGGATACCGCCCACGGCCACTCCCACGGAGTAATCGATACAGTCAGAGAGATACGTAGTCAGGCTCCAGATAAAGCACAGATCGTGGCGGGCAATATTGCAACTGGTGCGGCTGCTGATATGCTAATCGACGCCGGTGCGAATGCAGTCAAAGTCGGAATAGGTCCCGGCTCGATTTGTACCACTAGAATCGTCTCGGGAGTTGGAGTCCCACAGCTTACTGCAGTCCTTGGTGTAGTTTCTGAGTGCGGCAAGAATGAAATTCCTGTAATCGCCGATGGCGGTATCAAGTACAGCGGTGATATCGCCAAGGCTATTGCCGCAGGAGCCGACTGTGTGATGGCCGGCTCGTTGCTTGCTGGAACCGACGAATCTCCGGGCGAGACCATTCTCTATCAGGGACGATCGTACAAGGTCTACAGAGGGATGGGATCAGTAGGGGCCATGACCCAAGGAGCCCATGATCGATACTTCCAGTCGGAGCAGGGAGACACCCGCAAATATGTCCCAGAGGGGATTGAGGGCAGGGTACCTGCAAGAGGCCCAGTTGACAATGTAATCTACCAGATGGTAGGGGGTCTGCGCTCGTCAATGGGATACACTGGAAACGGCTCTATCGCCGAGATGAAATCCAACTGCAGTTTCGTACGAATCACCAACGCCGGACTCTCAGAGAGCCATGTCCATGATGTCGAGATTACCCGCGAAGCTCCGAACTACCGCAGGTGATTCCGTGGAGAATATCGTTCTGGGTGGAGGCTGCTTCTGGTGCGTAGAGGGTGCGCTGAAGGGTCTGCGAGGAGTAAGCGAAGTAACTCCGGGCTACTCAGGAGGGCATGTCGAGAACCCGACATACGAGCAGGTATGCCGTAAGCGCACCGGACATGCTGAGGTAGTCAGAGTATTCTTCGATGCCGATACCATAGACACAGCGACCCTGCTCGAGGTCTTCTTCACCTGTCACGATCCGACGCAGTTGAATCGTCAGGGTAACGACATAGGGCCTCAGTATCGAAGCGCTGCATTCTATTCTAATGAGGAGCAGAAGTCTAGTATTGAGGATGCTATAACCAAATCTTCCACTCTCTATGATGCCCCCATCGTGACTGAAGTGGGTCCACTGATCAACTTCTTCGTAGCTGAGGATTACCATCACGATTACTTCGTGAATAACCCCGGTAACCCGTACTGCAGGATGGTAGTGGCTCCGAAAATCGCTAAGACCAGAGCCAAGCACGCACCTCTGTATGACTGAGACGGCAGAACTCA
>Ga0114933_10003196_pt1 | contig 16235 bp, 14 predicted proteins | sample 4SBtaG_FD_89691 | JGI IMG/M metagenome (GOLD analysis project Ga0114933, IMG submission 89691) | Deep subsurface microbial communities from Kolumbo volcano to uncover new lineages of life (NeLLi) - 4SBTROV12_W25 metaG | ecosystem: Environmental > Aquatic > Marine > Volcanic | place: Kolumbo... | reverse complement strand
TGGGATTGCCTCTGAGAAAGCGGTCGACCTAAGTCTTCAGTCAGTAAGCTGGATTCGAAGCATCATGATGCTAAAACCAGCCGGATTGTACGAACGAAATCATGTGACGATTCGGCAGGCATTTGACAAGGTCATTGAGAAGTCCGGTGAATGTACTGTTCGGATTACCAGCGGAAAACAGAGCCTGGCTCTCGGAACGATTGTGTCAGAGAAAGGCTATATCATCACCAAGGCTAGTCAACTCAAAGGCGACAAGGTTCGTGGCGATATTGAATGTGTGTTTGCAGATGGCAGCAAACGGCCAATCGAAATTGCCGCTATCAACGAGCAACACGATATTGCATTGTTGAAGGTAAACGGGAAACGCAAGCTAGTCGCTGTACAAATCGCAGATGACGTCGAAGTTCCTATTATTGGCAGTTGGGTCATTACACCAGGTTTATCTTCAACGCCACTTACGATTGGTGTTGTTAGTACGAAACCTCGTGCTATTAAGGGTGGCTTGCTGGGAGTCTTACTGGGCGAGTCCGAGGAATCGGTTTTTGTGGAACGAGTTTTCCCAGGGAGTGCAGCCGATCGGGCTAAGATGAATCGAGGGGATGTGATTCTATCTGTTAACGGCAAGGAAGTTGAAAATCGGCAAATGCTGATCGATCTCGTGCGTTCACACCTGCCCGGCGAAACTCTTAAATTCAAGATAAAGCGTGGTGAAGAGCAAGTCGAAATCGACGCTACTCTCGGTAGAGAGAGCGACGTATTTGGCTCTGAAGCACTACCGCGCGGTGATATCGGCGGGCCGCTAAGCAAGCGACGCAGTGGATTTCCCGCTGTGTTTCAACACGATACAGTCGTCCAGCCAAATGAATGCGGCGGTCCACTACTTGATACAAACGGGAAAATGATTGGTATGAACATTGCGAGGGCAGGCCGAGTTTCCTCCTATGGTCTCTCCGCCAAGATCGTCGCTGAGGTCATCACTTCGCTTATGGCGGAAGCTGAAGGCGACGAAAGCGCTGATAAAGAGGAGTGAGTTCCCCTTCCAATGCTTGAATCATTTAACGCAGCCTCATAGAATCCGTGTCATGGCAGCTAACCGTTTCATCTCGCTATCTGGATCTATTAACAACTGAGCAAAATACAATGTTGGAACGCAAACCAGTATTTCCGAATGTGATCGAGCTGAATTACCAGCTTGGATACGTACTGGGATGCAATGTCTATTTGATCTATGACCACGATGAATGGCTACTGATAGATATTGGTTATGACGAAGTTGTCGACGAGATCATTGAAACCGTTCGGCAAATGGATTTTCCACTATCTAAATGCAAAATGCTCATTGCAACACATGCAGATGTCGATCACATCCAGGGAATCGCACGTGCCAGCCAGGTTTTACGTACCGATGTAGCCGCACATCCGCTTGCTGCGGAACCAATGCGACGCGGTGATAAGCTCAGGACATTCGCAGAAATCGAAGCACAGAATATTCACCTGGATATGCCGCCAATCGATGTCGATCAGATGATCGATGAAGGCGATAAGATTCAGATTGGAGATGTGGAACTTGAGGTTTGGTTAACTCCCGGACATACCGATAGCCAATTGAGTTTCCGGTTAGGCGATTTACTGTTTTGTGGTGACAACATCTATCGAGACGGATGTGTTGGCGCGATCGATGCCCACCATGGTAGTGATATTGCTGATTTCATCGCTTCACTCCGGAGAATTCGTGCTAGCAACGTGAAGTGGCTTTTACCGAGTCACGGCCCGATCTTCCGTAAAGATGACGACCTACTGGATCGAACGATTGCTCGACTGGAATCCTATCGCCATATGGCAGACTTTGGTACCTGCGCCACGGACTGGCCGCTAATGGATGAATGGGAACGCGAGTTACGCGAAGGCAAAATGCCAAATACCAACTAAGTGAGTTTCTACAACGCCGAGGTATGACCGATGTCGAGTGAAGTCGTTGAGCTACTTCAAGATCTTGTGCGTACGCCAAGTGTCAATCCGATGGGCCGAGACGTCTCCGGAGATATTTATCTGGAACATCGTATGACGGCACGCCTTGAGCAGTGGTTTGAGACGCTTGGAGTCCCGTGGAAACGATACACGGTCATGCCGGACCGCGATAATATCGCCGCAGTTTTTCATGGTGCACCTGATGCACCGATAATCGTGCTTGAAGCTCACCAAGATACCGTGCCCATTGACGGTATGATCATTGAGCCGTTTGACCCAGTTATCGAAGGCGGCAAAATGTTCGGTCGGGGCAGTTGCGATATTAAAGGCGGCATGGCCTGCATGATGACAGCCTTTAAACGACTTGTGGAAAACCCTCCGGAAAATCCACCGACGGTTATGATGGCATGCAGCGTCAACGAAGAATTTGGGATGGCCGGGGCGGAAAACCTATGCCATTTCTGGCAACCCGGAGAGTACTCGCTCGTCGAACGTGAGCCAACTTGCGTTATTGTTGCCGAGCCCACACTACTAAATGTAGTCGTTGCACATAAAGGTGTCGCAAGATTCCATGTGTACGTGGATGGTGTTGCCTGTCACAGTTCGCAACCTGAACTGGGCCACAATGCCATTTATCGCATGAGCAGGATTATTGACCTGTTCGAAGAATACGCAACGGAAGTCGTTCCAACTCTTGGGGAACATCCACGCTGTGGTAAGCCTACACTGAGCGTGGGAATGATCTCTGGCGGAATCAGCGTAAACACAGTACCTGACTTTTGCCAAATTGAAATCGATCGCCGTGTCCTCCCTGAAGAAGAACCAAGAGATGCGTTTAATCACATCACCGAGTACATTTCCGGCAAGCTACAAGAGCTCTATCCGGAGTGGGCGGACGACGTGAGATTCTCCGATGACCCGAATCTCAAATATGGACTAACAGATAGCTTTAACGGGCCACTTGCTTCATCACTGCAGTCCATCATTCAATCTATGGCAATCGATTGTGAATTGATGGGTGTGCCTTACGGAACTGATGCCAAAGCGTTTTCTCGCGCTGGAATTCAAACCGTTGTGCTCGGTCCCGGCTCTATCGACCAGGCTCATACCAAAGATGAGTGGGTCGAAATTGACCAGCTTGAAATGGCCGTCGAAGTTTACTGGAATGCAATTAACCAGTTGCCAGCACAGCTGTAGGTCACCTGATGGCACACCGCTGCCACCATCTGTACCATCAAAGGCCTGACTACGCTCGATGATTTAAAATACATCAAGTCTGAAGTGGTTACCGAAGTGATAGCGGCGAGCATTCGGATAGAAATTGTGCCACATGTTGTTGTACACCGGTACTCTCATTTCCGGTGGATACCGATGGTACAGATTCTCATAACTCCGGTAGTACTCGCTTCCACGGAAGTTCTGTGGATAGTACACGTACGGATAATGGTAGAAGCGATTCCAATCATGGGGACTATAGACATTACCCCATACACGTCCAAATGCTCGCTCACCAGCCTGAACATCTGTTGAAACTGAAATAGCGGCGAGAAATACACCACAGGCGATCGCGATAATGCAACGTCGGATCATCTGTTAGTCCTTATGTAATCAACTCTTCTACTGATAAACTCGGATGACCACTCATCCAATGGATGCAGCACTATGTTCATGGCGTTTGCCACTCAAACAGGCATATACGTAAATAGATACGCAAATCGTGCTGCTCCATCATTCTTCTTCGGTTGTTGGAATCGTCGGAATTGAAGGAATATTCGTCAGAATCGGAATTCTCAGCATTATCCGTAAATGACGATCAAAATCACGAGTGAGTGATTTTCTGTGTCATCTGGCAAATTGCAAAAAACACCGCGAACACCTGAAAAAAATAGCCGATAGGTATACTTGCTACAAAATCACTTTGTCGACACAATAACTCGTAAGTAAAGCCTCAGAGCCGTTCTTTCATACCCAAGGCAAAGGACGGCTTTTTGTGGCACCGACTTTGTGATTTTTTTCACAAAGTCTTATTACGAATCAAACCACTGGCTCGTCAGGTACATGACATCCTTGACTCCTAGTCTGATTTAAACTGCAACTTACCGGACAATCCCTCCATAAGTCCCACCAGAAAACCGTCGCGTGAATCGAACTCATAGCATCGTGCGTGGATTGGATCTTCCGATCACCAATCCACCAAAACAAACCGTTTCAGACGGACCGGATGTGATGCAGGCTGCGCTATTGGGTGATGACTATGTTGGCATGAAGCCAACGATGCTAGTGCAGGTTGGAGATCGTGTAAAACGAGGTCAACCGGTAATCCAAGACAAGAAGAACCCTGGTGTTATTCTCACATCGCCCGTTTCGGGAACCGTCAATGCGATTCATCGCGGTGAGAAACGACGTTTTCTCTCCATGGTGTTTGATGTCGAAGGTGACGAGTCCGTTGAGTTTGAAGCATTCGGCGATGATCTTCACAAACTCACCCCGGAAACTGTCCGTCGCCAGTTAATCAACTCCGGGTTGTGGACTGCCTTGCGTACACGTCCTTACAGCAAAACTCCGGTTGTAGACTCCACTCCTGACTCGATCTTTGTAACAGCGATCGATACCAATCCACTTGCGGCCAATCCAGAAGTTGTTGTCGCCCAGAATCACGAAAAGTTTGTGCTTGGACTACATGCCCTTAGCACGCTGACCAAGAACAATGTTTACCTTTGTCTCGCACCGAATGGTGACATCCGCGGTGACGAGGTGCCAAACGTACAAACTGAGGTCTTTGACGGACCGCACCCAGCAGGCCTTGTTGGTACACATATCAACATGGTGAATCCAGTTGGGCCAACGAAAACCCATTGGCATATTAATTACCAGGATGTTATCGCCATCGGCACATTGTTTTTCGACGGCACGCTGGACGCAAGTCGCATCATCGCACTTGCCGGTCCGGGGGTCGAAGATCCGCGACTTATCAAAACGGTTATTGGCGCAAACCTTGATCAGCTAACAACTGGACAACTGAACGAAGGTGCAAACAGGGTCATTTCCGGCTCGATTCTTTCAGGGCGACAATCTCAGGAACCCGTGTCCTTTTTAGGTCGATTCCACCTTCAGGTATCGGTGATAAGGGAAGGCGACGAGCGAGAGTTTCTTGGATGGATGGCACCCGGTCTGAAGAAGTTCTCGATAACCAGAGCCTTCGCCTCTGCGATGAATCCGGCCCAACGCGTTGCGTTTACAACGGCCGCAGGTGGTAGCCGACGATCGATGGTACCGATTGGAACTTACGAACGGGTCATGCCCTTAGATATTTTGCCGACCCAGTTACTGCGAGCGCTAATCGTAGGTGATACCGATACAGCGCAACAACTCGGGGCACTTGAATTAGATGAAGAAGATCTAGCTTTATGTACATTTGTCTGCCCGGGCAAGTATGAATATGGCTCCATGTTAAGACAGAACCTCACACAAATAGAAGTTGAAGGATGATACGGCCGCTTGGCTTTAGATCATACGTCCATCAGAAACACCGGAAGAAACGATGAGGAAATTCCTCGACAAACTAGCCCCCAGATTTGAAAAAGACGGGAAGCTTGAGAAGTTCTATCCTCTCTACGAGGCGATGGACACGTTTCTCTATACCCCGGGGGAAGTGACAACCGGGCCATCTCACGTGCGTGACAGCATCGATCTCAAACGTATGATGTCGATGGTCGTGGTAGCACTGATTCCCTGTGTATTCATGGCGATGTACAACACGGGACTGCAGGCAAATTCAGCACTTGGCGACACAGCCGTTGAAGGATGGAGGGGTGGAATTCTCGAATTATTTGGGGGGGTCGACCGTGAATCGTTTATCTCCAATCTGGTACATGGCTCCACCTACTTCCTACCTGTGTACATCGTATGTATGACAGTCGGTGGAATATGGGAAGTGATTTTTGCGATTGTCCGCAAACATGAAGTAAATGAAGGATTCCTTGTAACAGGATTACTCTTTCCACTCACACTACCTCCAACGATCCCGCTATGGCAAGTAGCCGTTGGAATCAGCTTTGGCGTCGTCATCGGCAAGGAAGTTTTCGGTGGAACCGGCCGCAATTTCCTGAATCCCGCATTAACGGCACGTGCTTTTTTGTATTTTTCCCATCCGGGTCAAATCACAGGAGATAACAAGATTTGGAATGCTGCGGGCAGCACTGATGGTGTAAGTGGCGCTACGATTTTGACAGACCTCGCCAACCAGCCAGCGGAAAGTGCATCAGAATATCTAAATGCTCATTTAAATGTTTCTGACAGCTTCTTTGGATGGACAACAGGCTCTATGGGCGAAACATCCACTCTGGCCTGTCTTATTGGGGCGATGATTTTAATCATGACCCGCATTGGTTCGCCAAAAATCATGGTGGCAACCTTGTTAGGCGGACTTGGTGCTAGTACTGTTCTCAATGGCATTGGAAGCGAGACAAATCCGATGTTTGCCATGACTCCAATTCAACATTTGGTCACCGGCGGTTTTGCCTTTGGTCTCGTATTTATGGCGACGGATCCCGTTTCTGCTTCGATGACCTCCGGCGGTAAATGGATCTACGGCATACTCATTGGCGTCGTCGCAATTCTCATCCGTGTTGTGAATCCCGCATATCCCGAGGGAATCATGCTCGCCATTTTGTTTGGCAATGTCTTCGCACCACTGATCGACTACTTCATTGTTAACCAAAACATCAAGAAGCGTACTGCTCGTTGGAACACAGACGCAAAGGTGGGAGGTTAGGCCATGTCACGAGACTCACTCAAGAACACTTTTCTCGTCGCTGGAATCCTATGCGTCGTGTGTTCATTACTGGTATCGAGCACCTATGTCGGGTTGAAAGACCGTCAGGAAGAAAACAAGCAACGAGACAAGAAATTAAATATCCTCGAAGCGTGCGGATTGGATAAAGAGACAACGGACATTGATCACGTTTATGCAAACAACGTTTCGGCCAGATTAGTTGATTTGAATTCCGGTCAGTACATCGACCATTGGCAAGAGGGCTCCGGGGCTGATGATTACGACCTCGATCAGCTTTTCGAAGACAAATCGCGATACAAGGAGTTAACTCGTCAGGAGGACCTACCTGGTATCGAAAAGAGAGAGAATATTGTGGCGGTCTATATCTATACAGAAGGCGACAGTCAACGGATTGTGCTGCCAGTACGTGGAAAAGGACTTTGGTCAACACTTTGGGGCTTTGTCGCGGTCGATTCAACCGGCAGCATGATAAATGGAATCACTTTTTACGAGCACGGTGAAACACCAGGGCTTGGCGGTGAAGTCGATAACGTCAACTGGAAAGAACTGTGGAAATCCGGCAAACAAATCTACGACGATGATGGCAGCGTAAAGGTAAAGGTCCTGAAGAAAGGTACTCCCCAAACGGATGTCAATTCGCAGGTTGACGGGTTGGCTGGGGCGACGATTACCACAAATGGCGTATCCAAACTGCTTGAGTTTTGGCTCGGTGATCTCGGTTTTAAGAAATTCCTGACCAATAAACCGTGGCTGGAAAACGGCGATCAGCCGAATCCGCAATCGGTCACTGCACAAGACATAGACACATCACAGGACGGAGAGAAATAGAAAATGGCTCAAGCTAAAGCCAAAGATGTTCTGTTCGATCCGGTATTGAACAATAACCCGATCGCATTGCAGATACTTGGTATCTGTTCAGCACTTGCCGTGACCACCAAACTCGACACGTCGGTAACGATGTGTCTGGCTGTGATCTTCGTCGTTGCATTTTCCAATGCCGCCGTCAGCCTTATACGAACTGTTATTCCCAGCAGTATTCGGATTATCGTCCAGATGACAATCATTGCATCACTTGTGATCATTGTTGACCAGTTCCTCAAAGCATTTGCGTTTGAAGTCAGCAAACAGCTCTCCGTGTTCGTCGGATTAATCATAACCAACTGTATCGTCATGGGACGTGCCGAAGGCTACGCCATGAAGAATTCAGTGAAATCCAGTTTTCTTGACGGTATTGGAAACGGACTGGGTTATAGCTTCATTCTGTTAAGTGTTGGCTTTTTCCGTGAACTACTGGGATCTGGAAAACTATATGGTCACACAGTTTTTGAACTAACAACCGATGGTGGTTGGTATCCGTCCAATGGATTGATGTTATTGGCACCAAGTGCCTTCTTCTTAATTGGCCTGATGATTTGGGTAATCCGTTCGTTTAAGCCTGATCAGATTGAGGAGGCATAGAAAGTGGAACATTACCTAAACATATTCATTAAGGCTGTGTTCATTGAGAACCTCGCACTTTCGCTATTCCTGGGAATGTGTACATTCCTGGCGGTATCGAAAGATGTGAAGACGGCCCTGGGGTTGGGCGTGGCAGTCATTGTCATTCAATCCATCACCATTCCAGCCAATAATCTCATATACACCTATCTGCTCAAGGAGAGTGCCTTAAGTTGGTTAGGCGTCTCTGATTCCAATCTGGAGTTTCTAGGGTTGATCAGCTACATCGGCGTGATTGCCGCGATGGTTCAAATTCTGGAAATGACGTTGGATCGATTCTTCCCGCCGCTATACAACGCACTGGGAATCTTCTTACCGCTGATCACTGTGAACTGCGCTATCCTTGGCGGATCACTACTGATGGTTGAACGAAACTACGACTTTGCTGAAAGCGTCGTCTTTGGGGTAGGGTCCGGTTTTGGTTGGGCATTAGCAATCGCGGCCTTGGCAGGTATACGCGAAAAAATGAAATACAGTGATGTGCCCCACGGGCTGCGTGGGTTGGGAATCACATTTATCGTTGTTGGGTTAATGGCCATGGCATTCATGTCGTTCGCCGGTATCGAGCTGTAAGATCGGACCTTCATTCAGAGAATCAGATAATCCATGGATACGATCATACTCGGCGTCATAATGTTCACCGTGATTGTGCTGGCGCTTGTCGGCATAATTCTGGTTGCCAAGAGTAAGCTAGTTGCTAGTGGTCCGGTGAAAATCATGATTAACGGTCAGAAAGAACTGACCGTCCAGGCTGGAGGTAAACTACTTTCGAGCCTCGCCGACAACAATATCTTCGTATCATCAGCTTGCGGTGGTGGTGGTACATGTGCTCAATGCGAAGTGAAAGTGCTTCGCGGCGGTGGAGACATCCTTCCGACAGAACAATCCCATATCAGCAAGCGAGAAGCCGCTGAGGGATGTCGTTTGAGTTGTCAGGTAGCTGTCAAACAGGATATGGATATTGAGGTTCCACCTGAGGTATTTGAAACTAAGAAGTGGAAATGTAAAGTACGATCGAATCGTAACGTTGCCACCTTCATCAAAGAACTCGTACTCGAATTGCCACCGGGAGAAGATGTTGGGTTTAAACCTGGCGGTTACATTCAAATTGAAGTACCTCCACACGAGCTCGAATACAAGACATTTGATATTGAAGAGGAATATCACGAAGATTGGGACAAGTTTGATTTGTGGCGATTCCGCAGCGTTGTCGATGATCCTACGATACGTGCCTACTCCATGGCAAACTATCCGGGCGAAACCGGGATAATCATGCTTAATGTGAGAGTCGCATCGCCACCACCAAGGCAACCGGAATTGGCTCCTGGAAAGGTATCGTCGTACATTTTCGATCTGAAGCCGGGAGACGATGTGACGATCTCCGGCCCGTACGGAGAGTTCTTCATCAAAGACTCCGATTCCGAAATGATCTACATCGGAGGTGGTGCTGGTATGGCACCCCTACGTAGCCATATTTATGAGCTTTTCAAGGAACGTAAGACTAACAGAAAGGTCTCATATTGGTACGGTGGTCGAAGCCTTCGCGAATTGTTCTACATGGATGAATTTAATACGCTCGAAAATGAATTCGACAATTTCAAAATGAATATCGCGTTATCTGACGCATTACCAGAAGATAACTGGACGGGATATACGGGATTTATTCATCAAGTACTTCTGGATGAATACCTTGCAAACCATCCAGCACCTGAAGACATTGAATACTACATTTGCGGCCCACCGATGATGTTGCAGGCTGTACGAACGATGCTCGACGACCTTGGCGTTGAACCTGAAAACGTGGCCTTCGATGACTTCGGTGGTTAGTGTCCACGGCCATTTTACGTCCATCTCGGTTAATCATGACCAGGCTGTTCATCTTCCTAATTCTGAGCTGTGCACTCGGATGCACCGAGACGTCTGACTCTCCGTCTGAAGCACCACCGGCACATGTTGTTTCCGGCGAAACAATGGGAACCACCTATACGATTCGTCTAACGAATCTAACTGGTGGTGAGACCCTTGAGTCGATTCAAGTCGCCGTGAATAAAGAACTGGCCACTGTTAATCAACAGATGTCCACCTATATCGACGACTCCGAATTATCGCGATTCAATACCTCCGCATCTGGGGACTGGTTTCCTGTTTCCCGTGAAGTCGTCGAGGTTGTGAAGCTAGCTCTATCCATTAGTGAAAAGACAAACGGAAAATACGATGTGACAGTCGGGCCACTTGTTAACCTGTGGAACTTCGGCCCAAATCCCATGCTTCAGGAGATTCCAACCGATGACAAAATCAATGCGGCTCTGTCTCGTGTCGGCTTTGAACATCTAAGCACCCGCGAAAATCCTCCTGCGTTGAAGAAGAGTAAACCCGATCTATATGTGGATCTTTCATCAATTGCGAAGGGGCACGGTGTTGACCGAATCGCATCAATTCTCGATGCGATGAACATACCCGGCTACATGATTGAAATCGGCGGCGAAGTACGTACAAGAGGCTCAAAGGCAGATGGCAAGTTCTGGAGAATTGGTGTGGAGAACCCCGCGTCAAAACCCGGTGATATTATCTCGATCGTTCCACTTGAAAACCAAGCTCTCGCGAGCTCTGGTGATTATCGGAATTTCTTCGAGGTGGATGGCGTAAGGTATACGCATACGATTGATCCGACCACAGGACGACCAATTGTCCACGATACAACCGCTGTCAGTGTAATAGCAGATACATGTGCTGAAGCGGATGCATGGGCCACCGCAATTCTAGTGCTTGGTGCAAACTACACAGATACTTTGAGTAGTGATCAGAACCTAGGTGTACTGTTAATAAATCGTGTGGATAATGGACTAGTACTAGAACCCAACACTCGATTCACTGCGAGTCAGAGTAGGTCTGACACCGCTGAATAAAATCTTATGCTTCGAATTTTTATACTCTCGATCGTTGTCTTTGCTGTCGCCATGATTGCGATGGCTGTTGGTGTCATTATCAGCAATCGACGAATTCAAGGTAGTTGTGGTGGTTTATCAAATCTAAAGGACACCGATGGTAATCCCTATTGTTCTCTTTGTTCGATCCCGGCAAGTGAATGTCCGGATCTGTTAGCCAACAAAGACAACGATAGTCCATGTGATTCCTTCGACGCCGCTGTCGAACCGGTCTCACCAAACGCTAAATAGACCGACAACACTCTCAGTGTAGATCTGGAATCATCTGCGACCTCACTGTTGTAAACAACTGATGCAATCTAAACATCGAATGCTGCCGGTCAGTTGTTAGTCTAAATCATGCCTATGACAGGTTACTGTCACCGAGTGTTGGCACTATGCCAATCAATCCGCTGCCTATAATGAAACAGATCCATAATTTGATCAGTTCTTACTAACTCGGGTTAACCCTGACTCATCTATGCCGCGACCGCGATCAAGCACATCGAATCTCGTGAGACTTCTAAACCAGTCAAGCGGCCCGATATACGCACTCAATGAAAAGCGCAAGGTGATATTCTGCAACGAGGCCTGCGCAACGTGGTTGAAACTAGATGTGGATGATATCGTCGGAAAAGTGCTTGAATATCACAGCCGTGAATTAGATGAATCCATTCTGGAAATACTTTCCGGGCTTTGCCCGCCGCCGGAAGTTTTCAGCGGAATTGAAAGTCAGTCCATCGTGGTCGCAAAGTACCCCGATGCAATCTGGTCACGTCGCAAGGCAAGATTTCTCCCGCTTGAAGAAGATGGAGGCTTCGTTGGAATCATTGCCTACGTAGACGGTAAGGACCTACCAAGCGGTACCACCTCTCTAGAGGGTCCAACGAGCGAGTCACAACAGCTACATGATCTGATTATTGAACATCGCAAGTCTTTGGCTCGCCGGTTTCCCATGACAACCCTCGCCGGAAAGAGCGATTCCATCAAGCATATTCGGCAAAAGGTTTCATTGGCCCTCAAACAGCCAACAAACGTTGTCATTACTGGCCCCATTGGCATTGGTAAGCAGCATTTGGCCAGAACGATTCACTACAACCACACACCAAGGTTTTCAGGTGCACTGACACCGATTGCTTGTGAAATCATCACGGATGAAATGTTAACTTCGATCATCACAGACTTCATCCAGGAATGTAGTAGAACTCAGTCTTTCGACTCATCGACTCTGTTGCTTTTGAATATCGATAAGCTCCAGACACCGGAAGCAAGAATCCTAAATACGCTGTTACTGGAGGCTCCACAGCCGATTCTGACAATCTCAACAAGCTCTATTGGACTGAGCGAGCTCGTGGAATCGAAGAATTTCCCGGAAGCACTTGCCTCGCGATTAAGTACTTTGCCAATACATATTCCATCATTAGCAGATCGCCCGGAAGATATCCCTGCTTTGGCACAATTAATCTTGGAGTCAAAAAACGTTGGGCGTGATGAACAGGTAAGCGGTTTCACACCAGAAGCAATGGACATCCTAATTGACCATCCATGGCATGGAAACTGCTCAGAGTTGGAAGAGATTATCGAAGCCTCTGTAGTAAATTGCACTAATCATGAAGTCACCGCTGCAGACTTGCCCGATGCCATCCGGCTAGCAAGAGATGCTGACAGACACCAACGTATCCCAACGGTTACTCCTCAGTTAGATCAAACTCTCGAAGATGTCGAATACCTTTTAATCTCAGAAACACTCTCGGCAACTGATGGCAACAAGGCAGAAGCTGCTCGTCGCCTGGGAATCTCGCGTGCTCGGTTAATACGTCGCTGGCAGGCTTTGCAAAATCGCAACCACGAAAACAACGGGCAAGCATGAAGACTCATCTGGAACTCCCTTGGGTACACCCGGCATTTGCAGAGCCCGCTTCAATTGGAGTGATTGCTTCTGATTATTGGCTCACCAGTCTTTATCGCGTTACTGTCCCATTGGGTTTGAAACTGAATGAAATAGACTCTGTTGCCAACACTGATGCCGAAACCCTTATTTTGGAAGTTAGGCTTGATACTCTTGATGATGTCCTTACATTGATTGCCAGTCGACTTGGTCAAATCACCTTCGTCGTTGGTGCCAGAGACTGCCAGTCTCTTCACATGCTATTACTTGAAGCTGGCGCGAGTGGTTGCTTTTTCTCAACAAGACAATTGCCTCAATTGGCGCAAATGTTATCGCAATTCACTGAATGATGATCGCCCTCCCCTGTTGACGTTGGTTCATCTCGTCGATAATGACATCTTGTAAAAACGTCTTAATAACAAGTGGAGCAATTAAATGGCATCGGAAGAGCAGATTCTACAACAATTGACCGGATTTAAAGATCCGGAATTAGGTCGTAGTGTCGTTGATCTTGGCCAGGTTGGTGTCAACAATATCAGCGACGATGTTGTTGAATTGCAATTGAATCTCACGACACACAGTGCAGTTATTTGGCCAAACGTCCAACAGGCATTCACCGAGTTTGCTCAGGCTCAGCTTACTGATGTGGGAGATATCAACGTTTCGTTTGGCGTTCATGAACGACCTGCTGAAAAAGTCGGTCAAATAGGCCTCACTGCTAAGAGTATTATCGCTGTTGGTTCCGGCAAGGGGGGCGTGGGGAAAAGCACGGTCGCCGCAAGCATTGCATTGAGCCTGAAAAACGCCGGATCAAAAGTTGGTCTTATGGATGCCGACGTATATGGCCCGAGTATTCCACAACTCTTGGGAGTTTCGGGGCGGCCCGCAATTCTAGATAACAAGATCGAACCGAACATGGCAGATGGCATGCCGGTCATGTCCATGGGATTCATGGTAGGAGAAAGCGAAGCAGTTGTTTGGCGCGGTCCAATGCTCCATGGGGCAGTGACACAATTCCTGAGGGACACGCTTTGGGGTGACCTTGATTACCTAATCATCGATATGCCACCAGGTACAGGTGACATCGCATTGACCTTATCCCAGGTCGTGCCACTAACAGGCGCTGTCATCGTTTGTACCCCTCAAAAAGTCGCGCTGCTTGATGCAGCAAAAGCAATCACTATGTTTAGCAAAGTGAATATTCCGATATTGGGCATGGTTGAAAACATGAGTGGCTTTATTTGCCCGGACTGCGACAAGAGATACGACATATTTGGCGCTGGTGGTGCTAAGGGTGTGGCCGAACAGATCGAAGCTCCATTCCTTGGAGATATTCCCATTGTTCCCACAATTCGTGAGCACGGTGATCTTGGCACCACCGCCAACAATCTGGAAGATCCACTGACTAAAGAGTATCTCGATGCCATTGCAGTATCGTTAGTGAGCAATCTTGCAGCAAAAGCTGCGGAGGAACCACCGCAACCACAACTACCAGTCCTTTGAGAAGGACTGCTGAACTCACCTGCTCCACACCAGGGATATGTTAGTGAGTAATAACGCGTGAGCCGCAAGGTAATTCAATCTCACGCTCCACGTTAAATTCGCGACGTGGCACAATTTGCTTGCGTGCATAGTGCACGGTCTTTCCTGCACCATTGCCGACAAAGTCTACTATAGGAGCCATCATGGATTTCCAGGCTATCGGATACCGGCGTTTCTTGATGTGAATGATATCCGGTGAATACCATCGCGTTTCAGGATCGACCAGCGTAATGGGATACTGATGACTTAGTTGTTCCAAACCGTTATTTACTGAATCTACAGCGTTCATGATGTCACTAAATTGAAGTGGCGTGCCTGGGAATAGGAAGGTCTTAAGCAGCCAAAAACGGAATCGCCCCAATCGTGCAATACTTCCGGTCGGTAGTCTCGAAATCGCAAAGTGCTCACAGTGTACCGACAGACGCTCAATTACTGTAGTCACCCACGCGAGCAACTCATCGGGAGGGCTACCATAGGCGATGTCATTTCCGATATCCGTCAAAAAGGCAATTGATGGGATATCGCTTGGTTGACTTGCTGCCTGCCACATCGTGGAATCTGTATGACCAATGAACTCCATTCCCATGAATCGAGTTTCGCGCCCGTACGACCGGCCACGGCCACCTGCAAGATGAATTTGACATGGACCAATCGTACTGCACAAATGTGAAACGAGTGTGCCGCATCCCCGCACAACATTGCTCGCACCAAGCACAAACACTCTTGCTCGGTTTTCTCTATCGTTAGTGTCTGTACTCATCGGTGATACTTACGAGAATTCATTCCAGTTTCAAAGTGGTCGCCCAGAGGGAGGTGCTAGAAACGCCTTCCCTTATACGCATTGAGCATTTGATAATTTGACATTGCCAGCATCAGAAATAGAAGCCCATTGAAGGTTACGTCCTGTTGAAACCAATACATAGCACCGATGATCGCAACCGCAATCGAAAACATCATGGATTTACCAACGGCATCACGTGCACCACTAAGCAGGAACAACTCCCTCGAGATTTGGCCACCATCAAGAGGATAAATTGGCAGCAAATTCAACACACCCCAAAACAGACTAATCATCACAAAACTGTATACAAAGTGTGCTAGTGCTGGATGCTCAATACGCACGCTATCAATCAATTCTCTAACCGTAATTCGTCCAAAACTATTAGGTTGAGCATTCTTGAGTATCCTCGCATAGAGCCCGTCGAGTTGATCGACATCTGAAGGCAGAAAGTACTTGTATTCAGATCGGGCAGTGCTTTCTGGAAAAGTGTTTTCAATTGTTTCATTTTCACTGTTTGGGGGGTCATCTGCCGATGACCGAGCAATGGGTAGTTTTAACATTTTCGGAATTGCGCCCAATGGATCTGCTGATGCACTGGGCGGCAAATATGCAGACACAAAGCCATCGGATTTGGTAGCAGCACGGCACGCAACGATTACGAGCACGGCAAAGAGCATCTGCAGAATTGGTCCCGCAAAAGATATGAAAATCTTCTTACCCGGTTGGCTGTGTTTTCCAATGCCAGCCATTGCTTCTACACTGTCTGCAACAGCGACTCCACCCATGTGATACAGCACAATATGCGAATTGATTCGATATCGCTTATAGGCAAACGCATGC
>Ga0114933_10003195_pt1 | contig 16236 bp, 17 predicted proteins | sample 4SBtaG_FD_89691 | JGI IMG/M metagenome (GOLD analysis project Ga0114933, IMG submission 89691) | Deep subsurface microbial communities from Kolumbo volcano to uncover new lineages of life (NeLLi) - 4SBTROV12_W25 metaG | ecosystem: Environmental > Aquatic > Marine > Volcanic | place: Kolumbo... | reverse complement strand
TTATGTCAGCTGCAAGTAGATCAACATTGGTTAGGCCTGAGGCAGAAAGATTTTGTCGCGACTGTGCGATCCGCTGTTCTGACGCTTCGATTGCTAATACGTGTGATTTTTGGCGGATATCGGCTAGAGGGAGGGATGGCCAACCATCCCCGGTACCTAGATCGATTATTGTCGCTTTTTGATTCAGCGCAATGTTGGCTGCCAGCGACTCGATTACGCTTGCCTGTAGCAAATGTTCGCTGCGTCTGTAGTCGTAAGGAGTGTTTACGAAAGGAATATTTCCACTTCGCCATTTTGGAATTAAGGAATAGTATTCGGTGGGAACTGAGCTTCTGGGTTCTAGAGAGTGTAGCCAATCGCTTAGAGAGGTATTAATAAAAATTCCTAACGTATGGAGTTACTGTCATCGGGTCTAGTTCTAAAATATCTATAACGAGCTATTATGTGGCTTATGTCTATTTTCAATATTACTTCAACCAATCATTTGACTCGCGACGGTATCAAGCTCGCCACAGATATTTATCGTCCAGCTAATGATGATGGCACTCCTTTGGCTGGTAACTTTCCGATCGTATTATTGCGTACTCCATATGATAGGAAAAATGGGCGTTACCGCGCAGCGGGAAGATATTGGGCTGCGAACGGCTATGTATTTGCGATTCAAGATTGCCGTGGCCGATTTGATTCCGAAGGAGAATTTATTCTGTTAGCGAACGAAGGTCCGGACGGATATGACGCTATTCAGTGGCTTGCTGGGCAACCATACTCGAATGGAAGAGTTGGTACCTATGGAACTTCTTACTCAGCGTGGGTTCAGAATGCAGCCGCTTTAGAACGCCCTGAGGCTCTTTCAGCAATGTGGGTCACGCAAGGAGCATCGAATGGAGCCACCAGCTCGCTCAGACATAATGGTGTGATGGAACTGCGCTGGCTTACTTGGGCAGTGACCCATGGAGCTGTTTCTCCGGAGGCTCTCCGCGACCCTGAATTACAGAGTGAGTTACACCAAAATGGTGTAGATATGTACGATTGGCTGAAAAAGTTACCGTGGGGAACCGGGCCGGATGAGACACCTCTGTCAGGGCTCCCCACATATGACCAGTGGGCGAAAGATTTGTATGTGCACGGCGATTACGACCTTGATGCGGACGGCTACTGGGCTCAAAAAGGTTTGAATTTCGAACCGTATTATGACAGTTCCCTTGACGTACCGACAATGTATTGCGGTGGCTGGTACGATTCGTACACTCGAGCAACGATAGAGAACTTTCTAGCTTTATCTCAAAAAAAACAAAATCAATATCTTTTAATGGGGCCATGGACGCATGGTGATGGAAATATTGACTCGCAAATCGCAGGGTCGGTGGATTTAGGAGATTTTGCTAAGCCGGTCGTGGGACTCGGCAATTCATACCTTGAGGAAGTGAAGAATTGGTTCGATTGTTGGCTACCCAATGAGTCAAACAAAGCTATTAATGATTTAGCGAGGATACGATATTTCGTCATGGGTTCTGGGACCGGCCAGAAGACTTCACAAGGACGAATATTGCATGGGGGGTCATGGCGGACGAGCGATATCTGGCCGCCGGTCGACACGATAACTCAGAATTTCTATCTTCACTCAGATCAGCTGTTGAACAATTTGCGGCCAGATGTCGAAGAGAGTTGGTCTGAGCTGCGATATGATCCGTCTGACCCGTTACCAACGGTTTCAGCTAATACGTCATCACTCAATGAAATAATGATTCCGCCGCTGAGAACTCCGGTTGCGACTCCTATCACCCTAATGCGTGTACAAGTTATTCAGGGGGGATCCGATCAAGTCACAACCCCTGAGGTTTTAGGGGCTACTGAACCCTATGGCCCTCTTGAGAATCGAGAAGATGTTCTGATGTTTGAGTCAGTTTCACTAGACAAAGATATCGAGATAACAGGGCCAATTGAAGCTCGACTTTTTATGGAATCAGACGCGCCAGACACTGATTTATTTGTAATGATTCAAGATGAGTATCCAAAATCTACCGATTGGCCGGATGGATATAAACTGAACATTTCCGATGGAATTTTTCGTGTGCGTTACCGTGAAGGCTTAGCGACACCCAAATTATTGGATGACTCAGGACCTGTTGAGGTTCAGTTTTCGCTATATCCGACAAGTAACTTGGTCAAGCAAGGTCATAAAATACGCGTCTTAGTCTCGAGTTCCTCATTTCCCAGATTTGATCCCAATCCGAATACTGGAGAGGAAATTGGTCGGCATACTCGAACTCAAATTGCCAACAACATTATTCATCACTCGGCGAACTATCCTTCGCACGTGGCGATATCCGTTATTGAATAACAGAGCAAGAGGTCTACTAAGATATTTATTATCTTTGTACGTCAGTGATTTCTGTGACTCTACTGATTTCAGGTCTTGCACCGGAAATTCCTTTTAGGGTTTGTCCGAATGCCTTCATATGATCCGTTTGGCCATGAGCTTTGAGTGCTTCATCATTGGCATACACTTCATGCAGTAGAAATGTGCCTGGCGAACCATCTACCTCGTGGAGTGCGTATTTCATAACATCAGGCTCGTTGTCACTCACTGCTGCAACCATTGTTTCGATTGCAGAACGAAATTCGGCTTCTTTTCCTTCAGCCGCCTGTAACTTAGCGAAAATTGTGATCATAGATATCTCCTTATTTGTGTGTTTAGGTTAGATAGAAGTGTACTTGGAATCGGCTTATCCATGTAATTTACAAGAGTTCTCTAATTTCATTTATGACGATTGGCATGTCATCTTCTAGGAATTTTAGCCAAGCGTCATGGCCTTGATTTCCACCTTGGTCAGAAACAACTTTGTAGGCTCTGAATGGAACATTATATTTTTTACAGGCTATCGCTATGGCAAACGCCTCCATTTCGATACAGTCCACGGTGTTTGGAATATCTGTCTCAAACTTATCTTGGCTACCACATACAACTGGGGCGGTTGTAGAATCGCCAAACTCAATAACGGGTGTATAGTCAGAAAATGGTGTCGTGCCAATCTCTAAACCAGCCGCTGTAGCATCCATATCCATTTGTTTGAACTGTGTACATGTAAGAACTGTTCCATGCGGATGCACAGCCGAACCACATGTACCGATATTGACTATTTCCAAATCAGATTCGAATTCTAGGATTGTTTCGATCGCGGTGATGGCCGCATTTATTTTCCCCACGCCGGTATAACGCAGATGAACTTCTGGCGGGAGATCTTTCTGTGATACTTCTTTTTCAAGCGCGACGAGTATGACAACATTATTTTTGCTCATCTGAGCCTTTCCCTTGTAATTCAAATATTCGGATCACTTCAAGTGCTAGATCTTCTCTGGCTGGTGGGCTAGTCGAGTCCTTAAATATTCCCAGGTTACGATAAATTTCGGCAGCTGCCCGATGAAATCCATCGGGCAGCTCTGCATGTTCAAAGGTGTCCGCTATTTCCTCCATCTCGCCATAAAAACGCCAGGCCTTTGATACAGAAGCCCCGAGTGAATCGACTTTTTGGCTAAGCCCAGGTTGTGATTTGTCCCATTCGTCAAATAATTCTGTCAGTACTCCCTGTTTTTTAGCCAATGTCATAAGACCAATGAGTAGAGCATTTGTTCCTTTTGTCCATCCGGCATAAGCCATCTTTAAGGCTGAAGCAGACATCAAATTACTTCCCGAAAGTGGAACTACTTCTAGCGCTCCACCGTTTAGTTTGCTGGCTACATAAGCCGCATCATCACCCGACAAATAGAGTCGCGTAGAGCCATATTTCTCGGCCGGCGGACCAATTATTCCTCCGTCAATGTAGGTTGCCCCCGAAGATTCTATTTCTTGAGCTACCTGTCCTGCCGTATCCGGGGATATTGCGTTTGCGTCGATATAAATCCCTCTGTAACCGAGGGAAGACACGTCAAAAGCTACATCTTTGGCCGCGTGAGGTGGTACCACCGAGATAATGAGTTTGCTTCTATTTACAAGTCCATTAAGCCAGCCAGTGTCTTCGAAACCATTTAAGCTTTTGGCCCGATTTTTAGATTCCTGGCTTCGATCATCAGATGCCCAAAGAACCTCATTACCAGCTTCTATGAATGAAGCCGCGACAGATATGCCCATCATGCCAGGATGCAGTATCCCTACAGTATATTTATTTGATTCAACATCCAGCATGGCAAACTCCTACCAAGTAATCGCAGCTCCGTCACCTCGTCCATCTGAACCGCCCCACAGGACACCAGTCGATCGATTTCGAACAATAATTTGTCCACGTCCGAATAAGCCTAGTCTTGATGCACCCGTTGATCTTTCGACTTTATGTCCTCGCCCGGTAAGTTCAAGTAGCACGCTGTCAGCAATTCCGTCCTCAATAGATACCATGCCCCATGGGGGATCCCTGTAAATTGAGAATCGGGGTTCATCTAGTGCGGCTTGTGGATTCATGTCAAAATCAATCAAGTTGATCATTGTTTGCACGTGCCCCTGTGGTTGATGGTAACCACCCATCACTCCGATGCTCGCGAAAAGTTCATTGGTATCAGCATGGGTAATAAGTGCTGGAATAATGGTGTGGTAGGGACGTTTAGACGGCTCCAGCCTATTAGGATGAGTCTTATCGAGAGTGAATCCAGATCCACGGTTCTGCAGAGTAAATCCACACCCTTTGGGTATGATTCCGGTTCCGAATCCACTGTAATTGCTATTGATGAAGGAACACGCGTTGCCGTCTCCGTCGACAACACTGAGGTATACAGTATCGGAGGTTTTTTCTGGTCCCTCATTTGGCGCTATCGAGTAGGAAGGATCCAGCTGTGAGTTTAAGTCCGAAGCATGTTCGGCAGAGAGTAATGTGTCTATTGGAATATCTACGAAAGCTGGGTCGGCCACATAATCAATTCCATCACGGAACGCCAATCGGATGGTATCTATGAGTAAATGCAGGAGATTAGGATCTCTGCGCTCCATTTTGCCAATCTCGTACTGTTCTAGAACATTCAGGGCGATCAGAGCAACGATACCTTGGCCATTGGGCGGATGCTCCCATATCCGATAATCTCTATATTGAGTTGATATGGCCTTATCAAAAGTTGATACATGAGCTGCTAAGTCATTAGATGTAATATGTCCACCGAGGTCATCCACTATCTCAACAATTGCTTTTCCTGACGGTCCTTGGTAAAAGGCCTCTGGCCCACCTTCAGCGAGTTCTCTGAACACACGAGCCAAGTTCGGATTTTTCCAGATATCACCTGCTCTTGGAGCCGAATTATCAAGAAGTAGCTCGCTACTATTAGGGCTTGCTGATTTTAGAAGAGCTACACTATCACTCCAAAGCTTTGCTATGACGGGAGTAATCGGGACTCCCTCTTCAGCCAATTCAATTGCAGGTTGCAGTGCGTCGGCGAGTTTCATCTGGCCGAACCGTTCTAAGGTGTCAAACCATCCCATTGCTGCCCCGGGAACAGTGACAGCGTGGACTGAGGTGGATACGCCACTGTCTTGAAATGAATTAATGCCGAGATCGGTCATCGATTGAATGGACTGTTTTTCACCACTTCGTCCACTGCCGTTTAGAGCATAAACTTCCTGACTATTTGCGTCGTAATAGAGTGCGAAACAATCACCACCGATACCCGTTGAGGTAGGTTCGACCACGTTTAGCGCGGCTGCAGTGGCAATAGCTGCATCTGCAGCATTTCCACCTCTTTTAAGAATACTTAGGCCTGCATTCGAGGCCAGTGGATGACTAGTTGCCACCATTCCACGCATCCCGAGCACGGGAGATCTTCGAGATTCGAATGTCCAATGTTCATTCATTAGTTTTTCTCCGTCAGGCTGATATTCTTCTCTAGAGGATAGGTTAATGGAAAAAACTGATGAAGCATGTTGGTTGAATATCGACCCAGGCGGTCTAGTTCTCCATCTTGAGTCGTGTCCATTTGTTCAGGAGTATACAGGCGCGGAGAAGACAGCTGGATCTTGGATATACTTTGCAAACCAGGATGTGGCTGGTGATATTTATCCGGCATTAGGTACCTGCACAAAGTGTTTTCTTTCTGAAAAAGATTCTACTTATGAGTCTGAGTTGATTGCTTGATCGACCAATTGGCGTAGTTGCTTTTCGGTTATCGAACCCGCATGCCTATCAAGAACAGTGACTCCATCGGATGCCACCGTTGATATCCTCGGGAACCCCACAATTCCAAGTTGTTTGGCCAACTTGCTATCGTCTCTATTTGCGATATCGAGAATGACGAAATTCATGAGAGTTTGTGTTTCGAATCGAATACCGTTCACGACGGCACGCACGCTTTTGCAGCTCAGTCAGCCAACAGCAGAATTGAATACCAAAGTAGGTAGACCATTTTGTGGAATATAGGCTCCAGTGCGGTCGATTTCGCTGTCCGACATGGTGAAATTCTTTTCAACTAGCACTGCGAGCATTGGGCTAGTCGGGGCATTTTGTGTAGTTACAACTTTTGGTGTTATTGATTCTGAACTAGTCGGCGATTTTTCTTGCAGTTCTTCTTGATTTTGACAGGACAGCGATAGAATTATCGATGTAAAAATAATAAGTATGATCTGAATTGACTTCGTTACGCTAAGAGTCACTTTTCACCTCTCATGATTAAAATTTTAATAAAGTATCTAGCCACAAATTCCGCGCACAGTCGCGTGCATTATTTGTATTCCGAGATGTAGATTGTCAATCGATAAGCGTTCATCATGGCCATGCACTCGTCCAGCCTCACTCGGACCACTTAAGAATGGGCTAAATCCATATGCAGTCATCCCTTTGCGTCTAAACACTCGTGAGTCCGTAAAACCGGTTGATACGCCAGGTAAAATTAATGCATCTTCAACCAAATTACGCGCTTCTCGTGACATGACATCCCAAAGTTCTGTATTGGTTGGTGAAGCAGGCGTTGACGATTGAAATACTCGCTCGATTTTGATGCGATCATCGTTAATTACATCGAGCATGTCGCCCACAAATTTGTCAGGGTCATAGCCTGGTACAAGTCTGCAATCGAGGGTAGCTTCAGCGTCGGAGGGGATGACATTATGTTTCACCCCGGAACGCAGAGTAGTCAAGGCAATTGAATTTTTTTGCATTGAGTCTATTCTGGGATTGTCTGCTGCCAAAGCCTTTAGGACTTCATCAGTAGGTTTATCTTTAAGTATGCCAGCCTCATAAATAGCTTCAAAGTAGTTTCTGACCTCGGGTGTTATATCGAATGGTCGATCCCAATCTAGAATTTTGTTTATTGCTCGAACCAGATGGTCTGCTGCATTGTCGCTATGGGGTACAGAACCATGGCCTGGGGTACCTTCAACTGTCAATTTGAGCCAGAGCGGGCCTTTTTCTGAAACCCCTATATTAAAAGCATCACGCTCAACGCCTAGTACTTCGGTGCTGCCACTACCGCCCTCATTAATTACATATTCACAATCAAGAAGTTCAGGGTGTTCTCTGTCGAGGAATTCGACTCCGTATGCTGAGCCCGCTTCCTCGTCAGCAACAGCCATAAAAACCAGGTCCCGCTTGAGTGGTAAATTAAGTCGCTTATGCAAGAGAAACGTAACAAGCTCGACGATGCCGGTACCTTTCATATCTTGAGCCCCTCTGCCCCAGATGTAGCCGTCACGAATTTCACCGCCAAGTGGGTCAACTGTCCAGTTTTCAATTTCAAAAGGAACAACGTCGGTGTGGTTAAGTAGTATGAGGGATTTACCCCGGCTTCCATCTCCCTTAAGTGTGGCGACTAAAGTTGCCCGATTATCACCGGGGTCGTAGAGCTGATAGGGTATTCCTTCGGCGTCCAGAATTTTTCCAATAAAGTCGCAGGCAATTGTCTCATTGCCTGGAGGATTGACTGTATTCACTCGTATATATGAGGAAAGCCATTCAGTCGCTTGTTCGGTCCATTCGTTCCAATTTATCTCGGTGTCCGTCATTTGGTCGCCTCACTTTTTCTGACTCTAGAATACGATTCAGGGATTTTTCTAGACTTCGTCTTATCTACTAGTATCACCCGCAAGTAGTGTTATGTCTTTTCAAATGGAGCCGTTGCGTTTTCGGGAACTGGTATCTCAAACGTATTTAATATGATGGAAATCGCCGAGTAGTAACCAATTAGGGTTGCGATCTCCATTATCCCGGCTTCACCTAAAGTTTCAACGAGTTTGTGATAGGTATCCTCACCAATACGTTTAGTTTCGATCATTTGTATGCAAAATTCATAAACTAGAGCCTCCGAGCCATCAAGGTCTGGTTTCTCACCGAGCTGAATTGCGGTAATTACCTCCTGTTTGACACCAGCTTCCAACGCCATTCTTGCATGCGCCCAAAATTCATATTGAGCCTGCCAGTGGGCTCCGATGGTGATAATTGCCAGTTCAAGTAATGGGCGGGGAATGCTTGTGCCATAACGGAGGCGCGCACCCAGTTCTTGCAGCGCGATCCCGATATTCGGAGAGTGCAACATCGAATTGAATGGGCCGCCCAATGACCCATCTGATTGGATCATATTTGCGCCTCTTGGCCCATTTGTGAGGGCGTCGTAAGTTTCTTTTTGTTCTACCGTCAAGATTTCAGGTGTGAGTCTTGTTAAACGTGACATATGGATTAGAGCCTTTCTTTGAGCACAATGACTAGGGTATGCCTTCACAGTAGGATATCGGTAACTCAGGGAAATTTGTTGTGTTGCGACTCATACATCTATCATGCTGATTAACCTATGAACAGATATCAAATATTGATTCTCGCGATCGGGATTTTTGCCTGTAGTTGGGCTGGTCCGTTAATCAGGATGGCAGATGAAGCCTCCTTTCTTTTTATTGCTACTTCGCGCCTCGTGATTGCTGCGCCGATAATGATTGCCGTTTCACTTGTAAGCTCAAGAAATTCTTACAAGACCTTGCAAATCGGTGTTACGTGTTTGATGTTTTTATCTGGAATTGCTTTGGCAGCTCACTTTGCCTTTTGGGTTTCTAGCATTTCTAAAACTTCTATTTTGGCATCGGTTGCATTAGTTGCCATGAGCCCATTATTTGCTGCTTTGGGTGGTTGGATGTTTCTCGGTGAGAGACCCAATGCAAGAGTCTTGGGAGGGATTTTTCTGAGTTTTTGCGGTGCGACAGCACTGCTTATTTCAGATTTTGAGGATGTTGGCAACTTGTCAGGGGATATCTACGCGTTCATCGGAGCCATACTAGCTTCTATCTATTTACTGATCGGACGTTATGCCAGGCAACGTGTTGCGGTATCGGTGTATGGGGCAGTCGTATATTCGGTGGCAGCTGCTGTTCTACTTATGACTTTTCTCGCTACGGAGAATGTGACGTTTAGCTATGAAACGAATACCTACATTTTTATTCTTTTACTTGCTCTTGTTCCGCAACTGATCGGCCATAACGCGATAAATTATTCTTTGGGATTCGCGCCAGCTGCTGTTGTTGCTCTCGCTATCCTTGGTGAGCCTATTGGGTCATCATTAATAGCAGCTCTGTTATTGGATGAAATACCTTCATTTTTTGAGATCGGTGCGGGCGCTGTCATATTATTGGGTGTTTATATTGGTGTGCGAGGCGGCGCAATATCTGCGAACTAACCCAGCTCAACTTCAGGTCTTTCTTCCCAGATAATTTGCTTACTAGCTAAATCTGTAAGTTCATCGTCACTCATCCCAAGTAACTCAGATAAGACTTCGCGACTGTGTTCTCCCATATCAGGCGATGTTCCCTTGATTCCGCCAGGTGTTCGAGACATCTTTATGGGTGTATTCGCAAGTGGCGTTGCTCCAAACACTTTGTGGTCAATTTCGGGAAGCATCTCACGTGCCGCAACTTGCGGCATAGCGGATGTTTCTGCGATATTGTTGAGTGGTCCACAGGGGATTCCGTACTGTTGCAGCGCATCAACCCAGTCAGATGTATGTTTCAGCGCAAAGGCTGAATTTAGAAGAGGTTCAAGCTCACTGTGATTTCGAGAACGAGCGGCGGCAGTTTCAAAACGTGGATCGTCGATAAGTTCAGGGATATCAAGTTCGGCACAGAGAAGGCCCCACTGATTTGATATGCCCCAAGAAAGGGCGATAACTATGTAGCCATCTTTTGTGGGAAATGCTTGGAAAGGCACGGCAGTAGGGTGTCGAGTACCAATCCGCCCAGGGATCTCCTTCGTTATGTGATACCGCATAAATTCATTTGTTTGTACGGCAATTTGGCAATCGAGCATTGAAATATCTATCAGTTGACCTTCACCGGACTTTTCACGCTCGTGTATTGCAGCCAAAACTCCAACTGCACAATATAGTCCGGCTGCTACGTCTCCGACAGAAAATCCAACTCGAGCTGGTTCGGAGTCTTGATATCCAGTAATTGACATGACTCCACCGGCTCCCTGAACAATCACATCCAAGGCCGGTTTATCTTTAAGTGGTCCTGTTTGCCCATAGCCAGATATGGCTGCATATATGAGTTTGGGATTTATGTCCTTGAGGCTGGTATATCCGAGGCCGAGGCGATCCATTGCACCAGGCGTGAAGTTTTCTACCACGACATCAACCTCTTGTATAAGGTCTGTAAAAATAGTTTTGCCTGATTCAGTAGTGAGGTCGACTGCGATTGACCGTTTGCCTCGATTTATAGAGAAGAAGTAGCCAGATTCTCCATCAATCATTGGCATAGTGGTACGTGCGACATCTCCGTAGGGGGGTCTCTCCAATTTGATAACGTCTGCTCCGAGGTCACCCAGAGTCTGAGTACACATAGGCCCAGACAAGATCCATGTTAGGTCAAGGATACGAATCCCCTTCAGCGGACCAGAAGTTGGTAATGCAGGCAATGAAATACCTTTCTGACTTTGTTAGTCGATTAGGGCTGTCAGCAATTGTTCGATGACGGAATTAGCTCGTTGATGCATTTCTTCATCTGTTTGATCTTGCATTGGGTGGGGTACAAATACCCTATTGACGTCAGGCATACCCAATGAAGCCGATTGAGCTACTGCGGCATCGATAAAGCCATCCGTGGCCACAAATACTGCCGGGATTCCATTATTCTCGAACCAAACTGTGTCGTGCACACTGCACGTTGTACAAGATCCTCAGTCAGCGACTGCCTCAATCACAAAGTTGCACTCGTTCAGTATTTGCCTTCTGAGTTCATAAGGCGCAGGTTTAGCAAAAGTAGGCTTCATATACCTCTGTATTTTTACATTTGGCATTTGATTACTAATTAGCATTTCGACTTGGTCTAGGAACTTATTTCCGCGAGGCTTAGAGATGTCAAGGAGTCCAACGGTTCCGGTGATATGCTCAGGTCTTTTAGTTCTAGTTCGCTTAATTGGCTCTCTTTCGTCGGTAGGATCCAGAATCGTCGTGGGTAAATCTTGTGATGACATTTTATAAACCTTCTTTCTGACTTTAGTCGTTGATTTTTCGGCTGGTGGGAATGGATCCTGTTGCTCCGCTTGCCCACCCTTCAAGTACCGCCGAGAACTTGCCGGCCTCAGATCCAGCCACCATTATATGGATATTTTCGTTGCTACGAAATTTCGGGATCATCCTATTTAATTCCTCGTCAGACGCATTAGCAAATTGGTTGGGATCTAGTCCGGCTCCTACTTCTTCATTTCTCAGCAGCGATCTCACAGGTCGTTGCGTAATTTCCTGGATTCGGTCTCTAATTTGTTCTTTTGACCAACCATCCTCCCAGATAGTGGCCACATGTTCTGGACATAATACGAGCATCGAATCACCGTAATTATGGGAATTAGGATGATGGTGGGCCTCCATTCGGACACCAAGGGAACCAACTAATGACTTAGCGGTTCTCGACGTTTGATCGATTGCCACCCCAATACCGGTCATTGCAAACGCCGTCACTACCGATTCATCTTTATTAAAGCCTCGTTCGACGTGGAGAGGATCCCATGGGCTGATTTCTTCCCACTCCGCAAAGCAGGTTGAATATCGCATGGGCGATCCCTGAGTAGATCGTTCAGTTTCGCCTGGCCTTTGCCCACCTACATTTCTGAGTATCAGTCTGACTGCACGCCCAATCGCAGCATTAGCTCTGTTTCCTTGGCCAAGAGCGTTTAGTCCCATATTCATGCCGATTCTGTGTCGAATCGGCCCATTAACCACCAGCACAGGAGTAGCTCCCATAGTAGTAGCGCCCACCCCGTGTGCATTGAATTCCTCATTACATACCGCTTCAACTGCTGCGATAACTACTGGGAGGTACTCCGGTAGGCAGCCTGCCATCACCGAATTGATTGCTATTTTTTCAACGGTTACCGGGGCCAAGTTCGGAGGCACAATCGCTACAGTATCTTGTGAGTCCCTTTTTGTTCCTTCTAGCATTCGGATGACTCGTTCGGGAGTTGGCGGAATGACAGGTAGTCCATCGGTCAGACCTTGTTGATACATAAATTCGTGGACATCGTCGTGAAGCGCAACTTCGACCCGCCGAGCTCTGATGGGTGATCCCTCTGACTCGGCTTTTAGTCGCTCGAAAATTCCAGGTTCAAGAGATTTTGAGCCACACCCAGGTCTTGATTCAGGATATATATCCCAATCCATTTCTGGCAGAGGACTCTTATTTATCATGGCTAAGTCCTCGAATAGGTCTTTCCAGTCGTCTCGTCCAAAACCCACAAATGTGCGAGTCGGAGTTCCGTCAGGGGTTGCCAGGACTAAAGTGGGGACCGTTTCGATTTCATATGCGAATGATGTATTCAACGTAGACTCATCAAGAAAAGGTAGTGTCATCGAGTATTCCTCTACGAGGACTAGATCATCATCTCCATTTTGAGCCAATGCGACGATATCTATCTCTTCGCCGAATTCCTCAAATGCTTTTTGTAGAAGCGGCATGGAAATTCTGGTCGTTGGGCAATCTTCCTTGACAAAGCACAATAGCGTTGGCCTTCCTGAAGGAAAAGAATAGGCATTTTGTGTTCTAGTAGCGCCAGCTGTTGGCAAAGAGAATGAGGGTAGTTGAGCGGGCATGGGGTTTTGTCTTTCTCTGTCAGTACAGGTTTAGTATTGAAATGTTGATATTAAAGTATCCTATCGCGAGTATAGACAGGATTAGCAATGCGAGGAGTTTTTTCTTATGAGATTTGAGTCTGTAATTTTTCATAATTTTTTTTACAGATCGAACGTCTCTCTTTCCTAGAGCAAACCACTCTCCACGAACACGCATTTCCGCACAATGTTCATGAAGGTATCGCTCGAGTTGCCTAGGATTTTTTGTCTTGGTAATTTTGACGATTTTTAGTGATACTGGAGATCCGGTCTGTAGGTTTAAGAAACGGGTTTTGGGATTAATCGTCCGACCAATTTTGAAGAGATCTTTTCCATCTTTTCTCGGTCCTTGAATCAGATAAACGTAACCGTATTGGGCCATATATCTATTTTATGTGGTTCTTGTGCTGTGATTGTCTTTGACTCATGATAGGCTCCTTGCATTAGCTAAAATATAGAATAAGAGGTATCTAGTATGGGCATTCTTGACGAGTTTGATTTATCGGGTCAGGCTGCAATTATCACCGGTGCAGGGACTGGTTTAGGGCGTGAAATGGCTTTGTCTCTTGCAGATGCAGGCTGCGATATTGTGGGTGTAGGGCGACGACCAGAGCCTATCGAAAGTGTGGGTGATGAAATACGCTCGCGTGGCAGAAGGTACGTTGGAATCCCTAACGGCGACGTAACAAATTCAACCAGGGTTAATGAGATTGTCGCGGAGGCTATTCAAGAAATGGGCCGCATAACTCTGATTATTAATAATGCAGGATTAGGTGGGACCGGACGTGGTAAAACACTACCTGAACTCACTGATGAGGACTGGCATAGTGGAATTGAAAGTAATTTATACTCCGCGTTTTACTGTTCCCGAGCGATTATTCCCCATTATTTAGATAATGGCGGCGGACGAATAATTAATGTTACCTCTGGATGGGGCTATCGCGGAGGACGTAATAATTTCATGTATCCCATCGCAAAAGGGGGCGTGATTCAGCTGACTAAGGCGCTTGCTATGACTTACGCTAGGGATAGTATTCGAGCTTCATGTATCGCGCCGGGTTTATTCCCTAAAACTGACGATGAGGCAATGCTCGAGCAATTGGGGAGTAGACAGCCAGCTGGCCGTATCGGATTTATGCCCGAGATGGGACCGTTAGCCGTATTCTTGGCGTCCACCGCATCAGATTATCTGAGCGGAGAAACAATTTTAATGGACGGTGGATCGATAGCCGCTGGCCTCACACCAGCTGGCATTATTCCGAAGTCTGTATCGTAAGTTATTGGAGAACAGTTTATGAGTAATCAAGTATTTCCTATTACACCAGAAGGTCAAAAGAATCCATATTTCCAAAAGAGATATTTCGATCTATCAGGTAAGCATGCACTGATCGGGGGAGCTACAACTCCGTTGGCAAGAGCATTGGCTGTGGCATTGGCAGAAGCTGGTGCAAGAGTCTCAGTGACGACTCTAAGTAGTGAAAAGGCCGAAGAGGTTGAAGCAAATTCAATATTGAATGAATGCTGGGCTGCCTCTGGCCTTGAGGGCACATGCCTTACGTTAGATCTCACCGATGTATCTCAAGTTGAGTCGTCAGTCAGTGAGTTAGAGGGGGCATCTGGAGCTATTGATATCCTGGTAAACAGTGCTCATTTTGCGAATATTAAGCCGGTGCTTGATACGAGTCTTGTCGAGTGGAATCAGGAACTAAGTAGGAATGTGACATCCGTATTTGTGGCGAGCCAAGTGGTTGGTCAACGGATGGTTTCCAGAGGTAAAGGCCGAATCATCAATCTCGTATCTAACTTATATGATCGTGGAATCCCTAATTGTGCGATTTTTGGTGCATCTCAAGGAGCTGTATTGGGATTCACTAAATCATTGGGAATTGAGTGGGGCAGTGGTGACGCTTTGACTAAGGATCGAGTGACTGTGAACGCACTCGGAATTGGCTTCTACGATGATACTCCCGGACCTCAGAATGATGCCGATCTCTCAGCGGTACTTGAGAAGTACATTCCTTTGCGCCGATTAGGAACCCCGGCCGATTTGCGAGGAGCTGTGGTCTACCTAGCGTCGGACGAGGCCGAGTATGTAAATGCCGAACTATTGGTTGTAGATGGCTCAATTGTGAATCACGCCTAGCTCTCCCGACTTGAGACTATGACATCAGGTGGCTTAAATTGGATCTTATGATAAAAGATAGAGTTTACATTCCATTGTCTTTGTTTTTTTTGACGTTTGTTGCAGTTTTTTCGATCGCTTGTTCGCAAGATTCCACCGTTGAGATACAGACGAGTATTGCAACAACTGAAGCGACAGCAGATGCGACAGCAGATGCGACAGCAGAGGCAACAGCTGAGCCTGTTGAGCGAGTACTTAGGGTTGCGGTTCCTGGCGACCTTCTATCAGAAACAAGTACCAAGATCTTATTTGAAGAGATATTTTTACATAAGCTATATGTCGGACTTACACGATTTGATCCCGTAGGGCGCCTATGGCCAGAAATGATTGTGGCTATACCAAGCAAAGAGAATGAAGGTATTTCTACTGACGGATTAACGTATACATTTCTTTTGAATAGAGATTTAAAATGGTCCAATGAAGAACCGATAACGGCGCAACAAATCCTTGATACGTTGATCAGCTACGACTCTGTTAAAGAAGAACGACCTGAGTTATTAGAACTCTTCAGCAAGATTGACTTGACTCAAAGTACGGTTATCGACGATAGAACACTAGTACTCAAGCTGAGAAAGTCGAGCCCGGAATTTTTGACTCTATCATCACTTCTTCCTTTTTTTCCTATACGCAGTGGCTCCACGGATGAGGCGATTTACTTTCTTTCGAATGGTCCTTTTCAGATAGACTCCTGGAGTAATAATCGAATTAGCCTGATCCCTAACGAGGTTTGGGAGGATCCAATTGGCAATATTAGCGCTCACGAAATTGAACGATTAGAGTTTGTCGGTTTCGGGAGTTTTGCGGAGGCGAAAGAGGCATTATCAGATGGTGAAATTGATGTTCTCAACGTGACAGTGTCTCAAGCTTTAGAGATCCTCACTGTCCCCTCGGGAAGTGAGATTTCCATGCAACCCCGACACATTACGTACGGCGTGTTTGTGAATAGTCAGTCGTTACCTTTTTCTGCGGTTGAGTCACGACAGGCGCTAGCTCTAGGTCTTAATAAG
>Ga0114933_10003194_pt1 | contig 16236 bp, 16 predicted proteins | sample 4SBtaG_FD_89691 | JGI IMG/M metagenome (GOLD analysis project Ga0114933, IMG submission 89691) | Deep subsurface microbial communities from Kolumbo volcano to uncover new lineages of life (NeLLi) - 4SBTROV12_W25 metaG | ecosystem: Environmental > Aquatic > Marine > Volcanic | place: Kolumbo... | reverse complement strand
TTTCATCTAATGTTGAGCATCTTTGAGCATGATGTCCTATATTATCTGCAGCGTTATAGAAATTTCTAAATTTGCTTAATGTATTTTCTGCTTGGTATTTACGGTTGTTTTGATTTACTTCTAACCTTTCACCTTTAATAATTAAAATTCCATCTATACCTGCGTTATAATACTCTGCTGACTCAGTTAAACCTTCGTCCCCTTTTCCTGAATGGTTCCTCTCTCTTATCGTTGAATTTTCAACTTGTCTAGAAGGTGTTATGTTTCCCCAAACATTATTGTCACCATTTGAGAAAGTTAAAACCTTTTCAGTCAGAGTAACTTCGTGTCCAGAGTTATTTGTAATCGTTAAATTATCAGCATGTTCTTGTACATAATCAAATATTCTTATTTCGAGATCTCTATTAATTTCGGCTCCAATAACAATTTCACCTTTGGTTCCATTAAAATCTATACCGTTTCTAAATTGTGCACCTTTTTCAATATTTATTGTCGTTTTACCACTTCCTGAAGCTCCACATGAGTCCCAATTAGCTGTGTCATCACATTTAATAACCATGATATCCATACCAATTCTTCTTGAACTGCCAGAGCTTCCAACATTAAATGTTTCCTCTGGTCCTCCAAAGATTGTTCCTGAGGTAGTTATTGTATTGTCTACTTTATTATTAAATCTAAGTGCAAATACTCCTCTGCCTTCCTGCTCTATTCTTCCTGTATTTATAACTGTATAACTTCCGGTACCATTGGCATCATCATTGCCTGTACAATGAGCCTCGTGACTATCAGATGAGCAGTGTCCAAGGTTAATTAATCCAATCCAAACGGGATTGTGACTTGTCTGGGTAGCACTAGCACCTAGTCCGTTTCCTGTGATAAGCCCACTATTATTTAAAGTAATATTTCCAGACACTACACTTTCATAACTACTAATTGCTGAGTGAAATTCTGCCGAAATTGTACCAGTATTTGTTATACTAAAATCTCCTCTGGTACCATTAACTATGATGACTTGAGCTAACCCATTAATCGTTCCATTATTTACAATTGAAGAGTTAGCTGTATCTGCAAAAAAAAGCATATTAAAATTCGTACCATCTATTGTTCCATTATTATTTAATGTAAAACCATCATCATCCTCTACATCAATCATTTTTACAACTGTGCCGGCCCAAGTTACACCTTCATTAACCGTCATAGTTTGGTCATCAGCACAATCTAATGAACCCTGTGTAGTATCAGAAGAGATAGTTATGTTGCAATTAGCTTCGGCATTGTTGCTTGTAAAAAATAATATAAAAGCAGCAAAAAAAAAAAATCTCATTTTTATTTGAGTGAACATTGTGTTTGGCAAATACTATCGCTGTTTCTTTGTTTACAATTATTGTAGCAAAGAAAATCAAAAGCTAATTTTGGTTGTCCAAAAGCAGTTTCTACAGTTTTCATGGCAGCAATTTTAGTTTCAGCAGTATAACAACCAACATAAGCTGTTGCGTTTTGAATTTTTTCTCCTACTTGATCTTTTGGAATTTCTTTAGGTTCTTTATTTAAATTTTTAATACTATTTGCAGAAGTAAAGTTTTTTAAAATCGATGATTTAATTCCAAAATTAGTATTTTCAGGAATGACACCGTAAGACTCTAGAGCGTCTTTATAATCTAATTTTGCAACTGCTACTCCAACTACATCGCCATTTGTATTTACAATTGGACCGCCGCTATTACCTGGTTGTATTGCTGCATCAATTTGAACCAAAGCATAATTATTTTCTAATCCAGCTAAAGCGCTTACTACTCCTTTAGTGACTTTAACAGATGAGCTGACTGCTTTGCCAAAAGGATAACCAGCTACATAAATATCATCCAAAAGTTTAGCGTCTTGTATTGAAATATCAAATTTATCTTTTGGTGTAATATCAGTTTCTAATAATGCAAGATCATTTATCCTATCATAAGCTATTACTTTTGCTTTTCCGGTTTTACCAAAGTAATTAACCTGGGTAATATTACAATAATTCACTACATGGTGATTAGTTACTAAATGACCTTCATCTGAAATAAAAAAACCTGAACCTGAACCTGTAAAAATATTATTATCTAAAACTTTTACTATTTTTTTCTTATTGTCATCAATTATTGTTTTTGCTTTAACTTCTTTACAAATAAAAACAACGTTTCTCGTATTTACAACACTTTCAGCAATTTTTTTAGACTCGTTGCATTGAGCAAGGCTATCTTTGTGAACATGTTCAATCATGTTACCGTTTAAAAATAGTAATAAAGCTACAACCGTTTCCACCATAAGAATATTTTAGATAAAAATTTATTTATGCACAATACAAATATTTATACTTTTTACATCATCAGATCCAGTATTTGAAAAAGTCCAATAATCATTAGCTAATCCGGCCTGCACGATCATTTCTCTATTGCAACCATTTTGTTCTACTGTTTCAGTGTAGAGTCCTATTTGACCACCACACATTTTTTTTCCAATATGTGATGAGTGTATAGATGTCATGTCTGCCCAAGATTTTGCAAGATCACATGTTCTATCGTTTCCAACGCTACCATAAGGATTTTTGCCGGCTACCCCAATATAACCTATATGTGTTTGTAAACTACTTTCGTAAAATGGGCTTACATTATCAGTTGTATCTGAACAATTTCTATTAATTCCTCCACCACTTGAATTATGTTGTCTAAAAACTGTTGATGAACTTCCATTCATTTTACACAGTGCAGCGTCTGCTTTTATCCACTTCACTACTGCATTAAAATTTTTTTCTACCGCTGACCTTTTTGCACTTTTAGTTATACCAGCATAAATTTGAATAGCTATCGCAACTAATATTCCTAAAATCGCTAAACCAACTAATAATTCTATTAAAGTAAAACCTTTTTTCATTAAAATAATTTTTTAAGTTTATTTTTTATATTTATGGCCATTTAATTACATCAATTTTATATCCACCACCAGAATTACTAAAGTTACCATTAGAACAATCTTCTCCTAAAAAAGTTGCTATATGTAAATCGTCCCCTTTATCTCTTATGTTAGTTATTCCAGGGCGCTCTGGGTAATTAGGTTTAATAAAATTTTGCCACTGGTCGTTTCTAACAAATCCTCCAGTATGTGTTGGTTGGTTAAACTCAGCCCTTACGTGGTCAAAGAAATAACCGCTGGAAAGTCCTGCTGTTTGTCTACGATTCAACCAATCTGATTTACAATCCCATTTTTTTACGCATTTTGTTGTATAACCATCTCCACTAATTTTTGTCATTCCAGAACTTGAGTTGCTTCTACAAGAAGATCCAGGAGGTGAATTCATGTATGTCGATCCATTTAAACTACAAAAAGCATAAGTTTCTTTTGCAAGATTGACGACTTTTCTATGTTGTTCTGCATTTCCTGAACACTCTGCCTTTTTTACAAATCCTGAATAAATTTGAATACTTATTCCTATTAATATTCCTAAAATCGCTAACCCAACTAATAATTCTATTAAAGTAAAACCTTTTTTCATTAAAATAATTTTTTAAGTTTATTTTTTAATTTATCTTTTATTTGATCCTTTATAACATTTTGGTTTATATTTCCGGAAGCTATTTTTCCTTTAATTTCGTCGTATGCATTATCTATTGTTTCTCTTAATAAAACTTTGTAATCTTGACTTTCTCCAGAATTGCCTAAATTATTAAATTTCATATCACTCAATTTCACTTTTTGATTAAGATTTAATTCAGAAGAATTAGCAGATACATTAATATTTTTTATATCAAGCTGTTTTATTAAAAACTTTTTGTCTGTATCGTTTGTTTTTTTACCCGGGCTTTTATTACCCTCAAATCTTCTTTTTAATGAAGTAAAATTACTCCTAGAACGATTAGTAATATCAAAGAAATAATTTATATTTACTCCATCAAGTACAATTTTTTCAATAATAATATTTTTTTCATAAAAAGATAAAGCGTTTAATTTGAAAAATGCATTGTCTACTACTAAAAGTTTACCAGGAAAATTTTTATTACTTATCTCGATCTTTTCAATTTTTATTTCCTCACTAAAATAACTTACATCAAAGTTTTTAATTTTAACTTCTCGATTTAAACCGTTAGATAAAATACTTTCGAAAGATTTTTTAATTATAAAATCACCAAAAAAAAATAATAATATAAACGAAATAGTACTTGTTATGATTGTTAATATAAAAAATTTTTTCATAATAATATTTTTTTAGATTTTATTTTAATCTTGACTAGGTTAGCAACTGCTATTTCTTGAAACTTTTAAAGTCTGATTGAGACTAATCTCACAACCTGTTTTAGGGTTTTTAGCTTTAATTGTATAATTAGAACCACTAGCATCTATACAAAATTGAAAGTCTTGATCTGATAAATTATCCTGTCCGTCTAAAATATTGCTCACTAGTAAGGCGTTTGAGCCAGCGTTACAAGTAGAAGCACCGGTGTAATAAGAGCCAAAACTAGATTTATACTCCTGAAGTCCTAGATTTAATGTATTTAAACTTAATTCAGCATTTTTTTGTTTAGCACTTTGAGTAAATCCTTGAAACGAAACAATTCCAATTGAAGATAAAATTCCAATTAAGGCAACGACAACTAATAATTCGATTAATGTAAATGCTTTTTGAAATCTATGATTTTTTACCAAGACGTGTCTTCGAAACCATTTACGTCAACTTGGTTTGATAAAAATTCTTTACTTTTATCAGATGAACTTCCTACAGCAGTTGGACAACTATCTCCTTTTGTTTTCTTAGCGGCACAAGATACAATGGTTAGAGTTCCGCTACTAGAAGTTAATTTTACTTGCCCTGGTCCAGGATTACCGCTTGTAATTATCACATCTGTTGTTTTGGCTACTGGATTTTTGTTTTGTTTCTTCAACTCATCCACAACATTTGCAACTGTAACATTTGCACAAGTCTTACCTGAGATATTGAAAGGAGTTGCGCTATCGTCTAATTCACACTTTTTTGCCTCAGCTGCAATTGACTTCATTATGTTCTGATGCATCGATTTAGTAGCATTTAAATTGGCTGACTCTGTAAATCCTTGAAAAGCAGTTACTCCAACAGCCGCAAGAATTCCTATGATTGCGACAACTACTAAAAGTTCTATAAGTGTGAAACCTTTGTTCATAAAATTTTATTCTCCATATTATGAAGTTTTTGTCAATAAGTAGTTTTTAATTAATTTTAACATTAATTGCCAATTATTGCTCCCACATTGAATATCGGAGAGTACAAAGCCAACATTAAACCACCGATAGTAATACCCATAAAAACAATCATAATAGGCTCGATCAAACCAGATAGATTTTTTACAGCTTCATCAAATTCCGCTTCGTAATATTGTGCTACAGATGCAAACATAGCATCTAAACTTCCAGTTTGCTCTCCAACAGAAATTAATTGGCTAAAGGTTGGTGGAAATATTTTTGTCTCTTTAGCAAAAAGCGCTGTTAATGTTTCACCTGAAAAAACTCCTTTCTTAATATTTTCTAAAGCTTCGGTAACAACTGTATTAGTACTCACCGATTTTGCGATATCTAAACTTTCTAATATATCTACGCCTGCTTGGTTTAAATTTCCCATTACTAAAGATATTCTTGCTAGTAAGGATTTCTTAATAATATTTCCAAATACAGGTATTTTAAAAATAAAAGCGTGCCAATTTTTTCTAAATTTATAACTCTTATTAACAGCAAACCTAAATGAGGTAACAGAGGCAATAATAATTATAAGTGTTGTAATTCCTCCTCCTCCAGTTAAAAATTTACTTGCTCCCATAATCGCAGCAGTTGGACCTGGAATAGGAACGCCCATGCCGTCATACATTTCGGTAAAAATTGGGACAACTTTTATTAACATAAAAACTGTTACACTTATTGCAACTGTAAAAAGAACAGCGGGGTAAAACAATGCACTTTTTATTTGCGATTTAATTTTTTCCCTTTTTTCAAGAGACATAACTATTCTTTCTAAAAAAATATCTAATTTACCGCTTGCCTCTCCAGCTTTAATTAAGTTTACAGTTACGGTATCAAAAGTTTTGGGGTGGTTCTCAAAACATTTTGACAAGGCATTACCAGCCTCTAAATCTTTTTTTATCTTTTCTATAATTGCTTTCATATTTGGGGATGTAGTTTGCTCGATTAGAAGGTTCAAAGCATTTAAAACCGGCAAGCCTGATTTTAACATTGTTGAAAATTGCTTAGAAAATATTAAAATATCTCTAGCTTTTACACCTTTTCTAAAACTAAAACTGCTACCAGTTTTTTTTTTAGTTATTACTTTCTTTTTTTTAGCTTGGGTAAGCTTTGTAATTATAACTTTCTGCTCTTTTAACTTAAAAGCAGCTTCAGAATTATTTAAGGCTTCTATTTCACCTTCAACGTACTTTCCTTGCGAAATTCCCTTATATTGAAAATTAAGCATATTATTCTAAACTTAAGACCCTCTGGTACTCGCTAAAAGATAGGTCGCCTGTTAAAAGTAATTCTCTACCCATATCCTGCATGGTCCTGAAATTATCTTTTTTAGCAGCTTCTTTTAATTCTATAGTGGTAGCCTTTCTAAGAATTGCATCTTTTATATTTTTTGTTACTTTTAAAATTTCATAAATCCCCATTCTACCTTTGTATCCGTTGCCAACTCCAGAGTCGCCACTAGCACAAGATTTGCAACCTTTTCCATAAACAGGTTTTATTCTTGAAGCCTCTTCAGGAGTAAAACCGATTGAACTGAGAACTTTAGGGTTAAGTCTATCATCAGGTACTCTGCAATCTATGCAGGTTTTTCTTGCTAGCCTTTGAGCCATAACTAAAGTGCAGGCCGCAGAAATTAAATAATCGGGTGTTCCCATATTTTGAAGTCTAGTAATCGTACTTGGCGCATCGTTTGTGTGGAGAGTACTAAAAACTAAGTGACCGGTCAGTGCAGCTTTAAGTGCGATATCAACTGTGGCTTTATCCCTTATCTCTCCAACCAATATCACTTCCGGGTCTTGCCTTAAAAAAGATCTTAAAGCGGTTTCAAATGTATAACCTATGTCCTCTCTTACTTGAACCTGACCTACTCCCTCAAGCTCATACTCCACCGGATCCTCGGCTGTTAAGATGTTCATTGAGGGCTTATTAATTGTTTTTAAAATACTGTAAAGAGTAGTTGTCTTACCACTTCCAGTTGGCCCAGTAACAAGCACCATTCCTTGTGGTGAGTTTATAGCATCTTTAAGAATTTTAAGATCCTGATCAACAAAACCGAGTTTGTCTAAAGATTTATCTCCAGCTTCTTTGTTTAAAAGACGCATTACAATTCTTTCGTTATTCTTTGTCGGCATGATAGATATTCGTAGATCCATTTCCTTATCTGCATATTTAAAAGTTGAACCGCCATCCTGAGGTATTCTTCTCTCAGCAATATCTAATTTACTTAAAATTTTAATTCTTGTTACAACTGAGTTGTAATTAAGAGGATCTTTATTTAAAAATTCAGTAAACTGATCCATTACCCTTAAAACCCCGTCAACTCTAAATCTCACGTGTGCACTATCTTTAAAAGGTTCAATATGAATATCACTGGACTCTAATCTAATTGCCTCATTGAGAATTTTGTCTACAAAAACAATTACTTCGGACTCGACCTCCAAAGGAACGTTTGCTTGTTTCTTTTTGACCTGTTCTATTTTTTTATTTTTTGTTTTATCAAGCGGTGTTTCTCCTTGCTCTAATCTTGCAATAAATGCAGAAATTTCTTTTATTGATGCAGCATATAATTCTGGCTGTAATTTTGTTAGGCTTTCAATATTTTTAATTAAAGCAAATTTTGATGCATCAGCAATGGCAACTTTAATAACTTTTGTGTCAAAATCGAAAGGAATGATGAGATTTTCTTTTAAAAACCTGATCTGAGTGTATTTTTTTAATTCGTTTTTAATTTTAATTTCATGAAGTTTAATTAAGGGAATTGAGAAGCTTTCTGATAAAAGTGTGGCTACTTTAGCATCATTTGTAATATTTAATTCAAAAGCTGTTTCAATTTGAGACTTACCTGACTCTTTACTTAAACTTTCAATCTGTTTAATTTGTTGGCCATTAAGAGCATTATTTTCCCTCAACATATTAATAATACTTTGTTCACTTGTGTTATCTAGTCTAATCATGATTAATTAATAACTCTAGGTGCCAAAAATATTAACATCTCTTCTAATTTATTTTGACTGCTTCTTCCCTTAAATAAGTTTCCAACAACTGGTACACTTCCTAAGCCTGGAGTTTTTGTATTCGTACCTGTGTCAGTGTTTATTTTTATACCTCCTATAACTACAATATCCCCATCACTAACTAATAATTTTGTATCTATTTCTCTTTTGGTTATTCCTGGCTCATCAGAACCCGCAACCTCGACTGGAGTGTCATTGTTAACTAAAATATCTAATAATACATTTCCGTCACCGATAATACTAGGTGTAGCTGTTAAAGATAAGGCAGCATCTTTAAATTGTGTCGATGTAGATCCATCTGTTGTGACTGTATAAGCAATTTGTGTTCCTTGAGTAATCTTTGCTTCCTGGTTATTCAATGTAAAAACACTAGGACTTGAAATAATTTTAGTTTTTCCTAAAGATTGTAGTGCCTCTATTTCAAGTTTTAGTGCCGCCGTTCCTAAAGTCTTAATTATTCCTATGCCGCTCGTACCTCCCGTAATAGAGTTGTTTGTGACTGTTCCCGCTGCAGCTCCTAAACTAATGCCAGCTCCAGTTGTTGCTGCACCACCTATGGTTCCCGATATAATTTCAGAACCTTTTTCTCCTGATACTCCTTTTTTAGTCATCGCTCCTATTCTAGTTCCTAAAGCTTTTTGAAAGTCAGATGTTGCAGTAACAATGAATGCTTCGATAAGAACCTGTTGTGTTTTAATATCTATTTCTTTTAGTACTGCATCTATCACATCTAAATCAGCTTTCCTTCCCCTCACAATTATAGATCTAGTCATACTTTCTTCGGTAATTTGTATTGTACTCAACGTGCTTGTTCCTTCAGGTCCTTGAGATTTAAAAAGGTTTTCTAATGTTGTTTTGGCTTCAACTGGACTGATATAATATAATCTGAAAATATCAGCTAATATAGGTTCTACTGTATCTTCTAACTGAATTTTCTTTTTTAGAACTTCTGCTCTAGCAGATTTCAAACTTTCCTGGGCGGTTAATTTTTCTGGCGTATGTACTCGGATTATAGCTCTTGCTACATCAATATCAGCTCCTAATGTTTTCATGTCTAATAAAGTTTGGAATGCAACGTCCCAACTTACATCTTCGAGTTTAGCCGTAACAGTACCACTTACTTCTTCTCCAACTATAATATTAATATCGCCTATTGCAGCTAATGAGTCCATGGCATCTCTAAAGTCAACTCCATTAAAATTAAAACTAACATTTTGTTTTAAATTCGAATATTCGTTTGAGATAGAAACATAATTTCTAACCTGTTCAGTTGTAATAGTTTTTCTTTTGTTGGCTGCAGGATCGAATTCTGTATCATAAGGGTTTGGACCATATTTTACTTTCTCTTTCATCTCCTTAGTGCCTTGTACAATAACTTTGGAAGGATCAATTAGAGGCTCTTCTCCGTGAACTGATTTTTTTTTAGTTGATGCACAATTAGTTGTTAAAATTAAACAACTTAATAAAACTAAAATTTTTAATATATATAATTTCATCACTCTACTTTAACTAAATTATTATTTAGATCTAATGAGTATTCTTCCTCATTCATCTTTAGATAAATACCGTTTTGAAAAATGTCCAAAATCATCAAATTATTTGATAATATTGAATTTTCTTCATATTTTGTGGTTCTACCATCTGGATAACTGAAAATTGCAAATTTTTTGTTTTCACTCAAAATCACTCCACTTAACTTTAGATTTTTAATTGATATAGAATTTGATGATTTTGCTCCAGACGAACCTAATCCATCTGCAGTAGACCCCGTGGTACCCGCTCCGCTTAAAAAAGGATTAACTGCGGGCAATTCCTCCTCTAATAAATCTTCTTTTTCTATTTTGTCATCTGCTGATGCTGAGCTAACTATTAAGAAAGAAATAAGTATTAAATTAAAAAGTTTATTTTTTATATTCATCTGGTAATCCTACAATTGAAAGTGTACCAACCGATTTAATTCCGCTTCCTTGTACAACTGTTATCTGCTCTCTATCAAAATTTATAACTTTATTTGATTTAGCAAGCGCTCTCCTGAATTTTAAATATCCAAGATAATTGCCTGATATTTCATAAGATACTGGTATTTTAAAATAAGCAACATTTTTTTTCTTTTTACCTGAAGTTATTGCTACTGGGTTTTCTTTATTCAAATTTATAATATTTAAACTATTAGTAGATGCAAAATCACTTATGTTTTGGTAAAGACCCTCAACTTCTTTTTGGCTATGAAAAAGTTTACTTTTTTTGTCATAATCTGGTTGAAGTTTTTTTATTTTGGCTTTTAGTCCAGTAATTTCTCCCTTAAAGACCCTGGTCTGTTCCTCATTTTGTAACATCACATTAATTCTTTGTTTTTGTGCCTCTACTTTTGGGTTGATAAATGCATAATAAATTATCAAGAAAAGAAGAATTGAACTAAAATAAATACCGAACTTGGTAAGAAATTTTTTATCTTTAAGTAACTCGCTATTTTTTACTTTTTCTAGCAGATCCTTAATATCAAGGTTTTTAAGATCAATATTTTTTAGTTCACTAAGATTCATATTTTCAATTTACAGAGTATCGTAAACCCTTTCTTGTTATTTGCAGATTGTAAATCATTTTTACCTTTAGGGACATTCATTGCTTTTAAAGAGGCTTGTTCGATTAGATCTTTTTTGTTTAAATTTGAAATAAAATTAATTATGTCTTGATCCGAAAAAGCTAAACCAGTAACAATCACCTCGCTTCCGCCATTATAATTAAGATCAGTAAATTGTACTCTCTGTGGAACACTTCTAGTAATTTGAGCTAACGCTCTATAAGATGCTGTCTGATTTGAGTTAACCATTGCTCCAAGTTTGAGAGCTTTTTGCATATCACGAACTGTTTTGGTTAATTTTTTATGCTCAGCACTCACTATATTAAATTCCTGCTGTATGTTGTTTTCATTTGCAAGTTTACTTTTGTTTGAACCAATTTGGAAAAAAGAAAATCCTATTAAGAAAATGTATAAAGCTGCAATACCTCCAATCAAACCTTTCATTGCAAAACCAGATAGGAATTTCATTTTGGTCTGTCTTTTCAATGAATCTCTATTGGGTAAAAGATTTATATTTTTAACGGCTGTTACAAATTTATAATAACCAAAAACGTCTAACTTCCTATAAGCTAAGCCAAGAACTGTTGTGTATATAGATCTGTTTATTAAATTAGTTTTCTCTTTGTTATATTCTGGAATTTTAACTTCATGTAAAGGATCAAAAACTTGAAGACCAGTATTTAGGAGATTTTTTCTGTAAAGAGGTATTAAATTATCAATGTTGGTTAATGAACTTACTATTTTTATATTATTTATTTTTGTAGAATATTTACTCTCATAATCACTTAGAGCTTGCTTAAGTTGCATAGAATAACGTCTAATGACACTTTCGGTATCCGTGTCTTGAATACCACCTCCCTTATATTGAGCTAAGAGTTCTTTTTCGTTAGGTCTTAAAAAAATGTCAGTAATTATTGGAATGTTATCATGAATAATAATTAAATAGTTATCCTCCGAACCTATTTCAAGCAAAGCATTGTTTGCTTTATTTTCAATTTTAAATGAATTATCAAACGCATTTTTAAGTGTAAAACATTTAACATCCATAATTACTGGATTTAAGCCAGCTTTTTTTACTATAGAAGAATAAGCGTTAACATCACTTAGCTTTGAAGCCACGAAAAGTATCTCCATAGTATTAGTTTTATTATTTCTGCTAATAACTTGATGGAATATTGAGTATTCATTTAAATCATCAGTAAGCTGAACTAAATTTTCCCATAAGGAGTCAGTTTCAATGGCTTTTTGAAGCTCTTCATCAGACATTAAAGGACTTGTTACAACTCTAATAATTGCGCTTGTAACAGGGACAGAAATGGCCACATTTGTTGTTGAAATTTTTGAATTAGCCATTGCAAGCTTAACTTCCTCTGATACGTAATCTTTAGAATTAATTATTCCATCAGCTGTTTTGTTTTTATCAAGCAGCCTCAATGAAATTTTTTCTAAAATCCAATCTTCGTTTTTTTTACTTAATTGTGCTATTTTTATGGAGTCTTCACTTATATCTAAACCAGCAATTTCTTCGCCTGCTACATTTGCTTTACTAATTTTTTCTGAAAATAATTTCTTAATATTTGAAAGATTATTTTTTCCGCTTTTTTTATCTTTCTTTAGTGAAAACTTATCTTTTAACGATGATATATTTTTAAGAGAAGAAAAATCAAAATTAAATAATTTTTTCTTTTTTACTTCTTTTGTAATAACAGGGGAAACATCTTCTTTTTGTTTTTCAGCCTTGGTTTCATCTTTTTCTTTAATAGCATTTTCTAAATTTGGCTCTTTAACCTCTGTTTTATTTGAATCTTCAGAGACAGAATTATTATCTATTGCACTGCTTTGTGGTTCCTGTTTGACAATATCGTTTGAAGAACTATCCTCTAACTTTCCCGCAATTAAATCTTCGTACCATTTTTCCAATATTTTTTTTGCCTCTTCTAGATCCGTGGTTCCTGAGGAAATAACTTTCTGCTTGCCATTATGAAAGGTTCTGCCTACCCAATTCTCAGATTTCAACTTACCCTTGTATTTATCCTGTCTTACATAGATATGTAATCTGCCATCTTTAGTTGAAATAATATTCGACATAATCGAATCTCTCCCTGTTTTTTGTGTTATAATATAATTCTAACACAAATTTGTCAATTAATTTGTGTTATAATTTAAATTATGATTAAAACAGGCTCTTTTAGACACTATTTCTTTGTGTTATAAATCAATTTAAGAATATATTTTGTGTTAGACCAATATTTAATTGTGTTAGAGCCAAATAATATTTGTGTTAGAGTTAAATAATTTACAAAAATATAAACTAAATTACTATTATCATTAAAAAAGTCAATAAAAACAATGTTTTTTTTAATATTGATTAAAAAGTGAAAATAGTCTATAAATTTTGTGTTAGAGTATTATAATTTAAAACTCTAACACAAGCTATTAAACAAATAGGGTAAAAATATATGTTAAAAACATGAAAAACCCTAATTTATTAGATTTTTTGAAATGATAGGAAAAATTGTAAGTATTGTTAAAGACAACCCAAAAGTGTCAGATTTCCATCTAAGAGCGAATTGTCCATTTTCTTATAGATTACTTGGAGAAATAGTCATTTTAGAGGGAGAAATCGTTAAAAATGAGGATATTGAGAACCTTTTAAGTAAATATTGCACAAAATCAGATGTGGAGCTGTTTAAATCTAAAAATGAGCTAGATAGTGGTTTTATGCTTGAGAATATGAGGTTTAGAGCCAACTTCTACAAAACCCTTAAAGGATCTGCTGTAGTACTTCGTAAAGTTGAAACTACAATATTAAATATGGAGTCTCTCAATTTGCCCCCCGTTATGTACAGCATCGTGGACATGCATAAGGGTCTTGTTCTAGTTACTGGCCCAACAGGTTCGGGAAAATCAACAACATTAGCGTCAATAATTAATCAAATAAATGAAACCAGACAAGCAAACATAATAACAATCGAAGATCCAGTTGAGTTTATACATAAAGATAAAAAAAGCATTATTTCACATAGGGAAGTAGGTAAACAAACTGAAAGTTTTTCTACAGCTTTAAAAAGTGCCTTGAGAGAAGATCCTGATGTAATTTTAGTTGGTGAGCTTAGAGACATTGAAACAATTGGGATGGCTCTTACTGCAGCTGAAACGGGACATTTAGTTTTTGGGACATTACATACTAGCGGCGCACCAAACACAATTAATAGAATAATCGATGTATTTCCATCAGAACAACAAGCTCAAATTCAAGCTCAGCTTAGTGACTCATTAAAAATGGTTATTACACAAAAATTATTCAAAACTAAAGATGGTAAAGGAAGAGTTGGTGCTTTTGAAATAATGGTTTGCAACTCACCTGTAAAAAATTTAATTCGTGAAAAAAAAATTCATCAAATACCAAGTGTAATGCAAACAGGAACTCGAGATGGAATGATATCTATGGAAAAATCAGTTGAAAATTTAGTTCAATCAGGAAAAATTAGTATCGCTGATGCAAAATAATAAAGCATTCACAATTTTAGAATTATTGGTCGTAATAGCAATTATCGCTATCATGTCAGTTTTTGGATATCCAAAGGTAGATCAATGGTTATCAGATAGAGAAGTAAAAAAAGAAATGAATTCAATAGTTCAATATATAGAAGATAAGAAATCAGAAGTAGCTTCAGGAAAATATCCAATTATTGCAATAAGATGGGCAATTAAAAACGGCTCAAATGAAGTTTGGCACATGACCCAAGAAGAATATTTAAATCAAATGAAAGTTCCTGCTCCAGGCTGGACTTATAGAAATCAAAGTGGCACTGGTCAAAAAAGTTATCTGAACCATTATAAAATGGCTCCGGGTTCATTAGATAACAGTGATACTTCAAATTGGGTTAAACAAAGCTCAGGATTATATAATTGGAGTGATGATGTTTGGCATTGGATGAATGGTAACATGATAATTTCAAGAAATGCTATAATAAATCCAGGTGCTAATCATTTTACTGTACCTGATAGTGATAATGTACAACAAGATGCAGCTTTTATGGTTTGCTCTAGGAGTAATACATCTTCGCATTATAGCGGTGGTGGTAGTAATCCAAAATGTAACAGCTCTAGTAAAGCAAAACATAGGTATATAATACAGATGGATCGTTCTCTGAATGTTATTGTTTATAAATACAATTCGAAAACAGAGAGATGGATAAAACAGTAAAAATTAAAGGACTTAGTTTAATAGAGTCTTTAGTTTGCTTAGTTATTGTTGGTATTGGTTTTATTGGTGTTAACCAAATGATAACTTACGCCACCTCATCTATCGATAGATCAATTGATGCAAACAAAATCAACTTTTTATCTGAAACTGCCGTAGAAGACATCATGGGAGATCCTAACAATGCATCTAATTATAGTTTTTCGCAACAGTGTACTAAAAACTATAGCTCAACAGGATCGCTAGCTGATAAGGCAAAAGCTAAATGGGCAAAACATTTTATGCAAGAAAACCAACTAAAAATAAATAACAAGTTTAAGAAATTACCTTGCGATCAACTAGATACTAAAGAGGCTAATATAACATCAGACGCGGATAGAACATCTATTAAGTTTAAATTCAAATCTAATAAAGGAAAAAAAGAAAAATTCATTGGAGTAGTTGTAAAATGAAAAATACAAAAGCATTTTCCCTTATTGAAGCATTAGTTGCGATGATAATAGGAGCTATTTCAATTGCTGCAATTTCGTACTCCTATATTTTTTTTAATAATACCTATCAAAAAATTACTGATAAAGCTAAGATGAGTCAGGCAGGTAGGTCTTCCTTACAATTAGTTGCTAAAGATCTGAGAAATGCAGGTTATAAAAATATAAACTACACAAGACAAACTTGGGATAGGTGGATTGAAAAAGTAGATGCTCATGATGGAACAAAAGGTGATAAACTTAGAATTTGGTATAACACCTCAGCACAAGATAGATTAGAAGTTAGTTACTATTTAAAAAAAGATAGTGCTGGTGAAACTTATTTGGTTAGAGAAATGATTGAAAATCCAGTCGCAAATCCAATGAAGATGAATTGTGAAAGATTTGATACACAAAAGAATTGTCAACCAATAACAATTGTTTCAAAGGCTACAGACTTTCAAGTTTTTTTTAATGATAAAAACGGAAATAGAATTAATAATGTCAATATTTCCTCTACTGATAATCAATCCAAAGTTCATACCGCAGAGGTTTATATAACTGTAAGATCGCCAAATGAATTATTAAAAAACCCAATTTCTTTTGAAATGTTAAACGGTGGTACCGCATGTAATTTTACTAAAAGCGATAAGTATTTAAGAGAAACTTTTTATATAAGTGTGTATTTAAGAAATGTTGTTAAATTGTAAAAAAAGAAAAAATGAGAAAGGC
>Ga0114933_10003190_pt1 | contig 16252 bp, 17 predicted proteins | sample 4SBtaG_FD_89691 | JGI IMG/M metagenome (GOLD analysis project Ga0114933, IMG submission 89691) | Deep subsurface microbial communities from Kolumbo volcano to uncover new lineages of life (NeLLi) - 4SBTROV12_W25 metaG | ecosystem: Environmental > Aquatic > Marine > Volcanic | place: Kolumbo... | reverse complement strand
CTTCTTGTTTAGCTTCTTGTTTAGCTTCTTGTTTAGCTTCTTGTTTAGCTTCTTGTTTAGCTTCTTGTTTAGCTTCTTGTTTAGCTTCTTGTTTAGCTTCTTGTTTTACTTCTTGTTTGATGTCCTGCTTTGGCTCTTTAGTTTGTTGTATATTTTTAGAAGAAGCATTGATGTTTTCTTCTTTATCTGCCTTGGTTGTTGGTTTCTTGTGGCTTTGTTTTTGATTTGTTGCTGGTTTTTTGCGCTGTTCTTGGTTCGTGTTATTTTTATTATCTTTAGAGTTAGTATTAGTTTTAGCTTTAACTTTAGTTGTAGCTTTAGCTTTAGCTTTAGCTTGTTGTGTGTTTGTGCCAGCTCTATTGCCGCGTCTGGCCTGGTTTCCTTGCTGCTTTTTTGCTTGCTGTTTAGGTGGCTGTGGTTGCTTGCTAGGTGCGGGCGCGGTCGGCTTGGTTATTTCTGGGTGAAACATGAAGTCCCATAATCGTTTAATTACGCCTTCTTGAACTTTTTTATTGGGTGTTCTAGTTGCTGGGGCGGCTAGAAACTGAGTAATAGCAGGCTCGATGCACTTTTGATACTTTGCTGTTTGTTTGACATTTTCTTTTTGTGGTATGTGCAAAAGAGTATAGCTTGCTGGTTGTGACTCTTTGGGTTGATTAATAACTTTTAGATCGTAGTTGGGTGACTTCATGTGTGGGTTTGGGATTATGGTTATTTTTATTGGAGAGTGCTCTTTTATATCTTGTAGTGAGTCTCTTTTTTCGTTCATGATATAGGTTGCAATATCAACCGGTAATTGTAACTGTAGTTGGGCTGCTGTTGATTTGGCTGCATGTTCCTGGATTAAATGAATAATCGATAGCGATAATGATTCTACGCTACGTATACTGCCGCGCCCGCCACAACTAACACAGGTGTTGTGTGTTACTTTAACTAGGGCTGATCGTATTCTCTGCCTTGATAGCTCCAGTAAGCCAAATCTTGATATCTTGCCAATTTGTATGCGCGCTCGGTCTAGTTTAATTGCATCTCGCAATATATTTTCTACAGTGCGCTGGTTGTTATTGGAGCTCATGTCAATAAAGTCAACAACTATTAGGCCGCCTAAGTCTCTGATGCGCATTTGCCTAGCTATCTCTTGTGCTGCCTCTTTGTTGGTATTGAATGCTGTTTCTTCAATGTTGCCACCCTTAGTTGCTTTTGCCGAGTTAATATCAATAGCAACCAATGCTTCAGTGTGGTCTATTACAATTGATCCTCCAGATGGTAATTGAACCTCGTGCTGATATGCATTTTCAATTTGCTGCTCTACTTGATAACGACTAAATAGTGGTAATCTATCAGTATATAATTTTATGTTATCGGCAAAGTCTGGACGGATACGTTTTATATATGCAAGCGCTCGCTCGTAAGCTGCTGGCTCATCTAATATGATTTGATCGACATCTTGACGTAAGTAGTCTCTGATGGCTCTAATAACTACGTCACTTTCTTGGTGAATTAGGTATGGTCCAGGCTTTGCAACTGCAGCTTGTTTAACCGCCTCCCAGTAACGTAATAATACATCGAAATCCCACTGTAGTTCTGAGTTTGTTTTTCCAACCCCGGCTGTGCGCACAATAACGCTCATTTCTTTTGATATATTAAGCTCGCTAATGATTTTCTTCATTTCTTCGCGTTCTTCGCCTTCTATTCTTCTTGAGACGCCGCCAGCTTTGGGTTTATTTGGCATTAAAACAAGATATGACCCAGCTAGGCTTATATATGTTGTAAGAGCAGCACCCTTATTGCCTCGCTCATCTTTTTCTACTTGAACAACAACCTCTTGGCCGATCTTTAGTAATTTTTTTATATTGCTTTTGCCATTTTCTACCGTGGGTTCGGTTAGGAAGTATTCAGTTGATATGTCTTTAAGTGGTAGAAAGCCATGCTTCTCGCTGCCGTAGTTAATAAAAACAGCATCTAGGTGTGGTTCTATACTAGTAATAGATCCTTTGTATATGTTTGATTGTTTTTGTTGTTGTTCGGCATATTCAATATCTAGATCAATAAGTAGGCCATTGTTGGTAATTGCAACGCGCACCTCATCTGGGTGGGCGGCATTAATTAGCATTGTTGTCATTATGTAAACCTTTGTTCAGCGGCGCTCAACTGCACTATATGCAGGTTCGCCATTACCATAAACGTATGGTAGTAGTTTATCAATTTCTTGCAGGAACTTGCCTGCTGTTCATTTTATACCCTATTTATCAGAGGGTTGCATTGTTATTTTAATTGATATATTTAAGCGCCGGTAATTAAAAATATAACTAAAGCCTATGGTATTTTATGTTAAGAATAAGGCCTCTAGTCGACTATTCATTCAGTTGTATTTTGAGACACTTAACGGTAATGTGTCTCTCATCTAATTTCAGCACGAACTATAGCAGCAAATGTATTGTTCATCAATAAGTCGTGTTTTTGTCATGAGGAATCTAATGTCAGTGCAGTTTATAACTATAGACCAGTCAAGTTCTGGTCAGCGTGTAGATAACTTCTTGTTTAAAAAGCTAAAAGGTGTTCCGAAGAGTCGTATCTATCGTGCATTGCGTAAGGGAGAGGTTAGGGTAAATAAAAAGCGGGTAAAGCCAACATCTAGGTTGAATATTGATGATATAGTTCGTCTTCCGCCATTATCTGTTGCCAGTAAGCAGGAAATAACACCTCCAGGTGATAAGTTGACTCAGACCATACTAAATAGCATTATTTTTGAAGATGATAACTGCTTGGTTATTAATAAGCCATCAGGCATGCCTGTGCATGCTGGGAGTGGTTTTAACGCTGGGCTAATAGAGTTGTTGCGCTTAATTAAGGCAGACTTTTCAGATTTAGAGTTAGTGCATCGCTTAGATAAGGCAACATCTGGTTGCTTGTTAATTGCAAAAAATAGGGATTTTTTAACCCACTGTCATGACCTTTTAGTCTCTCGCGCTATGTGTAAGCAATATTTAGCTTTAGTGAAGGGGGTTTGGCAAGGTGGTGTGCGAGAAGTATCTTTGCCTTTAAGTAAGCGATCTACAGCGGGTGCTGATAACGTTATGGTCGTTGATTCTGATGGAAAACCTTCAGTAACAATTTTTACTCCGGTGCAAGTATTTGCTAAATCAAGCTTGGTAATGGCGTATCCTAAAACAGGGAGAATGCACCAAATTAGGGTTCATTCCGCTGCCATTGGTCATAATATTGCTAGGGATGATAAGTATGGCGATGATGAATTTAATATTTATATCAAAGAGATGGGGCTAAATAGGTTATTTTTACATGCATCTAAATTATCTTTTGATTCATCCGCTGGCTTTAAGGGTCTGTCTGTTGATGCGGAGTTACCTGATATTTTATCTATATTAATTGATAAGTTAAATTGACAGGGAGTTGGTATGCCGCTAATATCGCGCCTTTATTAGTGCTGGTATAAATGCGATTAACTATGCGGCCGGCCAAGAAGTAAAACGCGCCACTAATCATATTAATAAATGGTAAGTTGTAGTTTAAATTCAACACCATTTTTTGTAGTGTTCATAATAAATGGCGATAAACGAGGAGTAACAATATGGCAGTTCAAAAGAATAAAAAAACAAGATCACGACGTGGCATGAGGCGTTCACATGATGCTCTATCTGCAAACTGTGTTAGTACTGATCCACTTACGGGTTCAAGACATTTACGCCACCATGTATCAGCGGATGGTTTTTATAAAGGTGAGTGCATCAAGGCCGTGGCCGAAGAAGAAAGTGAATAGTTGTGTTGTTCACTTATTGTAAGTTATAAATACTAATTACAAGTAGCAGAGATATCATGAAGAAACTTGCTATTGACGCCATGGGTGGCGATCATGGTCCAAAAACAACCATTCCAGCTGTTGTCTTGGCATTAAAACAGCTGTCAGATATAAGCATATTATTTGTTGGTCTTCAGGAAACTATAGATTTGGCTAAAAAGACAATACCTGCAGATTTACTGCAGCGTGTTGAGTTTGTTTTTGCATCTGAAGTTATTGCTATGGATGAGTCTCCATCTAAAGTGTTGCGTAATAAAAAAGATGCCTCCATGAGGGTTGCGCTGAAGCTTGTTAAAGAGGGCAGGGCTGATGCTTGTATTTCATCGGGTAACACCGGCGCTTTAATGGTATTGTCCAGATTTATTTTAAAAACATTGCCCGGCATTGATCGTCCTGCCATTTTGTCTCGCTTTCCTACAAAACATAATAAGCCGGTTAGAGTACTAGACCTTGGTGCTAATGTTGACTCATCAGCAGAACAGTTGTTTCAATTCGCATTAATGGGTTCTATAGTTGCATCAGCTGTGTCTGGTATAGAAAACCCAACTGTTGGCCTACTTAATGTTGGTGAAGAAGAAATGAAAGGTAATGAGCAAGTTAAGCAAACTGCATTACTATTATCAGAGTCAGATAAAATTAATTACTTTGGATTTGTTGAAGGCGACGCCTTGTTTACAGGCATTGTGGATGTTGTTGTGTGCGATGGCTTTGTGGGCAACATAGCATTAAAGGCAGTTGAGGGTTTGGCTAGGTTTGTTGGTGGTCATTTGCAGCAAGCATACCGCAGAAACTGGTTAACAAAGTTATGTTTTATTCCATTAATGTCAATTAAAAAAGTAATCGATCCAAGGCAGTATAATGGTGCCTTTTTTATTGGGTTAGATGGCATTGTAATTAAGAGTCACGGATCAGCTGATCAGTTTAGCTTTCTTAAGGCTATAGAAGAAGCGGTTGCTGAAGTTGATAAAAATATACCAGAGCTTATAAAAAAGCATATTGATCAGTATGGCTTACCTGGTAGTTAGGATTTAACATGAAAGAATTGAACTCATATATAGCTGGAGTGGGCGCATATCTTCCTGAGCAAGTAGTCACAAATCATGACCTGGAGAAATCTTTAGATACTAGTCATGAATGGATTATGCAGCGTGTTGGTATTAAAGAACGTCATATTATAACTAAAGGTAAAGACTCTACTACTAGCATGGCGGTCGAGGCATCGCGCCAAGCAATAGAACGATCAGGCTTACAACCGAATGATATAGGCCTAGTTATAGTTGCAACTGCAACATCTGAATATTCTTTTCCTAGTGTTGCATGTTTTGTGCAAAGAGAACTTGGTATTACAAATGAGTCGCCAGCATTTGATGTATCTGCTGCTTGTGCCGGCTTTATTTATGGCTTAAGTATAGCTCAGCAATATCTGGCTTCTGATTCGGTTGATAATGTTTTAGTAGTTGGTGTTGAAACTCTTTCTCAATATGTTGACTGGAGTGATAGATCAACTTGTATTTTATTCGGCGATGGCGCTGGCGCTGTTGTTTTAAGTAAAAGAGAGGCCCCTGGTATTTTGGCTACTAAAATACATGCTGCTGGTAGTTATGCTGATATGCTTTATAGCAAGAATACGCATTGGCATGAAGGTGATCTGCAGACACTACAAATGGATGGTGGTGATGTATTTAAGCTGGCAGTTACTAAGTTAAATGAAATTGTTGATCAAACTTTAGCTCTTGCTAATAAGTCTCGTGTGGATGTTGATTGGCTGATTCCACATCAGGCGAATATGCGTATTATTCAGGCTATAGCAAAGCGGTTGGGATTGCCTATGGAACAGGTTATTTTAACTATAGAAGAGCATGGTAATACATCATCTGCATCTGTTCCTTTAGCGCTAAATGCAGCTATTGGTTCGGGTAAAATACAGCGTGGCGACACTCTTATGCTAGAAGCTTTTGGTGCTGGTTTTGCTTGGGGTGCGGTACTGCTAACTTATTAGGTGCAATTAAATATTGAGGTATTGAATGTCTAATTTAGCTGTTATTTTTCCAGGGCAGGGTTCCCAGTCAGTTGGTATGCTAAAAGATCTATCAGAGAAGCATCCATTAATTATAGATATATTTAAACATGCATCCAGTATTTTAGGTTACGATCTTTGGTCTTTGGTATCAGATGGTCCTGCCGAGCAATTGAATCAAACACAATATACGCAACCAGCTTTATTAGTTGCAGATTATGCTGTGTGGAAGTGTTATGAGTCGTTAACAGATGTTAGGCCAACTTATTTGGCAGGGCATAGTTTGGGTGAATATAGTGCTTTGTTATGTGCGGATGTTTTATCTTTTGAAGATGCACTAGATTTGGTTAAGACAAGAGCTATTGCAATGAGTGATGCAGTGCCGTCTGGCACAGGAGCTATGGCTGCAATTATTGGCTTGTCAGATGATGCGGTACTAAACTTATGCCAAGAGGTTGCTCATAACGAGGTATTGTCGCCAGTTAATTATAATTCTATATCTCAGGTTGTAATTGCTGGGCATAAAACTGCAGTAATGCGAGCTGTTGATAGCGCTAAGTCACATGGTGCTAAGCTGGCCAAGTTGTTGCCGGTTAGTGTGCCTTCTCACTGTCAATTAATGAGTCCAGCATTAGAGTCTTTAAATGAGTGTATGCAGTCTAAAAAGTGGAATAATCCTAAAATACCAGTCATTCAGAACTTCGATGTTTTGTCTCATTCAAGTATATTTGATATGCAACATAGTTTACTGCAGCAGTTAATTTCACCTGTAAGGTGGGTTGCAACAATAGAAGCTATGAGCCAGCTTGGAGTTACTCATTTGATTGAGTGTGGCCCAGGAAAGGTATTAGCTGGCTTAATTAAACGAATAAATAATCAATTAATAGTCTCAACAACACAAACTAATGATGAGTTGGTTAGTGCTATTAACCTATGTAAGGAGTTCCAAGTATGAGTATTGAAGGTAAAATCGCTTTAGTTACAGGGGCTAGCCGTGGTATTGGGCGCGCCATTGCTTCTAGGCTTGGTTCTTGTGGTGCTGTTGTTATTGGTAGCGCTACATCTGCAGCCGGAGCTGAAAGTATCAGTGAATATTTAGCATCATCTGGTATTGAAGGTCATGGTATATGCTTAGATGTTAGTAGTTCAGATTCAGTTAAAGAAGTTTTTGCAGCGATGAAAAGCAATCAGGGTATGCCTGATATTTTAATAAATAATGCCGGAATTACGAAAGATGGTTTGTTTATGAGAATGAAAGATGACCAGTGGAATGATGTAATAAACACCAACTTAACATCGTTGTACCGTGTGACTAAGGTGGCAGTAAAACATATGTTACGCCAACGGTTCGGGCGTATTGTCAATATTGGTTCTGTTGTAGGGCATGTGGGTAATCCTGGGCAGGCAAATTACTGTGCTGCAAAGGCGGGAATGATTGGTTTTACTAAGTCTATTGCTTTAGAGTTTGCATCATATGGGATAACGGCAAATGTTGTATCTCCAGGGTTTATTGATACGCAGATGACGCAAGAAATGGAAGATAAAGCTAAAGAGCAGGTGGTTTCATCTATTCCAATGCAAAAGGTTGGAAGTGTGTCAGATATTGCACATGCTGTTAGTTTTTTGTCATCAATGGAGTCGGGATATATTACAGGTCAGACACTACATGTAAATGGTGGGCTGTTGATGGCGTAATAGGAGCTGTAAAATTATGCTTGCAACTTTTTTGTGAGTCATTACACTGTGGAAATTATTTTTTAACAATATAATAAAAGGGGTTAATTATGAGTGAATCAATCGAAGACCGTGTATCTAAAATTGTAAGTGAGCAGCTTGGTGTAAAGCTTGAAGAAATATCTAGTAGTTCATCTTTTGTTGACGATCTTGGTGCGGATTCTCTAGATACTGTTGAGCTTGTTATGGAGCTTGAGGAAGAGTTCGGCTGTGAAATCCCGGACGAAGATGCTGAGAAAATTACAACTATTCAGCAAGCAGTAGACTTTATTAAAGCATCAGAAGTGGCTTAGTAGAGCTATTTGTAGCCATAAAACAGCAAGTAAATAATACTATTACTTGCTATTTTTTTTGGTGATTCAAAGTTGTTGGCTTAGATTGACGATGCTTAACCTTGCTGAGTTTTATGTAACTTTTAGTAAGTTAAGTTTAGTGGCTAGGAGTTTTAAATGAGAAAGCGTGTTGTAGTTACGGGTATGGGAGCTGTATCCCCTGTAGGGTGTAGTGTTGAGTCTGCCTGGCGGGCGGTATTATCTGGTGAAAGTGGCGCTCGTCCTATTAGTAATTTTGACTGTAGTGCTTTTTCTACACGTTTTGCTGCGACAGTTCCTGACTTTGATGCTAGTTTATCATTAACACCTAAAGATATTCGTCGCATTGACTTGTTTATTCAATATGCTACAGAAGCATCTAGGCAGGCAATGCTTGATGCTAACCTTTTAAATCAAACAACAGTGCCAGCTAGTCGTATTGGTGTTGCTATTGGTTCTGGGGTTGGCGGATTACAAACAATTGAAGATAATGCGAAGAAGCTTTTTGACCAGGGGCCACGGAAAATATCACCTTTTTTTGTTCCAGGTTTAATTATCAATATGGCTTCAGGTTTTGTTTCTATGAAGCATGGCTTGCATGGTCCAAATCTTTCTCTGGTTAGTGCTTGTGCCTCCTCTGCTCACTCTTTAGGGCAGTCTGCGCGCATGATACAAGCTGGAGATGCTGATATTATGCTTGCTGGCGGAGCTGAAAAAGCAAGTACTCCGCTTGGTATGGGTGGTTTTAGTGCGGTAAAAGCATTATCTACCAGGAATGAAGATCCAACTAAGGCGAGTAGACCTTGGGATAAAGACCGTGATGGTTTTCTGTTGGGTGATGGTGCTGCTGTGTTTGTATTGGAAGAGTATGAGCATGCTAAAAAGCGTGGCGCAACAATATATGCTGAGTTGGCTGGTTTTGGAATGAGCGGAGATGCTTATCACATGACGGCAGCTGAACCAAATGGGGCTGGTTTTGTATTAAGTATAGAAAATGCATTGCGCGATGCGAAGATGAACCCTGATGACATCAACTATATAAATGCTCATGGAACGTCAACTCCATTGGCAGACCCTATTGAGCTGTCTGCGGTCAAGCAAGTATTTAAGCAGCATGCATATAAGTTGGCAATGAGTTCAACTAAGTCGATGACAGGCCATTTGCTTGGAGCAGCTGGTTCTTTGGAATCCATGTTTTCAGTACTGGCCCTGAGAGATCAGGTTGTACCGCCAACTATAAATTTAGATAACCCTGACGATGGTTGCGATTTAGATTTAGTTCCTCATAAATTAAAAGAAATGCCGGTAAATGCAGTGCTTACTAACTCCTTTGGGTTTGGTGGTACCAATGCAACTTTGATCTTTAAGAGGCTAGATCATAACTAATAGCATTTTATTGCTAGCTAGTATGGTTTAATATAAGCATATTTTAGGTGCTGGCAGGTAGTATAAATGATAGTGATGCGGTCTATAAAAATATTGATAGCTGTATTTTTTGCTTCGGCATTATTTTTTAGTTCTTGTGTATGGTTTGTTTGGTATAGCAGCGGCATTAGCTGGCAGAAGACATCTCTTGTTGTGCATAAAGGCTGGGGGTTGTCTGATGTTTCTCGATCCATTAGTAATAGTAATACTTCTTATCCTAAATGGTTGGTTAAAAGTGTAGTCCACTTTATGGGTAAGAGTGTATCGTTGCACTATGGTGAGTATAGATTATATGACGGATTATCTATTGCTGATTTGGTGTATAACATTGAGCATAAGCAGGGTCTGGTTATGCATAAGGTTGCTTTTATTGAAGGTAAGACGTTTTCAGATATCAAAAAAACATTAAGCAGCAACCCTTATCTTTCGCATAACTTTATAAATAAATCAAATGATGAGCTTTTGAGTTTTCTAAATATAACTAAAAAAAATCCAGAGGGTTTGTTTTTTCCTGATACTTATAAATTTGCTTGGGGTAGTGATTCGTTTGATATTTTGCAGCAATCTCACCTTAAAATGCAAAAGGTATTGCAACAAGAATGGCAATCTAGAGATGATGGTTTAATGTATTCGGATTCCTATCAGGCATTGATTGTGGCGTCATTAATTGAAGCTGAAACTTCTGTTGATGCTGAAAGGCCTTTGATCGCAGGTGTTATCTTGCATAGATTAAATAAAGGTATGCGCTTGCAGATAGATCCAACTGTTGCCTATGGCTTGAATCAAAGATTATCATCATCATTAAAGTACTCTGATCTTAAAAAAGATACTCCATATAATACTTATGTTATTCATGGACTGCCCCCAACCCCTATTAATATGCCGGGGTTATCTTCTATACATGCAGCAATGCACCCTGTATTCAAGGGGTATTTATTTTATGTGGCGACAGGATCTGGTGGGCATAATTTTTCAGCAACATTCGATGACCATAAAAAAGAAGTCTCTAAATATAGAGCTAAAAAACATAAGATTGAATCTACAAAGATAAAAGAGACATTGCTTGAAACAAAAATGGAAAAAATCTTGAACGTTATGCTCGACACTATGTCTTCTCGCTTATATGTTCACTTGTGGCAAAAGGTAGGGTATGTATGAGTAAGCGTGGATTTTTTATTTCTTTAGAAGGAGTGGAGGGTGTTGGTAAGAGTACTGCTTTTACTTATATGCAAGACTATTTGGTTGATCGCAATATTAATCTTGCTGTTACTAGAGAGCCTGGTGGTACGGACATAGCTGAAAGAATAAGGAAGGTTTTGCTTGATCATCATGCAGAGCAAATGTTTATTGATACTGAGGTGTTATTAATGTTTGCTAGTAGGGCGCAGAATATTTCGCAAATAATTAGGCCGGCATTACAAAAAGGTGATTGGGTATTAGCAGATAGATATGTTGATGCAAGCTTTGCATATCAAGGCTATGGTCGAGATGTAGCTATGGATAGGATGCAACAAATATCTAACTGGGTTATTAATGGCTTGTTGCCAGATATAACTATTTTGTTAGATGCGCCAGTAGAGGTTGGTTTGCAGCGCATGATTGCCAGGGGTAAAAAAGATAGGATTGAGCAAGAAGGGGTTGATTTTTTTGAGAGAGTTAGGAATGGTTATTTGCAGCTAGCATCAGATGACCCCGGTAGATATAGAGTTATTGATGCGACAAAATCTATAGAGAATGTTCAAAATGAAATTAAATCAATACTAGATAATTTAATTGCGATGGTGAATATATGATTTATCCTTGGCAGCAACATCAGTGGCAATTGTTACAGTCTCAGTTGCAAAATAATTCTTTGCATCATGCTTTTTTATTATCTGGATCTAAGGGTTTAGGCAAACTTGATTTTGCTCGTGAATTTGCAAGAGTATTGTTATGCAAAAATTCTAACAATGCTCCATGTAATAGTTGTGATAGCTGTAAATGGTCCGTATCTGGAGAGCATCCTGATATGTTTTATCTTACAGCTTTAGAAAAATCTAAAATAATTAAAGTAGATCAAATTAGAGGTCTTATTACTGATTTGGCAGCAACTTCCCATCAAGGTGGCTATCAAGTAGTTATAGTTAACCCTGCCGATAGCTTGGCATTGTCATCTGCTAATGCATTACTTAAAACTTTAGAAGAGCCTATGGGGCGTGTTGTATTTTTATTAGTAACTACTCAGGCCAATAACATACCGGCTACGATTATTAGTCGTTGTCAGCTTGTCCCCTTTAAAATGCAGCATTATGAGGAGGCGCTAACTTGGGTTAGGCAACAGTTACCTAATGTTCAAAGTCAAGATGCGGCAATATTATTGCGCGTGTCTCATGGCTCGCCATTACAAGCGGTATCTTATGATGGTTTAGGCTATATGAATATATTTAAAAGCTTGCTTGCTGATTTATGTGATTTATCTAAAAGATCTGTTGATGTGGTAGCTGTTGCATCTAGGGCGGCTAAACAAGATGTTTTATTATTGCTAGGTATTTTTGCAGATATTTTAAGCGACATGATTAAGTTATATTCTAATGCTGATGTTTGCCATTTAATGTTCCAGGGGCATGAGGATAGGCTGCGCTCATTAGTAGTTAATACATCATTTGTGCAGTTGTCTTTTTGTTTTGATCAAGTTGTTCGGTTCCGTGATTTATTGCGAGTTTCAAGCAGTGTTAATACACTATTGTTATTGGAGTCATTGTTTATTCAGTGGGCGCAAGTTTTTTTAAAAAGTAGGTAGGTTGTAAATGCTAATAGATACACATTGTCATATTAATATGCTGGATTATGACGCTTTAAATAGTAGTATGGATGAGGTTATTCAAGATGCTATAGATCATGATATTGAGCGCATGATTTGTATTTCCGTTGATTTTGCTAGCTTGCCTGATGTGCTAGCAATTGCAGATAAGTACGATAGTGTTTATGCAACAGTTGGTGTTCATCCTTCGGAATCTGGGTCAGAAAAATTAACTGTTGAGAGATTGGTTTCGTTTGCGCAGCACCCTAAAGTTGTAGCTTTTGGTGAAACAGGATTGGACTATCACTATAACAGTAGTGGCCTAGAGCATATGAAGGATCAGTTTGCGATACATATACAAGCGGCACATGAGGCCAAAAAACCTATTGTGGTTCATACGCGTGCAGCGCAAGAGGATACTATAGATATTATGCGTACGATGCGTGCTGGTGATGTTGGTGGTGTTATGCATTGTTTTACTGAGTCAAAAGAGATGGCGAAGAGCGCGTTAGATATGGGATTTTATATTTCTATTTCAGGTATAGTTACATTTAAAAATGCGCAGAATGTAAAAGATATTGCCTCGTATGTTCCGCTAGATAGATTGCTTATTGAAACTGATGCTCCTTATTTAACTCCGGTTCCATATAGAGGGAAGCCTAATAAGCCTAGTTTTGTTAGGTTTGTTGCAGATATGGTTGCTGACCTGCGTTGTATTCCGGTTTCGGAGGTTCGTCGTGTTACTACGGAAAATGCTTATCGGTTGTTTCCTGGTCTTTCTGTTGAGAGTTAGGTGGGCACCATACCGTTCGCCCTGAGGAGACAGCGTAGCTGTCGTCTGTGACGGGTCGCTCTGAGAAGATAGCGTAGATAGCGGTTGAGGGAGCACAAAGCATCTGACTTAGTTTTATCAATTAATACTACATGTTATTAATTTTTTTGGAAAAATATCGTCGAAATGCCATTATTAGCATAAGCTAGATCGCGTTAGCGATTCTTTTAATATTTTGTTAATTTTTTTATGATAGTCTATGGTATTTTTATTTGTCGGCATCAATGAATATCGAGGGGATGATAAGGGGGTAATTCTATTGGAATTAATACATGCTCATAGGTTAGAGTGTGGCACAACTAGGCCTTGCAGTGAGATCGAATTACAGCAGGCGAATACTCATCTCGCCTACTGTGAGCCTTTCGATGATTTGCCCGTGGATGTTGATTCTTCAAGAGAAAGTGTTTGTATTACGACAGCAGCGATGATTTGTAAGCTATCTTGTATGCTTCTTTGTCTTCCTTGTGTTTTTTGTCAAATTATCGCAGCTACAGCCGACATGCTAGATGATGATGGTCCTCATATTATTGCAACCCCTGCAACCCCTGCAACCACTGTAACCCCTGTAAGCTCAGAAGGTAGTGATGAGGTTGGGCAGTTTTTTCCTATGCGTATATAGGAGCGCTTTTGTCCTTAAAGCCGAGTGCCATGACAATGGTTAGCATGATTATCTTTCTGGATTGCTTCGAAAAATTAAATAAAGTTCCAACGAAGCTCATTTCTGTTAAAATCGCTTGAATTCAAGCAGCCTTTTAAATTATTTTGAAAATAATACGCTCACAAATTAAATAAACAAGCTGCACGTGCAAGAAAAAGAGCGCATATAAGTATTGAGCCAAGTAGGAATGACTAATGAAAAAAAACATAAAAGACGATCAAGGCAAACGACTTTTTAATGATTGGCTGGCAAAGCATTTACGCACAGTCAATGACCTTCAAGAAAAGCATCGAATCTTGAAAAAAGTAATTGAAGCATTGCATCAAATACATTGCAAACTCAAAGCGAGCTCAAAGCTAGAAGCTGACAATCTGCAATCTATTATGCAATATTCATTAATGTTGCCTGGGATGCTAGAAATAAAGGACTCCTGGAGTCGCAAAGACACAGAAGCTTATCAAGCCATTACTATGGGTTATTATAGGGAAATTTTGAATGCATCAGTTGAATCGCACATTGCTTCAATCAAAAAATACCAACCGTTATCACAAGCACACGAACTTTCTTATAAACAATATCTACTCGATCAAAAAGAGCATGTTGATGATGTAACAAAGGTGTATAAGAACCTGATGCAAGAAACCCGATCAGCTAATGTGCCAATTCATTGCGTTAGATTAAATGCCAGTATGCAAAATAGCTTTCTTTTATACAGGAGGCCTCGGCATGCCGGCATGCGTGAATCCCTTGATTTATCAGAAAGTACGGCATCTGAAGTGCTGGATGTTGTGAAGGTAAACAGTAGTTTGTTCATAAAAAAAGCGTGATTGCTGTGACGCTTTTGTTTGCACTCATTCGTATTGAAAAGGACTCCTACAATACCAGCAGTGAAAAAAACCAACACAAGCTTTATGTGCAGCAGTATTGTCGGCCACAGCAGAAGAGGAGTCCCAGGCTAGAAGTGGATGTATTACGCCAGCAACTAGTAAATACTCTCCGTAATAAAAAGGCAAAACGCCCTTATACACATTCCTGAGGCAAAGAAGATAGCTTGTGGCAATATATTATTTGAGATAGAAAGGTGGGTTAGCAAAAAAAGATATATCTATATATTGCAATATACAAAAAAGCATGTATCATCGTTTTTATGAATGAGATAGCAATATACAAGGCTCTGGCCAACGAGACTAGAAGAAACATTTTAATGTGGCTAAAGACTCCGCAGCAATACTTCCCAAAGTGGGATGTAAGAGATGTTGAGCTTGGGGTGTGTTGTGGCTTTATTCAGGAAAGGGCAGGGTTGTCACAATCCACCATATCCACGTACTTGTCATTATTAGAGCAGTGTGGCTTGTTGCTGGCTACTCGTCATAAGCAATGGACGTATTACAAGCGCAATGAAAGTGTAATTAATGATTTTGGTAGTTATGTGAGTAGCAGTTTGTAGTTTTTTTTGGGAATGCGTATCGATAATTACCGATATATAGATTAAGTTGGTTGTTTTGGTTGTTAATTAGAGAGGTATAATTATGTTGTTGCAAACTATTTTATTAATGAAAGAAACTCGTGCTGGTGAGCTGCGAGTAGGGCTTGTTCCCGATGATGTAAATGCACTTGTTGATTCTGGTCATAAAGTTTTAGTTGAATCTGGTGCTGGTATAGGCTCAGGGTATGAAGACTCAGATTATGAGCTAGCTGGTGCTGCAATAATATCAGATGTTTTTAATAAGAAGTTATTATCAACTGTAACTATTATTGTTAGAGTGAAAAGGCCTAATATTATAAGGGAAGAGCAGGAATTTAACTATCTTCCAGCTGGAATAAAAATGGTTGGTGCTTTAGATCCAATAGATAAGCATGGCACACACATAGAAGGTTATAAAGCAAATGGTATTCATGCTTATAGTTTAGATGCGGCAGCTTTGCCTCATAATCATCCAATGAATATCCTATCAAGTATGAGTAAGATTGCAGGTCGATTGGCCTTTCAAGACGCTCTTTCTAAGCTTAACTCTAGATCGCTTAAGCGAGTATTAGTTATAGGTTATGGTGTTGCTGGGCAAGCTGTAGCCGATGCTGCGATTAAACATGGTTTCGCAGTTACGGTTATGGCTCGCCATCGTCGACAAGAAGAGTTGGTATTAGCGCGGGGTGGGCAGTGGGTTGTGTTAGATCCAGCTCTTAGTGTTCAGGAGCATCAGGAAATAGTTGCGAATCACTTGCCTTCTGTTGATATTGTAGTTACATCGGCAAGACAGGCTAATACGAAGGCCCCACTTTTAATTACAGAGTCTATGTTATTGCAGCAGTCTAATGAGATAGTATTAGTTGATTTGGCGTTAAGTGAGGGTGGCAATATTGAAGGTAGCTTGCATGATCAGGTCATTGTTCTGCCTAATGGTATAAAAATCATTAATCAAAGTGGTTATCCAAAGCAGGAAATGAGGTCAGCTAGCATTCTGTGGAGTGTAGCCTCCCGCTATTTCGTAGATAAAGTGGCTTTAAATCAATCTGTTGGTGAATATGATAGATTTAGAATCTAGTTTTATTAAGCTATCGTAAGGTTCATGCTTGATGGAGTAATTTTTATTATATTTATTTTGTATATTTAATGTCCGCTTAATTATTTGTCCGTATAATTAAATACTTTGCTACTAATAGGTGATTATTGTATGGGTG
>Ga0114933_10003188_pt1 | contig 16253 bp, 12 predicted proteins | sample 4SBtaG_FD_89691 | JGI IMG/M metagenome (GOLD analysis project Ga0114933, IMG submission 89691) | Deep subsurface microbial communities from Kolumbo volcano to uncover new lineages of life (NeLLi) - 4SBTROV12_W25 metaG | ecosystem: Environmental > Aquatic > Marine > Volcanic | place: Kolumbo... | reverse complement strand
TACTTGTATTTAGCTTCACTTCTAGAAAGATCCTTTGAGAACTCCATGACCCTACTGAAGAATTATTGTATAATAAGATGATTATCTAGAAATATTTGATTATGTTATCAGATTGAGTTTTTAGTACGTACATTGAATTGAGTATATGACGATGGCATCTCCTGAAAACATTGATTGGACATTTAGAGAAATCAGTACCAGTCAAAATACTCATGGACTACATCAGTATCCTGCCAGAATGCATCCAGAAATTGCAACAAGAATGATAGAAAAGTATGCCACAGGCTCAAAAACTGTGGTTTTAGACCCGTTTATGGGCTCAGGTGGAGTTCTAGTTGAGGCAATGCTTCATGGAAATAATTCTATTGGAATTGACTTGAATCCTTTTGCAGTGCTATTATCTAAAGTAAAAACAACTCCTCTAGATCCAAAGAAACTACAAAGTGTATTTTCACGAATTATGGAATCCTCCAAAATTGACTCTAAAAATAATGTTGAATATGATAATGCTCCAGAGAAACTAAAAGATAACATGGATTTCTGGTATCCCTCTGACCCTATCTTGAAACTTCCTATCCTCAAGAATTATGTTAATCAAATTAAAAATAAAGATATTAGAAACTTTTTTTCAATTTGTTTTTCACTAACCACTAGAAGAACAAGTTTTCAGAAGAATAGTATCTACAAAATTTATCGAATGAAGCCTGAAAAGAGAGATGAGTTTAATCCTGATACATTCAAAAAATTTACTGATATTTGCAAGAAAAACATTGAAAACATGGGTAACTTTTATGCAAAAACTAAACCACTTGACTCTAAAGCATTTACAATTTTAGGTGATTCAAGAAATATCAAAGAACAATTCTCCAAAGTCAAAGATGATATTTTTGATAGCAATAAAGCCCATCTTGTAGTTACATCTCCCCCTTATGGTGACCATGGAACTACTGTTGCTTATGGTCAGTTTTCAAAACATCCAGGATTGTGGCTTGATTTGAAAGACGAAGAAGAGTTACTATCTGTTGATTCTAATGGTTTGGGTGGAAAGAAAATCAAAGATTCATCCGAACTTGAATCTCCATTACTAGACAAAGTACTAAAGAAAATAAAAAAGAAAGATGCAGAAGCAACAAAGAAAACAAATCTTTCTGATAGAGCAGGTGATGTCTATGCATTCTTTTATGATTTGGATAAATGTCTAGAACAACTATCTCTTAATCTCAAGAAAGGAAAAAGTAATCTTTGTTTTGTTGTGGCAAATAGAACTGTTAGGCGTGAAACCATCCCTATGGATGAAATTCTAATTGAGATGGCAAAAAAATGGGACATAAAGAAGAATGGTGATATTATCTACAGGACTATTGCAAACAAAGCAATGTCTATGAAAAATGCTCCTGAAAATATTTCAAATTATTCTGGTAGTACTATGAATCAGGAAAGTATTGTTCTTTTGAAATACTAAATTCTTCTTACCCTTGGTTGTTGTTATGACTAGAATTTCTCTCTCGTACGAATTATGTTATTGTCTATTGCATACAGGGAGTTTTCACTTCATGTTTTATTGATTATACCTAGAATCATGCCCACCAAAAATCAGGTTTTTAGAAATATCATTATCTTTAAGTTCATACTTTCATTCAATTTCAATATGGCAATGAGTGGAAAGGTTACAACATTTAGTGCATCAGGAGAAGTAAAGACAAAAACACCATCTAATGAAAAAATTGTTATTATCAGAGGGTCATGGAACTCAAAAGGTAAATCATGGACACAAGACCACCTTGATGAAGAAACAAAATCAGGATTACATCATACAGGGGATTTACAATCAAGATTTGAACAATTTGCTAGTACACATGAAATTATTGATGTTCAACCTGTTCATCAAAGTGTTGGACATGAAATTGTTTTGATGGTAAGATACAAACATTAGATTTTAGGATATTGAAATGAAGCCTCTAATTCCAATCTTAATTGCAGTAGGTATAGCAGTAGCAGTAATTTTAGCAATGGTTGTTGCAATTCCTTATCAAGATGAACAAAAAGAAAAGAGAATAGCTCAACAAGGATTAGATGCATTAGAGAAATGTGAATCTATAAAACTAAATTGGAATCCTAATCCTTTTACTGAAAATGGATTAGCCAATCAGCAACTTGTTAATGATTATACAAATTGTGTTGACAATGCGATTGAAAAATATGGCACAGATGAAGTTAAACAAAAAATCAAAGAAGCAAATGCGCCATCATACCAACCAAATGAATATGAATTTGAAAAACCTAGTGTATCTGAACTAGAGGAAAGAACAGCAAAAATGATTCAAGTTTGTCAAGAAATGTTTTTTGGTCAAATTGAGGAACTGACTAGATGTATTGATGGTGCAGATGTTGGAGTTGAATACTTGTGTACAAAATATGATAGGTATAGTTTAGAGTATGAAGAATGTATGGATTTTAGTATGAATTTTACACCTTAGGATTCTCAAAAACATCGGTATTAATCACTACATATTTTCTTCCAAACTATGTTGGAATTAGTTTAGGTGTTTCTTTTAACCAATATTAAATCCAGAAATTTTGAATCTTTTAATTAGAAACTAGAGTCAAGTGTTCCATCCTGTACTTTTGATTGTATTGAATTTGATCCCTCACAAAGTTTAGAACCATGTGCATGTTTTCCAATTCTAAATTGAAGTATGCTCGCATCAATTTCTATAATTTTTTTATCAGTCATTGTTTTTCTCAAAGTTTTTTTTGCATGAATTAGTGTGGCATTTTTTACATTCTTGCAAACATTACATTTGATTCGCTTTGGTTGACCTTTTTTAATTATCATGATTATTCCTTTTTTCTTTAATTGACATTATGTTGTTAAATTACTGTCTATAGTATACAAAAAATATGCTTTTAGATACATGAAGCGATTTGTAGAAAAATTACCAACAAAGCATTTTCATCAAAAAATGTGACTGAAAATATGATCAATTTTTCATCAAATACATTGAATGAATAAAACATTGTTTTACTAAAGTATTGAATTAGAAATTTTTTTAAATCAATCATAACTAAATAATAATAACTTATGGGAAAAACAAAGACAAAAAGAAGTGCTTCTAATAAAAATACGAGAAACATAATCTCAAAAAGTACTCAGACAAATGAAGAAAAATGGGGAAATTATATCGAAGCAAAAAAAGTTAAAGCACAACTACAGAATGTACAACAAAAATCAGGAAAGTTTGTTGCACCAAAGAAGAAGAAATTTGCAGAGGAATTGAAAAAACGTGGGATTAAAACAAAAAATGAAGTAAATGTGGGAAAAATAGGAAAAATTGTTCGTGTTGACTGGTGATTTTATAAAATCAAATTTCAAATAAATGAATTAACTACATTAATCATTCACATTATATCCATAAATTACTGTATAGAGTAAACACTCTATGCGAACTTACAATGAGATGATCTCAGGACTACGAGAACTCAAAGAGAAAGGATTTGTCAAGACTCATCGTTCAGGCGATACTGGTATTGGTAAAACACTTGAGGATTTGTTAGAAATTGAGGAAAACAACATTCAAGGACCTGATGGGGAAGATACTGAACTCAAGGCAGCACGAAAAAATTCTCCTAGTATGCTAACATTATTTACAAAATCACCATTACCTAGAGGGATAAATTCGATGCTACGTGCAGAGTATGGTTATCCTGATGAGAATCATCCAGACAAACTTGCATTAAGAACAACGATTGATTCTGTTGATTTTAACACCATCAAAGGAGAAAAAGGATTCATGGTGGTTAGTAAAGGGGATAGGATAGAAATTGTTCCAGGTAGAGCACCAACAAAATTTCCTGACATGCCTAATCCTTATTGGGATAAAGAAGATTTTGAGAATAGCATCAAAAAGAAATACAAAAAATCTCTACTCTATGTTAAAGCAGACAATAAAGGAACAGGTGAAAATGAGGAATTTCATTTCAATGCTGCATATCTATTAGAGGGATTTGATTTTACAAAATTTGCAAAGAGTCTCAAAGATGGAATACTCAAAGTAGACATTAGGTTGGGATTATACTCTGATGGTCGATTTCATGATCATGGAACTGGAGTTAGAATAATGCCATCATTACTTGATGAATGCTTTTCAGGCAAGAAAGTTCTGTAGATATTTTTTTTAAAAATGTTTAATTATTTTCATGTATTAAAAATTTTATGAACTGTGGATGTCCAGAAGAACCTAATCTGTATGATGATCCTTTATGTAATTGTAATCTTTGTGATGACACTGTCATTTCAGAATTGGGTGAAAATATCAGAATTTGTAAAAGATGTAATTGTAAAAGGAAACCTTAGAAAAATTAAACCATCATTTTTGTTAAATTTATGAATATAATACGATCATTTGTTGAGAAACCACCTAAAGTTTTTGTATTACTCATTAGTTATTGGCTTAGGTTGGGCATAAAAGAACAGGTTGAGATTCGACAACGATTAATTGAAGAAATAGAAGCTGATTTGGTAGGTCCGCGAAAAGGGAAAACAAAAGAAGAAAGAGATCATGAAATCCTTCCCGGAAATAGAAATCCCAAGAATGAATATGTTGCAGGCGTATTATTTCCAGGAAATTGGGAGGTAGAAGACGAAGAAAAAGAACAAGGGGATGGTGGTGATACTGATGATGAGGATAACACTGATTCAAATGTTGCAAATGACAAACTTTTCAAACCTTCTTCATTTGGATTAACATGTAGACTTGCACCAACAACAAAAGAAATCAAAGTAACTATCGAATATGGTATTTATCATTCCTTAAAAGATAAAGAAACAAACTATAGAACTTTTCAACGAACTCCTCAAACTGAATATTTTCAAATCCCTATTGAAGAAGGTTCGTTAAGGAAAATTTTTAAAAATAATTCAAACTTCTGTATTGATTATACTATCATTAAAGAAAATGATCAAATTATCTTGGATTTTTATGTCATAAATGATACTGAACGAAAACCTAAGAACAATTTCATTGATTTTATGTTTCAACCAAAAATCTTTCTTGAATCCATGGATGATGAAAAATGTTTTATTCAAGATAGAACTGGATTAAAACAAGAATATTTTCCTGCAGATGATGAGCATTTAGATATTTTATTTAAAGATAAAATTTCTTTTGGAAAAGGTCATTTGTGTTCTTTAAGTTGGGATAAAGAAATTATCAAAAATAGATGTATAAATAAAATTAACACATCATTCATTCCTCAAGAAACAAACGATTTCATTGATCATACTGAACCTTCTAAAAAATTAGAACCATCTATTGATATGGTTAATCTTGGAATTTGTAAAAATAAAAATGAATTACGGAGTATGCTTGAACCTTTGATTGATGAATATGAACAATGGATTAATGACACTAAATCTAAAGTTGATTCTTCTGGAAAATTTGATTCAAAAGAACGTGAAATAATATTGCATAAAACGAAAGACACTGATCTTGTTATAAAACGAATGAATGCTGGAATTGATTTGTTAGAATCTGATGAAAAAGCTTTTGATTCATTCAAATTTGCAAATATGACCATCGCATGGCAGCAAATACATGGTAATTGGGCTCGAGATAATGCCGAAAAAGGTGAAGTTGAAGGTGTTGATCCTCTTGAACCTATCTATAAAGGTAAAAAACCAAAATGGAGATTATTTCAAATTGCATTTATTTTAATGAATCTGGAATCTATAATTAATCCTAAATCTGAATATCATGAAACAGTTGATTTACTTTGGTTCCCAACTGGTGGTGGTAAAACTGAAGCATATCTAGGTCTGGTTGCATTTGTTATTGCATATCGTAGATTAAGAGGAAAAGATGATGATGGGGGGATAAGTAATGAATCTCTTGGCACTGCAGTTTTGATGAGATACACACTTCGTCTATTGACTGTGCAACAATTTCAGAGAGCAGCTACTTTGATGTGTGCATGTGAGAAACTTCGAATTAAAGATAAATCAAAATGGGGTGATGTTCCATTCCAAGTTGGATTGTGGGTTGGTGCTAGTGTAACTCCAAATTCCCAAAAAGAAGCTATTTCACAAAAGTGGAAAATAAAAAATGACCGTGATCAAGATTTAACTACAATTAAAAACAAGAATCCGTATGTTTTAATCAATTGCCCCTGGTGTGGTAAAAAATTAAGATATGATAGTGGGGATGTGTGTGGTGAGCCATTACAGTGGAGATTATTTTGTCCACGAAATGATTGTCTATTTTCTAAACATTTAGACGTAGATTCTGATGTTTCACTTCCGGTAGTTTTAGTTGATGAAGATATCTATGCTAGATGTCCATCATTAATCATTGCAACTGTTGATAAATTTGCTCAAATTTCATGGAATCCTAAGGTCAAATCTATTTTTGGCAAAGTTGACACCTATTGTGATTATCATGGATTTTATGATGGCGCTATAGAAAAACATGCAGATTCCCATAAACTTGCAAAAGGAAAAAAACCTGAAGAATATATTTCAAAAAATATACAATTACTTCCTCCTGAAATGATTATTCAAGATGAATTACATTTAATTTCTGGGCCTTTGGGTACGTTGGCTGGATTATATGAAACTGCAGTTGAATATCTTTGTACAAACGGAAACATTAAACCAAAAATAATTGCTTCCACTGCTACCACTAGATCTGCTGGTGATCAAATTCAAAAATTATTCAATCGTGATGATACTATGATATTTCCTCCTCAAATTGAAACTTTTGGAGAAACTTTCTTCTCAAAAGTTAATTCTGAAAAAGAAGGGAAAACATATCTTGGTGTTTTAGCTACAGGGAAAAGCGGATTAACCGTTTTAGCTAAAGTATCTGCTGTAATTCTTAGAAGAATAAGAAAATTTGAAGAAGATGAAGAATATGATAAAAAAGATCTTGATCCTTATTTCACACTTGTAACTTACTTTAACTCCCAAAGGGAGTTGGGAGGCGCATCCATGAATTTCAAAGACTCGGTTCCTAATTTTATTAGTCAAATACAAAATAATTTTGATGACAGTCCTCTACTACCAATGATTTCGAAAACTGGTACGGAACTTTCAGTAGAAGAATCTGAAACAGGTGAGGATGACACAAAAGAAGAGCAAGCAGCAGAAATCAAAAAAATTAAAGAAAAACGAAAAAATGCATTAAGACCTTATCAGTTTTGGGAATTAATTACTGAAGAACTAACATCTCGAAAAAATTCAGGAGAAATTCCAGAAATTTTGAGGAAATTGAGTGATGGAATTTTGAAAACTCCTCCACCTGATGAAAAAGGTTATGGAACTGGTCAACCAATTGATTTGCTAATGGCAACTAACATGTTGTCTGTTGGTGTTGATATTCCTAGACTTGGAGCAATGATTGTTAATGGTCAGCCAAAAAATAATTCTGAATATATTCAGGCCACTGGACGAATTGGAAGGGCTAATCCTGGATTAATAGTAACTTTGTATTCCTATACAAAACCACGTGATCTTTCATACTATGAAAACTTCAAAGATTACCATTCTACATATTACAAAAATGTTGAAACTGTTGGTCTTACTCCTTTCACTCTTAGAGCAAGAAAAATTGGATTATTTGGTGTTTTAGTTGGGATGATTAGAATGGCGGTAAGTGGTAATTATTCATTATCTGAAGACAAGGATGCTAAAAATTTCGATCAAAAAGATACTGATCAAATTAAATTACTTGATGAAATTAAAGATGAATTACAAAAACGAGTAGATGTCGTAGACCCAAATGAATCTTCATCAACTACAAATAATGTTATAAATTTATTAAATTCTTGGACAAAACAAATTGAGAGATATGGTGAAATTTTACGTTACAAAGAACCATATCATCCAAAATTATCCCAACAAAAAATCGAACAGAACATGTATTTATTAAAAAGTGATTCAACCTCTAAACGCCAATTAATCCAAACTCCTACTTCGTTAAGAAGTGCAGAACAAGAACAGAATTTTTTCTATATAGATTCAGATGAGGACAAAGATGATGAGTGACGATTCAGAAGAAAAATACATTCCATCACCAGGTAAAATTCGACCAAACCAAATTATCACTACCTTTGGTCCAGGTGCAATTGTACAAACAGAACATGATTCTGTTTTAGTTATGGGGATAGATTTTTGGGCTAATCGAGACAAGTACATCAAAAAAAATCACATGTATTTAGAAAAAATTACAAAAAAAGATCATTTTCGAATGCCTAATCGAGAAAAAAGCTCTCACAGGACAATTGGATGTATATCATTTCCTCAATGGGGATTTTGTAAAATATGTAAATGGTTGCAGCCTCATAAGGAATATGCCACTAGTGAAGATGGATTTTTTTGTAAAAATCATTCAAAATATGGTGAATTACTTCCAGCTAGACTAGTTGTGGTATGTAAACAAGGACATTTAGGTGAATTTCCATGGGTAAGATGGGCTCATAGCAATAGGGATAACCCCGTTCCAATATGTAATGAACCAAAACTCAAATGGAAAGGTGGTACATATTCTAGTTCACTGTCAAGTTATAAAATTGAATGTGAATGTGGTGCTGTAAATTCTCTGAGAGATTCAACAAATAGAGAAGAAGGAATTGAGTTGTATGACGAAGATAAAGATGAATTTAATACCTATCAGTGTAAAGGACAACTCCCGTGGTTAAAACAAGAAGAACCTTGTAAATTAGTTCTAAAAGATGGTACTCAAGATAATGAAAAAACAGAAATTGCATTTGGGATGATTGCCAGAGCTTCGAGTTTATATTATTCAAAAGTTATTAGAGGAATAATTATTCCTGAGTTGGCACATCCAATTATAAAATATTTACAAACTACTGAATATGAAACTAAAGTAAAATCATATCGAGAAATTGATGAAACTATTGATGATGAAAGAATTGCAGAATTAATTTTAAAATCCAATAAAGAATTTCAAGTAAAATCATACACTAAAGAAAAAATACTTGATTTTATGAATAAATTATCTGAACGTGAAAATTTGCATTCATTAAAAACAGAATCAGATCTAAAAGAAATTGAATATGAAGATTTACAAAGAAATGAAGCAGACTATGATATAGATCAAGCAGACATTGATGAAGAAATTGTAATAAAAGGTGTAGAATTAAATGATAAACACAAGAAAATTTTTGACCATGTGAGACAACTTCCTATTCTTACTGCATTAGAAGTATCTAGATACTTTACTAGATTATCTCCGCCGGGAGAAATTTCTCAAATTAATGAAACCCGGAAACATGATATTTGTAAATTACAAATCACAAATGGTAAAACAAAATATGGTCAACCAATAAAAACAAAAAATTGGTTACCTTGTGTTATCAAAAAAGGTGAGGGTATTTTTATGGTTTTTAATGAAGAATTTATCAAAAATTGTTTGAACGATAAAGTTCATGATAGGCTAAATTCCATGATTGAAAATCATAAAGATTGGGAAGAAACATCAAATTGGGCGTCTGATATTGTAGTTGACCCTCAGTTTATCCTCCTACACTCGATTTCACATCTTTTAATCAAAGAACTTGCTTTGGCCTCAGGATATAATGAGGCATCCATTTCTGAGCGTATTTATTCATCAAAAAAGATGCATGGATTGTTAATTTACACAACAAGTGCTGGCGATGGAAGTTTAGGTGGATTAGTAAGGCAAATCGATTTAGTAAAAATAATAAACAATGCTCTTAGAAACAAACGAATTTGTTCACGAGATCCAATTTGTATTTCTGAAGATCCTAAAAGGATGAAAGAAAAAAGACTGTCACTTCATTTAAGACAAAACGGTTCTGCCTGTTTTGGTTGTATGATGTTACCTGAAACAAGTTGTGAAAATTTCAACAAAATGTTAGATAGAAAAATCTTAATCGATAAAGAATTTGGTGTTGTGAGAGAAATTCCAAATGATTAGTTTAAAACAAATAGAAGAATTAGTTGCAAATACTCCTGAAGATAAAATAAAAATCATAATAAATTATTTAAAAGAAAAAACCCCTTCACAATTAACTCCACTTATAATGCAAGATGATTGCAAACTTACATCATCTCAAACAGACATTTTAAAAAAAATATGTGAACAAATTGATGATGGTAATCTTTTATCAATTACAATTAATGCAGTATCACAAATACATAAACAAACTGAAGATGAAATTTCTAGACTTGTAATGTCTGGAGATTTTATCAATGAAAATACTAATTTTACTCATGATACAATTTATCAAATGGTTGGTAGAGCAAAATCAAAAATAACCATTATTGGATACTGGGTTTTTAAAATGAATGACTTTTTTAAACGATTAGAAAAATTATCCAAAGACATCGAAATTACCTTTATTTTAAATGATGAAAAAATAAAAACACATTCATCAGAAATTAAAAAAAACTGGAATAAAAATTCAAAACCAAAAATCTTTCAATTAAATAGAAAATTGTACTCAAAAAAGAAATTAAACAAATTACATTCTAAAGTAATTATTATTGATGATACTGAAATTCTGATTACATCTGCTAACTTGACTCTTGTTGCAATGGAAAATAATATTGAAACTGGAATTTGGACTAAAGATAAAAAAATCATTGATGCATGTGTGGATATTTTTGAGAAATTTGTCAAAAAACAAGTTTTCGTGCCTGTTTTGGAGAAAAAATACTAGGTGATCATATGCCTCCTTTTAGTGTAAAAACCATCTCCACACAAGAAAAAATCAAAACTAGGGTTATGCAATTATTTGAAACTACTGATGATTTAAAAAAATTATTTAATTCTATTTTACCTAAAAACTCCTTATTGAAATCTATTTTAAAAATTGATGAAAAAAATAATAAAGATGAAGTTTGTGATATTGTCTTATCTTATTTGGGAAATAATTTTTTTGTTTATGTTGGAAAAGTAAGATCTGATGAAATAGATGACGACACTCTAAAATATGTTAAAAAAAACTATCAAAAAATTAAAAATCTTTTAAAATACCCTGATAAATTAACTCCTGATCAAATTGATTCATTTAAACTTTTAATTAAAGAATATGACAATCAATCAAAAATAAATCCTGCACACATTACTCGCGAAAAATTTTTAGAACAATTTTGTTTATTCAATAAAGAAAATTATGATATAAAAAAACAGAATATTATTGATAGTTTCAATAAAAATCAAAAAATTAAAGTTACAACACTAAAAGAAATTTCACGACACAGATCATTCTTAACTGGAGTTTGGGCAAAAGATCTTTGTAACAAAGTTTTACTCTTACCTGATTCTGTAGTTGAAAGACCTGAAACAGAACCGCCGTTGCCTGAAACAATTGCTTTACGAAACAGAGGACATCTACCTAGATTGTATGATTTTCAAACTGAAGCATTGATAAAAATTCATAATATGTTAAATAACGCAGAAGATCTTGACGGACGTCAAAAACGATTATTGGTAAATTTACCAACTGGTGCTGGAAAAACTCGTATGACTGTGCAAGCCATAATAGAATGGTTGAATTTACGTGATGAAAATAAGTGTGAAAATGCTCATGAACAACAAAAAAATAAAAATGGTTTAATTTTTTGGTTTGCTTCTACAAATGAACTCTGTACCCAAGCTTCTGATTCGTTTCAACAACTTTTTTCCCATTTGGGTACTGCCGGACAAATCAATTTAACAAATTGGTTTGGAAGTAAAAGACGAGAATTAAGGCATATTCGAGACGATAAACCAGGTACACATATTGTGATTACCAACACCCATCATACAAATAAACAATTTAAAGAATTTCAAAACAAGTCTGCTGGAAAATTTAGGTATGATTGGTACAAGGATAGCCCAGAAATTGCTGAAATTCGTAAAAATACCATTGCCATAATAATTGATGAAGCGCACGAAGTTACTAATGATGGATATCAAGATTTTCTTGCTGCTATGGGTTTTGATTTAAATAAAAACAAAAGAGGATTAGATAAAAAAATTTACAATAGACAAAACATTGTCCTAATTGGTTTAACTGCAACTCCTTACAAAGGTTCAGGAATCACTCAATGGTGGAAATGTACAACGTGTTCTAAAATATTAGAAAATTCAATAATCAAAAATCAACATATGAAAAAATATTATGGTCATAGTACTTTTAAAACAATTGCACCTGTTTTTGATGATGAATTTGCAGATGATGATGGTAATGAATTAGCTTACATGAAAACATTGGATCCTCTAACTCGAAGAATCCATAAAACGTTTGGGGGTGTATTTCTTCCTATCCCTCACAGAACTATTTTAGATTCACGTCCTGTTGTCATAATCGATGTTGCACTTACTGGGCATGTGGGAGATAGTATAAAAATTTCAGGAAGTAATTCATATGATCAATATTCTGAACTAAATTTTTTCTGGGAAATTTCTACATTTGAAGAAATGGTGTATACATCAAAAATCAATCCTGAAAAAAAATCTGACAATGCAGAATTTTATCACAAATTTATGAAAGAAGGTGATTACTCTATACGTTTAACTGTAACAAATGCAAAAAATATTTCTTCATACACTGAACAAAGAGTAAAAATTCTATCTGTGGAAAAATCTACCATTAAAAGAACTGGAGATTTATCTGACACAAAAGAATTTTATGAAATATTAACCAATGATCAAAAAATATTATGTAAAATTACTCATGGTGTAATTGAAGGTCCACATACAAAATTATCCCGTTCAGAATTAAAAAAATGGAAGATGGGGACATTAGATAATGAAGATGGGGAAATTTCTAATGACGTTATATACAATACAAAAATTTGTGATGTAGTTGACAAATGTATAAAAAAATATGGAAAAAAACGTGTTTTACTTTTTGCTAATGGTGTAAAGCATTCTCAAGAACTAATGTTGATTTTCCGAGTAAAATATGGATACAAAAATGCAGAATCTGTTGATGGAACTACAAATCCTGGTATAAGGCGTAGAATAGTAAAAGAATTTCGTGATGGAAAAATTCCTATTCTATGTAATTTTGGAGTTTTGACAACAGGTTTTGATGTCCCAAAAATTGACACTGTGGTAATAGCTAGAGATGTTGGAAGTAATGCATTATACACTCAAATGATTGGAAGAGGGCAAAGAGGACCAAAACCCGGTGGAACTGATGATCTGTGGTTAATCACATCTAATTTTCCTCATCAAACTGACACTACAACTGATTTAAAGTTAGGTTGGGAGGCTCTAGCAGAAAATTGGCAAAAATTTTCTAAAGAAGAACGAGAAGAATTAGGAGTATCTGATTTTGAATATGATGATACTTCTAGTGAATCAAAATCAAATTCAGATACAAAAAAATTTATCATGAACATGGAACCCATTACAGATTTAAAATTAAAATGTCAATCATGTGGAATCGTTAGCAATGGTTTGAAAAATTGTTTAAAGACATATAATTATAATTCTGATGAAATATCTGATAAACTATTTCAAGATATTGTAATAAAGAATCTTAAAAATGATACTTTTCACAAAACTTGTTATCTATGTAGAAGAATAATAAAACTTGCAGAAAAATCTGAATGTGATTTTACAAAATATGTCGTAAGAAATCATGAATTAGATCCAATTTTTGTTTTAATCATGCATTACATTCACAAATATCAATCAAATAATAAATTTACAATCAATTGGAAATCTCTTAGAAATGATTTAAAAAATAAAGTATTTGGACAAGAAACTCAAAATAATTATTTTGTTCATACTATGCCTGTTATACAAAAACTTGAAAAAGATAAAATAATAAAAATAAAAAATAATCTTGATATAGAATTTACCCCAATTAATAATTTAGTTTTATTTAAAACAATAATAACTCATTTAGAAAATGATTCCAATTTACAAAATAGAATTGAAGAAATACGTAATGATCGTAACATTGACAGATCCTTAAAAATTAATAACTCGCTTAATAATTTAGATCTTTTTTATAATCAATTGAAGAATGATATTGGTCATATTCCAACAAAACGACAATTTACTTTAAGTCTTGATCAAAAACTTGAAGAAGAATTTAATACATTTTACAGTAATAATTATAACAAATTTCTATCACATAAAAGAGAATTTCTTAAAGATGACGAAAATCTTAAAGATTCGTTATATGATGAATATTTTCAAAAATGTATTCGAGAAAAATCAAAAATTACCCGTAAAGAACTAGATCAAACTGGGGAATACCGTTTAGATGATTATCGAGATATGTGGGGGACTATTGAAAAATTTGAAGAAAAGGTTGAACCGATAATAAATGATGTTTTAAAAAATTATGATGAACTTCATCATAAACGTGATTCTGAATTTGAATTGATTTCTAAAGATATTCAAGAATTAAAGAAAAAAATACCTTCAAATTATTATCATTTTGAAACCATTAGACATCATTCTAAAATTAGAGTTTTTAGATATATTATTCAGTTCCAAATTACTACTCTTCGTCATCTTCAAAATTATGTTGGTCAAAATTCTGGAATATTTTTACAGCTTGTTTCTGATTTTTTTAGATTACAAGAATGGATACAAACTGTTCCTTCAAAAGATGAGTTTTTGAGATTAACTGGACCTTTAGCGACTAGTAATTTTATGAGAGAATTTGGAATTAATAATGATGATTATGAGAAATTTCTTAAATTGATTTCAATTAATACTCCTGATTTACTTAGTTTAGAACATCGAGAAATAATGGAGGAAATAGTTTTACAAGAATTAAAAAAATATTTTGATAAACACGATAAGGACAAAACAATATTGTTGATTGATCAGTCTTTTAACCCAAACAATAGGTTATCTGTTCAAATTCAAATGTATTTCCCTGACACAAAAAAATTAAAAAAATTACTATTTCCTAATCGTTCAAATACTGACTCATGATATTGTTTATCACTTCATCCATACATGATTTGTCTTCTCTACAACTGTAAACTGCATCAATTAGATATTTTGCATCCGTTCCTATAATGTATCTAAATTTCTCTCCTTTTTTGGGTATTATTTCTTCTACTATTGTTTTTGCAATTGTATTTGGGCTTGTCCAATTTGTTTTATTTTTAATAACATTTAACATATTTTCCATGTTTTGTGTATCTTTGGCATAGTTTGAATTGTATGATTGAGTAGTTCTTGTTACATTATTAAAAAAATCTGTGTGCACAATTCCTGCTTCAATTAATGCGACATTCACATTTTTTGTCAAAAGTTCTCCACGTAATGCTTCTGTAAACCCCTCAATCCCAAATTTTGATGTACAATACGATGTTGTTAACCCAAATCCAATTCTTCCTGCAACTGAACTCATATTTATTATCAAACCAGGTTCTGTGCCACTTTGCATATGTGGTAGTGATTGTTTTGTAAGGTGGATCGGTCCCATTAAATCTGTATTAACTTGTTCACGAATTTCATTAATTGTAGAGTCTTCTAATGACCCCATTATCATATATCCTGCATTATTAAATAACACATCTATTTTTTCTACTTTTCTTACAACACTTGCAACAGTATTCTCTATTGAATCAGAATTACTTACATCTAATTCAATAATTTCAATATTTTCTAATTGTTCTTCTTTAATTCTTTTTTCTAACTTTTCTTTTTTATTCAAATTTCTCATTGTTGCAAAAACTTTGTGACCTGCTTTTGAACATTCTACTGCAGTTTCTAAACCAATTCCTGATGAACAACCAGTTATCAAAACAACTTCTTGTCTTACCTCTTCACTCATATCTCGTATCTAACTCCTTCACTTACTAAAGTCATATTCTTTGCAACCTTGTTGTATGCTTCTGGATGCTCTGAATGAACTGGAAATAGCATTTTGGCATTAATGTTTGTCACCACATCAAGTAAATCCTGTCCCTTTGAATGTCCAGAACAGTGACTCTGAACCCGCTCCAAATCATAGTGGGTTAGCCACGTATCTACTCGTTTTTTATCAAATTCCCCCTCATCATTGTAGGGTTCAGAGGCTGAATGGATGTAAAGTGAGCCTGATTGTGGTTTGATATCAATTAGAGCACCAAAATTCCAAAATGAAAATGCACAAATCATCTTATCTTGATTTTGTGCAATATCTGCAGCTGATACAATATTTGGCTCATCAAAGAGTTCTTTTTGATATTTTTTCCATGATGCTTTTTCTGGTTTAAAAATTGCAATGTGTTCATCATCAAAGTTTGGAATGCCTAGTTGTGG
>Ga0114933_10003187_pt1 | contig 16254 bp, 9 predicted proteins | sample 4SBtaG_FD_89691 | JGI IMG/M metagenome (GOLD analysis project Ga0114933, IMG submission 89691) | Deep subsurface microbial communities from Kolumbo volcano to uncover new lineages of life (NeLLi) - 4SBTROV12_W25 metaG | ecosystem: Environmental > Aquatic > Marine > Volcanic | place: Kolumbo... | reverse complement strand
TTAGGTAAATGTACGGAAGATTATCATTGTGTATTAGATTTATTATCTATTGCGGCATTAGCAATCCCTGTCTATGGGGTTGCAATAAGTTTTGGGTTAGATGCAATTAATGCCACTGCTTATGGTGTAGAAGCTTTTAATGCAGAAACAGGTGCAGAAAGCACTGCAGCAATCTTTGCTGGTATATTAACATTAGGTGGGGGTATGGCTGGTGGTGGTGTGAAAAGTATGAATAATATTAGAAAAGCAACTGCCAATCCTAAGATTTATAAGTATATGGGGGAAGTGGTAGATAAGACAAAGAAAGAATTTGGGGCGGTTAAAAACCTAAAAAGTATAAAAGATAAAGAGAAATTGGCAAAAATTTATAGTGATGCAGCCAATAAATTTAAAATGGCAGATAGTGAAATTTTAATGGCACATGATTTAATAAAAACTTTTAATAAGATTGAACCGGATTTATTAAAAACTTATACTAAATATTTAGAAAAAGCAGAAAACACTGTTAGGAAAAAACATTCATTTTCTTTACAAGAAATCTTTAAAAATGAGGATTGGCAAAATGCATTAAAGGCAAACAATGGTGATGTATTGGTTACACTCAATAAATATCTAAAGAGACCATTATATAAAGAATTTTTAATTCAAATAGGTGCATTTGTGGGGGTACAAGAAATTTTACAATTACCTGAAGTTCAAGAATGGGTGGGTTTAATATATAGAAAAGGTAAATATAAATTACATCCTTCTATTAAAAATCGCGTTGAGGTTGAGGGTTACGATTGGAACCAAACTAAACAAATTTTTGGTTCTATTTTAAATACTGACCCTAATTTTACTATGGAAAAGTCTCGTGATGATAATATTTTATTAACTAAAGCATGGAAAAGTGGGTGGAGACCTTATGATAAAAAGTTCATACAAAATAAACAACAACCTACAATGAATGATTTTAATAAAGTACCTGCAGAATTTCAAACAGACTCCTATAAAAAAAGATATGAGCTAAAATCTGATTATAAAAAAGATACGATTTATAAACATAAAAGTGATGAAAAATCCACTAATGAAAAAGAAGATGGTAAAAGAGTAGTTTATATTCCTGACAATATTGATGTAGAAGTAATGAATGCTCCTAATCCACCAGGTGAAGAGGGTATAGATAATTTTTTGGAAAAATATAAAGTACCTTAACATAATGGAAAATAACATAACTCTAATTGAAATAAAAGAAAAACTGGATAAATATAAGAATTATATTATAGAATATGGTTTTAATTCAGAACAAGATATATTTATTAATGAGGATATTAAGGAATTTGAAAGGATTTTAAACATTATAGAAAAAGATGAAGAATAAAAAAAATATTATAACCGAAATAAATCAGATAAGACATTTAATGGGTCTAAATGAACAATCTCATGCGGATTGTGAGAAACAATTAGAGAAGGCGGGTTATGTAGTTTATAATAAAAGTGAACAAAGAACATCGAGTGCAGGATGTGAAAATAAACCTTTTTTACAATGCGTTAAGAAATGGATGACACAACAGGGTATTGATAGTAATAATATAACTATTAAAAAACATTCTGGTGTAGGAAATTGTTATTTAATGCATTCTGTTGGTAACATTACACATAATGGAAAAAATTATCCTGATATGAATTACACTTTTTGGGATAATGGGAGAATGACTTATATTGATACCTTAAGTGTTTTACAAAAAGCAGTAAATGGTACTATAGAATTTGCTCAAGTCCAATATGATGGTAAATTTGAATGTGATGATAGTGACCCCTCAAATATAATATTGAATTATAAAAATCTCACTTATTCTGGTGTATATTCTACCGACAACCCTAAAAAAATAGATACTAAAACATTAGGAGATGATTTTATGATTTTAGATAATTCAGGTAACCCTTTAGTTAAAATTTCTGAGTTAAGAAATACTAACCACGTGTTAACTAAATCAGATTTAGGATATTAAAAAAAAAAGATGAAAAATAAAATGAAAACATTAAATGAAGAGATTTCAAGAATGAAATCCCTATTTTCAGAAGAGAGATTATATGGTAATCTAGTAAAAAATACCTCTATGTTACACGAACAGAGAAGGCCATTACAATCATTAAAGAGAGCATTTACTGCTGGGTTAAAAACTATTGACCCTAAAATTCTTACTAATTATTTAAATTTTAAAATAGGTACTTTTGACGATTTAAGTAAACATATTGATGAATTTCCTAATGTTTGGAAACAACTTATACCGGCAAGTGTAGATTTAGTGAAGGTAAATAGTTTCATTAAAAGTTTGGATTATATGGCAAATACTGGTCAGTTAAAAAATGTGGATGAAAATGTTTTTGTAGCAGCCCTTAAAGATGTGCCAACCGAAGGTGGAATGAGAGAAACTGTAGTAGAATTATACAGTGAAGCTTTAGGTAATTCAAAAGTAATAGAAATGAATCCTACCAAAATAGAAGTGGAAAAAGTAGGTGATGAAATATTAATAACTAAAACTGATGGAACTGGTAAAGTTGATCAATACAAGAAAAATGAAAAAGGTGAATTTGAAAATGTAGATCCGAAGAAGAGGGAGGTTGAACCTACTAAACCTAAAGGAGATGAGGTAGTTAACCCCATTGGTAAATCTTTAGATGAATTAGATGGTAAAACTGTAGTAGCCACAGAGGAAAATATGACAGCTATTGCTACTGAAGCGAATAAAGTGCAGGGTGAAGGGAATCATGTTATTATTATTCAAGATGGTGCAAAAGTGGATAACATCAATATACAGAATAATCCTAAAGGACCTATAGAGGGTACACCTGTAAATGTTGATAAAATAAAAGAAAAAATAGATGATATGCCAGATATCGAAGAAAAAACCAGAATGCAAAAAATCTGGAGTGGTACAAAAAGTGCTATTGCATGGCCTTTTAAAGCTTATTTAAAATATCCGGGGTTAAATGCCGGAATGGGGGGAAGGTTTAAATTTTATGGTTTGAGACTTATAGTATATCCGGCAGCTTTTTATTCAGCATATATCGGAATTGATGCAGCCAGAAAAGGGCAAAATCCTATCAGAGCAGTGTTTGATGAATGGGCAAATATTATAGCCGGATTTTTTCCCGATGCTCAGGAGATAGCCGAAGAAGCAATGAAAGGTCTTAATGATGCTTTGGAAAGGGCAACAGATAATAAGTATAATTTAGCGACTGCAAAAACTAACGTACTTAATAAAACAATAGGTAATTTTGAGAAGATTGCTAGTGGTCAACATCCCATCATAAACTGCAAAAATATTAATGATAAAACTGATTCTCAAATACTATCAGCAATGAGTATGGGGGTAATTGAAGAAGAGACAGCAGCAATTCAACAGATTATAATTAATATGCCCGGTCTCAGTGAGGAACAAATTACTGATTATAAAAGAGATTCTGAAAAGGTTTTTGATGGTATGATGAGTCTGTCGGGAGAGTATGGGGATAATTGGAAAAGTGCAATCGAAAACGCAAAGGCAGAATGTGTCAAAAATCAAAAACCAAAAGAGGTTAACATTAAGGTAATAGATAATACTAAAAATTACTAAAATTTTACTATTTACTATATTTATATAATATATTAAATTAGTTTTATGGAAAAGAAAATGTTTGTTGATCCGAATTATGTTCCGGAAGAATATAAAGTCCCTTTTGATGTTATAGATTTGCCTTCTCAAGGTCTTTTATATAAAAATAAAAAATCGTCAGTTAAGGTAGAATATATGACTGCTTATGATGAAAATATTTTAACTTCCCCTAATCTTTTATCTAATGGTAAAGCATTAGATGTTTTAATAGAAAGGAAAGTAAAAGAATTGGGTTTTGACCATGATGAACTATTAAGTGGGGATAGAATGGCAATTTTATTATTTTTAAGGACTACAGGGTTAGGTAATGAATACTATCAAACTGTTTTTGATGAAGATAGAAATTTAGTAGAAGGAATTATAGATTTAAGTGAACTTAAAATGAAAAATTTAAATGTTAAACCTGATGAAAAAGGGGAATTTGATTATATTTTTACTAAAACTAATAAAAAAATTAAGTTTAGATTACTAACTCATAAAGACGAAAAAGAAATAGAAAATATCGATCAAAAACAAAAAGAAAAGAATGGGGGTATTTCTACTAATACTACATTAAGATTAGAACGTTCTATTATGGAGATAGATGGGGAAAGAGATAAAATGAAAATATCTCATATATTGAAAACATTAAACCTTATAGAAATACGAAAGTTTAATAAATATATTGGGGAAATAGAACCGGGAATAAATTTAGAAACTAATGCTCGGACTCAGGGGGGAGGGTCCGTTGGTTGCTTTCTTAGATTGGGAAGGAATTTTTGGTATCCTGAAATCTAAACATTACTACCAAAATTTATTAAATGAACAATTATTTTTAGTTCATAAAGGATTTTCGTATTCTGATACTATGATGATGTCTACCCATATCCGTAGATATTATATAAATTATTTAACACCTAAAGAAGATTAATTTTAGAGAATAGATATTTATATATAAAGATATATATATGAAATCTAATGATAAAATAGAGTATTATAATAAATTAATAAAAGAAATTAATAATAATATTACTTTATTACTTAAAGAAAGTCCCTCACAGTCTAAACAATTACGAAAAATGTATGATGAGGTGCAAGAATTAAAACGTTCTTTACGTAAGAACTCTTTAGGGTTTTCATATATAGAAATTGATTTTGATGGGGAATTTGAATTACAATTACCTAAGTATGGTATTGAAAATTTTGACCGAAAATTAAAAGGTTTAATGTATTTTAAAGTGGTTAATAGTAATAATAATTATATGGACTTGCGCACATCTAGTATGCCTAAAACATTTGTAATTAGACTTTATTACTCTACTTTGAAGGATTTTAAAAAACAAAGAGAAAAGGGTCTTTTAATATATAGAAGAGGGAGAGAAAAACTTATAGGTCCTGAAGAATCTATTAATTATTCTATACGAAAAAAAAAGTAATATGTTTGGTTCAACAATTATAAATAAAGAAATAGAAAGATTTGAAAAAATATTAAAAAACTTAAAAAAAGATAAAGTTAAGAATCAAAAAATAGATAAAAATATTAAAAAACAAAAAAAATAAGTAATGGCAGCATTTGATACTTTACCACCTGATGAACAGATAAAAATTTTAAGAGCGGAAATCGATCAGTTAAAGATTGATATGAAAGACCTTAATAGAGAGGCAGAAAACTTCAGTTCTAATATTGGTAAGAGTAAAAATATTCTAAAAGACTATAAAGATACTGTGTCTAGTATGGTGAAAAGTATGAAAGAGTTTACCTACGACACCAGTAGACAATATAAGTTAGCTGAACAATTAGCGGAAAAATATAAAGAAACTTCCATAAGTATAGGTTTATCTGTACACCGCACGGCAGATTTAAGTACCCAATTTAAAGGTGCTGCCGCAATTATAAAAGAGTTTGGTGGTGATATGGGAGATGTGCAAGCTATCTATCAAGATTTTGCAGATTCTTCTGGTAGAGTAAGAATTTTAGGTGAAGAAGAGGTAGCAAATATCTATAAATTAGGTGCAGCAACTAATCTTATGGGTACAGAAAGTGCTCAATTATTTGAAACGTTAGAAATGATGGGTATTTCTAATGAATCCGCAAGTAAAAGTATGGAAGATGTAGTTATTTCGTCACAGAAAATAGGGTTAAATTCGTCTAAAGTGATGAAAGAATTATCAAAAAATATGAATTCTCTCCAGTCATATTCTTTTGCTAATGGAGTTAAAGGTATGACTGAAATGGCAAAACAAGCAGTTAAAATGAGATTGGATATTGCCGATGTTATTGGAATGGCCGATAAATTTTACCAACCTGAAGCAGCAATTGAGGCGGCAGCGAATTTACAAATGTTAGGGGGAGATATAGCAGAAGCGTTTGGTGATCCTTTCGAAACTATGTATTTAGCCCGAAATAAACCAGAAGAATTAGCAAAAAGGTTGTCGGATATGACAGAAAACATGTTACAATTTAATGAGGTAACAGGTGAATATGAATTACCCGCAGAAGCCAGAATGCAATTAAAATCCGCAGGTGATCAATTAGGTATTGATGTGCAAAAAATGACTGAAATGGCTCGTCAAACAGCCAAATTAAATGATGCTAAAACATTATTATCAAGTAAAGGGATGTTTACTGATGAAGAAATGGAGGGTATTGGTAATATGGCGAGAATGCAAGATGGACAAATGGTAGTAGATTTTGTGGATGAAAATGGTGAAAAACAAACTAAGGCATTAGAAGATTTAACAAGTGGTCATGCAGAAATGATATTGAAAGCACCTCAAAACGAAGAGGATTATATGGGATCAATGTTATATGAAGCACAGACTACAAATCAAAGATTGCAGAATATGGAAAAATCATTTGAATTGGGATTTGTTAAAGATATCGATGTGTATAGACAAATGGAGGAGTCTTCTGTTAAATCTATATCCTCTTTGAATTCTACTCTTACCACTAGTTTAGAAAAAATAAAAGAAAGTTTCGATCAAAGCCTTTTGGCAGAACAAATGGAAAAAATGTTCGATCAAGGGGCTGTTTTTGATGATGAAATGACTAAATTATTAAATAAAATAGAAAACGTATTAGGTGGGTCATCAATAGATATTAATAATCCTGAGACTATTACAATAGATGAAGTAACCGGTGACTTAAAAGTTTATAGTCCTAATACCACTATAGAAGAAACAACTTCACCTATGCCTAATACAACGGATACTGACGGTGATTTTTTATCAAGGAATGATGGTAGACATAGTAGTTTTACCTCTCAAGATGACGTATTAGGTGCTAAAAAAGGGGGTGTAATTGACAAATTATTAAATCAAGCACTTAATAATACATCTACCAATACCTCACCTACTAACGTTAATTTAAATGGGGAAATAAGAATAACCGGAGCATCAGGGGCAATAGCATCCATTAAAGCACCAGAATTAAGAAAAATGGTTGTAGACATTATTAATCAAAAAGATAGAAATGGTGGTACTATAACATCAAAACAAGTTTACGATTCTTAATTGAAAAAAAAATAATTTTTTTAAGTGTAAACACTTTACTTTGAAGAAAATTTTCTGTACTATTATAAGGACCAAATATAAACAGTTTAAAAATATTAAAAAATAACAAGAACAAATATAATAAATTATCTTGTTATAATAAAGTTCATAATAATTTTCCTGGAATTTCTTGTTTAAATATTTATATATAAAGTATAAATATGCCAGGAATATTAGATTATAACAAGACTCTAGCGGGATTCGGACCGTATAGTACTTCAGATTATAGGGATATGTTATTGGGGAGAAACCTTCCACCGCCAGTAAGTGATACATTATCACAGGCAGGATTAACAACTTATTTACAAGATATTGGTAAAGTAGTAAATGTTCCTATATGGGGAACACAAGATGAAAATATCCCTTTACATTACGATGAAGATAAAAAACTATTCCCTTTAGGTATATTTTATAGGGACACAAAAAATGTAAACAATAATCAGTTTGCACCACTTAATGACAATTATGGTGTTATTGGTTATAGTGATTATATAAATCCTATTCCACCAATACCGGGATGGACAGAAACTCCACCAAAAGGACCTTACCCAACTCAATATAATGAAGATAATTTTGATTTAATAAATAAAGGTGATAAAAAAGGTGTGGTTAACCCTTATACGGTAATAGATAGATATCAGAACTTAAATTTAACTAAGGAATCTTCTTTAGGGTTAGTTGGTGGTGAAGAATTACAAATTTCTGTTAGTAATAAAATTGCGCAAGTAGAAACCGATAAAACTGATTCTATCACTACTGGTTTATTTGGTGTAGATGAATATATTAATCGTATAAATGGGACACAATCATATTTTAACACTTTATCTAATGATGCGGTAGGTTGGCAAGAATATAACTCCAACAGTAAAGATAATCAAATAGCATCTCAATTACAAAAAGTAAATTCAGAATTAGGTAATTATACTAATCCTTCTTTATCAACTGAGGCGAGAGTGAATAGTTTGTTAGAAAAAACTAGTGACCAACAAGTAGGATTTTTATTAACATCTTTCCAACAAAATTTATATGTCCCAAATTATACGGACAGACGAATGGTAGGAACTTCAGAAGAAGGTACTAATAGTAGATATTATATAGGTAGTGAGAGAAGTACAAATAGAGGGGCAACAATCACTCAAGTTTTTCAAAGTGATGAGTTTAATGGGGCAGATGGTTTGGACTCACCAGACACTACTAAAACAACAACGGTAGATGAAAAATTCTTTTGGAACACTGGTGACCAATCTAATTTTAATGAAAAAACATTATTATATAAAACACAAAAATTAGTAGATGAACATCCTGATGGTGTATGGATTAACCAAACCAAAAAATATTTTAAAGACAAAACAGAAGATAAACTTATAAGTAGAGGAAATGCAATAAGTAAATTTAGTTTAATTGAGGCAGAGGCAAATGGTAATTTCTGTAGAGTATGGACAGTTAATGATAATTACAATTATCTTAATGCTATAAGAAATACGGGATTATTTTCTTCGCCAGATCCTACGTTACCTGGATTTTCGGTTACAAATGAAAAAGCATCTTTAAGTGTTTTGAATGATAATGGATTTGTAAAAACACATCCTACTAAAGATGATTCTAAAACTACATTTAAAAAGTTTATGTTATCGTTAGAAAATTTAGCGTGGGCAGATAATTTGGCAGATTTACCTCTTAATGAAATCGGTCCGGGAGATATTTTAAGTGGTAATAAAGGAAGAATGATGTGGTTTCCACCTTATGATTTAAGATTTGATGAAAGTGTTGCTGCGAATTGGAATAAAACAGACTTTATTGGAAGAGGTGAACCAGTTTTTACATATAACAACACCAATAGAACTGGTCAATTAAGTTTCAAAGTATTAGTTGATCATCCTAGAGTTATTAATGGTTATAGAGGTAAAAGAACCGATGCAATAGAAAGATTTTTTGCGGGATGTATAACACCTACCCAATTTTTAGAATTTTTAGATAAGAATAGTAGTATTAGTCAAAATCAAAAAGACGAAATAACTAAAAAGTATAATGAAATACAATTAGAAAAAGTAAGTAATACAACCTCTATTAAAGAAACCTTTGAATTCCAATTCGATACTGATGAATCAGATACATGGACACCTTCTTCAACTGCTTCGGTAGTAAGTAAAATACAAACTATTATAAATGGTGAAGATAAAGTAAAAATTACTGTTGAGGGATTTGCGGGCTCGGATGATGAACAAGATTCACAACAAATTAGTACTTTAAGAGCAAATGCTGTTTGGTCAAGTATTAATGATGGACTTACTAGTGCTGGAGTTAATTCATCGGATTATAGTAAACAAATTATTGGAAAAGGTGAACCTTCTTCTAGTAGTCCTAGTGATAGAAGAGTAATGGTTACGGTACAAAATGATGCGTTAAAAGGTAAAGATATTAATCATAAAGATCAATCTTTAGGTGACCTTTCGTTTTATCCTGAAGAAGTACAACTTATTGATAGTTTAGTTATTGATGAAAATGGTTATTTTGAATTTGTTGATGCTAATTTCCCTAACTATTTTTCTACTATATCAGAAAAAATAAAATATTTCCATCCTGGTTTTCACTCTATGACACCGGAAGGGTTAAATACTAGATTAACTTTCTTACAACAATGTATGAGACAAGGACCTAGTATATATGATGATAAAGATACGGTACAACCACAAAATTTAGCATTTGGTAGACCACCAATTTGTATCCTAAGAATTGGAGATTTCTTTCATACTAAAATAGTTATTAATAGTCTTAATATTACGTATGAGGCAGGTAATGGAATACAATGGGATATGAATCCATCGGGTATAGGTGTACAACCTATGATGGCAAATGTAACTATGTCTATAGATTTAATAGGGGGACATTCCTTATTAAACCCAATCAATAGACTACAAAATGCATTATCTTTTAATTTTTACGCAAATACTGAAATGTATGATGTTAGGGCAGATTCAGTAGATAAGTCTACCGGTACAATAGTAGATGGATTAAAATTAGGTCAAATGAAAGAAAATGCTTTAGGACCTGAAGGATTATTAAAAGTTACTGATTCTCTTAAACAAGAAGGTATTGTAAAACAAGAGGAAGACTCCAAAAAGACTGGTAGTGAAACTGGTACACCACCTAATAATACAATTAATATCAATAAAAAAGATAATAATAAAATAGTGGTTGCCACTCCAGATGATAATAAAAAAATTAAAGTAAAAGTACAGACACAAGATACACCAAATAATTTTAAAGACGTTCTTAATAAAACCCAAAATAAAAAAGAAAAAGAATATGATTTAACTTCCTATATTTCTAATTATCAACAAAATTACGATAGAATAACTCAATTACAAAATGAAAATCAAGATTTAGAATTCGAAAAATCTACATTAGTTTTGAATAATTCTACTGACATCCAAAGAAATCAAGAAATAATCACTACTATAACAAATAATGATAAAAAAATTAGTGAGTTAGAATCAAACCCTAATGAAGTAAAAGTTGTTGCTACTTATGAAGATGATAAAGGAAGTGAAACTAATAAATTATTTACTTATACAACTAATGGGTTAACTTAAATAAAATACTATGTCAAAGGAATATTACGATAGATATCAAAGATTTAAAGTGGATGGTGGTTATACTATGATACCTTTTATAAAAATAACACCAAAACAAAGTGATAAGACAGTAGTTTATCATTCTCAAAGAACAAGAATGGATAAATTAAGTCAACAATATTATGATAATCCCTATCATGGGTGGTTAATTATGTTAGCCAATCCCCAATATGGTGGAGTGGAAGAAAATATTCCTGATAATGAAATAATAAGAATACCATATCCTTTTAGAGATAGTTTACAACAATATATTGAAGCAGTAAATGAGTATGAAAGGTTATATGGTGAAAGTTAATAGTTTTAATGTCTACTAACCAATCAAATACCTCTAATGTTGAACGTGTGGCAGCTAATATATTTTTAGTTGACCCTAATCCACCGGGAATGGATATGATTCCACCTGAAGATATGTTTATATATGTTAAATTTTCCGCATATGAAAGAAATAGGAGTGATTTGGTAGAAACTATAGGTGAAATTAATTTTATTGCAACAGAAGTAAATTATAACGCTAAAGGGGAGATTGATCCTTCACCACAAAAAACTTATGCAACTACCAATTATACTAAAATAGGGGGTACTGTAGATGCAAATAGTAGAGGGATATTAGAAGGGTTTGGTATAAAAAGTATTGATATAAAATATGATGCTAGTTTAGTACCACAGGTAGATATAACTTTTACGGATGTGAGAGGTGCATCATTATTTGATGTTATTGATAATGATAATAGAAAATCACCATATAGTATATTTTTTAAAATGCCTTATCCTATTTTTAAATTATCAGTAAAAGGATATTTTGGTAAAACAGTAGATTATTGTCTTCATATGACTAATTGGACATCAGATTTTGATGGTGGAACAGGAGATTTTAATATAACTGCTAACTTTGTAGGGTTTCAGCAGGCTTTTTTAGCAGATATGGTATTAGGTAATATAATTGGTGCGGTAAATACGGAGATAGGGGTTAATAAATTAAATCAAATTTATGATAATCAAGAAGCTATTGATCCGGACTTACCACCTATTGAAACGGATATTCGACAAATAGATGATTTTTTCGTAAGAATATCTAAATTACAATTAGAATTTGAGGACATTAAAGATAAAAACGATGAATTTGAAGTATTAAAAACTTTAAATGAACTTTTTGGTAAACTAAAAAGGTTACAAACATTTATAGGGGTACCTTTAACTAAAGATATTAATAATGAGTCTACAACAGAATATTTAAAACAAACTAATAATTCTACGCAGGTAGAAACTAGTAAAATTACTGATAATTCATTAGTATTAGGATCCGATTATCTTTCTATAAGAGATTTTTTATTAGTTAACTCAATAAGATTACCAGATATAAAAGAATATTTTACAACTTTAGAAGATATTACTAAAGATTATAATGATTTTCTCATAAATAAAAATAAAGAATTATCACAAGTTAAAGGAAATAAAGGAGGAATTTCAAAAGAAAGCCAACAATCTTTATTAGATTCTTTTAAAATAGGAGAATCGTATGAAAAATTTTTATGGTCGGTTGGTAATAAATCTATTACTATAGAAAATGTTTTCACTCAATTTAATACCCCAGGTGGTATTTTAAATGAAGGTCCTTTACCGGCTCAAGATCCATTAATAAACTCAGAATTCCAACCGACATTATACTTTTCTACCCCACAAAATAAAAACACCAGAGTAGAAGACATGAGTTTATCTAATAATGTTTTTGTTTTTGATTTGAGAGAAATTAGATCACAAGTAGAAAATACATTAATAAATTTAAGGGAAAATATAAAAAAACAACAAGAAGAGGTACAAAAAAAATTAAATGAAACCTTAATTGGTAATTTAAAGATGAACCCTTCTATACGTAATATATTTAGAATTATATGTAATAACACAGATGCAATGTTATTATGTTTAAAAGAATTAAAAAATAATGTTAATTCTAGTAATACTCAAGACCAAAGGAAAGCGTTAATTGTTAAAGAGTTCGGTGAAAAAAATAGTGATTTACCTGTAAAATTTAACGAGTTTATGTGGCCCACTGTTTATCAATCTAGTGATGACAAAGGTAATATAGAAATTTATTTAGGTGAAAATGAACAAATAAAATCAAATATTTCTTTATTCCCTGAAGTTAAATTTGTAGAGGATGTATTTAAAAATTTAACTAAAAAAAGAAGTGAATTAAATGAAATAACAAAAGCAACAGCAGGGTTTGCGGGTAATGATACTGATAATTGGTTTCCGGTGAATCCTTTAGATTATGATGTTAATCCATTTTTAAGGTTAAACATATTAAATGATACCAACACTATTAATGAAGAAATGGTGAGTCAAATCATTAAAAGAATTGATATTATAAAAAATTATTCTAATTTTAATAAAGATATAAATAATAAAAGTCCTTTAACAGTATATGGGTCTTTAGATGGTATAAATGCAAATTTAACAATATTCTCAAAAGTAATAAGAGATTATATTGAAAATAATATATTAAAAACAAATCCTCAAACCAGATTAGATCCTCTACAAAATATTGTTACCACCGCAACTGATACCAATATGGTTAAAAAAATCAATAACGGTTTTGAAGTTGTCAATAAACCAATTGTAGAATCACAATATATTATAGTAGATAATAGTGTATCCACAATAGTAAATAACAGTAAATCTTTATGGGGGGATATTACTGATAATAAAGATTATAAAAAGATTGTCGCTAAAGAAGTAAATTCTAAGACTTATAAAACTTATTATTATAATAATAATCTTACTAACAATTTATTTAACCATATTTGGTTAGATAAGGTTAATAATAAATTAATTGCAACGGATAATAAAAATGAAAATTATAATATTAGAAGTATAAAAGTTATTGATGGGGGAAATATAACAACAGAAGACATTACCCCTACCACCAATGTATCTTCTACGTCCCCTCTTCCTAATACTACAATAACTAACTCCAACCCATTACCTAATACTACTATAAGTAATGAACCAAGTGAGGCAGAAGGGAAATACATCAATATTTTAAATCCAACATTACCCCCTACTAATCAAACAAATTATGAAATTTTATTAACAGATAATGATTTTTATAATAATATAAGTGATGATAAAGGAAGGGCATTATTATTATTATCTACTTTACCTTTCAATAAATTTAAAAAGGTATTAGAAGTTTTAAAACAAGAAAATCAAACCGCACGAGTAATAAAATTACCAAGTTATTATCTATATTTTATTGGTGGTTTATTATCGAGATATAATAATGACTTTTTAAGTAATTGGAATGTTCTTTCCTCACCTAAAAATCAATATATAAATAAAATAGGTGTGTTAAGCGGAGATAAAGCACCTAACATAGAAAATGAATTATTAAACTTACCTTTTAAAACACAACAAGAATTAATATTTAAATTTGAAAATTGGGTAGGGTTAAGTTCAGGTGCAAAAGGATTTTTAAATTTTGAAAATTTAGTTAAAACATATAAAAGTAGTGATTTAACCATATCCGAAGATCAACAAATCTCTGCACGTGATCAAATCATTAATGAAATGAATAAATTAAGTTCAGTGGTTTTAACTGCACCTACTTCATTTTTTGATCCTAACACACCAAATAATAATATCACCATAAATGATATAAGTGATTATCTAACAGGATTTAAAAGTGCATTTGAAGAAACAGTTAATGAGAAAGGTAGTGATAATAAAACGGAACAAGTAAACACTAACAGCAATTCAACAGAAAACTCTATTAAGTTACAAATTTATAATTACTTTAAGAATGTAAATAATAAATGGGTGGCAGATGATAATAAACAACAACAAGTATGTGGTGCGAATAATGAATTATTTGATTATTTTAAATTTATTGACAGAGGTTGGGCAGATATAGGGGATAAAGCGGTTATAAATTTAGATAGTATTCTAGGTTTATCAAATGACCTTAACACCTCAATTTATTTTTTTATTGCAAAAATATTGAGGGATAGTAATTTTCTATTTCAGATATTACCTACTTTTATAAATTATAAAGATAATGTTGAAGTTGCAGAAATTTTTAAACCAATAACTAATGTTAATGAAAATAATAGGTCTAGAGGACCAGCGTATGTTTGTATTTATGCGGGTGGTAATTCTGAAGTATTAGATATTGGTGAGAATACTACTTATTCTTATCCTAATGATGGGTTTTCGTTTAGTAATAAAAATATTCCTAGTGATTTTAATTCCGATAGTAGTTTAGTTGCATTTAAAGTTGGGTTTGGTGCACAAAACCAAACAATTTTTAAAAATGTATCTTTAAGTCAACAAGAACATAGAGAAACTGCGGAGTATTTTAAAGCATTAAGTGATCTTATTGATAAAAAAGGTGGTACACAAAGATCATATCAGGGGAGTGACTTATTAAGGTTATTTAAAACCAGATCTTATACGTGTAAAGTAGATGCTATGGGGTGCATGAATATCCAACCACTTATGTATTTTGATTTACAAAATGTCCCATTTTTTAATGGTGCATATCTTATAACCAACGTAAATCATAATATTACACCAAATAGTATGTCTACTAATTTTAGTGGTGTAAGACAATCTAAATTTATTACTAGTTATGTGGATAAACCTACTGCCTTCTTAAATATAGATTTAACGGCAGATTTACAATTACCTCCTATTGAATTTTCTAATAATTTAACGACTGACCCCTTATATAGTATTGGTGTTGATGAAGAGGTACAAAAATTAAATTTTGAGTATAATCAACTAACTGAAGAAAAATTAACTCAAGAATTAGGGGTGACAACTCCAGTGAATGAAAGAGTAAGTGCCACAGAATTAGGTAATGTTATGATTCAAAATGGTATTATAAGTAATAGTCAAGCAACTATGTTCTTAACTAATTTATTAGTAAATTCAGATAACCTATCTAAAACTGAAAAACAATCTGCAGATGATATACCTTCATTAGAAAACTTTATTGTTAAATTTGATGATTCCTCCCCATTTTCGGGTCAAACTAAATATTATAGCGCAACACAAATGGATACTTTTGTCTCTACAGGTAGTGATATAGATAAAGTATATGATGTTTATAACGATAAACAAAAGTTAGACCAAGATGGTGTAATTGTTGGTGGTAATGATCAAATAGGGGATTCTTTTAGATATAGAGAAAGAGGATATTTTTATATAAATGGTAAAGAACAGTATAAAAAGTTTGATAAAGGGGATCAAAAGTTAACACCTTTTGTGGTAAGTACTGACCCTAATATTGCTTTACGTGCAGCAATTTACGTATGGAATGATATTAAAGATGCTAATAAGAAATCTTGTAATGATTATGCTAAAGAAGATGGTAATTCTACTACGTTTGAAAGGACGAGTGCAATGAGTTGTCCCACAAAAAAGGATAAAGATAAATTTTATGAAAAATT
>Ga0114933_10003183_pt1 | contig 16272 bp, 13 predicted proteins | sample 4SBtaG_FD_89691 | JGI IMG/M metagenome (GOLD analysis project Ga0114933, IMG submission 89691) | Deep subsurface microbial communities from Kolumbo volcano to uncover new lineages of life (NeLLi) - 4SBTROV12_W25 metaG | ecosystem: Environmental > Aquatic > Marine > Volcanic | place: Kolumbo... | reverse complement strand
GGACTACTTCCAGTACCCGGACGGGATCTCGCTCGAGGCCTACCACGCCTACGGCGCCTTCCTCTTCGTCGACCAGCTGGGCAGCGCCGAGGTCGTCCGCCGCAGCTGGGTGGAGGCCGACGACGAGGATCCGCTGGTCGTCCTCGACCGGCTCCTGGAAGAGGAGGGCGACAGGCTCGAGGGCGTGCTCGCGGATCTGTGGCCCGCCATCGTCGCCTGGGACGTCGACGACGGCGCAGCCCTGGAGGCGGCCCACGAGGACTGGACCGCCGAGTTCCCGGACCAGGACCGCCGCGTCGGCGTGGAGCTCGAAGAGGGCCACTTCGGAGAGCCCGCCGTCTTCCCGGGGCGCTACGGCGCGACCTATGCGCGCTACCGACCGGAGGGCTCCGCCCCGGATGTCCGGGTGCGCTTCGTGGGCGAGCCGCAAGGCCGCAAGGGGACCGCTGCAGAGTGGGTCACCCAGGTCCTGGTCCAGGACGCCTCGGGCTTCGCCGTCTACCCCTTCGAGGAAGACCTCGTCGTCGGCGAGGCCGGCGAGGCCGAGGCCATCTGGGTCGTGGCCGGCGTGCTGGCCGATCGTCGCGTCGAGGACGAGACCTTCGAGCACCGCGTCCGCGTCGACGAGGTCCGAGCCTGCGGGTGCGGGGCAGGAACGCTGGCGGCCGGACCCTGGCTGCTCGCGCTCATCGCAGCAGCGAGAAGGAGTCGTCGGCGGCTCCCTGACGCCTCGCCCAGTTGAGGGCGTCGACCTCGGCTCCGAGGAACACCGTCGTGGCGATCAGGTAGAAGTACAGGAGCATGCCGATGGCTGCGCCCAGCGAGCCGTAGGTCGCACCCAGGTCCGCGACGCCCTCGACGTAGGCCTGGAATCCGACCGTCACGATGACGATGCCGGCCGTGGCCGTGAGGCTCCCGTAGGTGCTCCAGGACCACTTCATCGGGGTGTTCGCGCCGAAGCGGTACAGGAGGTTGATGATGCCGTGCAGCATCAGCAGCACGATAGGCCAGCGCAACAGGGTCAGCGCCGTGGCCAGCGCCCCGTCGAGCCAGCCCCTCTGCGTGACCCACTCGATGGCGACCGCGCCGAGCGTCAGCAGGAGCGTGGCGACCACCGCGCTCACCATCGTCGCCAGGGTGATGACGATGCCGATCCCTCGCACGACGAAGAAGTTGCGACCGTCGCCGCTCCCCCAGGCCGTGTTCACGCCACGGATGCCGGCCGCGATCGCGCGCTGGCTGGCGTAGAGCGAGACCGCGAGTCCGACCACGATGCGCCCACCGGCGTCGGCGAAGGCGACGCGGTGGACCTCGTCGACCAGCAGGTCACCGATCACGTCGGGGAAGGTGTCGGCGATGAGCGCCTCCAGGGTGTGAACCTCGTCGGAGAGGTCGAAGAGCGAGAGCACGCCCAGCAGCGCGACCAGGAAGGGGAAGACCGCGAAGAGCAGGAAGTAGGCCATCTGCGCGGCCCGATCGATGATCTGGTGCTCGACGACGTTGCGGACGAGGTCGACCAGCCAGCCGATCGCCGGATGCCAGTCCGCGGCCCGCTCGGCCAGGCGCCAGAGCGGGCCCCGCAGCGGGGGTCTCACTGGACGACCGTGATCAGGTGATCGGAGAAGCCGCCCTGACGCGTCACCTCCAGGACCTCCCCGTCGATCTCGACCTTCACGCCGAGCACCACGCCGACCTCGCCGCAGTCGAAGTCACCGGTCTTCCACTTCATCGAGCAGGGACGGGTTCCGCGGTCCGAGTGCACGTAGAGCCTCTTCAGCTTGCCGGGGAGGTCCCTCCAGGGCACGACCATGCCCGCGAAGTGCTCGCGCCCCTGGGCTCGGATGGGGGGAAAGGAGGGCTCCGGTCGCTCCTCGTAGAGGGTGTACAGCCGCACACCCGTTCCGTCGCTGTAGTCCTTCCGGTTCACAGCGAAGGGTGCGAAGACCTCGTCGATGCGGCCCTGCTCAGCCTCGTTGTAGCGGGCGAGATCGACCGCGACGTACTTGAGGCCCAGGCCCATCAACCACCGCACCTCGCCGTGGTAGCTCTCCGAATCGAGCATCGCGGACTGGGGGATCGACTGCCCCGCCGAGGCCAGCGCGAGGTCCGTGAGGTTCGTGGCCATCAGCCCCTGTTCCCCGCCTCGGGCCTGGAGGGTCACGAGCTTGGGAGCGGTCCAGGCGCGCTTGTTCGTCAAGGCCTGGAGCGCGAGCAGGTCGCCGCTGGAGAGATCGTCCCCGAGGCTCGCGAAGACGGGCAGATCACTGCGCAGCCCGCCGGCGCCCGGGACCCAGAGCGGCAGGAACAGGATGGCGGCGTCCTCCGAGTCCTCCTTGACGACCTCGGCGAAGGTGATCGCGGGCACCTCCATGGTCGGGTAGGCCTGCCACAGCCCGCCCGCGACGATGCCCCACCAGCCGAACCACGTGCCCAGACCCAGGCCCGCAGCGAGCTCGATCTTTGGCCATCGACGCAGCGGGAGCGAGGCCCACCACAGACCCGGAGCGAGCACCGCAGCCATCGCGGCGAGGTATCGCCTGGGAAAGCGGACCGGGCTGCCCAGGGGGCTGTCGGCCCACCACAACACGGCGTCGTGGTGCATCGACAAGAGCAGGAAGAAGATGCCCAGAACGGTCAGGTAGGGGGTGCGACGGATCGCGAGCAGGCCGCCCGCGGCCAGGATGACGACGTGATTCAGCGGCGGCCCCCACACGACGCCGGTGCCCCAACCCATCGCTCCCGGGTTGATGGCGAAGTAGCGGAGCATCGTCCAGTCGGTGGCGTTCTGGGCCCGCACGTCCGCACTCGAGGCGATGCTGACCGCGCGGTCGATGCCCTCGAGCACCGGCCAGAACAAGAGCGCCAGGATGCCTGCGCCGATCGCGACGACGAGTGCGGCCAGGGCAGCGCCGAGCACGCCGCGGCGGGTCCGGATCATGGTGAGCGTGGCCACCACCCCGGCCGTCGTGAAGGAGGCGTAGTAGACCGACTCGACGCACATCGCGACGAAGACGAGCCCCGCGAGCAGCCCGTAGTGCAGCTGCCCCCGGCAAGCGCGGAGCATGCATCCGAGGGTCAGCGGAACCCATCCGACCGCGAGGACCTCGAGCGTCCCGTCCCGCAGAGCGCCCGACAGCACCGGCTGGGTCGCCACGACGGCTCCGGCGAGAATGCCGGTCCCCCACCCGCCCCCGAGGGTGCGAACGAACCAGCAGGTCGCGATCACCGCGAACATCGTGTGGGCGATCACCATGAAGCACACGGCGGTCTCGGCACCGAGCACGCTGGCTACGCCGCTGAAGGTCACCAGGGAGACGGCGGGGAAGGGCACGATGTCGGCGCCGTTCGGGAAGCCCGCATAGGCCGTCGAGAAGGGCCAGCCGGGCATCTCGGTGCCGACCAGCCACACCGACCACCAGCCACGCAGGATGTCGCTGGTGCCCTCGCCGGGGAGCACGCCGCCCTGCATCAGCGGCAGGTGCATGACGACCGCCAGCGCCAACGCCGCGACGATTACCGCGGCTCTCCCGATCCGAGCATCCATCAACGCGACCCGAAGCCCCGACCCTTCGCGATCAACTCCCGCATGATCTCCGTCGTCCCTCCACCGATCGGGAAAAGCCGGGCGTCACGGTACAAACGCTCGACCAGGTACTCCCGCATGTACCCATAGCCCCCGTGGAGTTGCACGGCCTTGTCGCAGACGAAGAGGCAGGCCTCGGCGGCCACGTTCTTGGCCATCGCGACCTCGACGAAGACGGACTCTCCTCGGCGGTAGCGCTCGGCGACCGTCGCCGTGAGGCTGCGCGCCGCCTCCTCGCGCGTGGCCATCTCGGCCAGCGTATGCCGGACGGTCTGGAAGCCACCGATGGGTCGACCGAAGGCCTCGCGTTCGCGGACGTACCGGGCGGTGGTGTCGAGCGCGAGGCGCGCCATGGCGACCGTGACCCCGGCCAGGTAGAGGCGCTCGCCGACGAAGTTCGACAGGATCACCGCGAAGCCGCCGTTCTCGGGGCCGAGCCGGTTGGCCACGGGCACCCGCACGCCATCGAAGTGGAGCTCTGCGGTGTCCGACGCCCACCACCCCATCTTCTTCAGCTCTCTCCCGACGGAGTAGCCCGGGCTCGGGACCTCGATCACGAGCAGGCTGATGCCGCCCATGCCCTCGCCGCCCGTGCGGACGGCCGTCGTGACGTAGTCGGCGCGGGCGCCGGAGGTGATGAAGGTCTTGGTCCCGGTGACGACGTAGTGGTCGCCATCACGCTCCGCTCGGCAGGCGATGCTCGCCACGTCGGACCCGGCTCCCGGCTCGGTGATGGCGAGCGCGGCTACGCGATCACCGGCGCAAACCTGGGGAACCACCCTCGCTTTCAGCTCCTCGGATCCGAATGCCACGATCGGGGGCACGGCGATTCCGTGGGACCCGAGGCCCACCGCCGTCCCGACGGAGTGGCCGTGCCGGATCAGCGCCTCGGTCGTCGCGAGCGCGTGGAAGATGTCGCCCCCGGCCCCGCCGAGCTCCTCGGGGTAGCCGACGCCCAGGATGCCAGCCTCGCCGGCCGCCTTGAACAGCGCGTCGGGGAAGTGCCCGGCCTCTTCCCAGTCGAGGGCGTGCGGCTGAATCGTCCGCTCCGCCCAGCGGGCCGTGGCGTCGTACAGGGCCTCGTGAGTTTCGTCCTGGAACAGGGTCAGCATCGGCGGTGTCACCCTACCAAGACCTGACATCCGCGGCCCGACTTGGACAATTAGAGTTAAAGGAAGGGCCTTACCAGGGGATCCGATGCGAGTCTGCCCGCGTTGTAGCAAGGAGTACGCCGACACCGTGGCGTTCTGTTTTGCGGATGGCGTGCCGACCCAGGCCGTCCCCGAGGCCGCCGTCGAAGGGGAGCCCGAGTCGCCCTCCGAGGCCGTCGAGGCCGCCCCGGAGGAGCTCGACGAGGAGCCCGAGGTCATCGACCCGGAGCTCCGCCGCCCCCTCCCTTCGGTGGACGACGAAGACGCCACCGACGCGCCCTCCTTGTCCGAGGTCAGCATCGACGTCGCCGCGAGCCAGGAGCCGGAGCAGACCGAGCCGATCCGCGGCCCGGAGCGCATCTCGGACGTGCCGCTGGCCGCCAAGGAAGAGCCTGCACCGATCCCGGAGTCGCCGTCCTCGACCGACGAGGAGGCCTTCTTCGCGGAGCCGGATCCCGTCGTGGACGACGAGCCGCTGGAGCCGGTTGGTCGAAGCAACGGCCTGCTCATCGGAATGGGCGTCGCCGCCGCCGCGATGCTGGGGGTCGGTGGCTGGCTGCTGTGGCAGAGCTTCAACGCCGCCGAGGCGGTCACCGAGGTCGAGCCGGTCGAGATCATCGAGCCGATCGCCGAGCCGGAGGTCGAGCCCGAGCCCGAGGAAGCCGTGGAACCTGAGGAGGCGGAGCTCGAAGAAGAGGAGCTCGTGGAGCCCGTCGAGGCCGAGGAGCCTGGCGAGGCCGAGGAGCCGGAGGCCACCGATCCCGAGCCGCCGGAGCCCGCTGTCTCCAAGCCCGCAGCGCGAGAGACCCCGCCCGAGCCCGCCGAGGCCGCGGAGCCGGTTGAGACGAAGCCCCAGCCCGCAGCCAAGACCCAGAAGTCCGAGGGCCTCGCGCCTGCCAAGGAAGGCTCGGGCGTCGGACGCGCCCAGAAGAAGGGCGCGCCGCCGCCCGCGGAAGAGGACCCCTGGGCCGAGCCGGCCGCCGAGGAGGACCCGCCGCCTTCCAACGCCGGCAAGGTCGGCAAGGCCAAGAAGAAGGAGCCCGCCGAGGACGACAACCCCTGGGGCGAGATCGAGTAGGCCAGGCCGCGCGACCGCCAGCGAAGTCGCCAGGCGTAAAGTCGTCGGAAGCGGTCCGGATCGTCCCCGTCGCAGTCGGCGTCGACCCCGTCGTGCGGAATGTCGAAGCGCCGCGGATGGACCTGGGCGTTCTTGTCGTCGCAGTCCCCGCCCCCGGCGAGCGTCGAAGCGAAGCCGTCGCCGTCGATGTCGACGAGGTCGACCCCGTCGCCGTCCTGGTCGATGCCGTCGTAGGGAATCTCGTACAGGGTCGTCCAGAGTCCGATCGTCCACACGTGCACCTCCTCGTGCAGCGGAAGACGACTGCAAAGCCGGTGCCTGCCCCAAGGTCGCGGAATCCGGTCGGGCACGAAGGAAACCGACAGGGGGTGGTGCGAACTCGACGCAACCGGTCACGCACCCGGCCCGGCGAAGTCCTGACTGGAACTACCGCGGGTTCGTCCAGCGCCTGCTGGCCTCTTCGCGGGAGATGACGCCCATGAACTCCGTGCGCCCCGAGAGCCCGCGGCGCATGTTCAAGACCCCTCGCGCGAGCGCGTAGAAGCGGAAGAACCGAGCGAGGCCCTTCCGGGTCGATTCGTCCAGGGCTTCTCCGACGATCAGCTTGTCGTCCGGCTGCCCGGCGTCCCAGAAGCGCACCACCCCGACGACGCTGCCGCGGACGCGCTCCCCCGCCTTCCGCCGCGGCCCGAGCAGCACGACATCGACGGGGTCACCGTCCGCCGCGGTGACGTCGGGGACGCAGCCGTAGTTGAAGGGCGAGGGGATCGGTGAGACGTAGTCGACGCGTCCGGGTCCGAAGAGCCGCGAGCCTGCGCTCCCGTCGAGCTCACGCTTCACGAAGCCGCCCTTGGGCACCTCGACGAGGACCTCGACGAGCTCCGGCAAGTCCTGCGTCAAAGACGGCACCCGTCGGTGCTACCACGACCCGGGCGGCTATGCTCCCGGTCGGAGGCGCGATGCTGCTCATCACCACCTTGCTGGCCTGCCAGGGCGACCAGACCTTCTCCCAGCAGGACGCGGACGTCGACAACGTCGAAGGCGCAGGCATGCTGACCTATACGCCCAAGTTGATGACCTGGACCGACCTGGAAGTGGGCAACACCGTCGGCCAGACCTTGACCATCAACTCGGTCGGAGAGCTCAACCTGCTCATCTACGAAGCGCGCCTGATCCAGTCGGCGAACGGCCAGTTCTACATGGGCGAGACCGAAGACAAGACCCTGGGGCCCGGGCAGGAGCTGGCGATCGACGTGGTCTGCAGCCTCAACCGCGACCAGCCGATCGAGGGCGTGCTCGAGGTGAAGACCAACGACCTCGACCACATCACCTTCGAGGTCCCGCTCCAGGCCTTCCCCCTCGGGTGGACCGATGACACGGGCGGCGGCGGCAGCGACACCGGCGCCGGCGGCGACACGGGCAGCGGAGGCGACACCGGCGGCGGCTCCTCCGACACGGGGACCGACTGAGGGTCCTCGACCGCTGGAGCGCCGAGGAGCTCGGGCTCCCGGCCCCCGCGACGGTCCGCTGCTTCGCGGCCCTGTCCAACGGCGACCTCGCCATCGGCAGCGACTACGGCCTGGTGCTCCGGCGCAAGGGCCACTTCCTCCCCTTCCCCTTTCCGAAGGGCGCCCGACGCGAGAACCGAGACGTGGTCTCGATCGCCGAGGTCGACGGCCAGGTCCACGTCGCCAGCATGAAGGGCCGCTTCGTCTGGCCCTTCCGCGGCGAGGCTTCCGGTCGAGGTCATCCCCAGGACGGCGCCGGCGGCTTCGATGACCTGCGCGCGCTGCACGCCGGGCCCCAGGGCCTGCTCGCCGGTTGGCGCACCCACCTCGAGGGCGGGAGCGGACCCGGCGAGTGCATCGCCTTCGCGACCTGGCGAGGTCGCGTCTACGCCGGCAGCATCGACGGCCACCTCGTCGAGGTCGACGGCCCCGCCATCCGACGCTTCGAGTCGGGGGGCAAGGGGCGACCCATCCGGTACATGGCGGCCGCCCACGACCGCCTGTGGCTGGCGGTAGACGGCCGGCACCACCGCTGGGATGGCGAGACCTGGGCCTCCGACGCCATCGAGCCCTACGCGCTGCACGCCGCCCAGGGACGCCTCTGGGCCCTCGCGCGAGGGGGCCTGTGGTGCTCAGATGCCGGGGACTGGCCCCGACGGATCGACCTCGACCTCGTCCGGCCCTGGTCCCTCGGCAGCCGGGACGATGAGCTCTGGATCGGGCTCAAGGGCGGCCTCGTTCGCGCGGTCCTGGGGTAGCCAGACGGTCGTCGGCTTGACCCGCCAGCCGGTCTTCGTCTGGAAGGTCCGCCCGGTGAAGCGCAGGCGCTCCCCCTTCTCGTAGTGGTCCTCGAGGCCGTGCTTGGTGTGGCGATCCGGGGTCACGACCGCCGCCCAGCGCTGGGCGGCGAGGGCCTCGTCGACCCGCTTCGCGTACTTCTTGTAGGGACCGCCCTTGTGGTCGATGTCCCAGAGAGCGATCAGGGGCAGGCTCGGCGTCTTGCCGGCCATCGCCGGGTACCAGGGGAAGTGCGGAGCGAAGACCTCGCCATCGATCTCCCGCATCGTGTCGACGACCTCCTCCCCCGCGGCCACGTCCGCTTCGGTCGGGATCATCTTGCTGTTGTCCCAGCGCGCCTCCCACAGCTGCCAGCCCGTCACCGCGCAGGCGGCGGCGAGCACGACCGGATGGGGCCACCGCCGAACCGCGGCGCCGAGCATGGCCATACCCGCGACCGCCAAGGCCCAGTGTCCCGGCATGAGGACGTTGATGTAGCCCCCGTGGTGGGCCCGCATCAGGATGCAGAGGCCGACGGCCACGCTGACCATGAGCAGCCAGTAGAGGCCGCGCCGGTCGAAGCGGCGCCGGACGACCCAGACCAGGCCCAGCCCGACCATCGCCACGTTCGTCCACAGGTGCGAGGTCGCCAGCTCGATCTCCGACTTCGGCCAGGCTCGCTCGCCGACCAGGGGGTGCGATCCGGGGACTTCGAGCAGGTAGGTCAGGTAGTGGCCTCCGGAGGCGATCTGGATCGCAGCGGTGGCCAGCAGGGCCGGGATCATGCTGGCCGCTGCGAACTCGAGCGCGCGACGCCGGCCGTGGGCCACCAGGAGCCAGATCACCATCGGCACGCCGAAGAGCGCGTAGTTGTGCTTCGCCAGGAAGGCGAGGACCAGCAGCGCCGCCGAGCCCAGGACGGCTCGGCGCGTCCCGATCCGGCAGAGCACGAAGGACCAGGCCGCGAATCCCAGCGCGAAGGCGTCGGCGCGGACGAGGTCGTAGAAGGTGCCGCTCTCGTCGTAGCAGCCGATGAACAGCCCGGCCGCGGCGACCGCGAGGCCCCAGGGGGCGCCCTCGCGATGAACGGCGAAGGCCGCCGCGGCGGCCGCGGCGAGGGCCCCGACCAGCGAGAGACCCCGCCCGATGGTGTAGGAGGGCTCGCCGAGCACCGCCATGACCCAAGGATAGAGCGGCGGGTAGATGTAGGGGATCCAGTCGGCGTCGGGCTCCGTGTACAAGCCCAGCCCTTCCCGCAGCCGCCAGGCGTGGACGAGCATGCCGCCCTCCATCCACTCCATGTCGAAGGGGTAGAAGAGCCGCGTCATCGCCCCCTGAAGCAGGAGCGCGAGCAGGCCACCGGCGAGGAGCACCAGCGGCGCCTGGATCAAGATCGGCAGGACACGCTTCACGAGTACTCGTTGAAGCTCCCATCTCGAAGGAAGCCCACGAGCTGCATCCCGCCACGACGGGCCAGGTCGACGGCCAGGCTGGAAGGCGCGCCGACCGCGGCGAGCACCGGGACGCGCGCCACCAGCGCCTTCTGAACGATCTCGAAGCCCGCGCGGCCGCTCACCAACAGGATCCGGTCGTCGACGGGGACGCGGTCCTGGAGGAGGCGCCAGCCGAGGACCTTGTCCACCGCGTTGTGCCGGCCGATGTCCTCGCGCAGGACCTCGAGCCCCTCCGGCCCGAACAAGCCCGCGGCGTGCAGTCCACCCGTTCGATCGAAGGTGTCCTGACCGGCACGCATCGCGTCGGGAAGCGCCAGCAGCTCGTCGGGGGAGGCCCGCATCGGCTCCTGGAGCGGCGGAACCACACGCATGAGGTTGTCCAGCGTGGCCTTTCCGCACACACCGCAGCTCGAGGAGGCGAAGAAGGCCCGCTGCGCGCTGGCGAAGCGACCCTCGTCGGTCCGCACGCCCTCGGCGACTCGAACGTCGATGGTGTTGTCCTGTGGATCGAGCGGGCTGACGATCTTGCGGATCGCGACCACGTCGTCGGCCCCGTCGACCACACCCTCGGTGTAGAGGAAGCCGGCGACGAGCTCCTCGTCGTGGCCCGGCGTGCGCATGGTGACCGCGAGCGCACGGCCCTCGACGCGCATCTCGAGCGGCTCCTCGGTCGCCACGCGGTCCTGCTCGGTGATCGCCCCCGGCTGGCGCACGACTCGGACCGGCTGGCTGGGCTCCATCGCCTGCCCGATAACCGATCCGAACGCCCGTTCACTTGCACACATGTTCAGTTCGCGGTAGACCTCGGTCGGCCCGCCAGCCTTCCGTCCATCGGCAGGACCATGGACCTCGAAGACATCCTCAAGAACCGCTTCGGCCTGGACCGCTTTCGGCCTGGCCAGGAAGAGGTCGTTCGTCACCTCATCGACGGCGACGACGCGCTCGTCGTCATGCCCACGGGCGCCGGGAAGTCCCTCTGCTTCCAGGCACCGGCGGTCGCGCGTGGCGGTACGACGCTGGTCGTCTCCCCGCTGATCGCCCTCATGAAGGACCAGGTCGACGGCCTGGTCGAGCGGGGCATCAAGGCCACCTTCATCAACTCCTCGCTCGCGCCGACCGAGCGCGCCGAGCGCCTCGAGGGCATGACACGCGGCGACTGGGAGCTGGTCTACGTCGCTCCCGAGCGCTTCACCCCACGCTTCCTGAAGCACATCGAGCGCTGCGACATCCGGCTCTTCGCCATCGACGAGGCCCACTGCCTGTCCCAGTGGGGCCACGACTTCCGGCCGGACTACCTGCGCCTGGGTCGGGTCCGCGAGGTCCTCGGCGACGTGCCCACGGCAGCGCTCACGGCCACCGCGACACCGCGGGTCCAGGACGACATCGTCCAGAGCCTGGGCCTGGAGCAGCCCCGCCGGTTCATCCGGGGCTTCGACCGCGAGAACCTCCTGCTCGAGGTGGTCCAGGCCTCGGGCCCGAGCGACAAGGCGGCGATGCTGCCCGAGCTCGTGCGCGGCTCGACAGCGCTGGTCTACTGCGCGACCCGCAAGAACGTGGAGCGCGCCACCCGAGCCCTTCGCGAGTCCGGGGTCCCGGCCGAGAGGTACCACGGGGGCCTGGAGCCCCAGGAGCGCACGCGCGTCCAGGACGCCTTCATGTCCGGCCGCGCGCCGATCGTGGTGGCCACCAACGCCTTTGGCATGGGCGTCGACAAGGACGACGTCCGGGTCATCGTCCACTGGGACATCCCCGGGACGGTCGAGGCCTATTACCAGGAGATCGGGCGCGCGGGACGGGACGGGCTGCCCAGCCGGGTCGTGCTGCTCTACAACGCCTCGGACCGAAGGACCCAGGAGTTCTTCATCAAGATGGGGCACCCCCCGGTCGAGCACGTGCGCTCGGTCTACGACCGGCTGCTCCGAGAGCGGACGAATCCCGTGTTCATCGGCCGCGACGCGCTCGCCGAGTGCCTGCCCGAGGACGCTGGCGGAGACCGCACCGCGAGCTCCTGTGTCTACGTGCTCCAGCGCGAGGGTTGGGTCCGTCGCATCCACCCCGCCGAACGCCCGGGCCGCGTGGTGCTCCGGACCGATGCACCGGACGAGGTCCCGAAGGGCATGCGCGGCGATGTCCTGAGCCTGGTTCGCGACCGACTCAACGCCTTCCCGGGCGAAGCGCTGATCGTCCGTCCGGACCGACTCGCGGCGGACCTCGGGCTGGAGCGGGAGCAGCTCGCAAACGCCCTCCGAGGCCTGGAGTCGCGAGGCTTCCTGGCCTGGCGACCGCCCGAGCGGATCGGTGGCGTCGAGCTGATCCGCCCCGGCGCGCCGCTGGAGCTGGATGAGGCGCGGCTCCGCCTTCGACGGCGCCAGGAGTTCGAGAAGCTCGACCGGATGATCGACTACGCCGGCTCGGGCTGCCGGCGTCGGTACCTGCTCGAGTACTTCGGCGAGCGCCCGAGCTGGGATCGCTGCGGCACCTGCGACAGCTGCCGCGAGGGGCGCGAGATGCCCCTCGGTCCCCGTCCCCTCGCCCCGGACGAGGAGGTCGTGGTCCGAAAGGTGCTGTCCTGTGTCGCCCGCATGTGCCGCTCCGGCCAGGACCAGGGCTTCTCGGCCAGCCTCATCGCCAAGGTGCTGACGGGCAGCAAGGACCGCGCGGTGCTCGCCTTCAAGTTCGATCGGCTCTCGACCTGGGGGCTGCTGCGGGACATCGCGCCGACCGACGTGGAGCGCATCGTCGACGCCCTCGCCCGCGCCGGAGCCCTCGACAAGGACCACGTCTCCCGGCACATGCGCGGCCGCGAGGTCACCTACGCCGAGCTCCGGTTGAACGAGCGTGGGCGGAACGTCATGTTCCAGCGAGCGCCGGACTTCCTGATGCAGTGGCCCAAGGTCCACGTGCGGCGACGCCCACGCCCACCGCCTCGTCGCGCCGGCGAGGCCCGGGTCGCCACCGATCTGCTGGTCTACTTGCAGGAGGTCCGTCGCAAGCTCGCAGCGGCCGAGGATGTTCCGGCCTACGTCGTGGCGCCCAATCGCACGCTCGAGGACATGGCGACCGTTCGGCCGACCACGCGGAACGCGATGCTCACGGTGCACGGCATGGGCCCCGTTCGCTTCAGCCGCTACGGCTCTCCCTTCCTGGAGGCGATCCGCGGGTGGCAGGGCACCTGACCGGCCGGTCGGGTGCTACCTTGGCCTCGTGGTTCTGCTGTGGATGCTCCTGGGCGGACAAGCCCTCGCTCAGGACAGCTGGGGGGGCGAGCAGCCCGACGACGAGCAAGGCAACGACAGGCCCGAGCCGACCGAAGCCGAGTTCACGCCGCCCGCTCTCGTCGAGGTCCCTGCCCTCGGCTGGCCCGACGGCGAGGAGCCTCGCCGGGTCGAGGTCGTCCTGATCCTCTTGATCGACGAAGAAGGGCGCGTCGAGGACGCCGCCCCGGCCACCGGCGAGGAGCCCTTCGCGCAGCTGGCGCTGGAGGCCGCGAGTCGACTCCGCTTCGATCCGGCGATGGAGGACGGCGCCCCCATCGCGGTCGAGCTGCCCTTCACGTGGACCTTCGACCCGCCGCCGGTGAACGTGCGCGGACGGGTTCGTGTCGCCGGAAGTCGGGCCCCGGCCCAGCAGGTGACGATCCTGCTCGACGGCCTACCGACCGAGACCGACCCAGAGGGGCGCTTCGACTACCGGGGCATCGCGCCGGGTGCCCACGGCGTCGAGGTGGTCGACCCCGCCCTCCGCGTCGATCGCGTCGAGGTGGTGGTCGTCGAGGGCGAGGTCCTGGAGGTGGACATCCTGGCCCGCCCCGAGGCCGGGGCCGACGAGGCGGTCGGCCTCTACTACCGGACACGGACCGAGGTCGTGAGCCGCGCGCTGACTGCAGACGAGCTCCGGACGACCCCCGGCACCATGGGCGATCCGGTCCGCGCGGTACAGAACCTGCCCGGGGTGGTGCGCACCCCCTTCGACTCCGGCTGGCTCATCGTCCGCGGCGGCGACCCCGAGGACACCGGAGTCTTCATCGACGGCGTGCGCGTCCCGCTGATCTATCACCTGGGCGGGTTCACGAGCGTCCTGCACCCGGCGATGGTCGACGGCATCCGCTTCATGCCGGGGGGCACCAGTCCCCGCTACGGGCGCTCGCTCTCAGGGGCCGTGGACCTCGACACGGCCCGGGTCGAGGGCGAGCGTCGGGTCGAGCTCGGCGCGGACCTCCTCCACGCCGGCGCCTACGTCCAGACCCCCATCAACGAGAACCACGCGGTCGCGGCCAGCATCCGTCGGTCCTACCTGGACAAGGCCATCCAGGTCGCTCTGAGCGAGGAGCAGGCCCGCATCGCCCCACGCTTCTTCGACTGGCAGGTGCGCTGGGACACCGACGACTACGGCGTCTTCTTCCTTGGCTACAAGGACAGCATCAGCGCGCCCACCGGCAACGGAGACGAGGTCGTCGAGGTCGACATCCTCACCAACCGCGTGCACGGCCGGGCGGAGATCGAGACGCCGCTCGGGCGCCTCCACCTGACGCCGGTCCTCGGGCTCGACGAGCGCATCTTCGACTACAGCTCCGAGTACCAGGAGCTGAGCCAGAACACCGGAGCGCTCCGGGCAGAGCTCCGGCATGACGGAGAGCGCGTCATCGCGCTCGGCGGGGTCGATGGCCTGGGCGGCACCTAGCGCATCGCGATCGACCAGACCGAGCGCCAGTCACGCTTCGTCACCCTGGACCCCTACGCCGCGGTCCAGGTCGGCGGCCCGCTCCGCCTCACCTTCGGCGCGCGGCTGGACACGCTCTACCTGCCGGAACACCTCCTTCGGACCGGTCTGAGCCCCCGACTCCAGGCGGCCTGGGAGATCAACCGCCGCATCCAGCTGGTCGCGGATGCCTCGGTGGTCCACCAGCCACCCCCCTTCGACATCCTGGTGGGGCTTCCGGACGGCAAGTACCTGGATCTGGAGAAGGCGCGCGGAGCCGGCGCGGGCCTACGCCTCAGGGGGCGGAGCGTCGGCTTCGACCTGGACGGCTACTGGCGCCACCTCGACCGCGTCACGATGTTCGAGGACGACGGCACGATCACCCAGGGTCGCGGGATGGCCTATGGCATCGAGTCACTGACCCGGTGGAGCTGGCGGAGCCTGGGCGGCTGGATCGCCTACACCTACAGTCGCAGCCTGCGCCAGGAAGAGCTGGGCGACCTCTACCGACCCCACATCTACGACCAGCCCCACTACCTGGTCTCCGTGCTGAGCTGGGACCTCCCACGCCAGCTCACCCTCGCCGGCCGCTGGCGCTACGGCTCCGGCTACCCCAGGACCGCGGACGAGGCCTATGACCTCCTGCAGCCGGACTCGCTCGAGGTCCCCCTCGACACGCGCAGTGACCGCCTCGCGGCCTACCACGCCCTGGACATCAAGCTGAGCAAGAAGGCGACCTTCCGAGCGTGGCAGCTCGAGGGCTACCTGGACGTCCAGAACATCTACAACCGGCGGGTGGCCGAGCCCCTGATCACCGGGGTCGACGACACGGAGACGGTCTACGGCTTCGGGCTGCCGGTGCTGCCGATCTTCGGGCTGAAGGGCGTGTTCTGGCCGGGCCCGCCGGCCTAGGAACCGTCCTTCTTTCCGCGGACGAGGCGCCGGAGGTTCGCCGCGCTCACTCGCGTCTGAAGGATGTCGCCGATGCTTGGCATCGAGCCGTCCTCGGGCAGGTCCTTGCCACGCACGATCTCGGCGGTCATGAGCCGCTTGAAGGCCCCGGCCGAGACGGGCTGTTTCAAGAGGTGGACCAGGCCCGGATCTTCCGGAGAGACCTCGGCCGCCGCGGAGCCGCCGTCCAGGCCCCGAAGCGCAGCGCGGTGTTCGGGGTTGCCCAGGATCTGGCTCCACGACCGGTCACCGTGGAGCGAGGTGTCGTCGGCCCGACCGCCGGCGTCGAGGCGCGCGGCCTCGCGGGCCGCCTCCTTCAGGTGAGCCCAGCAGATCGCCGCGATGTCCGGACCGGTGAGGTCGGCGGGCACGAAGCTGTCCACCTTGTACATCCGCGCGACCTTCTCCCGACCCTTCTGCCCGACCTTCTTGCCCGCCGGGCGCCCGTAGACCGTGATCAGCGCCTCGCTACCAAGATGGGTCCGGAGCTCCTTGCCGACGAAGAGGCCGTGATTCACGCCCTGGTGCAGGCTCACCGCGACCAGGAAGGGCTTGCGCCCCTGCGCCAGCTGGATGGCGGCCGACATGTTCGCGGCGGCGAGGACCTCCGCGCGGTCTCCAAGCTCGGCCTGGACACGCCGCACGCGAGCGAGGATCGGTTCGACGATCAGGACGCAGGGCTTGGCTTGCATGGAGCCAATGGAACAGGCCCACCGCGGCGGGTCAAGCGGATACTCGGGATCCGTGCCTGCTCTCAAGCCTTCTCGCCGAACCCTCCTCCGGGGCCTCGCCTCGCTCCCTGTCGCGGGGGTCGCGTTGCGCTCCGGCGAGGCTTCCGCCGCCCCGGCCGATCCGAGCTTCGGGCCGGACCACGCGATCGCCCCCGGTCACACCGCGCGCGTGCTGATCGGGTGGGGTGACCCGGTCATCCAAGGCGCTCCGCCCTTCGACCCGAGCCGGCTGAACCCCCGCAACCAGGCCCGATGGTGGGGCACCAACAACGACTTCCTCGCGCTGCTGCCCTACGAAGGCGATCTCGTTCTGTTCGCGAACCACGAGTACTGCGAGCACG
>Ga0114933_10003178_pt1 | contig 16298 bp, 8 predicted proteins | sample 4SBtaG_FD_89691 | JGI IMG/M metagenome (GOLD analysis project Ga0114933, IMG submission 89691) | Deep subsurface microbial communities from Kolumbo volcano to uncover new lineages of life (NeLLi) - 4SBTROV12_W25 metaG | ecosystem: Environmental > Aquatic > Marine > Volcanic | place: Kolumbo... | reverse complement strand
GGGATGTCATCAATCTTCGGGGCATCAAATTTCTGCCGAACGCGGGCCATTCGCGGAAACGCCATCGAATCTCTCCTGAACGAATGCGGGCCGAAGCTGGCCACTGTTCCGGGACTTGTGAGCTCACCTCAACCGGCCCATCCGCCACAGTCTCTCGACGGGAGAGACGGAAGAGCTGTCCACAGGAAGAGCGTATTGCGCCGGACGCGAAACGAAAAGCAGCTTACAACCAGCCGGATCGCTTCATGTAGTAAGTCATGCCGCTGACGATCGACACAGCGACCCCCCAGAAGACTGCGTAACCGTAATCGTATTTCAGTTCGGGCATCTCTTCGAAATTCATACCATATACGCCGACCAGAAAAGACAGCGGCAGAAACAGCGCACTGATAACCGTCAGCCGTGTTACCAAGTGGTTGGTACGGTGAGTGACAATGCCCATATAAAGATTGAGCGATTCAGACAGCACTTCCCGTTCGGTCGTAATGTCAGCACTCATCCGATCCAGCAACCCGGCTTTCTTTTCGAGGAACGGCTGAGTCGTCTGCGGTATGAACGGCGACAGCCGGGTTGAAAGATCGTGGAAAACCTCGCGGGCTTCGATGACCGTTTTGGAAAACTCGAGAATCGCACGCATCAGCAGCGAGACCTCACTGAAAATCCCATCGTCGGTGACTTCAAACAGACGCGTTTCGATGTCCTCGGTCTTCTCTGCAATTTTTCCCAGGATGGCGGTGTATCCCCGAGTGAGGTGGTCAACCAATTCGAAGTGCAGAAACCCCGGTGACTTGGCGATCTGTCGAAAGTTTCGCGAGTAGGACTCGCGGATTCCTCGAATCACATTCGAGTCGTGGTCGTGTACCGTCATCATGAACCCGTCGCCAAGAAAGATGTCGATCGGGCTGATGATTATTCCCGTGCCATTCAACGAGACGTCGGCCACCTGGAAGTGCATCCAGTGTTCGGACTCGTTGACTCGGGCGATGTTCTTTTCGAGCTGCTGCTGGACGGGCTCGGAAATGTTGACACTGTAGCCAGTCAGCACCTCATGGGCGGACTCGACGTCGATGCCGGAAAGATCGATCCAGCAGAAGCGTTCGTTCTTACGGGACTCAGCCAGCTGGTCGAGCGTGACATCGCGTTCGTTTTTCGTTTCGAAATCCAGCTCGACTGCGAAGATCATTTGCGGCCCCCAATCGGCGCGACGATTACGTCCTCTCGACCAGCTTACACAGATGCTGATTCTTGTGCAGCAGTGCACATAGTGAGATTTGCTGCTGGGTGGTAGAGACCGCGATGCTTGGACACCGGCGGTGCTGAGGCTCACTCATTGAGGCCTTTGATGCCGTCGTCCTGAGTGTCGTACAACGTCCACAGTCGCTCGACTTTGGTGACTTTCAGGACGTCCAGCACGACGCCGTGAGCACAGCACATGGCCATCGAACCGCTGCGCGTCGAGACTCGATTCCAGACGCGGAAAATGACGCCAAGCATTCCCGACCCGAAGAAGCGGGTACGGGAGAGGTCCAGCAACAGTCGAGGCGGGTCGATCGATTTCGCGAGACTCAACAACAAATCGGACGCCGCAGTCAGCTTTTCCTCATCGAGGTTTTCGTGTTCGATTCCCAGAACAGCAATCGTCACGCCGTCCACCTCGAGGGTTTCAATACCAGAGTGGGTCATCAGGATGCCTGCGTGTGAGTGGAGAGCGCTTCGATGTATTCAGGAAGTCCTGAAACAGCAGACGTTGATCGGTCAGAGATACGAAAACTTTCTGATCAAGTCTCGTGAATGAAAGAATGCGAGGCAAAGCGCCGCATTTCACTCGACGTTCTCCTTCAAACTTTTCGCTTCTTCCAGCGACCTCGATGAAAGTAAATAAGCAAGCCGAACCCGCGCAGAAACACGTCGACTCCCATTCCGGCCCAGGCTCCGGTCAGTCCATAACCCTGCTCGACAGCCAGCCAGTAGCCGACGGTCAGACGAATTCCGTAAACACCCAGCACGTTTGCGATGAGCGGAGGCATCGTATCCCCGGCACCTCGAATCGCAATGGAGTAGACGATCGTGATCGTGAGAGGCAGTTCAAACAGCGCGAGCAATCGCATCGCCGGCACGCCCGCGGCCAAGACCGCCGGGTCCTCGTGCATGAATCCGTAAATTTCGGCGGACCCGAAATAGAAAGCCAGCCCGGCAGCGCAAGCGACGAGGCTCGCCTGAAATGCGGCTTCGTGTCCGCCCTTCGTCGCACGATCCGGCTTGGCGGCTCCCAGACACTGTCCAACCAGAGTCGCTGCGGCGATCCCAAAGGCCGACGCCGGCAGGTAATTAAACGCTTCAACCTGAACTCCCACGATGTGGGCAGCGAAGACGGCACTGCCCGAACCTTCCGGGTCGAGGCTTGCGATAATCTTCAGAAACAGAAAATGGCCACCCCACAGCAGCAACCCGTCGGCCGCGGCGGGGGCGCCGATGCGAAGTATCCGTCGAGCCGTTTCAGTGTCTGTCCAGGCCCGCATATCGAGCGTCGTTTTAAGACTCCGGCTGCCGCGACACAGCACGAGGATCATGACGCACGCTCCGATAAAACGCGCCGCGATTGTTCCGTAAGCCAGACCGTCGACTCCGAGCGACCACAGCATCGGATACTCATCGCCCAGTACGAGAGCACCAGAAAAAACAATATTAGGGCCACTGACCAGGCCGAGAATCTTCATCGGCGTCCATGTGTTACCGGCTCCGCGCAAAGCGGCGCCACCGATCAGCAGGATGCTGGTAAAGATATGTCCGAAGCAGACTATTCTCAGGTAGCGAGTTGATAGCCCTCGCGTCGTCTGTTCGATTCCCAGGACCTCGGTGAATTTTTCGGCGACCAGATAAACAGCCAGAACTCCAAGCACTCCCATCACCAGCGAAAGAGCAAGCGCACAACTGGCAGCTCGGCTGGCTTTGTCTTTCTCAAGGGCTCCCCAGTGGCGAGCGACAAGCGCCGTCGCTCCCGTCCCAACCAGCGAAAACATCAGTTCGGCCAGCCAGTTCACATAGACACCCATGCCGACGGCCGACGTCGGAGCCGGGCTCAACTGACCGTTCACTTTCACTCGCCCCGACAGCCACGTGTCGGCCAGTCCGACCATCGAATTCAGCAGCATCTCCACGATCACCGGCGCGGCCAGGAGCAGTACGGCCCACCGCAGATTGCCATGCAGCAACCGCTGAGCCCGGCTGTCAAGCGTCTCTTCCTGCGGACCGGATTCGGATTCAGTCTGGGACATAGGGGCGATTTAAGGCGGGCGGTATGCGTGGCAGTAGTAGGGAGGCGTCGCGGTGCGAGGATCGATTGTGACTGGGGAACCGTTCGGCGTCGAGCGGCCGTGATCCCGCTCCCGTCGAGCCACACGCTCCTCGACGCCGGTTCGACATCGGAGTCCCAAACCACTCCGTGAGCCGGTCTGTGACGCAGGCCGCAACCTCTTTTTCGCTCGTCCAGCTTGACAGTTTGAGCGACCATTCGGATCCTGTCTGTTGCCCTTGTGCCTGCGGAACCCCTCGTTCGGCAGGATCCCTTCGGCAAGCCCACCTGTCCTCCCGCCGCGCATCGATGAGGTTCCCTCATGGCCCTGCCACGATTCCTGACGACTGCCGTACTCCTCACTGCAACTCTTTCGTTCGCGATGACCTCAGTCACCATCGCTCAGGAAGAGGTCACCGAGGCGAAAGCGGCCGAGCTGATTAAAGCGGCCGATGAGGCGAAAGCCCGTGCGGAAAAGGCCGAAGCCGAATTGAAAGCGGCTCAGGTCAAAGCGACGGAACTGCAGTCAGCCCTCACCAAACTGCGTTCCCAAATCAGCAAGGCCGAGAAAGCCGTCAAGGACACCGAAGCGAAGGTCAAGCCTGAGCAGGACAAAGTCACGAAAGCCGACGCAGCCAACAAGCCAGTCGTCGCTGCCGCCAAAGCCGCCCGGGTCGCCGCGGAAGCCGCGAAGAAGGCGGCTGCCAATGCCGAAGCAAAAGCCAAGGCCGAAGAGGCCAAAGCCGTCGCGACGATGAAGGCTCTATCGGACGCTCAGACCGCATTGAAGGCCGTTCAGACGGCTGTCGAAACGGCGAAGAAAATGGTTGCCGATTCGCAGACCGGATTCAAAAACGCAGAAGCTCAAGTGACTCAGTTTAAGCCGCAGTTGGACAAAGTCAGCACGGCCTACGCCGCCGTCAGCAAAGAACACATCGACAAACGGAGAGCCTCGGAGGCAGCCCTCATCAAACTTGGAAAACTCGTTTCCTTTGCCGAGTCGGTCGCTCCGATTTTCTCAAAACGCTGCCTTGCCTGCCACAACGCGAAGACAGCCAAAGGCCGATACAACATGGAAAACTTCGCGGGCATCATGAAAGGTGGCGAGGCCGGTGCCGCGGTTGAGATCGGCGATGCGGAATCCTCGACGCTGTTTGCTCTGATCGAAGACGGCTCGATGCCGAAAGACGCCGACCCGCTCACTCCCGCCCAGATTGCGGCCGTCAAGAAATGGATCGAAACCGGAGCAGTCCTCGACGCCGGATTCGCCACGACGGCTCCGTTGATTCAGATCATGCCGAAGGAAGTCCAGCCTCCGGCTCCAGACGTCTACCCCGTGCCGATTCCCGTGACGGCCGTTGCGTTCAACCACGATGGCTCGCTACTGGCGACATCGGGTTACCACGAGGTGATCCTGTGGAAAGTCGCGGATGGTTCGATCGTTCGTCGAATCACCAATGTGGCCGAGCGGGTTTACGACATTCAGTTCACAAAAGACGGTCAGAAAATCGTCATCGCCGCCGGCACACCAGCTCAGATTGGCGAGGCGAAGATCTTCCAGATCAGCGACGGGAAGCTCCTGGGCGACCTGGTCCGCACCGATGACTCTGTGTTTGCTGTTGCTCTCAACCCGGATGGAACACGTCTCGCCACTGCCGGAGCCGACCGTGCAATTCGCGTTTACGACGTTGCCAATCAGAAACAGCAACTGATCATCGAAGACCATGCCGACTGGGTGATGGACATCGCCTGGGCGCCGGATGGAGCGAAACTAGCCTCGGCCAGTCGAGACAAGACCTCAAAGGTCTTTGACGCCAAGACCGGCGATTCGCTTGTTACGTTCAATGGACATGGTCAGCCGGTCTACGGCGTCGGCTTCTCGCCGGACGGCAAGCTTGTCGTGACAAGTGGCAGTGACAAAAACATTCGCACCTGGAATGTCGGAGACGCCAAGCAGGTGCGAGCGATTGGCGGCTTCGGCGGTGAGATTTTCCGCATCGCTGTCACGCCGGAAGGCCAAGTGTTCAGCCCGAGCGCCGACAAGAATGCGCGAGTCCACACAATCGCCGACGGAAAAGCAATTCGCAGCTTCGCCGGCCACACCGACTGGGTTTACTCGGTGGCAGTCCACACCGGCAGCAAGCGAGTCGCCGCCGGCAGCTACACCGGCGAAGTTCGCATCTGGAATCTGGATGACGGCAAGGAACTTCTGAAATTCCTCGCCGCCCCCGGAGCTGACAAGAAGGAAACGGCGGCCAAGTAGACGTGTACTCGAAAGTTGCCGCATCAGCTTTCCCGGCCACGGGGTCGATATGTGTTTTCGACTGCCATTCCAGCGATGGCGAAAGCCAAGCCAAAACCCAACCAGGAGCTGAAAGCTGAATGTCCATGATCACGGGAGTGGCCTAGGATCTGGATGAGGTTCCAGGCTCTCCGACCGGGAATACCACCTCAAAAACGGCAGTCTGGTTTGGTGACGAGATTCGATGAAATCGTGGCTTGGCCGAACAGGGATGGGCATTCCGCCCCGACGAATCAAGCCGGACTTTCCGGTATTGTTGCTCAGTCAACGAAAAGAAACTCGTTTCGCGTTAGCATCGTTCTCGCATAAGCGCTCCAGGCGAATGCCTCAGCGGATCCAGCTTCTTGGGTTCCGGATTCGAGAGCCCGCAAGTACTCGCTCAAGAATTGAGCTGCCGATGCGAGTTCACTTTCCGTTGCGGCTCTCCCGAGAGTGCTTTGGAAAAGCCGTTGAAGTCGCGCGGCCTGGTGGTCCTCACGCTTAAGGATTTGCGCCACCAGGCTTCCTGATCGCTTGTGGACAAAATCGCTGTTCATCAGGTAAAGCGCCTGCGTCGGGACGGTTGTCAGCTCACGGCGGGATGTGCTGACGTTGACGTCGGCCCCGTCAAAGAGACTGAGGAACGGGTGACGCTTGAGCCGCTGCTGCATCAAATACACGCTGCGGCGATTTGTCGGATAGACACCGTAGTACGGCATGTGTTGCGAGAACCCCCAGGATTCGATCTTCGGGAAAGGATGTTCACCACCGGCGGTGCGGTCCAGGTCGCCGCTGACGGCGAGCATCGCGTCGCGGATCTCCTCGGCGCTCAGGCGACGCCGATTGAAACGCCAGAGCAATCGCGAATCAGGATCTGCTTCGGCTGCCGTCGCATTGAACTCGCTGGACTGCTGGTACGCCGCACTGTTCATAATGAGGCGATGCATCGACTTAACCGACCAGCCACCCTCAATGAATTGAGTCGCCAGCCAGTCCAGCAATTCCGGGTGAGACGGCTCTTCGCCTCGCGTGCCAAAGTCGTTCGCGGTCGCGACGAGACCTCGGCCGAAGTGGTACTGCCAGATGCGGTTGGCCATGACTCGCGGGGTGAGCGTGTTCTGTTTCCACGTGAGCCACACGGCGAGTTCCGCTCGACCACTGCCGTGCGGATTAGCCAGAAGATTTCCGCCGAGGATTTCCAGATTCTTTCTCGGCACAACTTCGCCAAGTTTGTATCGATCGCCACGAATTCGAATCTGAGCGTTCTTTGGCTTGTCCTGCTCGATGGCCCCATAAATGACTTCGTATGGGCCGCTCCTTTTGAGCTGCGCCTGGTCCTCAGTCAGCGACTTGACCTGAGCGGTGGCTGTGTCGATTTCCTTCCGGACTCTGGCCGCTCCCTCCGCTGTCAGGACAACCAACGGCTTCAGATTGACCGAGCGGCCTCGATCTTCCGCAACGACGTAAAAGTACCAAGGCGAATTGCCATATCGATCGTCGTTCGGGTTTCCTTCGATCAGGTCATCCTTGACGTCGGTCGCCAGGTCCCACAATCGCTTGTTGCCGCCGACCTCAGAAATCGTTAGATCGATCTGAGTCAGATCGCATCCGTAATGCGCCTTCGGCATCACCGCGAGCTGAAAGAATTCCCCCTCCTTGACTGCGATCTCAACGGGTCCACTTCCCTTGCCGCCATTCCGTTGAGAACGAATCAGAAGAATCGGCGAGGCAGAATTCGTCGCGATCGAACCGGACACAATCTCCTGAAAACCGGTTGCCCCCAGGTGGTCCAGATGCCAGTTGACGCTGTCTCCACAATTGTGAGCGTCGGCCACACGGCCGCTGATGGTGACTCGACCGGTGAAAGGGCTTTGCCATGCGATGCCGACTCCTTCTTTTGGATTCGGATGCACCACGACTTTCTCTGGCACGACCGTACCAGGCACCTTCAACGCATCCTTCGCCGTACTCACCCCCACGATCGGCAGGGGATCATTGGCCCATACATCGAATCCGGCGTGCCCGTCCCGATCCTCACTGGTCATCGTGAGGCGACAGTCTTCGAGATACGATTGCCAGCGGTTCGCCGCAATTTCGGCCGAGTCTTTCTGAATCAACTTCCTGGCCGGCAGAAACGGCACCGTGCGGACGCTGAGGTTGTCGAAATGGCGAGCGGGAATGTCTCCGCCGAGAGCTCCATATTTGTCGACGAATGTCCGGTCCATGAAGCCGTCCCAGTTCGGCGTAAACTGTTTGTAGGCAAACGACGTCGCCTTTTCCGAAGAAGCGAGCTGGCCGGAATAAGTCCTGGCTCGCAGATCGGCAGTCACCTGAAGATTGTACCATTCGCCGAGTTTCAGATCGGCGACCGGCTGATATCCCGCCTCGCCATTTTTGACAAAGAGCTGTGTCGCGCTGGCTGACAGTTCAACGGCACCGGAAGTCCCCGGGCCATGGCCGAGGTAGAAGCGAAATGCTCCGCCGCCTTCTTTCGAGTTGGCCGTCAGTTTGAAGTCGATGTTGTAGTAAATCTTCGGCGTCGTCTTCGCAGTGTGCTTTTTCGCAAGCGGTCGGCCAAAGGCGTTATTGCCGGCATTATTCGGCATCGCCAAGCCTCGCGAGCCCTTCACGAAAACGTTTTCAAACGGGCTTTGCGCGTTGGCAACCACCTGAAGATCCTCAAGAGTTCCCCACGGCTTCATCATGCTGGCGCCAAGCGGCTGAGTCTCGAATCCGGCAAAGTCAGCGCTTCTCGAACTGCTCTTGAGCTTCGCGGCAAGGGACTCTTTGAGTTGATTCAGCTGCTTGATTTCTTCATCAATCTTCACAAGGCGAGTGTCGTGCTCAGCCTTTCTGCGTTTTGCAGATTCAGCTGACAGAGCGGGAAATAAATCGTAAGGTCGCTTTTTCTCTTCCGACCCGGGGAAGGAATAGCGCGTGCTTTCGAAGATGCCGTACCACGCGTAGTAGTCGTCGACGTTAACTGGGTCGTATTTGTGATCGTGACAGCGGGCGCAACCTAGCGTCAGGCCAAGGACTGCCTGGCCAAGCGTGTCGATCGTGTCCTGGATTGTGAGGTGATGGTAGTTCTCGACATCAAACCCAAACCGCCGCGAGATCGCGATGAAACCGGTCGCGGTCAACAGCTCGCGATACTCCGCCTCGGAAATCCCATCGGCCTGCGCTGCGAGGATGTCTCCCGCAATCTGCTCGCGGATAAACTGGTCGTACGGCTTGTCTTTGTTAAACGCGTTAATGACCCAGTTGCGGTACTTGTACGAAAGCGGCGTCGGATAGTCGGCCGTGTCTCCGGCTGTGTCCGCATAGCGAACGACGTCGAGCCAGTGCCGGCCCCAACGCTCACCGTAGGCCTTTGACGCGAGCAATCGGTCCACCACTTTCCGGAACGCCTCCGGTGACTCGTCTTTCAGAAACGCTGCGATCTCATCCGGAGTTGGCGGGAGGCCGGTGAGGTCGAAGGTCGCTCGCCGAATGAGAACTCGCTTCGAAGCCGGCGAGCGTGCCGAGAGGCCTGCCTTGACCAGCTTTGCCTGAAGAAACCGATCGATGCTGTTTCGCACCGGCCTCGATGAATCGACCTGCGGCGGATCGAGATCGCGAATCGGCTGGTAGCTCCAGTGTGCCCGCTCGGCATCGGTGATCGGGCCGCCTCGCAGTTTCGGGCCACCCTTTCCGAGAGTCATTCCCACCGGCCAGACAGCTCCCTTGTCGATCCAGTCGGCCAGCGAAGCTATCTGCAGTCTGGAGAGTTTTTTTCCTGGAGGCATCTCCAGGCCATCCTCGTGCCGGGCTGCTTTGACCAGGAGGCTTTCTTTCGATTCGCCAGGTTCGATCGCCGGGCCGCTGTCGCCGCCCTTCAACATGAACTCTCTGGAATCAAGCCGCAGGCCGGATTCGGACTTTTTCGGACCGTGACACTTCAGGCAACTTTCGATCAACAGCGGGCGAATGTTGTTTTCAAAAAAACGAACGTCTTCACCGTCCGCCGCGGTCGAGGAATCTGCCGGGGCGAGAGCAAACAGCAATACCGCCACGATGGTCTTCAATGGGTTCTTCATCCCAGCACGTCCGTCACGACCTGGCCACCAACATCCGTTAGGCTCTCTTCACGACCCTGATGGAAATAAGTCAGCGCCTCGTGGTCGAGCCCCATGATATGCAGGATTGTCGCGTGAAGATCGTGCAGATGCACTTTGTCTTTCGCGGCTTCGAATCCGAACTCGTCGGTCTCACCGTAATTCATGCCACCTTTCACACCGCCTCCGGCCAGCCACATCGAAAAGCCGTACGGATTGTGGTTGCGACCCGGGGCATTCCTGCCCTCGCTGAATGGCATGCGGCCGAACTCACCGCCCCACACGACCAGCGTATCGTCGAGCAGGTTTCGCTGCTCGAGGTCCTTCAGCAGCGCCGCGATTGGCTGGTCGACTTCGGCGCCATGCCGGCCGTGATTGGACTCGATGCCGGCGTGAGCGTCCCAGGTCTCTTCCAGATGGCCGCCGCCCGAGTACAGCTGGATGAAACGCACACCGCGCTCGATCAGGCGCCGGGCGATCAGACAGTTGCGGCCGTATTCGTCAGTCGGATCATTTCCGACGCCATACATGTCCAGCGTTTCTTTCGTTTCCTTCGAGAGGTCGACGGCCTCGGGAGTTGCCGACTGCATGCGGTACGCAAGTTCGTAGCTGTTGATCCTCGCCGCGAGTTCCCGGCCACCAGGCCGCTCGTCAAGGTGCTTCTGATTGAGCTGCCCGAGAAAGTCGAGCTGCTCGCGCTGAGCCTTCCTCGTCATGTGCTTCGGGCCGCTGAGGTCGAGAAGCGGATCGCCAACCGGTCGAAACAGCGTGCCGGAATACGACGCCGGCATGAAGCCGCTCGCCCAGTTCGGCTGCCCGCTGATCGGGCCACCGCGTTTGTCGAGGATCACGACGTAACCCGGCAGACTCTCATTTTCCGTTCCCAGCCCGTAGACGGCCCAGCTGCCAAGCGACGGCCGACCGATGAGCGTCTTGCCCGTATTGATCGCAACGAGGGCCGAACCATGTGCATGGCTGTCGGTGTGGCACGAGTTCAGCACGCACAGCTTATCGGCATGCTTTCGGACGTTCGGAAAATAGTCAGAGACCAGCAGGCCGCTCTCGCCACCCGGCTTGAATTTCCGCCAGGCTGGAGTGAGGTAACCGACCTTCCGACCACCGGAGTTGATGTATTTCCTGTCGGCCGGCAGAGACTTGCCGGCGTACTTTTCGAGCTCAGGTTTGTAATCAAACGTGTCAACCTGCGAGGGAGCCCCATTCATCGTGAGAAAGATGCATGCCTTCGCCCGCGGTTTAAAATGAGGCTTCTTCGCGGCCAGTGGGTTGAGAGCTTCGCCACTTTTCGATGCTTCCGCGGCCGAAGCATGTCGCTCAAAGAACCCATCACCAGACAACAGATCGGCCAGCGCAAGGCCCGCAAATCCGTGCCCCATCTGCCAGACAAACTCTCGCCGAGTCTGCCCGCACGGGAAAAACGAATGACGTTTCATCAAAGACACCTGTCTAATCGACAAACAGGAACTCGTTGGAATTCAGAAGAGAATGGCAAAGCGATGCCAGGGCCAGAACCTCCGGCTTCAGTTCGGCGGCTGGTCTGGGTTCGCTCAGTTTCAGGTTGTAGACGTTCGTCAGTTTCGCCTCGACAAATCGACGCTCCAGATTGGACAGGTCGCGGCCGTAGACTCGGATCTCGGCGATGCCGCCTTTCCAGAATTCTCCGTTGATATTGCCCTGCTGTCCGATCACCCATTCGGTGTTCAGTCGCCGGGTCGCCAGCGGCGAGGTCTTTGAGGCGAGAACTCGCCCGTTCTGGTAAACCGACGCCTGGCCGGAGCCAGTAACGGCGGAAAAAATGAACGGCTTCGTTCGGTCTGTGACGTTTCCTGCGGGAGAGAATCCGTCGCTGAATCGAACCGTGGTGTCGCCGGTCAGGCCGAGGAACAGCGAGTTCGTTGAATTGCCTTTCGCACCGTTCCAGTTGGAAATGATCTCGCGGTGCCCCTTTTCATTTTCGTCGTTGACGACGCAAATAAAGGTGCAGCTTTGATTGGCCAGGATCGATCCAGCGAGCTTCATGAAGCTTCCCTTGCCATCAAAGTACAGGGTCGGTTGCCCGCCGAATCCGTCCTTGACCAGGACTGGCTGAGCTTTCTGGTTCGGCTGAGAGGCGTGGTGATTTTTGCCGGAAAGGTCCTCAATCGAGACCACGCGGTTTTCGACTCCGGATGTTTTCGCTTTGTCGGCTCGCAGGTGCAGGACGAGTGCTGACTCGATGTTATTCGCGAGAGCCTCTGGAGATTCGACTGGTCTTTCCTCGGGTGGTTTTGAAAACAACTCATGCTGCTTCGAAACGTGTTTGAGCGACAAAGCCAGTTCATCTGCAGTCGGTTGTCGTCTCAAAACTCGTGACCAGGCGAGCCTCACCTGGTCGGTTGCCTTGGCTTTCGCTTTCAGGATCTCGGCCGCCAAGTGCTCGCTGCGGTCATGAACGAACCGGTTGTTTAACAGGGCAAGCGCCTGTGTCGGAACGATCGTGACGTCCCGCTGCCCGCACGACAAGGTCGGGTCGCACAGGTCAAACGTTGTCATCATCGGCGGCAGCAGACCTCGCTTCATATAAATGTAAAGGCTGCGGCGATTCTGTCTGTCCTTTGGCGAGGCCATCCAAGCGGATGCTTTTCGCGAGAGCCCTTCGAGGGCTTCCGGGCTGATCATCGGTTTGAAACTGGGACCGCCAGGTTTCAAGCCCAGCTCACCGGTTGCCGCGAGCATCGAGTCCCGCAGTGCCTCCGCGTCGAGTCGTTTCCGTTCGGCCCGCCAGATCAGACGGTTGCCAGAGTCCTTCGCGGAGTACTCGTCCAACTGCGGATGGAGCGACGACTGCTGCCAGGTCTGCGACATCAGAATGAGTTTGTGAATCGTTTTGATGCTTCCGCCACTTGCCGTGAATTCGGCAGCCAGCCAGTCCAGTAGCTTCGGATGCGTTGGTGGATCGGCGAGGAATCCAAAATTGTTTGGCGTCCGCACGATCGCCTCGCCAAAGTGATGCTGCCACAGCCGGTTGACGAGCACTCGTGGCGTCAGCGGGTTTTTCGGATCGGCGATCCACTCTGCCAGTTGAAGCCGGCGCCGAGTCGTCTTCGCTCCCTCACTTGGTGGATTGAAAACTCGTTCGAGCGACGGAATGGACGAAAGGGAAGCGGGCACAATTTCGTGAAGCGGTTTGGTTCGCTCGCCATTCTTGAGGACGTGCAATGCGGCTGGTTTTGCTCCAGTGTCCGTCCAGGCGAGGACATCTTTGAATCCGACTTCCTCGGGCGTTGGTCCGCCGAGCGACTTGCCGCTGCGGGCGATCGGGCCAGCCCAGAATGCCGAGGCGACGCGGTAGTAGTCGTCCTGTTTGATCGGGTCGAACTTGTGCGAGTGACAGCGGGCACACTTCACCGTCAGACCGAGAAACGCGGACGATGTTGTGTGAACAAGGTCTTCGAGACGGTCGTACTGGTAGTCGGCGGGAATGTTCGGCTCGTCATTCCAGGTTCCCAACCGAAGAAAGCCGGTCGCAATGACAGATTGCTCGGTTCGGTTTTCGATCTCGTCGCCGGCCAGTTGATCGATGATGAACTGCGAGTACGGCATGTCCAAATTCAGCGCATTGACCACCCAGTCGCGGTACTTCCAGGCAAAGGGCTTTTCCTGATCCCGCTCGTAGCCGCTGGTATCCGCAAAGCGAGCTAGATCGAGCCAGTAACGCGCCCAGCGTTCTCCGTACTGCGGCCGGGAAAGCAAATCGTCGATGAGCTTTTCCCAGGCCTTTGGCGAGCCATTCGCCAGAAACTTCGCAATCTCGGCCTCGGTCGGCGGAAGCCCAATGAGATCGTAATACAGCCTTCGAATCAGCGTCCGACGGTCCGCGCGATGAGCCGGCTCCATCCCGTTCGCTTCGAGCCGCGCAAGCACAAACACGTCAATCGGGTTGGTCGGTTGAGGTCGCTTACCGAGTTTCGGTACGACCGGTCGCACAACTGGCTGCAGCGACCACCAGTCGCGACCGGCTCGAACATCGTTGGTTCGCTCAAAAAAGTCGAGTACTCGGCCCTTTGGCCACGGGGCCCCCGCTTCGAGCCATCGCTGCAGCAACTCCACTTCCGCCGCGGGCAGTTTCTGAGAGCGGCCCTGCTTTTCCGGCGGCATTTCTCCATCGAGGACCCGCTGAATCAGGGGGCTCTTCCCGGCGCTTTTCGCGTTGTAAACCGCACCGGAATCTCCGCCTTTGCGGAATGATTTCTCACCGGTCAGGTTGAGGCCACCGGACGGGTCGTTGCCCTGGTGACACTCAACGCACCGCTTGATCAGAAGTGGAGCGACGACCTTCTCGAAGTCAGGTGAGTCCGCTGCGCTGGCTTTCGTTGGGATGCCACACACCGCAAGAAGGAGGATGACTACGCAAATCGGTGGGAGATTTTTCATCTCAACCTCGTCACGAATCAAAGACGACAGATGAAGTGAATTTACCCGTTTCGTATTTGAATGCACAAACTCCGGGGACTGAGATCGACGATTCGCCTTCAGTCCTGTGCCTTGAGGCAGGTCAGACGGTGGTAACTTCTCAGGTAGAGCCGGCCGTTGGCGACGGCAGGGGTCGAGTGGCTCGGGTCGCCCAGATCAGTGGTGCCGTAGTGCTTGAACTCGGGCGAGGCCGCGACAACCTCAACCTTGCCGTCCTCAGCGATGCAGTAAATTTTGCCGTCGATGCAGATCGGCGATCCGCTGTAGTTGCCGCCGATTCGCTTCGTCCAGACGTCCTTGCCGTCTTTCGGATCGACGCACGCGACAATTCCCTCGTCGCTCCATTCGTAAAGGTGGCCTTTGTAAACGATCGGCGTCGGGACATACGGAATGACCTTCTTCCGCTCCCAGACAACTTTGGCGAGGCCGTCGTCACCGATGTCGCCTTTCGCGTCGACCGCGATCTGCCGAACTCCGTAGCGGCCGCCCTGCCCGCATGAGGCAATCAGCAGGCCATTGATGTAAACCGGCGAGGCGACGGTCCGCAGCGGAAAGTTCGGACTTCGCCAGTTCATCACACCCGTGTCCGGGTCGAGACTCGTGATGCCCATCATGCCGCTCACGCAGACCAGCTGCGATTTTCCATCACGATAAGGCACGACGATCGGCGTTGCGTACGAGGTCCTCCGCTGAGTTCTCACGGTCGCCCACTTTGTGGCGCCGGTGTTTTTGTCGAGAGCGTGAATCCTCGCCGGGCCCTTCTGGTCGCTCGGGCAGATCAGCGTGTCTTCGTGCAGCATCAGCGAAACACCTAGGCCGTGCTGGCTTTCAAACGCTCCCAGGTTGCGACGCCACTGCAGGTTGCCATCAAAATCGTAGGCACTCACCAGATAGTCTTCCTCATCGGCGAACGCGACGTAAACAGTCTTGCCGTCGGTGACAGGCGTGCTGGAGGCCCAGCTGCTCTTGTTGTGTTTGTGGCTGATGCTCATGCCGATTTTGCGAGTCCACTTTTCCTCGCCGCTCTTCGCGTCCAGGCAGATGAACAGCCGCGTCGTGCCTTGGTTGAGAGCCGACGTGATGAAAAGGTCGTCACCCCAGATGATCGGAGCCGCGTGGCCAACACCAGGCAGTTCGATGTTCCAAGCGTAGTTACCGTCGCTCCAGGTCGTCGGGATGCCTCTCTGGTCGCTGATGCCGGTCCCGTCTGCTCCGCGGAACCGAGGCCAGTTCTCCGCGGCGAGCGGGCTCAGAAGAGAAACGGTCAGAGCAAGCGTCAGAATCGAGCGGACCATAAAGGGCTCCTTGAGAATCGCGAGCGTCCCGCGAGGCTGAATCATGAGTGACGTTCCGGCTCGATCTGCAAGCCGGAGGGTTCAAAGAATCGTGGAGCCGGCACGCGCATTCAAGCGTGCCAGCTTCGAGCAAAGCGTCCGGCCAACCTGGCAGTCTATCGGAGATACCCAGCCACCCTGCCGCGCGAGCCATGGGGCGGGATGCGGTCTGCGACGTCCTTGCCATCGGCCAGCGTGAAGGCGACCGCGAAGGGGAATTCGCCAGGCGGCGGATTCTGCGTGTATCGGCCGTGGCCTTTGAAAAGACCACGCGAGACGACATCGAATCGCGTGATCCGGCCGTCTTTGGTCTCTACGAAGCCCAGCAGTTTTGCTTTGTATGAGCGGTCACCGGACTTTGTCTGCAGGTGGACCGTCGCCTCGAACCGGCCGTCGTTGAAATTTGTATCGACCGAGCGAATCTCGCTGCGCTCCCACATCGGCGGCTCGCCGCGCGTGTTGTCGACCAGATGGTAGCGAGCCAGGCGGCTCATCAGCGAGACGGGAAACTTTCCGCTTAAGAGATCTTTCGTCTCGTCGCCTCGCACCCACAGATTGTCCCGTCCGGTTGAAACCTGAAAAATGCGCCGCCAGGGATCGGTCGTTTCCGGATAGCCGCCCAGAACTCGCGAGGTGACTCGAACGACGAAGCCTCCCTTCGGTGGCTTGGGGTTGAAGCGGGCATCGGGCTCACCGGGCTTGATCGCCGCGACCTTTTTCGGTTTGTGTCTGACAAGGGCCGAATTCAGCAGCCGCATCGTTTTCTGATGGCCGCGATTATTCGTGTAACCCAGCAGAGTGCCGTCAGCCCCGACTGTGAACAG
>Ga0114933_10003177_pt1 | contig 16300 bp, 14 predicted proteins | sample 4SBtaG_FD_89691 | JGI IMG/M metagenome (GOLD analysis project Ga0114933, IMG submission 89691) | Deep subsurface microbial communities from Kolumbo volcano to uncover new lineages of life (NeLLi) - 4SBTROV12_W25 metaG | ecosystem: Environmental > Aquatic > Marine > Volcanic | place: Kolumbo... | reverse complement strand
GCCTCTCCGCGAGCATGCCGGTGGTCGCCGCGTCGCTCGACTTCGGCCGGCCCGACGATCCCTACGGCCTCCTGATCGTGGCGATCCCCGCCCAGGCGGCCCGCGACCTGAAGGCTCCCGACATCGACCAGGTCTCCCGTGAGGTGCGGCAGCGCCGGCACAACATGGACCGGGTCATGCCGCTCAACCTCGAGGTGCGCGCCGAGCTCGCCCGAGCCCAGCTGCCCTTCCACGAGGTCAAGACCCTCCAGGAGGGCTCGCTGATCGATCTCGGCAGCCCCCGCGAGGTCCGGGTGTTCGTGAACGGACGCCACCTGATGTACGGGCAGCCCGGCGAGTCGAAGGGCGTGCACGCGGTGCAGATCACGCGCCCCGCGCCCAAGGATCCACTCGCCGAGTGAGATTGTCGATCGCGGGGCCTCAACCCGCGGCCGCGGTGACCGAAGAGGGGTCACCCCAGCCAAGTGAGGCCCCCCGATGATCGACTCCAACGACGTGACCTTCCTCCACGACATCCCCGTCGACCTGGTCGTCGAGCTCGGGCGCGCCCGGCTCACCGTCAAGGACCTGGCGGAGATGGGCAAGGGCGAGATCCTCGAGCTCGAGCGGGCGGCCGACAAGCCCCTCGACGTCGTGGTCGGCGACCGCGTCTTCGCCCGCGGCGAGGTCGTGATGGTCGGCGAACGCCTGGCCCTGCGCATCACCGAGCTGGTGGGCCGCGAGGACCAGCTCGCCGAGACCGCGTGATGATCAGCCTCCTCACCCTGACCGCCCTGGCGGGCGAGCTCGACGACCGGCTGCTCGGTGAAGCGCCCACGATCGAAGCCGAGGCCTCCGCGCCCACCAGCGGCTTCGACGGCTGGGGCGTGGTCCTCGGAGCCCTGGTCTTCGGCGGCATCACCCTGGTGGCCCGCAACAAGCTGCAGGCCCGCGTGCCCAAGGCCTGGCGCCTCGAGGACAGCGGCATCGAGGTCATCGCCCGGAAGAACCTCGGCGCAGGCGCCGGGCTCGCGATCGTCGAGGTTGAAGACGGCGCCGGCGGCACCCGCCGCCTGCTCGTCGGTGTCGGCAACGGCGGCCCCAACCTCGTGAGCGACCTCTCCTCGATGGCCGAGGTCGACACGGCGTGGGACGCACTCACCAGCCACGCGAGCCGGCCCGCCCCGCTCGCTGCCGCCGCCGTGACCCCGGAACCCGAGCCGCGTCGGGCTGCCCCCCAGCCGAAGCCGCGCGCCGCCGCCCCGCCCGATCCGGTCACCACGGCCGATGTCGACCGCATCCTCGCGCGCAAGGCCGCCACCCGGCGCCCCTGGGCCGGCAGCCCCGAGCCCACCGCACAGCAGCCCGCACCGCGCCGACCCGCGCCCAAGTCGCAAGACGACGTCCGCGCCGACAAGGCCCGGGACCTGGTGCAGCAGGTGCTGCGCGCCCGCAACGGGCAGTGGACCGGTTGATGCGCCTCGCTCCGCTCGCGCTGATCGCCCTCGCCGCCGTCGCGCCCGACGCGGCCTGGGCGCAGGACGCCGTCCCCGCCGTCGACGCGATGGTGGGCGAGCTGGCGGCCTCCGCGAGCGCCGACGAGGTCACCACCTCGGTGCGCCTCGTCATGCTCTTCACGGCGCTGACGTTCCTGCCGGCCATCCTGCTGGTGATGACGCCCTTCACGCGCTTCGTGATCGTCTTCTCGCTGTTGCGCCAGGCCCTCGGCCTGCAGCAGTCGCCGCCGAACCAGGTGCTCATCGGGCTCTCGCTGTTCTTGAGCATGCTGGTCATGCAGGAGCCGCTCCAGAAGGTGAACGACACCGCCCTGCAGCCCTACCTGGCCGGCGAGATGGAGACCGGCACCGCCCTCGAGCTGGGCCTCCAGCCGATGCGCGCCTTCATGCTGCACCACGTCACCCGGGAAGACCTGGGCAGCGTGATCTCCGTGTCGGGCATCGAACGCCCGGACACGGTCGAGGACCTGCCCACCAGCGTGGTGGTGTCGACCTTCGTGCTCAGCGAGCTCAAGGCCGCCTTCGTCATCGCCATCAAGGTCTACATCCCCTTTCTGGTCATCGACCTGGTCGTGGCGTCGGTCCTGCTCGGCATGGGCATGATGGTGCTGCCACCCGTCGTGATCTCGCTGCCCTTCAAGCTGCTGCTCTTCGTCCTGATGGACGGCTGGGGCCTGCTCGTCACCTCCCTCGTCAAGAGCTTCGGATGAGCTTCGAAGAGGTCGTCTGGATCGGGCAGCAGGCACTGCTCACGGTGCTCTTGCTCGCGGGCCCCATGCTCGTGGCCGCCCTGGTCGTCGGCACCACGGTGTCGGTCTTCCAGGCCGTGACCCAGGTGCAGGAGATGACCCTCGTGTTCGTGCCGAAGATCCTCGTGGTCTTCCTGGTCGTCGCGCTCGCGGGGAGCTGGATGCTCCAGACCGCCGTGAGCTTCGGCACCACGATGTTCGAGTCCATCGCAGAGTCATGACGCTCGAGCTGTCCGTCCTGGTCGGGGCCTTCCTGGTCTTCGGCCGCCTCGGCGGCCTGTTCCTCACGCTGCCCGTGATCAGTGCCTTGGGCGTTCCCCGCCACGTCGGCGTGCTCGGCGCGATGGCGCTCACCGTGGTCGTCTCCCCGGCGGCCCCGCTGCCCGAGGTCCCCGCCACGCTGGGGCGTCTGGCCTTCGCGATGGGCGGCGAGATCCTGCTCGGCGTGCTGATGGGCAGCGTGGTCTCCACGATCTTCGGCGCCTTCGCGCTGGCGAGCGAGGCGATGGACCGCCAGATGGGCGGCGGCGTCGCGATGGCCATGGACCCCCTGCTCAAGGCGCAGCACGGGGTGCTCGGCGCGGTCGGGTCCTGGCTGGCCGGGCTGGTGTTCCTCTCCGCGAACCTGCACCTGCGCTGCATCGAGGCGCTCTGCGAGAGCTTCCAGGTGGTGCCCCCCGGCACGGTCGGGGCGCCCTGGGAAGCGGGGGTCGTGCTCATCGACGTGGTCACGGCCACCATCGTGCTCGGGCTGCGCCTGGCCGGCCCGGTGCTCGCGCTGGTGTGGCTGGTCAATGTGTTCGTGGCGGTGCTCATCAAGCTGGCGCCCAACATGAACGTGTTCTTCTCGATCGGCATGATCCTGACCAACGTGGCGGGCCTCATGCTGTTCGCGCTGGGCCTGCCGGTGCTGTTGAGCGTGCACGAGGGCGCCATGCAGGACGCGGTGGCCTGGATGGGCCAGATCCTGAAGGCTGCGGTCTGAGATGGCGGACGACAGCGGCCAGGAAAAACAACACGAAGCCACCGAGAAGAAGCTCCGGGACGCGGCCGAGAAGGGCCAGATCGCGAAGTCCCGGGAGCTCTCGAGCGCGGGCGTGCTCGCGGTAGGGGCCGCCACCCTCGTCTTCGCCACGGGCCCCATGAGGCGGAGCTTCACCGACGCGATGCTCTACGGCATGGACGTCCAGCGTCCGGGCCCCACCACCATCGCCCACGCCGCCGACCTCGGCAGCTACTGCATCGGGCTCATCGTGAAGGCGGCGGGCCCGACCATGCTGGGCCTGATCCTCATCTCGCTGTTCATCGGCTTCGCCCAGACCCGCTTCCAGATGGCCTGGAAGGTCTTCGAGCCCAAGTGGGAGAAGCTCAACCCGATCGAGGGCATCAAGAACCAGTACGTCTCCTGGACCCCGCTGGTGGAGCTGGCGAAGGGGCTCTTGAAGCTGGTCTCGTTGGGCGGCGTGGTCTATGTCGCGCTCCAGGACCGGATCGACGACCTGCCGAAGATCGCGCTGTTGTCGCCCGGCGAGCAGCTGGCCACCCTGGCCGATCTCGGCTGGACCGTCGTGCTCTACAGCATGCCCCTGGTCTTGACCATCGCGGCGTTGGACTTCGGCTACCAGAAGTGGAAGCTGGGCGACGACCTCAAGATGTCGACCGAGGAGCTCAAGCAGGAGCGCAAGGATGTCGACGGCGACCCCTACGTGAAGGCCCAGCGCCGGCAGCGTGCGCGCCAGATCGCCACCGGCCAGATGATCGCGGCGGTGGCCGAGGCCGACATGGTGCTCACCAACCCGACCCACTACGCGGTCGCCCTGCGCTACCGGAAGGACGAGGGTCCGGCCCCGAAGATCGTGGCCCTGGGCATCGACCACATGGCGCTCAAGATCCGGCAGGTCGCGCGCCAGCACGACGTGCCCTGCATCGAGAACCGCCCCCTCGCCCGCGCGCTCTACGCATGGGCAAGGTCAACGCCCCGATCCCCGACGAGTTCTTCGGACCCGTCGCCCAGGTCCTGGCGGTGGTCTACCGGAAGCGCGCAGCGCGCAAGGCGCGGCTCGGCCAGAGGCCCTGATCGCGAGTGTGTCGTACACCCAGGGCTTGTCGGTGCACGCCATCAGGGCGAGAGCCAGCATCATCGGTGCTACCAGTACTCCGGTTCGTCCCAGGGGATGTCCCAGCCGGGGATGATGGCGAAGCCGCCCGGTCCAGCGGACTCCGCATAGCCCAACAGGAGGAGGTCGCTGTCGCCATCGCCATCCCAGTCCAACAGCGGCGCCTCGGTCACGCGGTCGAGCAGGTCGGTCTCTCGCAGCGAGAACTCAAGAGGCGGTGCGTACCGTGTGCTTCCTTCGGGTAGGCCGGCTGCATCGTCCAGCACGCCATAAGAGTCTTCGTTGGCGTCGTACGTCGAGGTTGCAGCGATCACAAGCTCGTCGCGGGAGTCGCCGTCGATGTCCGCTGCTGAACAATCGCGGCCAAGCGCCGTGCCGTCACTGGGCCCGCCATAAAGAAATCCCACAGCGTCGTTGTAAGTCGAAGCTCCTCCGCCCTCGCCACCGGAGTGGAAATACAGTGCGCCCGCCTCGGGGTACTCGACCTCGGTCCACCACACTCCCGCCACCCAGTCGCCATACCCGTCGCCGCTCCAGTCGCCCAGTACCGAGAGGCAGTCGAGGTCGCCGTCGAAGGTGGCCACGGCGATGTCGTCGATGCGTTGGTTGTGGGCGGACTCCAGGTCCTGGCCAGATACAACATAGGTGACGTCATCGATGACCTCATGCACGATCACGTCGTCTGCGCCATCCCCGTCAAGATCTCCAGCCGCGATTTCGAAACCCAGCAACGTATCGCCGCTCCGCTCGGGGGCCATCACACGCACTTCGTCCTCGAACCCGTAGTCCCACTCGGGCTCGTCTCCCTGCTCGCGACCGAAGAAGACCCACATGTGGTCGTCATCGCCGTGGTTGCTCTTGTCACCACCTCCCCCGACGACGGCATCCATCAGGCCATCCCCATCGAAGTCGCCCGCAGCAGGGGTCGTTCCGACGCCGTCGCTTCCCTCGAAGGAGAGCCAGGCGAAGTCGGCGAGGTCTTCGATGTCCGCTTCCTCTCCCCACTCCTGGCTGGGACCCAGGACGATCAGCGCTCCACCCTCGTAGTAGCTGTAGGATGGGCCGGCGAGCAGCAGGTCGTCGATGCCGTCGCCGTCGAAGTCCCCGAGCGGCACGGTGTACTCGCCGATGCCGCTGCCGAAGCGTCCCTGGGTGAAGGTGGTGGCATCGATCTCGGTGTGCAGGACCTCGGAGCCCCAGGTGGGTCCGTCGAGCAGGTAGGCGATGGACCCGTAGGAGCCGTCGGCCTTCTCACAGTCCAGACAATAGACGTAGAGATCGTCGGATCCATCCGCGTTCAGGTCGCCGATGCCATCGATGCGGGCGAATGCGTAGTCGCCTTCGCCTGAGTCGGGCAGGACGGTGAGGCGTGAGAGCGGGAGCACCTCCTGCGGCCCGCCACAGATCCCGTCGGCGAGCGGCTCCCCGTCGCAGTCGTGGTCCGTCTCGTCGCACCATTCCTCCGCCGACGTGTTCGTCCAGGGGTCCGCATCGTCGCAGTCGAGGCCACCGCACGCCGCAGGGGTCTCGCCGTCACCGTCGGCGTCGTCGGTGTCCGAGCCGTCGCAGTCCTGATCGATGCCGTCGCAGGCCGTCTCGAGGGCTCCTTCGTAGATGGTCTGGTCGGTGTCGTCGCAGTCATCACCACCCTGCGCTTCGGCGGCGTGCCCGTCGGCGTCGGCGTCGTCGTCGTCGTCACCGGCGCAGTCCTGGTCGACTCCGTCGTACCAGGTCTCCGTGGCGCCGGGGTGGACGCTGGCGTCGCTGTCGTCGCAGTCTTCGCTGGCCACCCAGCCGTCGCCGTCGCGGTCGAAGGGGCCTGTGTCGACACCGGAGTCGACGGGCCCGTTGGAGTCGTGCGTGGAGGGAGCGGTGTCGTGCATCGACGGCTTGTCGGTGCAGCCGAGGACCCAGAGCGTCAGAAGCGCCAACCGCGACTCCCCTCCCACACGCCGTTGCCGGCGGTGGAGATCCAGATGCTCGTGACATCGTAGGGCGTGGAGGACTCGTCCACATCGAAGGCTACACCCGTGATGTTGCCGTTGTAGAGCCCGGAGTCCCGATACGGCCGCCAGCTCGCCTTCACTTCGCCGGCCGCGCCGAACCACCGCCAGGACGCTTGGAAGAGGTCCAGCGTTTCCCAGGTCACGCCACCCTTGTCTTCCGCCTGCACACCCACGCCGACGAGCAGGGTGTCGACCAGGTAGGGGTGCGGCGACACGTGCTTGATGCGCCGCCACGTGGTGCCGTCGGGCGCCATCGGGTCCAGGACAGGGTTGTCGGCGTCGAGGGCGTCGATCTGGCACAGAGAATCGCTTCCTTCCGCCTCGCCGAAGGCCCAGATCCTGTCGCTCGCCCAGGGAGCGGCAGCGATGCCCTGGAGCTTGTTGCCACCCAAGCCGCTGCAGTCGGTCCCGCTCCCGATGGGGAGCTCGGTCCACTCGGCCTCGATGCCGCTGTCGTAGGTGATGTGCACCTGGAAGATCGAGCAGTCGTCGGTGGCCGTGCCGCTCCCGCCCACGTAGGCCCACACGTCGCGCTCGGACGCCGTAGCGCTCCAGGCGGAGCTGGCCTGATCGATGGCCAGCGTGACGGCGCCGTCGAAGAACTCGTTCTCGTCGAGGGAGGTGCAGCCGGTGCCGGTCATGGTGAAGGGTACGCGGTCCCGGGTCATCTCGCCGCTGTCGTCGTAGAAGAGGACCAGGCCGCCTTCCCTGTCATACGGGTCGGCGGTGTCGCCACTCGCGTGCGAGTAGAACGTGGCGAGGGCGACGTCGGCGTCATCGTGCAGGGCCTCGATGTCGAAGGGGTTGCCCAACTCGGTCGCGGCGATGTCGAGAAGCTCACCATCGGTCGATGAGTCGCATGCGGGCCAGCGGGGGTAGGTCGTGTCCGCCTCGTGGCGCTTGCACACCCAGTCGTGCTCTCCAGCCTGTTCAACATACGTCTCTGGCGCTGCAGTCTTCCCGCTGGTGCTGGTCTCGTAGCACCAGTTCCAGTCCTCGACGTCGTCTTCATCGGCCAGCGTGATGACCGCCTTCGAGATCGCCCGCTTGCTGGGTGGGTCACCGCCAGCGTGCAGGTACACGCCCCAGAGCGTGGCCGTGGTGTCGTCCTCGACGAGGTCGAGGTTCCTCACCTCGGTGAAGTTCGCGAAGTGGCACTCGAGGTTGCCCGCCTCGCGTGCGCCGCTGCTCGGAGGTCCGAAGTAGTTGGCGATGCCGTGGTCGGCGACCGCCCCGAAGGCCATGCCCTCGGCGTTGATCCCGCTGACAGCGCACCCCTCGCAGAACGCCACGTCTTGGGTGGTGGTTTGCTGGAAGTCTCCCAGCCCCGACAGCGGGGAGAAGCCAAAGGGGATCTTGTCCAGGTCGACTGAGGGGTTGCCGTACGCCGAGTCGAAACCCGGCGCGCCTCCGCTGGCGTTCGGCAGCTCCCAGATCCCCAGGAAGCCGTAGACCTGGCCCTCCCAGTCGTCCTCGCCCGGCAGCTCGTAGAAGGTGATGTCGACAGGTCGGTCCGGAAAGACCTCGGCGCGGTCGTCGTGGTTGGCGAGCGCGCGGAGGTAGGTCCCCTTGTCGTTGCCGGCCTCGCCCCGTTGTTCAGGATTCGTGTCCGCGCTGGTGTCGTCGGTGTCCAGCACGACGGACTCGCCGGTGTAGTAGTCTTGGAGAGGTTTCCATGGGAGCGTGTCGTTCGGCTCCGGGACATCCGTGCCGACATCGGCCCGGTAGATCCGCGGGAAGGCATAGGCCTGACTGAGGTTCGCAATGGCGAAGAGGAGCTGCTGGGCACCGTCGTCGAACAGGGCCACACCGGTCAGCTCGTTCACGCTGTCCACCGTGCTCGTGGTGTAGAGACGCATCTCGCCGGCACCGAGGTCCTTGCCGTACGTCGAGTCGTAGTACTGCCGGTAGTCTTCATGGAGCAAGCCGGTGTCGCTCGGGTCGTGCCACGCCTGGGGACAGCCGCTGAAGTCTCCGGCCTCACACGTGCCGGAGGTCGTGGTGTCGCTGTCCCAGGTGGAGACCGCCACGCTTCCCCCAGACGCGTCCAGCTCGACGACCTGGACCGTTCCTTCCTCGCGTGAGCAGGCGGAGCTCACGGCCGTGTCGAGACCAAGCCCAGCGTCGGCCGCGTAGATGAGCGTGACGTCCTCGTCGACCACTTGTACCGCGATGTCGCGCACGTCCCATCCCTCGCTCCCCGCGATGGGCAGGCAGCTGACGTCGAGAGCCGGCGCTCCACCACACTTGCCGCTGATGGGGCAGTAGTAGAGCGTGTCGGGCTCCGCGCTGGCCTCGTCGATGGTCTTGAAGCCGACGATCAACACGTCGTCGTCGCCCACCGTGGTGACCTCCATCGCCGACACGATGCCGGTAGCGGGCAGGTCGGCCACCCACTCGATCGAACAGGTGTCCTCGCTCGTCAGCCCGTAGACGCCGACGTGCTTGCTCGTGCCCAGCGAGGTGTCGTGGTTCCCGAAGAACAAGACCTGCTCGCTGTCGCCGTCGATCCAGCCCGTCATCAGCTTGCCGCCGGCGAGGCTCTTGTCGGTGCAGATGTGGAAGCGGTCGTCGGCCCGTGCCTCGACATCGGTCAGCTCGTACCAGCCCAGGCCGCTGTTCGTGGTCCGGTACAGCCCGCCGTACATGGTGGAGCTGATCTCGGTGCCCGTGAGCACGACGATGTCGTCTTCGTCCTGTGCGAAGACCTCCCAGGTACGGAGCTTGTCCTGGGTGTCGAGCTTCTGCCCGTCGATCTCACCGTTGATCAGCCACCACACGTCGCCCGATCCGTCGGTGCTGAGGGCCACGCCACCGTTGTTGGACGCCGCGACCAGGTTGTTGCCCGTCTCGTCGGTGCGGACGACGGAAGCGACGTTCCCGCCCAGCGGCCAGTCCGCGTCGATGTAGGCGATCTCCTGGTCCCGAGGGGGCTGCCAGAGAAAGTCACCGTTCAAGATGTTCACGTAGTCGATGTCGATCGTGGGCGGCGGCCCCACGTGCGAGCAGCTGATCTCGAAGCTGTCGACCGTGAAGGGTGCGTCGAGGTCCGGAAAGGACAGGTCGTGCTCACCCTCTGCTGTGAAGCTGTCGGTGTCGGTCCCGTCCGCACCAGCGTCCACGGTGACGGTGCAGGTCGTGGGTCCGTCGACGTCTGCCACACCGACGCGAGCGTGCAGCTCCCCGTACTCCCAGTCGAACGAGCTCTTCAGCTCCATGGTCGCTGGGCTGCCGCCGGATGGTGCCAGGATCGCCAGGTTCCCCGCAAAGGTCACGTTGGTGGTGTTCCACCACGCACCGTTGCCGAGCGGTGCTTCCATCATCTGGTAGATGACTTCGAGCCCGTCGCAGTCATCGTCGTGGGCGGTGGCCAGGTCTTCGGCTTGGTCCGGGTTGACCAGGCTGTCGCCGTCGTTGCAGTCGAGCGCGACGCAGCCGGTGTCTGTGCCGGTGTAGTACTCGTCGCCATCGTTGTCGACGCAGGCGGCGCCCGCCTCAGGTCCTGCGCTCAGGAGGGTCGCCCCCCAGCAGGATTTGTGCCACACGTGAAATCGCGCGGGTGCTCGTCATCGTCCCTCCCCAGATGTCCCTGGATGTTGTTCGGTTCGCGTCTCCTCAGATGACAGTGCCACATCACGTGTCGTGAGGGCAAGGAGGACTCTCTTGCCGGGTGTGATCGGCGCACTCGACGATTACCTCGTCGACTTCTCCGATCTGTGGGGCGAGTGACCGCGCGCCTCGTCTGGTCGGCCGACGAGATCACTCTCCACGCGCTCCACGCATGGGCAAGGTCAACGCCCTGATCCCCGACGAGTTCTTCGGACCCGTCGCCCAGGTCCTGGCGGTGGTCTACCGGAAGCGCGCAGCGCGCAAGGTGCGGCTCGGCCAGAGGCCCTGATCGCGAGCGTCCGCCGGAGCGCGTCGCCAGGATGACGCCACCAGACCCCACGGGCTCGGCTCGGCCAGTCGCCACCCGAGGACTTGTCAAGAGCATGTCAATAGAGGGGGGGGCCAGCCCTTGCCACGGAGACCTCCCTTCCATAGCCATCTCAAAGGAGCCGGCGCCCTCGTGGGGAGGAGCGAACGGCCCACCGAGAGGTTCCGATGCCCGAGCTCGCAGCTCCCAGCGCCGCAGTGCGCCTCGTCTCCATGGCCGACAAGGTCACCCTCCAGACCGACGGCACCACCACCTGGCAGTACATGGAGCTGGAAGACGTGCCAGAGTGGGCGAAGCGGTCCGGTCCCTACCTCGAGGGCATCGCAGCGCACACCGCCACCGTCAACCCGAGCCCCCAGTTCGAGTGGAAGATCACCTTCCAGTGGACCACGGACGGCCGAGCGTGGTCCGGCCACGTCGACCTCTTCCCGGCCCTCACCACCGGTGGGAACGTGGTGCACCCCGAGTACACCACGAAGTCGACCTTCGGCCTCCGCATGCGCTGGTTCCTCGCCATCCGCAGCACCTCGGGCACCACCATCGAGACGGGCATGGTCACCGCGGTCGCCGCCTTCCGCTTCTACGCGGCCTGATGTCCGCGTTCCCTTCCGGGCTCGGGCTCTTCGACGCGGCTCGGCTCGTGCTGCCTGGCGCAAGGGCGGCCGAGCCGGTGCTCGGCGACAAGGAGACGATCGTCGAGCTGGACAACGTCTCGCTGCTGTCGTTGACCTTCAACGGCGGCAAGTGGCTGGCCGTGGGGCCCGACGGCGGGGTCGTCGCCACCTTCGGCTACGACGGCAAGGTGTACGTGGTGGGCAAGGCGCCCTCGCGCCTCGTCGGAGGGTCGAGCTGGGAGGTCCTCGCCACCCTCGAGCATGCCGACGAGCTCTACAGCCAGCCGGCGATCGCCTTCGGCGCCCGGGGCACGGTGGCCGTGGCCTACGTGCGCACGGTGGGCGGTCCGCCGGGTCGCACGGTGTGTGCGGTCGCCGTGATCGAGTCGGCGCTCACCTCGCCGCTGGTCAGCGAGTGGCTCTTGTCGACCGGCGCGGCGGCCGACGGCGTGGCCTACCCGGCGATCGCCTCCGACGAGGAGGGCGGCTTCCACGTGGTCTGGCCGGTGAAGTCCACCGAGGCTCACACCCACATCGACTACGCCTACCTGGAGCCCGGGGGGCTCGGCTGGGTCTCGGCGGCGGTCAGCACGAACACGTCGCTCGTGATGGAGGCGGTGGTGCCGACCGTGGCGGCGTCGGTGGCGGCGGAGCAGGTGGTGGTGGCCTGGAAGCGGCGGACGGCGGCGGCGGGGGCCGCGAACAGCCGCAACGACGTGTACTGGACGGCGAGCGCGTTCCCTGCCGCGGGCTTCCCGACCGGGACGTGGCGCAGGCCACGCTTGCTGGCCGGTGGCGCCGACGTCGACACCTTCGTGTACGACCCGAGCCTCACGGTGACGCCGGGCGGACGCTTCTTCCTCGCCTGCCACAAGGGGGTGAGCGACGCCTTCGTGGTCGAGGGCGACGACCCCTACACCTTCAGGTTCTCCCCCGTCGCCCGCAACCAGTTCGCGCCTGGCGAGGGCTACCAGAACCGCTTCTTCCACCTCGTGGCCAACGACGACCACGTCTACAACGTGTGGCCCGCGGTGGGTTTCGAGGCTCCCTGGCTGATCGGGGTGTACTGGGCGCGGGCCGAGGTGGAGAGCGGCCCGACGACCTCGCCCTGGGAGGAGCTGGGAGAGCTGCCCGACACCGACGCAAGCCTGGTGTTCGAGAGCGCCATCATCGGGCCGAGCACCATCGCCGAGCTGCGGGAGGAGCAGACCGGGACGATGAACCAGGACCGGGACCGCATCGAGGGCTGGAGCGGCGCCGAGGCGGCGGCGAGCCTCGCCAGCGACCTGGGCATCAGCGTCGACGAGCTGCTGGTCGGGAAGCAGGTGGTCGTTCCGGAGGACATCGTCGTAGAGACGAAGGGCGGAACAGAAACAATCTATGTCCGAGGGCGCTACGCTATCCTGGGGACCGAGGCCGCTGGCACGTCGCTGTCTGTGGTCCGGGGTGATGCAGAATTACTGCCGGAGTCCCTTCCGGAGAAGGGCCAGCAGGTGGCCTTCTCTCTTTACGACTTCACGATGTGCATGCAGCCTTCGGTGGGCCTTGGAGCCGAAGGTGACGTGCACCTGTGCTGGCTGGAGACGAGCGCGGAGATGGGTGACTGGGACGAACTCCAGCCCACCGGCGTGCTCTGCTATCGAAAGGTCGTCACGTCGTGACCGCTGTCTGTGGTGCGTGCCTCGTCCTGCTCCCCCTGGCATGCAAGGGGACCTCGACCGACACTGCGCGCGAATCAGACACCCCGCACGATGACAGCGAAACGCTGGACACTTCGGCTCCCTACAGCCAGGACACGGACTCCGGCGTAGACACCGCCCAGCCGTGGGGAGGCGAGGTGTACGACGTGTCCGACCTCGCGCACGCGACCTATGGCGGCAACGACGCCTGCAGCGCAATCTACGACGTCCAGCCGTTCGGCGACCTGCTCGCGCTGTCCTGCAGCAACGCCGTGTTCGTGGACCCGGCGTCGGGCGACGAGGCGGGCCGGCTCGATGTGTACTCGGTCGGCTCCTACACCGCTGCGCGGGCTCCCGGCGCGGACATCGACGGCGATGGCTGGCTGGACCTGACCCTGATGGGCGCCGATCCTGTCGGCGCGCACATCTTCTGGGGACCGCTCACAGGCGTCTCTGATGTCACCGCTGTCGAGCGCCTGACCCTCGCCGAGAGCATGGACGGCGACTGGACAGGCTACAGCTCCGCCGTCGTGCAGGGCGACGGATCCGTGATGCAGTGGCTCGTGGGGGCTCCCCACTACGACAACTACGACGGGCGCGTGCTGGTCTTCGACGCCGGTGAGCGCTGGAAGGCGCTCGACCCTGGGGACGCCGTGGCGACCATCACAGGGCCGTCCTTCTCCTACACGGGCAGCTATCTCGCGGATGCGAGCGACATGGACGGCGACGGGATCTCCGATGTGATCGCGGGCGGCGGCGGATATGAATCAGGTCTCTGGAGCTTGTACTCGGGCCCGGTCTTGGGCACACTCGACTACAACGACGGCCACAGCTGGATGGTAGGAGCCGGCTCTTACCCGTATTCCAAGACTGCGGGTGGTCCTCTCGGCACCGGCGGAGACCTCGACGGCGACGGCTACGCCGACGCCCTCATCGGCGGAACGACCGAGCACGACGACGGGCAGACGGCTGTGGCGTGCGTGTTCACCGGCTCGGCGAACGAGCGCGGCTCCGTACCGGACTGCCGTGCCCAGGTCAACGCCGGACCCAGGCTCGACAGCGGCGCCGACTACGACTTGTTCTCGGACCTGGAGCTGGCCGATCACACCGGAGACGGGCAGGCCGAGCTCGTCCTGTACGCCAGTGGCGCCGGCACGGGAGAGGGGGCGGTGTACCTTGTGGCGGGTCCGTTGACGGGGGTGCACGAGCTGCCCGACGCCGCGGTCGCCGCCATCGCCGCCGGAGCGGGCTACACGGGGGAGTCGATGGCCACCTCCCTCCCGTACATGGGCCTGATCAGCCACCCGCCCGACGAGCCGGGCATCCTCTACCTCGTCGACTTCTCCGACCTGTGGGGCGAGTGACCGCGCGCCTCGTCTGGTCGGCCGACGAGATCACTCGCCACGCGTTCTATGCCATGGGCAAGGTCAACGCCCCGATCCTGACTGAGCCCAAGACTGCGCTGCCGGCGGGGGGCGGCGCCCGAACGGCTACAGCGACAGCTCCAACACCACCTGCCGGCAGCGCGGCAGCCGCGGGCACCGGAGGCACTGCCGGTCGCGCTTCTCGGGGAAGTCCGCGATGGTCGCCAGCTTGAAGCCGAGCGTCTGGTAGGGCTCGGGGGTCGGTGCCACCACGAAGAGCTTGGAGACCCCGAAGCTCCGCGCCTCGTCGACCGCCGCATCCACCAGCGCGGCCATCAGCTCGGGCTGGTCGCACACCACCGCGCCGAGCTCGGCCAGGTGGAGCTCCACCAGCGAGACGCTCGCGAGCCCGACGATCTGGCCGTCGGACTCCGCCACCGTGTAGTCCCGCAGCCGCTCCACGATCGTGCGCTCCGATCGCGGCAGGAGGGCTTCCTGCACGATGTGGGGCGCCATCAGTGCGTGCATCTTGGGGACGTCGGCCACCTTGGCCTTGCGCAGCGAGAGCATGGGAGACCTCCGCTCTGCCATCTTTATGCAGCATTTCGGATGATCATGCAAACAAAAAGCGCGCTCAGATCTCCTCGTTCTCCTTGCTGCCGAGCATCTTTCCGACCCGCGTGGCGCCCCGCTTCAGGATGCCCTGCGCGCGCCCCGCGGCCCGCCAGGTGGGGCTGGTGTACACCGCGTCGAGCTCGGCGCGGAGGCGCTCGACCTCGGCCGCCAGACCCGCTGACGGAGGCTCTGCCGCAGGCAACCTCGCGGGCTCGTCGACCCAGCTCAGCAGGCGCCGGAAGCACCGGTCCACGCCGTACCGTGACTGCAGGTAGGCCTGCCCGCGCTCGGCGGTGGAGCCGTCGCTCCCCTCCCGCCAGGCGCGCACCAGGACCTCCGCCAGGTGCTCCGGATCCCCGGGTCGAACCGGCGCGATCATACGAATACCGGCGAGCTCCCGGGTGAGGTCCGAGCAGGGGGTGGCCACCACGTCCAGGCCCTGGTGCAGGAAGAACACCACGCGGGTGCGGGTGCCCAGCTCCGGCTCGTAGCCCGGCCGGTCCAGGCACACGCCCAGGTGGGCGCGGGAGAGCAGTCCCGGCAGCACGCTGTGGGGGACCCAGCCGTGGAAGGTGAAGCGCCGCCCGAAGGGGCTCGACAGCGCCTGGGCGCGGAAGGCCTCGTAGGTGGCGTTGTGGTGGCCCTCGATGGCCCCCCCGGTGGACACCACCCGGAGGCCGCTGCACGACCGCATCGCCAGCAACAGGCCCTCGAGCAGCGTGTCGGCGTCGAGCCAGGTGTTGTACCCCCCGCTCAAGGCGACCACGAGGTCGGACTCGGGCGCTCGGACGCGGGGGGGCGCGGCGTCGAGGGTGCCGAAGTCCATGCCCGCAGGCACCACGAACACCCGCTCCTGCTCCACGGGCCCCTGCCCGAGGCGCCCCAACCAGCCCAGCTGGCCGAGCAGCGCGTGCCGCTGCGCGTGCGAGATCACGCCGAAGGCATCCGCCCGGGCGTAGGCCCCGGCGTAGGCAGCCCGCATGTTCAGCGTGGGATCCTGGGCCGGCTGGTGGGCCTGCTTGGCCTGGGCCTCGGCGAAGGGATCGCCCGGAACGTCCACCCAGAGCGGCTCGTCCTCGACCACGAGCGGTCCCAGCCGGGCCGGCTCGTAGGGCCCGGCGGTCACCACCACGTCGGGCTCGAAGCGTCGGCGCAGCTCCCGCAGCCGCTCCAGGCCGTGCAGCGACTGCGGCCGGATGGCCATGCACGCGAAGGGCGCGGGGTAGGCCGGCACCAGCACGCGGCGCAGCGCATCCTCGGTGTCCTGCACGAGGCAGAGCTCGACCTCGTGGCCGGCGCCCAGGAGCGCGAGCAGCGCCTGGTGCGTGCGCAGCTGAGGGAAGCCCAGGTAGCTGGGGTCTTCGTAGGGCAGGGGCCCGGTGCCGAGCAGGAGGACGCGCATCGCGCGAGGAAGATAGCGCGCGATCCGGGGGGCGGTACAGGTTGCACGCAGACCGGACCAGCGCCCCGAAAGCCCCTCGACGCTCTCGGCACGGAACTGGTCTGCTCCACAGGAGTTCTGACCGCTCCAGCGAGTCTCGAGTTTCGACCTCGAGTCTCGAGTTTCGACCTCGAGTCTCGAGTTTCGACCTCGAGTTTCGCGGGAGGTGTCAATGTAGTTGTCGTCTCCTTGGTGTCCTTGGTCGGTCCTCACCGAGGTTCCGTGCGGCCTGTTCCTTGTCTCGTAGATGAGGCCGAGACCGCACGGACCTTCGCTCTGATG
>Ga0114933_10003174_pt1 | contig 16319 bp, 15 predicted proteins | sample 4SBtaG_FD_89691 | JGI IMG/M metagenome (GOLD analysis project Ga0114933, IMG submission 89691) | Deep subsurface microbial communities from Kolumbo volcano to uncover new lineages of life (NeLLi) - 4SBTROV12_W25 metaG | ecosystem: Environmental > Aquatic > Marine > Volcanic | place: Kolumbo... | reverse complement strand
TTTAATATTAAAATTTTAAAATTATTTAAATTATAATTAAAAAAATTTAAATTTTTTAAAAAAATTTTTATTTAATTTTAATTTTAAATTAATTTTTTTTAAATATTTTATTTTTTATTTTTTTTTTTTTTTTTTTTATCAAAGATAAATATCTTTTTTTATTTTTGTAATATTTGATTGTCTTCCAACATTTCACAAATATAGGTATATTTTTCAAAATCCAATTTTTATCCTTATAAATAGGAATACAAGAAATAGTATCCAAATACCAATAAAGTGGTTCATAACTATTATAAATTTTATAATTAGGATCTTTTTTTCTTGTTTTGTTATGATTTATATTTACCCATTTTTCTACTTGTTTGTGATTTAAATTAATAGGAGCATATTTATATTTAATTGTTCCATTTTTTTTTACAAATCTGAATATTACACCTTTTTCTTTTCCATTTTTATTTTTAGTTTCATCTATATTCCCATCAGTGATTAAAAAATCATTTTTATAATCATCAAAATGGTCATATTCTAATATTCCACATTCTAAAAATATACATTTATTTAATTCACAAACTTCCATTTGCAATTGCATTTGATCATAATACATTTTTTTTGGAATTCCAGTTATTTTTCTCGAATAAACACATTTAATTTCAATCATTGTTCCATCTTCATCTATCCCATCAGGCGATGCCGCCAAAAAAGGTATATTTTCATGTCTCACACAACCAAATTCATATATTTTTTTTGATGTTCTTGATTCATAAATTTTAATTGCTATTTCTTCATATTTAACCCCATGAAGAATTGCAGAACCTGCCACAAATGATGATTTAACACCACATTTATCCAATATTATTTTATTTATATTATTTCCTGATAAAATTTTAGTTATGTTAGATGCTGTTAAAGCAGTTTTTCTAAAATCAAACCATTTTTTACTTTTTTGTTTGTGTTTAGGTTTTAATTTTAATTCTTCTAATCTTTCCTTGAATGATAATTTATCTTCTTTTGTTTCAATAAATTTATAGGATTTGTTTAATTTTGGATAAAATTTACATATTAATTGTTTAAAATAATCATTTGTGAAATCTTGTGATTTTGAATCATTGAACATTTTAAAAAACAATTTGTATATTTCTACTGTGTTTTTTGTCAATTCATCTAAATCATCTTGTTTTAAATCATCCTCTTTTAAATCAAAACTTTCCAATAAAATTTTAATATCATTATAGACATGTTCTATCACAATTTTATTCATTTAATTAAATTTGGTTGTAATTTTTATATGAATTTTCAAATTTTTAATTTGAAAGTCCCAAAATTTATTTGAACAGACATGAAAAATTTGATTGAGTGATAAATAAAAAATTCAATTAAAAATGAATAAACAAATGTATACCAATGATATTGACAATGTGTTAAACAAATGTTGGAAAACAACAAATTTAAATAATTCTTTTAAAGAAGTTCAAAATAATCCATCTTCCTATGCTTTAGATAAATTTAAAAATATGTTTAATTCACACAAATATAAAAGAAAAATGAAGCAACCAGAATCCAGATTCTATAAAAAACAAATTCAATCAACTAAATTAAGTTCTCTTAGTGATTTTTTAAATGATGAAAATAATGATCAAAACTTTATTAAATGGAAACAATTGGATTATTTCTTTAAAAAGAAATATTTACTAAAATTTTGTGAAAAACAAAAAAATAAATTAGATGATTCAGAATTTGAAAAAATGGAAAAAAAAATATTAGAAGATTTGGAAAATGGTAAATTATTAAAAAAAGGAGCACTAATTTACAATTTTAGAAAAAAAGAAATTATCAGAATTTTTTGATATTTGATTGAAATTTACGGTTCCCAATCTTAATTTAAATTTTTTTAACCACATTTATGAGAATATACTTTGCGTCCATCCGTTGGAACACCACAAGTATTTGACAATTTTTCACAAGATAATTGACCACCATTAGGTAAAGCATTTTTAGGATCAATGGGTGTTGGAACACAAGGTCTATGATTATCTTTTACTATAATTCTATTATTGATATTATAATCAAATGGTATTTCAATTCTGTTTTGTGGGTCAAAACATAACCATTCCCATCGGTTCCATCCAGTTCCCCTCAAAGTACAAGGAGGATTGTTCAATCTACAATTTTCCTGTGGAAAAAAACAATCTTTGGGATGATTGAGATTATCATTTGGTCTGGTTCCATTTTTATCACAATCATCAACCACACCTTGACCACAAGGATAACCACCAACACATTTTGTGTTGGGACAACAAGGAATATATCTATCTAAAGGATCTTTAGATGCTCTTCTACTTAATCCTAATAATTCAGACCCAATATCTATCAAAGGAATATTTTTGTCAACACTAACTCCATTTTTTTGTAATCTTGTGGTAGGGAGATATGAATAACAATTATTTATTTTAGGTTCATTGATTTGATACACACTTGCACTCACAGATTCATCAAGAGCTTTTTGATATGCTTTAGTATCATAATTTAATCTGTTAAAACTCATTTATAATATATACTAATATAATATTTTAGTTATGATAATAAATTTCAAGATTCTTAAAACACAAAATGTTCATACAAATATCAAAATAATTCCAAACTTTTGGATTGCTTCAAATTTCATAAACTTGTTTTCCAAAATTTAGGTTTTTTGTTCCTCATGAAATCATTGATTTAAATATCACATTTTAAATCTGAAACTGAAGTATTAACATTTCCACTAATAGGGATTGGTTTGTATCTTATCATTTGACAGGGTGGTAAATGAACTATGGTTGTATCAATTGTTCTTTTGTTATTGGAATAATTACCACTGATATTGATTTTGTTATTTGTTATTCCACCATTCGAAGGATTAAATTTTTTATTGGGACAGTCTGTGTTCATTCTTGTTTGTCCTCTTAAATCACTTTCCAGATCTACCAAATTTCCACTTATTTGACTAACATCTGTTCCTCCCACCAAACCCAATTCATGACGACATTTATTAATATTTTCATATTTCATTGGATTCAACAAATAGGACAGTGGTCCAACACTTTCATCTAACCTTTTTTCATATGCACATGAATCATAAATTAATCTGTTTGAACTCATTTATATATTACACAAATATATTTTTTTTAGATTCAATTCAAAATCAAATTGTTTTGGTTTGTATGATTGGTCCAAACATTGCACCGTCCGGAATTTAAAATGAAACAAAATTATTTATATATTCTAAAACTGTGTTTGAAATAATTTTCTAAATGTTGTTTTTTTATTTTTAATAATTCTTCGCTTATTTCTTTATACCACCTTTTGGGTGTTCGTACAATGTCTAACCAATTATTTTATGACATTTACAACTATTAAAATTATATTTATTTCACATTTTTGAAGTTTTCTTTTTCCAATGTTTTCCATCATGAGTATAGCCACATTTTTCTAAATAATTTTTATTCCTGATCATTTGTCTTGATGGCAATCCACTTCTTGTCCAACCATTCTCTTCTTCAATTATATGTTTTTTATTTTGAACATTTTTTTTGATTATAGGTAATAATGGGTACATTTTAAAATGAGTTGTGTCTCTTCCAGATAAATTATTACATGGTTTGTTTTGATATGTGTCTTCTCCTGGAACCAATCTAGTTTCTATTTTTTTGTTTCCTAAGCCACGACCCATATAAGGAACGGTTAGATAAGGTCTTTCATCTAATTGATTGATAACTTTTAAATTTGTTAAATTTTTAGCATTTCTTAATTTTGAATCAGATTTAATGTTACAACCATTTTTTGAGGTCCATCCATACCCATCTCTAAATTGTTTTGAAGAATGTCCAGGTCTGTTTATGGCTATTTCTTGAACATTGGGTATGTTACATTTATTTGACATGAAATTTCTCAAATAATATAGTCCAGGTCCAGAACTTTGCTTCATCTGAATATCTTTATAACATTTGTCATAAAGCAAATTAGAGCTAATATCAGTTTCACTTCTCATTATACTATATAAACATATTATTTTTATTATTTCAATTACACCAATATTTGAAATGATATTAATTTTTTGTGTTTTTTTTGTGTTTTTTTTGGAAATGTTTTATCTTATTTTTAATGTTGGTTGGTTCAATTGGGTTATTCAAATCATTGGTAATCTTGAGTTTCCATTTAATGGTGTATAATTATTACCTATACATTGAAATCCATTCCCTTCTTTGCAAGTGGGTTTGGTTTTGTATAACCATTCCGCAAATTCTTTTTGTTTGTTTGGTATTGTTGTTATTGGTGTTGTATAAAATTGCCTTTGAGAATTATTTGTGTTGTAAATATCATTGATATCTTTGTAGAGATTGTAACCAAATTTTTCTTCTAATTCCTTTTTTGATTTCTCACTTTCAATGTCTATTAAAGATTCTCTGTTTGGTCCACTTTCATATTCATCAAATAAAATATTTGTAAAAGGATTATTTATTGTTGGGCCAATTTTTTTTTTATCTTTTATAAAATTTTCTAATTTTTCAACAGATTCAGATTCAATTATTTTTTTTTTAGTTCTGTAAATTAAATATGTTAAAAATAATGAACTTATCAAAATAAAAAATACTTTGTAATTGTGTGATTTGAAATATAAAACTATTGATATGTATATTGATAATCTCACTATTGTGTTTAATTTATCATCTAAACTCATGTTTTTAACTGGAAAAAATTCAGATAATTTGTTTTTTTGAAATAATATGGATAAGTTTTCTGACCAAAATGTTTTCATTTAATTATACAATTATTTTTTTTGTAAAATATTCATAATTATATTTTTTATAGGCTTAATTATTTTTTCCAGGATTTTTATTTTTTTTAGTTTTATTTTTTTTGGTTTATTCTTTTTTAGTTTTTTAGTTTTTTAGTTTTTTAGTTTTTTAGTTTTTTTTCCAAATTTTTTTATTCTTCTTAAATTTTTTTTCAATTCTTCCAGTTTTTGTTTTTTGGTTCTAAATTTTTCAAGAAGTATTTTATTGATTTTGCTGTTCTTGTTTTCAGTTTCATGAGTTTCACAAGCATTGGAATTTTCAGTATTAATTTTCTTCAACATTTTTTTCATGTCTTTTTCTGCTGTTTTAGATATTTTTTTAATTTCGTTGTTGTTCATAAATGATTTGGCTTCATTATTCAATTTTTCTAAATCTACATCTCCTTTTTCTATTTTATCTTTCACTTTAGCATTAATGGTATTAAATAATCCCATCAAACCTGGTGATTTTCCTGGATTTCCAGTTAAAACAGATAATAAATTTTGTGGATCTCCCAAATTAATATCAGATAAATTTATATCTTTTGCAATATCCATTGCTAATTTACCTATACCACCATTTAACAAATTCCCCAATAATGGATTCATATTTGCTAAATTTATAAAATCTGGAAAATTTGTTTGACATTCTTTTTTCTTTCCAGTATTTTTTAGATTTTCAAATACTTTTAAAAAAATTTTTTCTTCATTATTTAGTTTTTCTATTTTTTTATCATTTCCCAAACATCTCAATATTTCATTGATATTTTCCTTTTTGTATTTGTAACTTTGAATAAACATTATTTTGACAAATTTCATTATGATTATTTTTGTATTATTGCTTATTTCTAACAAAGAAAAATCTAAATTTAACAAATTTTTGTAAATTAAATTATTATCATTATTGGATAATAAATCATAATTTTTAGCTATGTTTTTTTTAAATGTTTTTAAATGGGAATCATCATTAATATTAACATTTTTGTAAATTTTAGTGTCAAAATTTGGATAGATCTCATTTAATTCTTTAATTAGATTTTTTAGTGTGTTGTTAAATTTGATCAGATCATTCATTTAATTCTAATACATAAAATAATCATTATTGTTAAACCGCAAATAATGAACTGTTTGGTTTGAATTTGTCGATATTTAAATCGAAACAAAAATACTCTGATTATTTGAACATTCGGTCCATTGAGGTACTTTGAAATATTGTTATTATTGAGAGATTTTTGTTTCCGTTGTTTGATATGCTATTTGCCATGCTCATAAAAATTAAACACACAAAATTATTTAATGAACCACTCAGTATAAATTTATATTTATTGAAAATCAAAGCATATTGGTTTATTGGGACATAACCATGAAATTCACAAGATCCACAAATTTCACAAAGTACAAAAATTTCACAAAATTCGCAAAACCCACAAAGTTCATATATGAGGTTTGATAGAAGTAAAAACAACCAACCATACCACAATATCACCAATTACCTATCGGTGATGCTAGAAATAAAACGTTAAATTATTTTGTGAATATCTAACAAGTAGTTGAACATGAATTCCTGTGTTTCTAAGACAAGTTAGAAAACACTGGTTTAATAATAATTTATTTTAAATTTTGGTTGGTACAATGTTACTTGAATTTCTAATTATCTTGTCTCATTTTTAATTTCAATCGGTATAACAAGTTTATGATGTGAAATTAAACTGATCTATAAATCAATTCCTCGGGCACGAGCAGATGAAATAATTTCTCTTAATCTTACATTTTCTTCCAATAATTCTTCGTATGTTAATTTATTTCCTAATTCATATATTTTAATAAATAATTGAATATAAAATGTGAATTTTTCCATGGCAATATCATTTACTATGTTCATAATTATGAGCATTGACATAGCAAATATTGTAATTCTGTTATTTTCATTATCAACTACAGGTTTTAAATTTCTAACAAGTTTTTTAAGAACTCTGATTCTTGATTTTGTTATTCCAAGTTCTATCAATTGACTTATTTCTGTAACATCTTCTAAAGTATTATTGATTATTTCTATATCTGGGGATGGGGGACCTGGAGAATTTTCAAATTCAGTGTATATAGGATTTCTTAAATCTATGTCCATTAATTTTGAACCTGCTTTATCAAATGTTTTGTTTAATATTCTTTTGATTAAACTTGCTAATAATACTTTAGAAACATCATTGTCTGGCACTATTGTTTTGTGGCTCAAAACTTTTCTCATCCCACCAGGAGATTTTAAATATTGTTCCAATTCATCTAATATAGTACTATCTGGTGATATTCTGAAAATACCCACAACATTTGAACCATTAATTTCATGAAATTTATTGAATAGAGAATCAATTATGGGTCCTGTTACATGAACCGACAAATGATCTTCTGGAACAACACTCTTTTTACTATCACTACCACTAAACAAACTTCCCAAAAATGAACCGCCTTTTTGGTGATAATATGTTTTTATATAATTTCTGAGAATTTGTGTTCCTGTCTTAGATAATATGAAATGATTTTTTTTTGTTTTTGGATTTGCAATTTTCATCTTGTATAAATTTAACAGATATTTTTATCCAGCATAATTTTATTAAAATATGTTTTGATGAACTACTTAGTTTTAATTTATGTTTATTGAAAACTTATTTTGACAAAATTTGTTTAGTATATCAAAAAACACTCATCTAATGTTTTTGGTGTCATTTTTTTGACGTTTTTGTTATGTTTTTTTGAAAAAAAAAAATTCATTCATTTATTTTTTTTCAGTAAGTTTTCAATATAAAATTTATAATAATCTTGTTCGAATTCTTCATACATATTTATCAATGATGGATAAATTGATAAAAAAATTTTGGCTTCAATGGGATATAAATAAGATATGATGTTTTTGAAATATTTTTTATGAAAATTATTCAATACCATATGTACTAATAATATTTTTAGGTTTGGTTTTTGTCCTGTTTGTGTACTCAATCAATTTATATAATTTTCTAATCAGTAAAAATTTGGTTTGAATCACAACAAAAAATAAATATTTCCAACTGTCAGCAACCATTTGATTTATTGTTTACTTGATGACCAACAAAAACTAAACGAATAGTCATTTGCTATCATTAAATGTATTGAACATATTTTTGTATGATTCATGATATTTTTGTTTGTAATTATGAAATGTGAATTATTTGATGGATTGAAATTTAAAAATTTATTTTTGATTTTCATGTCAACAAAAATTAAACCATGGTGTAAACACATATCATAATCCATCAAAGTAAAAAATACACCATAAGTCCATTATGCGAATTTTATTCAGGAGCCACTGTACATGATGTACTTAAATGGACTAACCAGAATAAATTTCATTCATGTATGATTAGTTGGCCATTTTTTTTAAACGAGTTGCCAAAGTGTAAAAAATAAAAAAAAAATAGTTACTAAATATAACAATAATTATGTTTTTTGAGAAATATTACAAAGCAACTAAAACTTTATTGGAGTTAGCAAGAGATAGAAATTATAAAAATAAAATAGCATTTAATAAAACTATTTTTAAAAACAGATTTGAATTTTACATGAAAGATGACGATGAAAATGGTTCTCTGGATATTAATTTTGAAAATCATAATAAACTGGTTATTTCATTTTTTAAAAAATATAAAATAATAAATATTTTGACTAAATGTGAACAATTATTTAAAATGTATTCTTTGGGAAAACAAGACGATATTATATTGGTATTTAATAATATTGATAATGATGTTCCTCTTTCACAAACAACTATTGATAAAATTAAATCTGTGGAAAAAGATAATTTAAAAATATTTTCTATTGATGAATTACAATTTAATTTCTCAAGACATTTCCTTGTTCCAAAACATTCCAGACTAAACAAATTTCAAGAAAAAAGAATAATTAAACTTTATAATCTTCAGACAAAAAATCAGTTACCTTGTTTATTGACAACTGATCCTCAAACAAGATATAATGGTTTTAGATGTGGTGATTTAATTCGAATTGAAAGAGTTTCAAGAACTTGTGGAACATCCATATCATATCGTTATGTTGTTCATTCTAATGATGAAGAAAATTTGGGAAGATTAAATGGAAATCTATATTTACCTGAAGACTTTTATAAAGATAAAAAAACAGATATGTATTCTGGTGATGACACCCAAAAAGAGGCTGGAGAAACCGGAAAAGCTGGAGAAGCTGGAAAAGCTGGAGAAGCTGGAGAAGCTGGAAAAGCTGGAGAAGCTGGAGAAGCTGGAGAAGCTGGAGAAGCTGGAGAAGCTGGAAAAGCTGGAGAAGTTGGAGAAACTGGAAAAGCCGGAGAAGTTGGAAAAGCTGGAGAAGTTGGAAAAGCTGGAGAAGTTGGAAAAGCTGGAGAAGCTGGAGAAGCTGGAGAAACTGGAAAAGCTGGAGAAGTTGGAAAAGCTGGAGAAGCTGGAGAAGCTGAACCTGAAAAAACTGGAGAATCGAAAAAACCCGATGAACCAAAGAAATCCAAGAAATCCAAGAAATCCAAGAAATCCAAGAAATCCAAGAAATCCAAGAAATCCAAGAAATCCAAGAAATCTAAAATAGACAATGTTCTTAAAAATGGATTTGTTTATTTCTATTATAATTCCAAATCACCTTGGTACAAATTATCTAATTATTATGCGTCATATGTGATGTTAGGAAGAGATAAATATCCTTCATCAGAACATGCCTATGTGTACCTAAGAGAAGTCAATAATCCTAAACTGAAACATTTTTTCTTAAAAGGTGGTCTTTTTGAGGATTGGAACTCTGGGTTAAATTTATTGTATCCAGATTTGACACAAGAACAGAAACAGAAGAAATTCAATATATTCATAAAAAAAAATATGATAGGAATTTTAGCTAAATTAGCATTGAACACTTCTTCTAAAGATAAATGGAGAGGAGAAGAAGAATTGAATCAATTGGAAGAACCAGAAGAAAAAGAAAAATATTGGGAATTTTGGAAAAATATTTTATTAGCAAAATTCTCACAAAATCAGGAAGAAAAAAAACTATTGTTAGAAACATCAACATATCCATTGTTTAATTATTATAACAAAAGCAATTCAGATACCAAATTAACTGGAAAATTTAAAGACACAGAGATGATTGGATTAAATTGGATGGGAGAATTTATGGAGAGGATTAGAGATGAACTTTCAACCAAATAAGAGATATTAACATGTTTGGGTTTTAAAATTTTGAGTTAGACTGAAAATCATATTTTGTGTTGAGACTAGATTCATATTTAATATTTTTTTGATTGGACCACAAATGGATTAATAATTGCTTTGAATGGTTTTTTTATCATTTAATGGACTGAACATATTTATTAAAATATATTTTTGTTTTGATTTATTACCATAACAAGAAGCCCAAATAAATATATTTTTCGACAAATATTAATTTAAATCATTATATGAACATACTAAAGTTCATTAAAGGATAATAGCAGGAAAAACCAAGACTTAGAAAACTAACCATCCTTTTGTGGCCCAACAGGTTGGTTAACTATTTCCCTCTAGAAACCATGGTGCCCAAAATACACCATGTGTCTCTAAAGGATATGTTAATTAACTTATGAACAAATAAAATTTATCTAAAAAGTGATAATTGTAATTGATTTTTCCACCATTTTAATTGCTCTGTATCTTGTAAACATTTGGTTCTATTCGTAATTGATGTATGATGTTGACACACACGACCACCTTTTTTTTGTAGTTGTCTATAAGTTCCAACAAAATATGATGGGTATAATGATAATTGGTCAATTATTTCCATGTTGACTAAATTACCACATTTGTAAAATGCTTGTAACCAAGTGGGATCTATGATAATGTCACCAATTTCATGTTCTCCATCATACAATTTGATTATTCCAAAATAATGAGACATTTCCAATATATTTGCTACAGCTTTGTAAAGTTTGGCAGTCAAGCCACTATTTAAAAAATTAATTTTTATACCTTTGTTAAATTTGTAATAATGACTGATTAATGTTAAAACACTCCCAGATGTTTGAATACAAAGTCCTGAACCTAATATTCCATGAGGCATAATTTTAGTTATGTATGTTTCTTTGGTTAATTTACCTTGTGATTTGTAAATGTGAATTAAACTTTTCATGTATATTTGTGTTTCTTTTATAAAAATTTTATTTATTTTTTGTCCTATTTCAAAATTTATTTTTCTTGAAATATTTTCTAATAAATTTCCCCCAGATTGTAACACATATTTTTTCAATATATTTTTTCCTTTGTGACTTGAAATAAGTACTGATTTATTATTTGTTGGATTGACAATTTTATCAAACATATTAATAGCATGTATAATTTATTTCTTTTGTCTGAAAAATAGGTTGATAATTTGTCAGAGTTAATAGAATTTACGTTTTTCAATAGAAATTAACAGATCAAAATAATACTACCACCTGTTAAACAGTTTTAATTAAATATTACTTATTTTCTCTTAAAATATGTTTTACATTTTTATGGGTGCAAACATCATAAATTTGAAAACACAAAGAATATATATTATTATTGATTAGGTGAATTTGTTCAAAATATCTCAAAAGTATTTTTTTGAACAAATTGTAAAATAAAAAAAATGTTTATTTTCACCTCTCAAATGGAATTTATATTTATGGCATGGAAATATTGTTCCGTTACATGGAATGTTCAAAGGCCATCAACTATCATGTCAAAATGGGATGAGTCAAAATATGATTTTTTTTTACGAAAAATGATAGTTTAACAAAGACAAAAAATAATAGCTTGATATCCCAAACAGTCCCATGGAATTATATTCAAAGTTTGGTGAATCGTAATTTGTTTTTGTTCTCTGAAAATTATCTGTATAAAACATGTAATTGTGGTAAAAAAAATTAAAAGAATTAAATAATAAAATTGATTGTTGAAAATGAAATTAAAACAGATAATAAAATAACTGAGAATAGTGAAATGAAATTTATTGATTTATGTTGTGGAACAGGTGGATTTCATCAAGCGTTAAGTAATATTGGAATGAAATGTGTATTAGCAAGTGATATAAATAAAGAATATAGAGAAAATTATGAAGAAAATTATGGGATTAAACCTGAGGGTGATTTGACCAAAATAGATATTGAGACAATACCTGATTTTGATATGTTATGTGCTGGATTTCCTTGTCAACCATTCTCAAAAGCAGGACAACAAAATGGTTTTGATGATAATAGAGGAAATATATTCTTTGATATATGTAAAATAATAGAGCATCATAAACCTAAATATATAATTCTTGAGAATGTTAGAAATCTATCATCACATGATAAAGGAAATACTTGGAATGTTATTAAATCTAAAATAGATGAATTGAATTATCATACATATCCTTTGATGAACTAAACATATTTATTAAAATACCATGAATCATAAAAACTAATAAATATGTTCAGTCCATCAAAGGATACATTCTTCGTGTTGTATTTCTGGTTAGGGCTTAAGATGTCTAAAACATTTCTAGGTGTTAATTGGTAAGGAAATATAATATTTAGCAAACGAAGCAGTAAAACAACTGCTGTTAGTGGCGTACCTTTACAGGATCACGACGGGAAATTGCTGATCCATTTATTTTCTTATGAAAATAAATCCACACAACCAAAATTTACACGTCCTGAAACGGGCAAACTTTGAAGATTTTTTTGGAACTTTTGTTCCGTTTTAAATCTTCATCGGTGTAAAGTCTCCAATTTTACAATCTGCTTCTCCTTCGTGACATTTTACATGTTTAGGTAACGTTTCTTTCAAATATTCGGTCAAAAAACTATCCATAAGAAAACCTGAGGATAATCCAACACCATCTTCAGCCCTATACCTTCTCATTATCCTTTGATGGACTATGGTGAATATTTACACCATGGTTTCAATTAATATTTGTTGAAAAATATATTTGTTTAGGCTTCTTGTGTGGTAATAAATCAAAACAAAAAAATTTAATAAATATGTTCAGTCCATCAAAGGATAGCATCACAACTTTCAATAATATATTTTTTATCTCCTAGATTTTTTTCAAAATGGTTTTTAATTTCAAATAAATCATATTCATCATTTTCACTTGAAATTAATTTATTCTTGTTCCAAAAGGTTTTCCAAATGTTCATCCATTTTTTTAGTTTCCGAAATTTGTTGTGCTTGTTTTGATAATCCATTTTGATTTCTTCAAGCATATTCAAATATTTTTAATTCAAATCAAATTTAAAAAAAAAATAATAGTGCAATTATTTTTACAATTAAATTTTTTTAACACAATGAATTTAGTTATATTTGGGGATAATAATATTTATTATGGAATTATCCTTAAATAGACTAAACATATTTATTAAATTTTTTTTTTTTGATTTATGACCATTCAAGAAGCCTAAATAAATATATTTTTCGACAAATTTAAATCATTATATGAACATACTAAAGTCCATTAAAGGATAAATTAGCTGTTGTCAAATATTATTTGGATAATAATACGACATATTCAAATACTTGTAAAATTTTCAAATGTAGTATAAGAAATCAAAAAGATGGATTGAAAGATATAAAAAAGAAAAATCAATTAAACGACATAATAGAAAACCTATATCATATAAAATTACAAAAAAACAAGTTAAATATGCCATTTAAAAATTAAAAGAAAATATGAATAATTAAATTTTGGATTAGAAAATATTTTGTTTGATGAGGTCAAGTCCAATGGTTTGTTTGTTAATTCCCGTAAATAATTTATATGGGTATGAATAACTTCCATCTTTATTTTTTATAGATTTTACATATAAATTAGTTAAATTATCATTTTTATCTAGTGTTTGTGCTAATTCATGATAGTGTGTGCTTATCAATGCTAAATTATTTTTAATAGAATTTAAATGACCAATGACTATAGTTGAACCTAACACTCCTTCTCTATAATTAGTACTATTAAATATTTCATCTATCGCTATTAAAGTTTTGTTTAGAATTATGCCATGTTTATTTGGTTTGGTGTTTGGCTTGGTATTTTGCTCAGTATTCGAGATTTTATATAAATATGTTTTAATTCTTTTCATTTCAGCTTCAAACAAAGAATATTCTCCTTCTAAATCTTTTAAAGAAAAATATGAATCTATGATATTAAATGGTGTTATTTCAATATGTTCACAAGGAGCAAATGTCAAAGTTTGTGACAAATAAACAGATAACAAGATTGATTTCATCAATGTGGATTTCCCTGCTGCATTTGGGCCAGTTATAATAATTGTTTTGTTTGCGTTGTTCATTTCAATAGAATTGGGGATGGATTTTTTATAATCAATATTTAAATGATTGAAATTATCAATAGTTATATAACTATCATTACTATCAATAAATTTGGTCATCACTACCCCACCCATATCCATTCCCGTTTCTGATTTCATGAATGTTGTTATATCTGACAAGAAACTATCCACAAGTCCCAAATATTCATAAATAGGAATTAAATCATGTTTGTTTTCTTTCACAATAAAATAACCTGACAAAATATCTCCTCTGTCATTTTCATTTAGATTTCTCAAATATTTGACTAATTTAATTTCACTGTTTTGTGATTTTAAATTTTCATTTATTGGTTCTAAATTTATTTTTAGATAATTCATTGTGTTGTAACATTTATCGTATATTTCAACTATTTTTTTTAAATTAATTAATTTGTTTTTTAACAAGTTGGTTATTCTATTGATTTTTATTGCTAACACTATATTTTGATAAACTGTGTAAATATAGGTGAATAGGGAAAATATCACACTAAATAAATTTACAAAATTACATTTTGTAGATAAATCAAATATCAGATTAGAAATCACAGTTTTCATGATTCTAATATAATGTGACAGGCCAATCGGAAATTTGTAATAAAATTTAAATATTAAAAATGGAAAAATCAGTGTTATTATTGGTACTAACATTGTAGTAACAGGCATTACCAAAACTTTGTAAATATAAAAAATATTTTGATAATAAGCATTTCCATTTAATATTTGTAAATGTTTATTTTGGAAATAAATATTGTTCAAAAATTCTCTGATTTCTTTTGAATCTTTTCTAAACAAATCGATAAACCCATTTTCACAGGTTGAAAAATTAGACATGTTTTTTAGTAATGTTTTAACTTCATTTTTCCCTAAAATATTGATCAGGTTATTTTGTCTGTTTTGTAATTGTTTAATATCACAAATAGGAAAATATAATTTTTTTTGAAATTTTAATTTACCTATTATGCTTTGTGTGTTTATGATTTTATCTATTATTCCATTAAACCCAAATATGTTTAGATCATCAAAAAAATTGTCTGTACATATTTTTGTTATGAATGGTTCATCAACCGATTTTTTCAATAGTTCAATGATCAATTGATAATTGGAAAAATATTCATTTGAATAATTAAAAAGCAAATTATCATGATAATGGTTCAATATCTCATCATAATAACTCATTAAAATTAAATTAAATAAAATAAATTTTTATTGAACGAACCTGAATATGTTCAAAAAATCATATATTAAATTCTGTTGGAACCATATGTGAAACCTAAATATTTTTTCAACAAATGTAAAAACTAGATGGTTCATTAAAAATAATTTAATATGTTTTGTGTTTTGTTATATATTGACAAACAAAATTCTTAAATTTAGTTAGATTATTTTTCATTAGGTTGGCAGCACCAGAATTTAATGGATCATCAGGATTAGGATAAGTCAATAATTGTGGTAAAAAAGTTTCATAAATATTAATTAATCTGTATATGGGTGTCCATTCTTGATTTAGAACATCCATACAAATAGTTCCAGACATTTCATCAACATTAGGATGGAATATTTTGTCTATGAAACCTATTGATGGAGATTTAAAGGGATATTCTTTTGGGATTCTCATTCTAATTTTCCATTTTCCTGATTCATAAAAACTATCTTTTGGTCCTTTTAAAACAAAAGTCAGTTCATTTTCACTCAACATTTTTAAATCACATTTGATTTTTATCAAAGATCTAATATCTTTTTTTAATCTTTTGTGAGAAATACTCATGAAATATTTCAACACTACATCTTTAAATATTTTGGACTTTTGTTGGTTGGAAATTTAAATTTGATTTGACAGTCCAGAACACATTCAAAAATAACCAACACCAAACAAAATGTCTATTTCTAGTTCACTCTGGGCAAACAGCACCACAAGAATTTCCAGAAGAAAAATTATTGAAATTTTGAAAGAATTCAAAGAAAATAATAAATTTATTTGTCATCTTGGGAAAATGCTTCTAGATTTTGATCCATTCGACACAAAAAGTATCAAGAAAACTCATAAAACAGACAAATCTGATAAATATAACAATATGAGCACAGATATTGGTGCTCCCAAGGAAACAGATATTGGTGCTCCCAAGGAAACAGATATTGGTGCTCCCAAGGAAACAGATATTGGTG
>Ga0114933_10003173_pt1 | contig 16320 bp, 10 predicted proteins | sample 4SBtaG_FD_89691 | JGI IMG/M metagenome (GOLD analysis project Ga0114933, IMG submission 89691) | Deep subsurface microbial communities from Kolumbo volcano to uncover new lineages of life (NeLLi) - 4SBTROV12_W25 metaG | ecosystem: Environmental > Aquatic > Marine > Volcanic | place: Kolumbo... | reverse complement strand
CGACTTCCCCCTGAACCTGACCGATCCCCTCCGGTACATCCGGTGGAAGGTGAAGGGGCTGACGGGCACCGGACCGGAGGTCACGTTCATGATCGGCGGCGTGGGCCGGTCGTAGGTATGGCCCCTGGCTGTGGTTGCGGCTGTGGTGCGGGTACGACCCGAGTGGGCGTCTGCGACACTGCAGGCCAAGCTCCGGAGAGTCCGGTGATTCTCCGCTCGGGTGCTGTTCGGACCCGGTCGTTCCCGATCCATCGAGCTGGTCAGACACGGGTTTCCGCGGTGACTGCCCGTGTCTTGATCCTGAGGGCGGGAGAGGCGCCATTCCACATGGGAACTCAGCCGAGCACGCCGGCCACGGCGCCCTGGCCGGGCGGCAACGGCAAGACGGGCGCATGGGGTCAGGACCGATCTGGCATCGCGGACAAGGGCGATGAAGACGACACCCCCACTACCGCGCGCGCTCCTGGTGAAGTGAACTATCGAACAGAAATCGGGGTGGTGAAGCTGCCCCCGTTCAGGGAAATCGACCCCCCGACCGCCCTGTGCTTCTACATCGAGTTCGGCGTTTGGGGGTGGCCCAAGACGCCGTGCTCGCCTCCGGCGGTTCGTCGGGACCCGAGCTGTCCCCTCCCGACGGAGCGAGCGATCACAGCCGCACTCCACCGCTTCCCGAACCACGGCAACAAGTACGCAAGAGACAAGTCGAAGTTCTTTGACTCCGATGGCAAGATCGTGACAAGAGCACAGGCGCCCACCTGGCAAGACCTCAGGCTGTTCGGTTCAGCCGCAGCGTTCCTGCTTGACAATGCAGACCTCGCCCTCTGGGCGACCTGTCTGGTTGGGAACTGGTCTTCGGAGATGCGGAACCTCAGCCTAAAGGAGGACGTCCGTGACGCGCTGAACGGCACCTTCCCCATCCACGTGACGTTTGTCGACAAGCCCAAGGGAAACCCGAACGCCACGGCGTGGGCGTTCACTAAGCGCGAGGACGAGGACACCTCAAGCGATTCGACGCAGGGCTGGATCATCCCAATCGGCGTACAGAGCTGGCTGGACCGTCTCGAGCCCTTTTTGGCCGGGACCGAAGCTTCGGGAGTGATGGCCGAGTACTCACGCGTCCGAGACATCGCATTCTGCGAGGTGGCTCAGTTCGCTGGCGTTCTCCTTCACGAGTTGATCCACATCATGGCCGATCACTGGACTCACGAAGACGCGAACTACACGTCAGCCTATCCGTCCATTTACGCGGGGTTGGACGAAGTTGGCGCCAGGCACGAGGACGCCATTCCGGAGCCTTGCTGGGATGAAGCGAGGATGGTCGTCACGATCTGGCAGTATGCGTTGAGCCAGCGGTACCCCTGTATCACGGTGGGGAACTGCGAAGACTACGACGACGCTTGGCGCGTCGCGCACTCGCGACGCGGCGTCTGATGCAGCTCTTCACGCTCTTCACGCTCTTGACCGCAACGACCGCGGCCGACACCGGCCTCTCATGTACCGACTGGGTGAACGACGAAGGCAAGCTCGTGGACGACGTGTGCGTTGTCGAGTCCATCGACGACTGCTGCCCGCTCTTTGGCTGCGCGACCTGGTCCTCGATGCTCGCTCGCTACGCAGCGTACGAGGCGACACTGGTCGACTGTGCACCGGGCAGCGAAGTCGGGCACGTGTACAAAGACGTGAGCACGGAATTCTACTCGCTGCACTGGTACGGACATGACGGCGAGCTGCTCGGGTACCGAACCTTGGGCGATGTCTGCTGCGAAGGGGTGTGGGCCGAGAGCTTCCGCTGTGGCGAGCCCCTCGGCACCTGCTATGCCGGAAGCACGCCAAGCGAGTCCCGGAAGGGGGTCTTGGAGGTGTGCGTCGAGCCGGAGCCGGAAGAGCCTCGCGCACCGGAAGAGCCGGGCTGCACCACAACACCTGCCACAGGCACATTGGCGGGCATGGTGGTTCTCGTCGTCACCCTCTGGCATCGTCGCCGTGGGGTTGAGTGGGGCCGTCAATGAGGTGGGTCGTTCTGATTTGGGCGTGTACCGAAGTCGAGGTGGACTCCGGCGGTGGCGAAGGCAGCGGCGGTGACGAAACATGCGATGCAAGGTGCACGGGTGCCACGCAGAGAATCGAGGCAAGGTTCAAGGCTTGCGAGCTCCCATACAGTCCATGGGAATGCAGCCCCACATCGGTCGGAGCACTTGAGTGCGTGGCTGCCTGCATAGAGGAAGCGGGATGCTCCACCCTGGACGCGCAGCAAGGCTTCGCCGGGCCCTTCTACACGCATCTCAGCTGCACCAGGGCGTGTCCACCGTCGCACTGAGAGCATCGAGACTATCTCGCCCGTCGTCACTGGACGCAGGACGTCTTGACGCGTCAGCCTCTCGGTCGACAATCGGCGATGGCGCGGGAGTCTCGTGAAAGGCTTTGGTATGCGCGTTCACGCCGGATGCATACGGCTGGGTCATCCCCGACGACCGCCAAGACTCCACCATCGCCCGCCGCTCGGACGCCGAGCGACGCGTTCGCTTCTTCATCAACACCTCCGACAATGCTGGAGCTCGTCGAGCCGTCGGTTTACCGACCTGACTCGTCAAGATCGACTGTGCCCATCCGCCATTCGTGCGGGTTCGTCTCGATCGGCTTGGTCGGCCCATCCACGTGGCCTGGTCGCTATCCCAACCTACGGTACCGTAAGTGTCCATCCTCCCAACCAGTAGTGCACGGGGTAGATCACGACGCGCCCGTCCTGCCCGACCAGTTTACCGCCCTGCACCTGGGCGTGTTCGTAGGAGATGAGCAGGTGCTCGTTCCACCACGCGATGTGGGGCCGGCTGCCGAAGCCGACGTAGATCACCTCTCCCTCGTCTTCGGGTCGACCGCTCTCCCCCTCGCCATACAGGCCCGCCGGGCGCAGCCACAGGAAGATGTCGCCGTGGTCGTCGAGGGAGTTGTCGTCCTCGTCCTCGTCCTCGTCCTCCCCGGTCGGGTGGACCTGCTTGTAGACGATGGCCTCGCGCTCGGCCCAGCCTCGATCCTGTTGCTGGAACGCGCTTGGCGCGGGCACGATGGCGGCCATCGCCATGGACACGTTCGTGGCGGGGAGGGAGATGCGCAGCTGCTCGGTCACCTTGTCCCAGTTGCCGTCACACACGATCAGCGTGAGCTCGCTGGTCTCGTTCACGGCGATCTCCTCGGTCGCGAGGAGGCGGAAGTAGGGCTTCCCCGCCAGCTCCGAGAGCGAGCAGGAGGAGCCGTTCGTGTGCTGGAAGGCGCCGCTGGCATCGGTCGAGGCGACCGCCTTCCGGGTCACGGTCCAGCCGCGGCGAAGCGGCCAAGGCCACTCGGTGTCGAGGTAGACCCAGTCGTCTCCGAGCTGCCAGCCGGTGTCCTCGGGGATCGCGGTGTCGATCCCGGGCTGGACGAAGGCCGCGTGCTGGGGCCCCGGGGTCGGGTCGACCAGCCGCGCCTCGCCCTCGCCCTCGCCCTCGCCCGAGTCGGGTCGAGTCGCGGGCGGGACGGGATCTTCCTGGACCGGTGGAGAGATCGTGTCGGGTCCGTTGCAAGCCAGGAGGAGCCCGATCATCTCAGCACATGATCAGCTCGACGGTGCCGCCGGCCGCCGCGCACACGAGCACGTTGTCCTCGCTGCCGTGGAAGGCGAACTCCAGGCGCGCCTTCGACATCGCGCTCGCCATCTCCCAGATCACGCGGATCTTGGTGAGCTGGCCGATCTTGATCCACCCCGTCCGCGGCACGAACTCCGCGTTGTTCAGGTCCCTGTGGCAGTGGATGGTTCCCCACGGAATGGTCAGCGTCCTCATGACAGTCCCTCGACCTCTCGGTCTTCGTCGTTGCGGCGAACCGTCCGACCCCGGCGGGAGGAGCGCCCGCAGGGACAGCATGGACGATGGACGATGGGGCCGGACTTGTCAGAAAGATGTCAACCGGGCCCGCGCGGCGGCTATTCGTTCGGATTGGGACAGGGCATCCCCCCATCCACCCAGGCCTGCATCGCGTCGACCAGGTCCTGGTGCGTACCCGGCGGGGTCGTGCGGTCGGCGCCGGGGGTCCAGGTCTGTACGACGAGGGGGTCGTTCTCGACGTGGTGGATCAGCAGTGGCCCCGTTCTGCCCGCAGTCTGTGCGGGATCCGAGAGCTGGGCGCAGACCTCGGCCAGGGTACGGTCCTCCAGCACCATGGGGATCGCCGCGGTCGGCATCTTCCAGTGAGGCGCCGCCGGAGGCATTCGGGCGCCCAGGGCCGCGTCGACCGGGCTCTCGGCGTGGCAGGTGGTGCAGCTCATGCCGACCTCTTCCAGGTCCCGGGTCACCTCCATCGCATGCGGCAGACCCTCGTCGAACTGCAGGGGCGCGTCTCCCGCCGGGTGGCAGTTCTGGCAGCGCGGGGACTGGCTGACGGCGTAGATGTGCTCGAAGGCCTCGACGCCGGCCTGGACGAGGGCCGGATCGATCTCCTCGACGGCTTCGGGTTCCTCGGCGAGGGCCAGGCCGATCAGCAAGGTCATGCCTGGCCTCCGTCATAGAGGGCACCCAGCGCGCCGCGACGCTCGGGGGGCTGCAGGAGCGGATTCAGCGGCAGGCTGCGGTAGCGCACTCCAGTCGCCGCGAAGACGGCGTTGGCTACCGCGGGCGCCACGGTGGGAAGCGAGATCTCGCCGGCGCCAGCCGGGTGCGCCTGGTTGACGACCAGGTGGGTCTCGATGAGCGGCGAGTCGACCATTCGCACCATGTCGAAGTGATGGAAGTTGGTCTGCTCGACCCGCCCGCGATCGTGCGTGATGGCGTGCTTCATCGTGGCGCTCAGGCCGTAGATGATCGCGCTCTCGATCTGTGCGCTGACCAGGTCCGGGTTGACCATCGTGCCGCAGTCGGCGGTGCAGACGATGCGGCGGACGTGAATGCCGGTCTCGTCGACCGAGACCTCGGCGACCATCGCGACGAAGCTCCCGTAGCAGGCGTGCTGGGCGATGCCCTGGAAGACCCCCTCGGGGGCCGAGCCCCAGCCCGCCTTCTCGGCGACCAGCTCGAGCACGGCCAGGTTGCGTGCGGCGTGCGGGTGCTGCAGCAGAGAGCGGCGGAGCTCGAAGGGATCCGCGCCGGCGGCGTGGGCCAGCTCGTCGACGAAGCTCTCGACCACGAAGGCCCCCGAGGAGTTTCCGACGCCGCGCCAGAAGCCGACCGGCACGCCGGGCTCGGTGGGCACGTACTCGAAGCGGATGTGCTCCACGTCGTAGGGGATGTGATCGGCGCCCTCGAGCGCGACCGGATCGTGTCGCTTGCCCGTCTTCCAGCGCTTCTCCATCTTGCGGGCCAGCCAGTCCTTGGCGCCGTAGGGCATCCACCCCGGCGTGAGGGCGCCGAGGGAGCCGGCGGCCACGCTCGCCAGCACCGACTGGCTGACCAGCCGGTGGTTCCAGCCGGTGATGGTGCCGTCCTTCACGACGCCCTCGATGCGGTTGAAGGTCGCGGGCCGCAGGAAGCCGTGGGCCATGTCGTCCTCGCGGGACCAGACGACCTTGACCGGGCCGCCGACGGCCTGGGAGACCTCGACGGCCTCGGCCACGAAGTCGGGCATGCTGCGCCGGCCGAAGCCGCCGCCGAGCAGGGTGGTGTGCACGTGGACCTTGTCCCGGGGCAGGCCGCAGATCCGGGCCGCGGCCTCCTGCGAGATGCCCACGGACTGGGTGGGCGCCCAGACGTCGCAGCGATCCTCCTGGACGTGCGCCGTGCAGTTCATCGGCTCCATCGTCGCGTGGTGCACGAAGGGCAGCTCGTAGACCGCGGACACGCGGGTGCCCTCGGCGTCCTCGACCTTGCCCTCGTCGCGGATGAGCAGGCCGCTGTCTTCGGCCAGGGCTGCGTACTCGGCCCGCCGGGTGCGGGTCGTCACCGGATTGCGTTCGCTCTCGTCCCACTCGATCTCGACCAGGGCTGCCGCGGTGCGAGCGTGCCAGTAGCCCTTGGCGACGACGGCCACGCCTGCGGAGACCTCGACGACCTGGTGCACGCCGGGCCGCTTCAGCGCTGCGCTGGCGTCGAAGCGGGCCAGCTTCCCACCGAGGAATGGAGGCCGAAGGATCACCGCCGTCCACAGCTCGGGCATCTGCACGTCCATGCCGTAGATCGCGCTGCCGTCGGTCTTGGAGCGGGCGTCGAAGCGACGCAGGGACTGGCCGATGACCTTGAACTCCGAGGGGGGCTTGAGCGCCGGCGGACGGACGCGCTGGTTGGCCGCGTCCGAGGCCAGCTCCCCATAGGTGAGCGTCTTCTCCCCGCTCCGAACCACGCCGTCGGAGACCGAGACCTCGCTCCGGTCGACCTTCCAGCGGACCATCGCGGCGGCGACCAGGAGCTCCCGGGCCATCGCGCCGGCTTCGCGCAGCATCGTCCAGCCGGCGCGGGTGCTCGTCGAGGCCCCCGTCGCCTGCAGCGGGGCGGGCTCCAGGGCGTCGTTCACGTAGGCCTTGCCGGCTGGGGCGAACTCGATCTCGATGCGGGCCGGGTCGACCTCGAGCTCCTCGGCGATGAGCATCGTGTTCGAGGTCATCACCCCCTGGCCCATCTCGGCCTGGCTGAGCATGAAGACGACGCGGTCGTCGGGGTGGATGCGCAGCCAGGCGTTGGGCACGAAGGGCCCCTCCGCGTGGGCCGTGCCGAGGGGGAGTCCGATGACCAGCCCACCGCCGGCCAGGGCGGAGCCGCGAAGGAAGTCGCGTCGGGATGCGCTCATGATCCGCTCCCGGCCGCGCGGTGGATGGCCCGGCGAATGCGCAGGTAGGTGCCGCAGCGGCAGATGTTTCCGGACAGCGCCCGGTCGATCTGCTCGTCCGAGGGCTTTGGTACAGCCTTCAAGAGCGCCGCGGCGCTCATGATCTGCCCCGACTGGCAGTAGCCGCACTGGGGCACGTTCTCGGCGACCCAGGCGTCCTGGAGCGCGGGCTCGATGCCCTCGATCGTGGTGACCGCGTGGCCTTCGACGTCACCGACCGGGGTCACACAGGAGCGCACCGCCCGCCCGTCGACGTGCACCGTGCATGCGCCGCACAGCGCCACACCGCAGCCGAACTTCGTCCCGGTCATGCCGAGCTCGTCGCGGAGGACCCACAACAACGGCATCTCCGCCGGAACCTCGATGTCCAGGGTCTCCCCGTTGATCTCGACGCGCATCGCAGTCCTCCGAAGCGATCACCCTACTCGCACTGCCACTCGGACCTCGGACCTCGGACCTCGGACCTCGGACTCGGGACTCGGACCTCGGACTCGGGCCTCGGACCTCGGACTCGGGCCTCGGGACTTGGACTCCACTCGAACTCCGGCCTGAAGCCTCCGGCTGCGTCTCCCACTGCCACTCGGACTCGGACTCGCGACTCCGCCTATGTCTACGTCTCTTTCTACGACTCCGTCTCGTCACTGCCACTCGCACCCTGTCTGGAGTCTCCAGACTCGCGACTCCGCCTATGTCTACGTCTCTTTCTGTGACTCCGTCTCGTCACTGCCACCCGCACTCCGGTCTCGAAACTCGAGCCTGCGACTCAGTCCTCGACGTACACGTTGTCGAATCGGACCTTGACCGTGTCGCTTGCGTGATCTTCGAAGACCAGCGCCGGGTAGCCCTTCTCCAGGTCGCTGGAGACGGGGAAGCCCCGAACCTTCTGGTCGTTGATGTAGAACTGCATCTCGTAGCCCGTGTGGGCGATGCGGAGACGGTTCGGCAGGTCGTTGCCCGGCATGATGACGGCTGTGTAGGCCTCGCCGGTCTCGCTCGTGGGGCTGCCGCTCACCAGGCGCCCGATGTCGTACTCGACCTTGGTGCTGTCGTGGTTGATGACCAGGTAGTAGCCGTTGGCGTTGCCGCCGTTCCTCGACAGGTAGATGCCGATGTCGGCGTCGCCGGTGCCGCCGATGCGGGTCACGTCGACCTCGAACTCGAAGGGGGGCGAGACCTGCCAGCTGTCGTAGGCGGACACGCGCCAGTTGCCCGTGCCGGTGCCGGTCCCGACGATGGACTCGTCGGCGATGACCCAGGTCGAGCCGTCCAGGTCCCAGCCGCTCCCACTGTCCGAGAAGTCCATGCCTCCGGGGAGCCGCTGGGCGCAGGTGCCGACGCCCTCGTCCGCGGTGCCGTCGCAGTCGTTGTCCAGGCCGTCACAGGCCTCGGAGCGTCCCGAATAGACGAGCTGCAGCCCGTCGTTGCAGTCGCTCGAGCAGCTCTGGCCGTCCCCGTCCCGGTCGTCCGAGTCGTCCCCGTCGCAGCTCCGATCGACCCCGTCGCAGTAGTCCCGCAAGCGCTCGTGGACCTGCTCGTCCTCGTCGTCGCAGTCCGTGCCTCCGCAGGCCTCGTCCAGGACCCCGTCGCGGTCGAGGTCGGCGTCGTCCTTCTCCCCGTTGCAGTCGTTGTCCAGGCCGTCGCCGCAGCGCTCGTCCAGCTTGCCGCTGATCTTGGCTTCCAGGTCGTTGCAGTCGCTCCCGCCGCAGTCGACGTGCTGGTCCCCGTCGCCGTCGGTGTCCCGGATGTCCGTGTAGCCGTCGCAGTCGTTGTCGATGCCGTCGGTGCAGTCGTCGATGGCGTCGGGGTGGACCGCCGGGTCCGTGTCGTCGCAGTCGGGCCCCCCGCACCACTCTGCGCCGTAGCCGTCCCCGTCCTCGTCGACGTTGTCGACCACCCCGTCGCAGTCGCCGTCCGTTCCGTCGCAGGACTCGGGAGCGCCCGGGTAGACCAGCGCGTCGTCGTCGTCGCAGTCCTCGCCCCCGCAGTCGTCCGAGGTGAAGCCGTCGCCGTCGTGGTCCTCGAAGTCCGCGGAGTTGTCGCAGTCGTTGTCGTAGCCGTCGAAGCAGTCCTCGACCGCGTCGGGAGAACGCTCCGGGTCGGTGTCGTCGCAGTCGTTGCCGCCGCAGGCCCGAGGGGAGTGGCCGTCGCCGTCCTCGTCGACGTCGTCGGTGCGCAGGTCGCAGTCGTCGTCCCGACCGTTGCAGATCTCGGTCGCGCCGGGGTTCACATCCGGGTCCAGGTCGTCGCAGTCGTTGCCCCCCGGACAAGAGGCCGCGAAGTAGCCGTCCCCGTCGAAGTCCACGACCACATCGTCGGTCCAGCCGTCGCAGTCGTCGTCGACGCCGTTGCAGACCTCGTCGGCGTCGGGGCGGATGTTCGGGTTGGCGTCGTCGCAGTCGTCGCCGGAGGGGCACTCGGCCGCCGAGACGAAGCCGTCTCCGTCCTGGTCGATCCGGCAGACGGCAGGTTCGCAGGCGGTCAAGAGGAGGAGCACGCGCGACAGGATATCGCTTCGACGATCGCCTCGGATCGTCGCAAGTGCCCGTCGTTGCGGCCAGGATCAAAAACCCCAAGATATTGGGTTGACCTGTCAATCTCACCCCCCATATGTTGGGGTGGCGCTCGACACCGCCCTCGTGCCCTCCCCCCGTCGACGCAGGCCTCCCGGGCCACCCACCACCCCTCCTCGCAGAACCTGAAGCAGCGCCCCCGCTGGAGCTCAAGATGCAGCAGCAGACCGACGTCGTGCGGACCGATGTGTCCGTCGTGGAGACGAGCCTCCCCGACATGGCTGACCCCTTCGAGGAACTCCTCCTCGACCTGGCGGTCGAGCTGCCGGACGTCGACATCGCCGCCCTCGTTCTGCGCGTGCGCCGCTCGGCCCCTCCGGGCACCACCATCGACGTGCTCCTCGACGAGGCCATCCACACCGCCGCGGGCCTGACCTTCGAGGAGCCCCAGTACTCCCGCCTGGCCGCCGCCATCCTCGCGGACAAGATCCAGGAGGAGGTCGCCAACGCCGGCGCCCGCACCTTCAGCGAGTCGATCGAGCTCGGCTACGAGGTCGGCCTGATCAACGAGCGCGTGCTCACCCACACCCGCAACTGGCAGGTCGCCCTGGACGCCGCGGTCGTGCGCCAGCGCGACGCCGCCTTCGAGTACTTCGGCTTGCGCACCCTGCGGGACCGCTACCTGCTCCGCCACCCGCTCAGCCGCGCGGCGATCGAGACCCCGCAGTTCTTCTTCCTGCGCGTGGCGGTCGGCGTCTCCGACACCCTCGAGGACGCGCTCGAGCTCTACGAGCTCTTCTCGACCCACGACTACCTGCCCTCGAGCCCGACGCTCTTCAACGCGGCGACGACCCGCGAGCAGCTCTCCTCGTGCTTCCTGCTCGACTCGCCCAAGGACGACCTGCGCGACATCTACAAGCGCTACGCCGACATCGCGATGCTCTCGAAGTTCGCCGGCGGCATCGGCCTGGCCTACAGCCGCGTGCGCAGCGACGGCTCGCACATCCAGGGCACCAATGGCCACAGCCGCGGCATCGTGCCGTTCCTGAACACGCTCGACGCCTCCGTTGCGGCCGTGAACCAGGGCGGTCGTCGCAAGGGCGCCTGCTGCGTCTACCTCGAGCCCTGGCACCCGGACGTCGAGAGCTTCCTGGAGCTCCGCGACAACACCGGCGACGAGGCCCGCCGCACCCACAACCTCAACCTGTCCAACTGGATCCCCGACGTCTTCATGCGTCGCGTCGAGGCCGACGAGGACTGGTCGCTCATCGACCCGAAGGCCGTCCCCGAGCTCGTCGACACCTACGGCAAGGAGTTCGAGGTCCTCTACACGAAGGCCGAGGCCGAGGGCAAGGCCATCAAGAGCGTGCGCGCCCGCGACCTCTACGGCCGCATGATGCGGACCCTCGCCCAGACCGGAAACGGCTGGATGTGCTTCAAGGACGCGAGCAACCGCACCTGCAACCAGGCCGCGCTGCCCGAGAACGTCGTGCACCTCTCGAACCTCTGCACCGAGATCATCGAGGTCACCAACTCCGACGAGACCGCGGTCTGCAACCTCGGCTCGATCAACCTGCGCAACCACGTGACGGACCAGGGCGTCGACTACGACAAGCTCGCCACCACCGTGCGGCTGGCGGTGCGGCAGCTCGACCGCGTCATCGACCGCAACCTCTACCCCATCCCCGAGGCCAAGGGCTCCAACAACAAGTGGCGTCCGGTCGGGCTCGGCTGCATGGGGCTCCAGGACGTCTTCTTCAGGCTGCGCCTGGCCTTCGACAGCCCGGAAGCGCGGGAGATCAGCCTGCGCATCGCCGAGACCATCTACTTCCACGCCGTGCTCGCCAGCTGTGAGCTCGCCGAGGAAGAGGGCGCCCACCCCGCCTTCGCCGATACCTGGGCCGCCCGCGGACGCCTGCAGCCGGACCTCTGGGGCAAGACCCCGGTGACCGACTACGACTGGCAGGGCCTGCGCGACCGCGTCCAGGCCAAGGGCATGCGCAACTCGCTGCTCATCGCCATCGCGCCGACCGCGACCATCGCCTCGATCCTCGGCATCTACGAGTGCATCGAGCCCCAGGTCTCGAACCTCTTCAAGCGCGAGACGCTCTCGGGCGAGTTCCTCCAGGTCAACCGCTACCTGGTGCGCGACCTCAAGGAGCGCGGGCTCTGGACCTCGGAGATCCGCGAGCGCCTGAAGATGGCCCAGGGCTCCATCCAGGCCCTGACCGAGCTGCCCGAAGACATGCGCCAGCTCTACCGCACGGCCTGGGAGCTCTCGATGCGTCACGTCATCGACCTCGCCGCCGACCGCGGGGCCTACATCGACCAGTCCCAGTCCCTCAACCTCTTCGCCGAGCAGCCCTCGATCGGGCGCCTGTCCAGCATGTACATGTACGCCTGGAAGAGCGGGCTGAAGACGACCTACTACCTGCGCTCGCGCCCCGCGACCCGCATCAACATGACCGCCAAGTCCTCGAGCAAGAAGGTCTTCACCGAAGCCGAGAAGCTCGCATGTTCCTTGGAAAACCCCGACTACTGCGAGGCCTGTCAATGACCCGGCCCGCCCACAACCCCTTCCACCGCGCCTGCGCAGCTGCCGCTGCGTCCTGAAGCGAGACCGATTCGATGCTGCTTGATCCTGGGTTGAACCTGACCCTTCGGCCGATGGCCTACCCCGAGTTCTACGACATGTACCGGGCGGGAATCCGGAACACCTGGACCGTGGAAGAGGTGGACTTCTCCACCGACCTCGTCGATCTCCGCGAGAAGATCGGACCCGGCGAGCGCCACCTGATCAACCGCCTGGTCGCCTTCTTCGCGACGGGCGACAGCATCGTGGCCAACAACCTGGTGCTGAACCTCTACAAGCACATCAACGCCCCCGAGGCGCGGATGTACCTGTCGCGGCAGCTCTACGAAGAGGCCCTGCACGTCCAGTTCTACCTGACGCTGCTGGACACCTACATCCCCGACCCGGTCGAGCGCCACAAGGCCTTCGACGCCATCGAGACCATCGAATCGATCAAGGCCAAGGGCGAGTTCTGCATGAAGTGGATGGACTCGATCGACGGCCTCGACACCCTCGAGACGCCCGAGCACCGCAAGCAGTTCCTGCTGAACCTGATCTGCTTCGCCTGCTGCATCGAGGGGCTGTTCTTCTTCGCCGCCTTCGCCTACGTCTACTTCCTGCGCAGCCGAGGCCTGCTCGACGGCCTGGCCGCGGGGACCAACTGGGTCTTCCGCGACGAGTCGATGCACATGAACTTCGCCTTCAAGGTCGTCGAGACCGTGCGCGCCGAGGAGCCCGAGCTCTTCGACGACGACCTGGCCGCCCAGATCCGTCAGATGCTGGACGAGGCCGTCGAGACGGAGATGATCTTCGCCAACGACCTCCTCTCCGAGGGCGTCACGGGGCTGTCCGTCACCGACATGCGGGCCTACCTGGAGTGCGTCGCCGACCAGCGGCTCGTCACCCTGGGCCTCGACCCGGTCTACGGCTCCGAGAACCCGCTGTCCTTCATGGACCTGCAGGATGTCCAGGAGCTCACCAACTTCTTCGAGCGTCGCGTCTCGGCCTACCAGATGGCCGTCGACGGCGAGGTCAGCTTTACCGAGGCCTTCTAGGATCGCCTCACCCATCTTGGCGCTTCGGCGCCGCGGTTCGAGCACGGACCGCTTCGGGGTCGCGGGAATCCCCCTCTCGCGGCCCCGATTTGATCCCGAGATCCACGGGCGCTTCACGCTGTCTGCTGGTACATTTCCGGCATGCACCAGGAGAGCACGTGGCCAAGCGACGTGAGCAGTCCCCGAAGTCGGGTTCTGCGAAGCATGGGACCGGTGCAGGCGAAGGTCCCGGCAAGCAAGCAGCTCGTGGCAACCATTTCGCGAAGGAGAGGCTGCAGTCCGGCGGCGGATCCTCCCTGAAAGACCGGGTCCAGGGCGGACCCGGGCCCCTGCCATTCAAGGAAGAGCTCGAGGCCATGTTCGGCATGGATCTCTCCGACGTGCGGGCCTACATGGGCCAGCAGGCGGAGATGGATCGTCGTGGCGCCAACGCCGCGGCCAGCGGTGCCGTCGTCGTCTTCCGCGACACCAACCCGGACAAGGCCCAGGTGATCCGCGAGGTCACCCACCTCATCCAGGAGCACAAGTTCGGCGCCGGCACGTCCGGCACCCAGTCGGGGGTCAACGACGCGGCCGAGCACGAGTCTCGCCAGGCCGGTGACGCTGCCGGCGGAGGCTCCGTCGAGGTCAACGCGGCCCCCAGCGCCGAGGTCCAGCTCGACCCCCAGGACACCTGGCAGGAGGCCCGCCGTCGGGCCTACGAGATCAAGGACGCCCTGCTCGACCACTGGACCGAGGACGAGGAGAAGGCGCTGCGGCAGATCCGCGGCCAGTCCACGCTGATGCTGCGCGAGATCCGCGCCCAGTACGCCCGCATCACCGGCCACAGCCTCGAGAACGACTACCGCGAGTACTGCAACGCGAGTCAGTACCGCGAGGCCCTGTCGATCCTCTGGCGCTCGCTGTCCTTGTACGACCGCCTGCGCAGCAACGTGGATCCCGGCTGGCTGTGGGACAGCGGCGACGAGGAGGGCATGCTCGATGTGCTCCGCAGCGCCAGCAACGCCCAGCTGGCCGAGGCCGCCGGGAGTCGGCGCGTCCTCCGTCTGCTCGCCGAATACCTCAACGACGACGAGTACTACGAGGCCCGGAAGATCCTCCAGCCCGACAACCTCTACCCGGTGGTCCTGGAGCGCATCCGCAACGCCAACAACTGGTTCAACGACGACGAGCAGGCCGTCTACAGCGTCATCCTCGACCTCTCGATGGGGGATCGGCGACGGCTCTGGACCGAGAACGACGGGCTCTTCAACTTCATGTCGCACAGCGAGCGGGCCAGCGTGCGCCGCATGTGCCTCGGCTCCGAGGCCGACGCCCTCGAGGAGCGCATGGAGCAGGCCACGGCCGGCTGGGGCACCTACGACGACGACGTGGCGCTCACCATCGAGCACGCTCAGCGGTCGGCGAACGAGGAGCGCACCATCCAGCAGCTGCTCGCCGCCGGCGTGCGCCAGGACGGCTCGCCGCTCACGGACAGTGACCGCGCGGCCTTGAACGCCCGACTCGAGGAGCTCGGCGGCATCCAGTCGAACCTCCTGACCGTCGAGCGCGACGAGGACGGCGACGTCTCCGGTGGTTTCCTCGGCGACCTGCACGGCGACGTCGGCGAAGACGAGTTCCAGGCCTTCAGCTCCCAGATAGGCGTCGACACCTTCGAGCTCGCCAAGCAGCAGATCCTCGACGCGATCGGCTTCTGGAACGACGACGAGGCCGCCATCAACGAGGCCTTCGATCGCCTGAGCGCGGGCGACATGACCCTGCGCAACCGTCTGTGGAATGACCCCGAGGTCTGCACAGCCCTGACCCACCTGAGCCGCAGCGAGCGCTCCGAGGCGCAGACCTACGCCCAGGGCACCGCATACGACATCGCGCTGCAGAAGCTCTCCGACGCCTTCTACGGCATGGACATCGACGAGGAGGGCCTCTTCGCCGAGATCGCCAAGATGGCCGCGCCCGACCGCCAGCGCATGCTGAACGAGCGGCCCACCATCTGGACGACCATCCTGAACAGCTGGTGGCTGTCCAACGAAGAGAAGGACATGCTGCGCGAGGTCGCGCGGACCGGACGCGTCCCCACCGACCAGGCGCTGAACTGGGCCTTCGGCGGCAGCTGGGACGGCACCGAAGACGAGATGATCGCCCAGACCTTCGCGGCCTTGCTGCCCGAAGAGCGCGCGACCTACCGCATGGGCTACTGGCTGCACAACCAGCGCATCTCCCCGGCGGATCCTGAGCAGCAGCGCTGCCTGCGTGAGTTCACGACGCTCTTCGCGCGCATGGACTCCGAGCTCGGCGACGACGACCTGCAGCAGGCGATGGACCAGCTCATCGGGCTGCCCTCGCCCGAGGAGCTCCAGACCGAGGAAGGGCGGCTCATGGCCGCTGGCATCCTGCACTACCGGGCCCAGGACAAGATGGCGCTGGGCAGCGGCCTCGCGGACGGCTTCACCGACGCCGACGAGACCCGTGACCAGGCCCACGTCCAGTTCGAGTCCGCCTACGCCATGGCGATGGAGGACGGCAACATCTCGGCCGAGGAGCTCGCGGTCCTGGCGGCCCTCGATGCCAACTTCCAGAAGCGGTACACCGAGCATGTCCAGACCGTCGACATGGTCCGCAACATCGCAGGCATGGTCGCCGCGATCGCGGTCGGCATCCTGGTGACCGTGCTCACCGGAGGCACGGCGGGGCCCGCGGTCGGAGGGCTGCTCGCCCAGTACGGCGCCGCGGCGCTGGCCGGCGGCGTCGCCGGTGCGGTGGCTCGCGTCGGGACCTCGGAGTTGATGGCCGGGGACCACTACGACACCTTCAGCTCGGAGGGGGCCGTGGACGCCGCGGCCGGTTTCGCTGACGGCGCCACGGCGGTCCTGAGCGCCGGCCTCGCCGCTCGCTTCTCGAACTTCGTCGGCCTGTCCCGTGGCGGCCTGGCTGGGCAGCTGGCGGCTGGCGCGGTGGAGACGACCGGTGCCGCTGCGCGCTACGCCGGCAAGAACTTCGCAGGCGCGGCCCTGCGCGGATCGATCGAGGGCTTCCTTGGCGGCGTGGTCGGCGAGATCGTGATGACTGCGGCCGACGCCCAGGTCTGGCGACAGTCTGTGTGGGATGTGGTCTGCAACTTCGGTCTGGCGATCCTGCGAGGGGGCACCATCGGCGCGGCCACGGGTGTGGCGGTCGGCGGCCCCATGGAGGCCCTGGGCGCCTTCGTCGAGGCGCGTCGTATTCCCGGCTTGCTCGATGACCTGGCCCGTCAGGGCTTGGTCCGTGCGGACCTCGAAGAGCTCTCGATGGACGTGGTCCAGGCCATCGGCCGAGCCGACGCGGCGCTCACTGCGGGCAAGGCCGATGACGCGGCGCGCATCTTCGACGGCCTGGCCGGCAAGGTCGGGACCGACGATCT
>Ga0114933_10003172_pt1 | contig 16321 bp, 26 predicted proteins | sample 4SBtaG_FD_89691 | JGI IMG/M metagenome (GOLD analysis project Ga0114933, IMG submission 89691) | Deep subsurface microbial communities from Kolumbo volcano to uncover new lineages of life (NeLLi) - 4SBTROV12_W25 metaG | ecosystem: Environmental > Aquatic > Marine > Volcanic | place: Kolumbo... | reverse complement strand
ACAACTGATTGGTCATTTCTTAGTCAAGCAGATGCTAAATGGACAATAACAGGTTGGTATTCTGCCGATAACTTTTCTAGTAATCAAGTATTAGTTGGTAGTTCTGATTTTGGAACAAATGATGCAGGGATAATGATTAGATTAAACACAGATAGAACATTTAGAATAATTTTAGGTAAAGATAGCACAGATAGAATTAGTCACATTACAACATTAACAACACCAAATGATACAGATTGGCATTTCCTTTGTGTTCAATATGATGATTCAATAGGAACATTATCTATTAGTGTAGATGGTGGAAGTGTTGAAACAGATACAGGTAATAATTTAACAAATACAACAACACCTGATAATCCATTACAGTTTGGTTGGAATGGTCATAGTTTATACTTTGATGGAAAACTAGATGATTGGTCAGTATGGAAACGTATTCTTACTGCAACAGAAATTGGAAAGTTAGCAAATAATAATAATGATGGTTCAACAGGTTGGACAGCTTCTGATACTGATTATATAAAAATTGCAAACGGTGGAATACAATTCACAGATGGTGGTAATTATAATTATCAAAGATTATCGTATGATCTAGGAAGTGCTTTATCAAACACACAATGGACTATGAGATTTAAAGCAAATTTTTCAGGTAATGCTTCTTCTGATGATCCGTTATTTGGTTTCGTTTTATCTAATACTGCAAGTAATACTTTCAATACAACTAGCGATGTAATAGGTGTTGGTTGGTATAATGATAGAAACAATACTTGGTCAAGAATTTATTCCGTATCAAAAGCAGATGCAGGTGGTGCAGGTTTATCTAACTCTAGCCCTGAAAATGTTGATTATACAAAAGGCACAGATTATTACATTCAAGTTGAACGAACATCAGCAACGGCATCAACTGTTAAAGTATATACAAACAGCGATTATTCAACAGGTCAAGTTGGTTCAACATTAGTTATAGATAATATTACATCTAGTTTAACAGGTTTACAATATCTAAATGCACAAGACCATACTCAAGGTGCAGGTATGACAGGCACAATAGATGATGTAAAAATTTGGAATGGAACTAATACAACATCAGGCGATCCTGATTATTCATTTACATTCACAGCAGGTAATGCACAATTAGTTTCATCATTAAGTAATAAAGTAAATCTAAAAGCAAATTATACTATGGATAGTGTAGGTGGAACTGAATATGGTGGTGGAAGTTTCAATGATGTTGCACATTGGGAATCAGGTATGAATAGTTGGACAGATAAAAGACAAGTTATTGGTCAAAAAATAACATCAGGTAATTCATTAATAGGAAAGACAATTACATCATTAGGTTTTCAATTATATCGTGGTGCAGGTACGACAACAGATACTATAACTTTTGGTGTTTGGGATTCTTCGTCAACAAGTTATACACCAAAATATACTTTTGGTACTAAGAATATTAGTGATTTAGTCACAGGTAGTTTAGGTTCATCTAGTCCATGTGAGTTCTATACAATGAGTGGAAGTTATACAGTTGCAGAAAATGATGTGATAGGCGTACTTCATAACATAGAAGCAGATTCATATTCAACTCCAAATTCAGTAGAGATTGGACAAGGTGCAAGTTATTCAAATGGTAATAGATTTATTCTTAAAAATAATAGTAATAACTTAGGATGGGTTTCAGGTAGTACAGATGTTTGGTTTTCAACAACAGGTATTTGTGTTAACGACTATTCAGATGCTTCACCAATACAAAATTCACAAACAAACACCATAGTGGAAGCAACAGATGACGGTAATCATTATATATGGACAGGCTCAGCGTGGACAAAAGTAGCATAATTTGGGGGTTATATAATTGGTACAAAATTTCTTAACCATTGAAGATGGTTCAACACAACTTACGTTAGAAGATGGCACAACAGGATTACTTCTTAATCATACTATAACTAAGGATATATTATTCAAACATGGAATGATTGGTTCTGTAATTAAACAAAATATATTAAAACATCATATTAATCTCGCAGTTAAGAAATCAGTAGAGTATCTTACAATAGAAGATGGATCAACTAAATTAACTATTGAAGATAACTTGACTGGATTAATAATAAATGATTCTGCTGATACATTTAAACACAATATACGTTCAAGCACAGTAAAATCAGATGTATTAAAACACAATGTAAGAGCAAAAATAGAAACAGATCATATATTAAAACACAATGTAATTGAAGCAATAACTAACAGTCGTATATTCAAACATAATTTAAGATCTAGTATTGTAAACAGTCGTATATTCAAACACAATATAAGAGCAAGAGTAATTGACACTGTATTATTCAAACATAACTTAAGAGAACAGGTGGTTCATAACACATTATTAAAACACAATGTAATTGAAGCAATAACTAACAGTCGTATATTAAAACATAATATAATTGAAGCAATAATAAAAACAAGAGTATTAAAACACAATATTAGAAAATTCATTAAGAAAAATCATATAATGACACATTTCAATTATGGTGTAGCAGTTAAAAATATATTGTTTAAACATCAGATTATACAAAAAATAATCACAAATCAAGATCTTAAGCATAATATAAGAAAACGTGTAGCTAAAACTATTGAATATCTAACATTAGAAGATGGATCTACTAAACTAACCATTGAAGATGGAACAACGGGTATTATAGTTGAAAACAATGCTGATACATTTAAACATAATATAAGAGCCAGCGTTGTAGATAATGTAGTATTAAAACATAATTTGAGAGCAAGCATAGTTAATAGTATTGCATTGAAACACAATATAATACAACATATTGTAAACAATAATATATTAAAACATAATATAATTGAGGGAATAATAAACAACCGTTTATTGAAACACAATATAAGATCAAGTGTTATCAATAATATTATATTAAAACATAGCATGGGTGGTATAGTTTTACTCTCAACATTATTCAAACATAATGTAATTGAAGGAGTAGTTCACAATACAATAGCCAAACATAATGTAAGAAAATTCATTGTTAAAAGTCATATAATGAAACATCGTTTATTCAATGGTGTTATTAAAGATATAATAATGAAGCACTCTATCGGTGGTAAAGTTATTAACAATATTATATTAAAACACGATATTCGGGGCATACTTGTAAGCAACCATATATTGAAACATAGTATTAACAAATTTACTACTAACTTTGTAATTGCTAAACATAACATTAATGGTTCTGTAATTCGTGATATAATATTAAAGCATAATATAGTTGCACCATCAAGAGCCTTCCATATATTAAAGCATAATCTCAACGGTGCATTAGTTAGCACAGTTATATTGAAACATGATATAAGAGGAATATTGGTAAACACAGTTGTCTTAAAACACAATATATCAGAATTTATAAGCAATAATGTAACCATGAAACATGGAATTACTTCAGCTGTAAGTAAATTAATAGCCTTAAAGCACAATATTGGTCAGTCATATATACTCATAATGAGAAGAACAATGAGTCTAAATGACACGAGTAAAAAGATAAACCTTAATAAAGATAGCAACGAATCAACTAGTGAAGGTAATAATCCATGAGTGTAAGACGACAAGATTTCGGTGTAACATTTACTGTTCATGCAGGAACAACAAAAACCCTAGAGTTAACTATACTCGATCCTGATACAGGTAATGCAAAATCACTTACAGATACAAACGTATATTCTTCAGGCGTAGCAAAAATATATAGACCTGATGGAACACAAGTGGGAGTTAACATGACAGTAACTTATAGTGATAGAGCAAACGGTAAAGTATATTTCAGTGTTTCAAGTGGCAGTCAAACTACTTCCGCAAATGCAGGGAACTGGATAGGGGAAATTGAATTTATAAACTCCGCTAGCTTAGTAGTAGATCAACAGTCATTTAATATAGATATAAAACAAAATTACTAAACGTTTATATTATACATTTGGTTTTATAATGTATGTCAGATATATCAACTAGAGAACATAAACATATTCAAATGACAAAGGCAACTTTTCATTCTGAAACATTAGCACCAATTAAAAATGCTGATGGAACAAAAGGTAAACCTAGATTTTCCGTAGAGCCACTCATATATATACAGGGTGTAGGTTGGGAAACAGTTGATCCAATGGCAACTGGAAATGAATTTATGATTGCATTTTATAACTATGTTCGTATAAAAGAGTTAATGGGTTATCAACATACAGGACTTAATTCTGTTGAAATTAAAACAGTATTAGAGAATTTGTGGGGAGAAAAGATTGATTAGTCAGTTAGAACTTAGACAACAGGTTGAAGTTGATACACCAAAAGGCAGGGGTAGATTATTTATATCAAAAGATTATGGAACTGAAATAGAGTCAGTTTTTGTTGTTATATTGTATAATGGTGAAATATGGGAATTTACTAATCATGATATAAAAACAACACATAACATAACAATGGGTAGAAAATATTGAGTAAAGCTATAATTTCAAGTAATAAAGGTAAATATACTGATTTTTCAATAATAGAAGGTCAGAAAGAATTAATGTTTACACCTGATGATTCTGCACATAAAATAATGGATTGGATAATACCACAATTAAAAGAAACTGATATAATATTAGAACCATTCAAAGGTAATGGTGCATTTTATGATAAAATACCATACTCAAAAGATTATTGTGAGATAGATGATGGAATTGATTTTTTCAATTATAATAAGAAAGTTGATTGGGCTATATCAAACCCGCCATTTAGAGTGTTAGATAAAGGCGAACCAATAAACGCATTTATACAAATAATTAATCACACTATGGAAATATGCAATAAAGGATTTTTCTATCTTATAAACCATAAGTTGTGGTCAAGCCTAACGGTAAAACGATTAAAAGATTGGAAAGAAAAAGGTTGGGTTATATCAGCAATAATGGTATTAGAAATTAAAAAATGGTATGGTAGATATTATGTTGTAAAATTTGAAAAAAATGGGGAATCATTAATTAATTATTGAGGTTGATAGAATTGAGTGATTATATAACAAAAGACAGTGGGGAAAGAAGAAAATTCAATACAGGAGCTCAAAGAGATGTTGTGGATGGCAAAGGTAGATATGATCTTATATCACCTATTATGATTGAAAGATTAGCAAAATTGTTACAGCGTGGAGCAGAAAAATATAACGATAGAAATTGGGAAAAGGGTATGCCACTATCTGTATATATGGATTCAGGTATGCGACACCTGTTCAAATTTCTTGAAGGACATAGAGATGAGGATCATTTGATCGCAGCTATTTGGAACTTGCAGGCGTTATTACATATAGAAGAAATGGTAAAAAGAGGAAAACTATCGGAAGAACTTTTAGATCTTCCTAATTATATGAGGAATGAGCCAAACTAAATTACATTCATTATTGGAAGCTACCCACGCAGCTTTATTAGCAGCTCCAACTGCCATACTGCTTCATAAGTGTATATTGATATTAGCAGGCGAAAACGCTTTAAATAACAACCAAGATTTATTTGTTGTTTTATCTTGGGTATTATTTTTCTTACATGGTGTTGCATGGAAATATATAATCAGGCGTATATATGAACACTATGGTAAAACATTAGATCCTCGAAACATTTATACAAAGGTTAAGGGTAAGATAAGCATTGGGTAAGGCAAAAAATAATCAAGCAAAGTCGTTCTTTTCATACAAGAATGATGATATTGAACTTGTAGAGATTGGTCAATTCTTAAGAGAAACCCAAAATTATAGAGTTGAACGTGAATGGTATGTATTATTTGATAAGATGTCGGGAAAATACCTAGGGTATAAGGAAACATTTGACGGTGATAAAACAATTAGTCCTAGAAATCCTGATCTTTTACTCATAGATAAAAAGACAAAGCATTTGGTTTTGGTAATTGAGATTGATGGCGGTGTTCACGATACAAAGTTTTATGATACAGAAGAACGTAATGATCAATATGAATCAGCGGGAATACCATTATTGGTAATAAGTAAATTAGAAATAGAAACTACTATATTTGACTTGGTATATAAGAAAGTAAGTGAGGTGTTAGATTGACTATAAACCTGTATGTAAATAAAGAGTTCAAAGAGTTTATGGATCAACTATTAGTTGTATCACAGGCTAATAATCAACCATTATCAACAGCAATATGTCAAGCAGTAAAAAAATATATGCTTGATTTAAATGATGAAAAAGAATTAATTGGGGATAAAAAAGATTGGGATAATTTTATTAAAAATGCCGATAAAGAAGAACTTTATGCTATGAGTAGAGTTATATGTGGAATAAATGATAGAATAGTGAGAAAAGTATGTCAATAGATAAATTAAAAGAGATGGGATTTAATCTCATACCACTTAAAGGTAAGAGTAAAGAACCTATTGGCGGTCTTAATTGGAAACAGTTTCAAGAAGAAAAATATAACGGTAGTTATCCTGATTCTTGTAACATTGGTGTAGTATGTGGTCGTTCAAGCGGTAATGTATTTGTTGTTGACTTGGATGATACTTCGTTATATGATGATTATCCTCAAGAAATAAAAAATACATTTACAGTTAAAACAGGTAAGGGTTATCATTTGTATTATCATTTTCATGGTTTCCCGCCACCAAACAAAAAGTTAGACGACAAACGAGGTAGGCATATTGATATAAAATCACAAGGCGGTTATGTTCTTGCACCAACTTCTATACATCCAAACGGTAGTATATACACAGCAATAAATGAACTTCCAATTATGGATATTGCTATTGATAAATTAAAAACTCATCTACAAAAAATGGGATTTAATGTAGAAACAAAACCAATAGAAGAAATTGCAACTGGTATATCAGAAGGCGGTAGAAACGATGCTACTTTCAAGTATGCTTGTTATCTTATACGAGATAAGGGATTATTCGGGGAAGCATTAAAATTAGAAATTGATCTATTGAATAGTAAACACAAGCCACCACTACCACCATCAGAACTTGAATTAATTATATCACAAGCAGAAAAGGCAGAACATAACAATATGACTAGACATATAGAAGATGCTAGATCAGTTGTTGAAAAATTAAAGGGTAAACCAATTAAATTAACAATGCAGGATATAACACCTACTTATGAAAATAAACCAATAGAATTCGATTGTATGATTACAGCGGTAGGGGAACGTAAGACTTATACAGTTTCAGCAAATACAAGTTGTGTTATTTGTGGTTCACAAAAGAAAGTGTATTGTGATGATTTGCATATATTATCTGTACCATTCTGCACAAAGGATAAACGCCCATACGATATTGATGAATCTACCAAAGTTACAGCATATATACAACAGATGAGAATACAAGAGTTCTTGGAAACCGCTAGAAATTCTACACCTGTTGAGTTTGATGCTGAAATTACTGATGAAAATGTAGGGGAAGCATATATAGGAGACAGAAAAACTATTATTGCAAAGTTTAGAAGCATACCAAAACCAAAGAGTGCATATAATGATATTGTATTTCAGATTAATGAAATGAAAGATTTGGAACAAAAGGAAGGTTGTATGCCAACGGAACAAGAGATAGAAAAGTGGAAGAAGATAAATATATTTGAAAGAGTAACTGCTTCCATAGCACCTGATATATACATTAATCCTAGAATTGTAGAATCCCTGATTTTATGGGCTTGTGGTGGTAATAGTCTTAATGGCAAACGTGATCTTATCCATTGTGGAATACTTGGCGATGCACAACTTGGTAAATCTGATTTGTTATTGAAAATATATAAGTTGTTGCCCGGCTCAGGTTATACGGTTGGTAGAAATACTTCGGGGGCAGGACTTACAATAGCCATGGTAAAATTATATAATGGCACAATGATACCTAAAGCAGGATTTTTCCCACAACACACTGGACACCCATGTATAATTGATGAGATAGACAAGATGAAGAAAGAAGATCATAACTCATGTCTTGAAGTTATGGAACAACAAACTACTTCACAGGCTAAAGCAGGCACAGGTGGTGGACTAACATTACCAACAAAGTGTTCATTATTAATTGCGGGAAACCCTAAGAACGGTAAGTTTAATCCTAAATACCCTACTGTAATGGATAACTTTGAGATGGAAACACCATTTGTTTCACGATTTGATATTTTGTGGTTATTAATTGACGACAATGATCCTGAAACGGACAAGTTAATTAGAAAGTTTATCAGAACATATCAAAGTAGGAAACAGGAATATATGACAGTGGAAGAACTACAACGATATTTTGTATATATCAGAAGTTTAGATGCAACTATACCTGATGAGTTTATGGATAAGATTGATGAATTACATACAAAAATGCGACCATTAAATGTAAACAGTGGTATTCCTATTGGATGGCGACAGTATCATGGATTATATAGGTTATTAACTGCAAGTGCAAAGGCTAACTTGCGTAGTGTTGTGAACGAAGATGACTTTAGAATAGTTGAAAATATAATCAAAGAGTCATATAAAAGTATGAAAATGAATTTGGAAAGCGGGGAAGTTAGTGATACACATAAGAAAACAAAGGATACAAAGAAAGAAATTATATTAATAACTTGGGCAGAATGTATGGATGAGAGTTTGGATAACACAGTAGATAAGAAAGAATTTATAGATTTGTTGGCAACTAAGGAAGGATTTAATGCTCTAGATTCACCAACTATGTTCAGCAGAATGTTAGATGCAGGGGATCTTATATATGACAATGACTTGGAAAGATATAAGAAGGTCAGATAATTGGGTAAACTTAGAGATTTAAGAGAACGTAGAGAACAAATGGAATGGGATGATCCTAATAGAATAGCACTTGAAGAAGAAATAAACAAGATAGAACAATGGTGTATAGACAATAATAAGGGGTTTGTAAGCAAATTAACCACTTGGACTAACGGATTAGGGGGGGATAATGATCTATATCCATGGCATACAGGTTATATTGATGTAAAAGATATGTGGATGGTAGCAACTTTAAATGGAAAAGGTATAAATTATAATTTTGATAAAAGTATTCATATTTGTAGAAATTGTTCGTAATTCTTATATACGTCATATATATACATAACGTATGAAGAAATCAACAGGTTTAAAACAATTTGATAAAGTAGTAGAAACTCCATCAGATTATCTTGGTTTAACAGATTTAATTGATATGGATTGTGATGATGAAAAGTGTAAATGTAAAACCTTAAATATAAAGGAAAAATTAGATTAATATTGCCAATTAATTTCACAACAAAAAATATTGATCAAGAAAAATATATTAAAATTATAAGACGAATTATTGTTTTAAATGGAAATAACGGTGAAGATTTAAGCGGTTATCAGGCTTGGGTAAGATTTAGTCGGGATTGGACTTTAAATATTATACCTGTAACAGAACAATATGATTATGAAAGATATTATAAACATCTAAATGTAGAAACATCAAGTGGAATTGCTTGGGGTGTTACAGGACAAAAAGTGATATATATGTTCGTAAATGATTCAGGTAATACTTTCATTACAAGACAAAATATAATGCCACTTGGGCATGAACTTCTGCACGCATTATATCAAGATGAAGTTGGAACACAACATATTACGAGATTATATGATGCACCGGAAGGTAAGGCAGGTACAACAGGTGCAAGAGCAACCGTTATTGTTCACGATAATTGGTATGGAACAAAAAATACAATTAAAATGTGGGTTCGTTGGGGTATAATTTGGCTACCGATAACTATTCCATATATACCTGTTAAAGAAGCAAAAGAAATTTACAATATATAATTACCATTGAGTAAGTTCGGTTTGTTCTCCTCTACCCATTAGTGAATCCATACTTATATTCATTGGTTCACATATTTGACTCATAACAGTTTCTAAACTATCCATATATTTTTGTTTGTCAATATCCTTCCGTTTAGCCATACTTAGTGGACATACTTTAGGATCTACCCATGTTTTTACAAACTCTACAAATTGTCCTTTTTCAACATTACCTAACTGCTCGCCTGCCTTTACTGCTTGTGGTTTAGACTTATATTCCGCGGGGTTCTTTGCAATCATTACCTTAAATGCTAATTGATCTAGAGGTATTTTATCAAAATCATCTATAACAGTTTTCATAACATATCGTATCTCTTGTTTTACTTCGTTAAAATCTGATATATTCTCAATAGGTTTTAATTTTTCCAACACATCATTAAATAATCTCTTAACAAATGGCGGTGTATTAGATTTTTTACCACTCAACCCTTTAATATCCAAATTACCGTCTTTTTTAACTCCAAAATAATTCTTTTTTCTATCACTTAATACTAAATATTTATATTCTTTGTCAATTTCTAAATCAATAGAATAATGTTTCTTACAAAAATCTATAAGGTAATCAACCTGTTCTTTAGTTGGATTATGGACAAAGACACTATCGGTATCTCCATACAAGACAGGCAAAGATTTGGATTTGGCAGTTTCTATCGTCTTTGAAATTATATTACGCCCCACAGCGGTTACAGCTTCGGCACTTGGAAGAAAATATAATGAGAAGGTTTCAGCACCGATCACACCATAACTTGCATTTAAAAATACTTTGAGTGCCTGAGCAATAGTATTGTTTATATCACGATCCTTCTTCGTCTTTGCTTTCTTGCTCAGAACTTTGAAATGATTTACCCTTAATTCCTTTAATGAGCCAATTAATAATGATGCCATTCCAATTTTCTTCGTGCATGACCAATGGTTTGTATAGGGTATTATATTGTTTTTGCATACTTCGTGACTACAACATACTGTATCGTATGATATATTTCGGGTTTTAATTATACTAGGATATAGGCTTGCAAAATCTAGTACAGTTACGTCAAAATGTATTCCGCTAACAGGTTCTAATACTTCTGCACCCTGATATTTTTTACCTTTTATACCAGCTTGTGTAGTTGCTTCAACTTGTGGAAGATCACTACTACGAGGAATTAATTGATTATTAATTCTATGTTCATTATAGAACATACCCTTGATCCAATTAGATATACTTAGTCTTGATATATCGTCAATCGGCATATTAGCAACCCTACACAATATAACAAGCAAATTCATTACCAAGTCGTTGTTATAGTGAGATAGCTCATACGTTAATCTGCTATCGTTATAACAATATTTACTTAACAGGTTTAATGATATATCCGCAAGACTACCAACATAATCTACTTTCTTTTCGCCCAACATAGCTTGGCTTACATCGTCTAGTTTATCTGTTACATATTTTGCACCAAAGGCATATATTTTGAGGGAACGATTTGAAAACACACCATATAAATCAACATGAATTCCATTATTCAAAGTTGCCTTTTCCTTCATCATCTTGAACGGATTATATTCCAAACCTAACACATTAGCCCTGTTATATAAATATGGCATATCAAATAGATCTCCATTATATGTAAGCACAAGTGGGTATGAATCTATTACTTTAAACGCTTCTTCCAACAGTTCTTTTTCGCTATCAAACCATTTTATATTATATTTTTTTTCAGGATCATCTTCGCCCATCGCTACCTCAGGTCTTTTGAGTGTATATACTTCTTGTATATCATCAGAATGAAACGATATAGCAGTTATACGTTGTAATGCTTTAGTTGTATCAGGCATTGTATCTCCCACTTCTACTTCAATATCAAATGCAAGTCGTTTTATATTTGGTATATCTTGACCAAGAAGATTTGCCCACTTTGTAACCTGTTCGGCAAATGATTCAGTATCTACTACTGATTCCATATCTATATTTTTTAATTGTATATTATCTTTTGATTTTAGGGGGGTTATATTATCATTATCTACTTCATACCATGTTCCAACCACATACTTTTTGTCATATAAGAAACTTTGATAATATTTTATATCTCCTTCCCAACATACTCCGTTATCACGCAAGTCATATATAACGCTAGGATTATCCACACTAACCTTTACCATTTCCCTTGATTCGTCTTTTATTACATCATATATATCGACATTCTCTACATTGTTGATTCCCATTATCTCCTTGATTTGGGGAAGGGTTTCAGGCTTTACATAACAATGTTGCTTATAATCAGAATTACTAACCATTATAATTTTATTGCTAACAGGTTCATAAAATTTGAGGATAATCTTTCTATTTTGGAATACACATGATAATAATATACACTTTGTTATATTTCATCACCCCAACTATCCCATTGGTCTTTCTTTTCTCTTGCAAATAATTCTATACGAGATACATTTCCGCACAATTCTATTATTCTATCTCTTACTATATCAGGCTTTTTACTATGTCCTTCGGGTACACTTTGTATAATTTCAGGTTTTTCAAATGTTTCAATTAATTGTCTTACGCCTGCTGATACTCTTTTTGGTTTTCCTTTAGTTCCTAATATACATATTTCACTATTTGCCCTTGTCCACCTACCCATACCCATAAAGGCTTTTAGATTTTTATGATATTTTACCCAATTAAAAGCACAAGTTTTTGGTGTAAAACCCCATGCTTTCATAACTTCCATACAAGTTCCGTCTATAAGTTTTGGAAATGTTACCCACATAAACATTATACTATCCTCTTTTGCTATGTTATTTATATCTAAATTTTTCATTTCTTCAAGTGTCATTACATTATATTTACACCCTGCACCACGTTTGCCTGCTAATGCTTTATCGTCATAAGACCAAGGCGGATCACAATATATAATATCATATTTTTTATTTGGAAGTATCAATTATCTTTCCTCAAATTCTTCGGGATCACTTCCACGACCATTCATACACTCATAACATACAGGCTCGTGTCCATTATCAAAACATTCTCTCAAGTGTAATTCACCTTCTTCACTTATTCCATTACAAGTTCCACATTTAATTTCATGCACAACTTCTTCTTCGTCATTAAGTGCTGATCTCAATATACTACTCATTTTATATCTTTCCCACTCTTGTTGTTGACGTTCTTGGCGTTCTAATTTATTCAATTTGCACCCACTTTGGAATATTTCGATTTGTCCACTTCATTATATTTTGTTTTTCCATGTTATAATAGTTTCTATATGATTTTACTATATTATCAGTTATTTTACATTCGTCAGGCATAGCTCTTGCAAATTTTGTCATGTTAATATTAGGTAAATTGGGAACAGGTAATGATTTTATAACGTCAAAAGACTTATGATTAACAGTATGATTAAATCTAAATTTATATTCGTCATTTAATGCTTCGGTCATTTTATAAAGCCAATGATAATTTTGCATACTATCTCTAACCCATTTTGCACAAGGGTGGTTAACATGAGTTTTTTTGTAAGGAATATTATAATCTATATACAAAGCAGGGTTAATGTGATGAGCAGTACATATCATTTGAGCGTGTTCTAATATCATTTTTACAACGTGTTTATCAACGTGTAATTTAGCACATTCAATAGGATCATTATCTAATACAAATATATTCATAGATAACAATATTTTTTGTATAATATAATTCTTTCCATATCAAAACAAATATATTAGACGACTACTACTAACTATTGTTAAGACGGTTGAGAAGGTTAGCTAAAGGGCATTGTGGGCTAACTCCGAAGCCTGTAAAGGTGGAAAACCAGTATGCCCCGCTTAACTAGACATTCGGTGGTGAAGTCGATAAAAATTGACGACCTAGAACGTGTGGGCTACGGTCAATTAATCAAAAAGCCCGTTTTATGTTTTAGTCATTCGTCTTGCGATAGACATTTTGTTATATATTTTATCGCCAAATCTACAAAATTTTTCTAATGCAAAATGATGTGTGTTGCATAAATACATGAACCTTTTGGGATTCTTTTTTATCATTGGCAACAAATCCGTATAATACTGTAAAGAACCGCTATCATTCTTCGGATAGTTCTTATATATTATATCATTTTTTAAATACCACAGGTGATGAATCGTCATTCCCCGTTTTGCTGATTTACAATTACATATCCAACAGTGTCCATTTCCTAATGATATATTACCACATTCTTGTTTTATATTATTAATTTCCTCTTTTATCGTCATTTTCCATTTCCTCTAAAATTGGCTCAAGAAATCTTACATAACGCATTATTGTATTTTGATTAACACCCGAAGCTTCTGCAAGTATCCTATAAGAAATCCCCATGTTACCATATTTTCTCATACACTTATATAGTATTGTTTATATATAAGGATTTATTTAAATTGCTTTAGAAACGAAATTTCCACGTATATAACTATTAAAATATTTGCCTTTAGACTTTGCTGATTTAAATTCTTGCCAAGTTTCTGAATCAACTCCTTGACACTCATATACTTCGCCTTCCTTACCAATATATATTTGCATTAACTTAGTTTCGCTGTTATACTTTGCTCCTTGTATCCAACTTCCGCCAACAAAACTATCTTCTGTCAAGAATATTCCCCTTCCTCTTTGTTTTTCATTATATTACTAAGTAAATAATCCATAGTTTTATCCAATTCAGTCTCTATTGTTTCTAATTCTTCTCTTGTTAATCCTAATTTTAATCCTACTTCATGTTTTACAATCTCTTTAAATTGTGGTGGTATATCTAGGACTTCTATTGCTCCATATACACAGGTAAACATTTCTCGTGGCGTAATCACTTTAGATCTTCCAACTCCTTTTTGTTAATCTCATCTTGGTTATAATTAACACCTCTAAAATATAAATGTATGTCTTGCTGATTTCGGGAATACCAATATATACAAATGGCTAATGTAAAAAATATACCTACAAATGGTATAAGTAAGAAGAACATACTTAGAGAAGGCAATAAAAATAATCGTCTTGCTTTAATCAATTATATCCTCATGTTCATATTCACAATTTTCTTGAGTACACATACACTTTAGCCCCTCATAATGACATTCACAATCACAAAAGTAATCTTTATCATTATGTTTTTGAATACATTCGCAAGTCAATTATATATTAACCTCACAATCACATTTTTCCTTACAATATCTGTTAAGACATACTACACCATAATGAGCTTTAAATCCATTTTTACAATATGGACAGTCTTTATTCTTCAACTTCTACCGCCTTATATTCTGATCCAAATTGCATATTCAACATGAATATAATTTTTTCAGCTTCAATTTTTTCCCCAACAAACTCTTTGTTTGTAAAAGGATCACGCCAAAATATAGGTTGGTTATTAAAATATTCTGCTATTCTATATAATTTCTTTTTCAATTTAAACCTCTACTAACCCATGTAAATTTAACACAATCACATTTATTACATTTTCCATGCCCTTTTTGATAATGATCACTATGATCTGAATTTTGGGATTTACCGCCTAAATGTCCACAACTACACATTTCATTAAATGTTGATATTATATTACCGTCTTTATCAAATCCATGAACTATATATTTATTATTTGGATTAAAGTCGGTCAATTAAACACCTTCCTCTCTAAAAGTCGTTAATCTTTCGTCAGCAACTTCTTTAAATAATCTTTCAGTTTCAGCAAATAATATATTTAGCAAAACCTGTTTCATTACATTTACTTTATCGCCAAATGTTAAATCCATTTTATCAATTTTATCTATCATTTCTTTAGCATACATACCGCAAGCTTCGGGTTCTTCGACTTTATCAATATCGTCCATATCTTCATATACTTTGGTCACAGTTTGACTTATTATTGCTTGTCTTTCGTCTTTTCCTATACCCATTTTTGATAAAGTATCTTCTTTCTTTTTTCTCAATCTCTATCATTCCTCGCTTCATATATTGCGATAGCGTGTTCTTCTTCGCAAGTTTGACATAATCCTTCGTCATTAACATATTCTACAACTTGATCGCAATTTTCACACTTTGGGGAAAAATCGTTTTCTTCCATACTTGACATACCTAGATAAGATACTTTGCTCAATATAAATCTACCTCGACTTCCTCTTTTTTCTATTCTTCCATGTTCCTACAAAAAGTTCCAATATATTATAATTTACTTCATTCAATCTAATTCTTGCTCCCTTCTTTTACGAAGCCATTCCCATTCAGGTCTTTCTTCTTCGATATATATTTTCAATTTTTACTCCTTATAATCCCAACTCACTTAATTTTTTATCAACTACTATTCTTGTTTCTTCGGGCAACTCGTCAAAATGATCCATGAGGATATTATATGCTACTACATACGCTTTAAGTTCTTTATCCATTTCTTTAAAAGTAAGGTGTGAGGGCAATTTTATAATTGCTCCTCTATTTTGAAGTTATACAAAGGCTTTTGATCAACTTCAATT
>Ga0114933_10003171_pt1 | contig 16331 bp, 7 predicted proteins | sample 4SBtaG_FD_89691 | JGI IMG/M metagenome (GOLD analysis project Ga0114933, IMG submission 89691) | Deep subsurface microbial communities from Kolumbo volcano to uncover new lineages of life (NeLLi) - 4SBTROV12_W25 metaG | ecosystem: Environmental > Aquatic > Marine > Volcanic | place: Kolumbo... | reverse complement strand
TGGGCTGGGTCGTGGCCCCGACCTACGATCTCGCCGACAAGGTGTTTCGCGAGGTGGTGCTGGTGGCGGCCACTAAACTGAAGCACCGAGTGATTACGATGAAGGAGAGCGAGCGCAAGCTCGTGATCCGCAATCTTGGCGGCGGCATCTCAGAGATTCGCGCCAAGAGCGCTGACAACCCAGTTTCTCTGCTAGGTGAGGGTCTCGACTGGGTCATCGTTGACGAAGCCTCGCGGCTCAAGCCCCTGATCTGGCAGTCCCACCTCTCTCAGAGGCTGCTGGACAAGAAGGGATGGGCTCTGCTGATCTCCACCCCTCAAGGGAAGGGCTACTTCTACGATCTCTTTCGGCGTGGTCAGGGCAGCGACCCCGAGTACAAGTCGTGGAACTGCCCGAGCAGCGAAAATCCGTTTTTGGACGCAGAAGCCATCGAGGCTGAACGCGCGCGGGTCCCGGAAAAGACCTTCCGCCAGGAATACGAGGCGGAGTTTATAGAAGGGGCCGGTTCGGTCTTCCGCAAGGTGCGGGAAGCGGCGACCGGGACCTGGCAAGATCCAGAGTCCGGTGGTCACTACTGTGCGGGACTCGATCTGGCCAAGGTGGAGGACTACACGGTGCTGGTGATCATGAACCGTCGCCGTGAGGTCGTCTTCGTCGACAGGTTTCACCGAATGGACTGGGCGCTGCAGGTCGGTCGGATCAAAGCCGCATGCGACCGCTACAACCGTGCACGAGTTCTGACGGATGTGACGGGGGTGGGTGATCCCGTCTACGAACAGTTGATTCGCGCCGGTGTCTATTCAGATCCCTATCCGTTCACGGCCAAGTCCAAGGCCGCGCTGATAGAAAACCTGGCAATCGGTCTGGAGCAAGGTCGCATCGTTCTCCCGAGAGAGGATCTATGGCCGGAGGGGATCGATGAGCTGGAGTCGTTTCAGTACAGCGTGACGGATGCGGGAAACGTCCGGACGGGCGCACCCAGTGGCGTTCACGACGACTGCGTGGTGGCTTTGGCTCTCGCGGCGTGGCAGCTCAAGCGTAATCCCGGTGGCCCAATGTGCTGGACCACGGGAACACCGGCGCTTGGACCGAGTCGTGGATCGCGCGCGAGGCTACGCGGAAGGGGGCCAGGGTGGAGTCGCATCTCCCTGGGTGGACTTGGGGGTGGTGGCTGGCGGGGACCTGGGCGCTGAAGGGCAATATGACGGGTCGGCGTTGAGGCGTGAACACAACCCTCAATCAAGAACTAGCTCGTACCGAAACGCTGGTGCGCTAGGGAGTCGAGGTGATCATCCCGACCATCACCGTTAAAAACTCCCGTCAGCCCCACCTCCGTTAGTATCTTCACCATGGACTCCCTAAGGAAGCCTTCCACCTCGTGGGAGATTCGCCCGGATTCCTCCGGGTCTAGCCCATCAAGGTCATGACCGTGAACGGTTCTGGACCTCCACATGTATCCCGTCCTGACGGTTTCGCGGAGTTTTTCCGCGCGCGCAGAATCGGCACATAGGAACGAGGATGACCTCTTCGAAAGCTTGCGGGATATCATCTTCCCATTCTTGGGCCCGAACAGGGCTTCCATCGCTATCCAGAGGAAGAGGTACCTTGACTGCCACCAATCGTCGCATAGTGCGCGCCACAGCACTCTCGTAGCGGTCCAGAGAAGTGAGTCCCGTGGCAATTGGGCCACCGCACGTTGTAGGTCGGCGGCCAGCTCCAAGTCTGCTGCAGTGAGTTGCCCCGCCTTGTCTTGATCGTGATGGACAAGTTTGCTGCCCCAAGTTGCACTGAGTGGCGTCGAGCCGGAGTTTGTAGGGAGCTCAAAATGGAGGCGAGCTTCGATGCCAGTTGGTGCTGGCTTGGCGAGCCAGAGAGCAAGATTCGCAAGCAGGATCGTCTGCTCTGCCCTCTTCTGATGCTCCCCGAGTCCCTCCCCTTCGTAGTCAATCGATAGCGAGAGGCTTGATCCCCGGATCTTTTCTCGTGACAAGCCGGAGAGAAAATCCAGTTCTCTCTCCTTAAGCCACTTGGGGGTTCGGCGAAGGACTACGCCGCCTGTGAGATGTACAGGGTCAGAAACGACCTCGCCCATATCGCGATAAATGCCCAAAGGGCAGAGGAGAAGCCAATGTGTGCCCACCCGGGCAGAATAGCGCAATCACTGGCCGTTGTCCCCTCCCGATTGACGGCCCGAAGTGCGAGCGCCCAACACTCTTCCCAGGGGGCGGCGTTGTCCGCATTTCAAGCAGAATGAATCCGTGTCCCGGTGTGCAGGCCGGCCCGGGCCAAAAAGGTCGCACTTCTCGGGGCATCTTGAGGCTGGAGCAACTGTCCCCGTCTGGTTCTTGGCTACATGCGAGCCCTAGACACCACCGATGCCCGGTCGCGTTTCCTTCTCCAGCTTGAAACTGACTGCGGGTTGCCGCCGACTGTTGCCCAATACCTCTTCACCCACAAGTCAAAGGAAGAGCTGATCAACAACCTGGTCCTGATATTCGAGAATGGCCAGCTGGCCCTCCCGAGTGCAGCTCGCAGGTCGGGAGCATCGACGAAATCGAATCTCCGGCATTCGCCAGCTTCGCGAGAAACTCAACTCAAGCCCCCAGATCGTCGAGGAACTCCGATGTGGGGTCTATCCCGGTGATCATCAGGTGATCGCGTGCGCGGGTGCAGGCCACGTACAGCAGCTGTCGTTCGGTGTCGTAGACATCTCGAAGGTCGGAGTCGTCGCCGACAGACTCGATGCGTTCCTGGAGTGGGACGATCTCGTCGTCACAGGCCATGACTGCGACCACGCTGAACTCGAGTCCCTTGGCCAGGTGCATGGTTCCAATGGAAACGTGACCGGAGGAGGTCGCGGCATGCTCGTCGAGAATCCTATGGGGTAGACCGGCAGCGTCGACTGCAGCTACTGCTCGCTCAAGCTGAGCGGCCGAGCGAACGAAGATCCCGAAGGCATGTGGCTGGGCGCCCGACTCGGCTTTTGCCGAGATCCACTCGCCGACGGCGCGGGACTCCTCGCCTTTCCCGGCAAACGTCTGAATCAGCGGGGACGGGCCGTTGAAAACGGAGATCGTGTCGCTGCGATCCTCGCGGTTGCCGTCCACGTCCACCAGCTCGGGCCCGAGGAGTCGATCGGCCTTCTGGCGGATTTGGTGGGACGTGCGGTAGTTGATCCGCAGAGTGCGCGAGCGGCCGCGGATATCCACCCCCAGCGACTTCCAGGAGAACGGCTGCTGGAAGATGCGCTGGCCGAGGTCGCCCGCGAAGAACAGGGCGTTAGGTCGCTTCTGTCCCAGGGCAGCGAAGAACCGGAGCTGCGCGACACTGATATCTTGGGACTCGTCCACGACGGCGAACTCGAAAGGCGGGTGGGCCATAGCCGACAGCGTCGATGCCAAGGAACTGAAGACCGCTGCCTGAGTCATCAGGTTGCGTGCCGCCAGGCCCGAGCGCACGCGTTCGAAGACGGCCCAGAGGACCTTGCGCTGAGCCTCGGGCAGGCGCGTCCTGCGACCGAGGCGTGCCACCTCACGGTAGGCCTCCCAGGTGTCGAGCTGCCAGGCATCGATGACCTGCTCCCACTCGGTGAGCAGGAACTGGAGGCTGAACTTGTGCCCTCCGACCGCATCGGATCCCTCCTGGAGCAGATTTCTCAGATCGTCGTTCGTGGCCGATTTCACGGTACCTGAGTGCAGCTTGAAGAGGCGCAGGCCGAGGGCGTCGAGGGAGTGGGTCTCAACGCGCTCCCCTAGTCGTGGCTCGTTTCCGATCAGGCGCCTCAGCTTCGTCCGCAGCGAGTGAGCCAGGGCATCGGAGAACGTCGCCAGCAGAACGCGCGCGTCGGGATGGGTGCGGGCCAGCTGAACTGCCCTGTGCAGTGCAACAATCGTCTTGCCTGTACCGGCGGAACCGGAGACGCGGGCGGGGCCGTTGTAGTCACGCTCAACCCATTGCCGTTGCTCCGGGTGGAGGAAGACCGTCCACTTCTCCCAGGGGTACTCCAGCGCCAGGGCGAGCTCTTCGACGTTCGCCATCACTCGGAAGCGGCGTTGAGCGTCTGGGTGCTCGAAGGGATCGGTCGCCGGCTGGGGCTTCCCAACCGGGCGCGGCTTGCCGCCGGTGGCGATCTCAAGCAGTGCTTCCGCAGCCTCGGCGGGCAGGTGCTCGGCGAGCTGAAGGAGCCCGTCCTCGTCGGCACTCCGAACATCGTCCAGCCATTCGGCGGGGACACCGTAGCCCAGCAACTCGTCGTCGGGGCGGTCCACGAAGAGGGGCGGCCGGCTGACGGGCGCAGGGCTATCGTGAACGTACATAGGCACCACCACCTCGCGTACCGTCTCGCGGATCTCGACGAGCTGGGCCGCGCCTGTGGTCGGGTGGGTCTCCAGCTTACGCCGCTCCGCCCACTGGTAGGCGCGGTCGTGGTGGTCTGCGTAGCACAGTACGAGCCGTCCCGCGGTCTTGTGCACGATCAGCCTAACGTCCCTGCCCACGCGCACGGACCAGAAGCACTTGTCCTTCGCCCGGCTGAGCTTGTGAAAGCTGAGCCCTGGGCGCGACGCGTCCATCTGCAGGTCGAAGGCCGTCGTCTTGGCGGTCTTCTGCTCGTCGCCAGCCAGCCGCGCAAGGCTGGCCGTGAAGGTGTCCGCGATGAGGAACTCCATTCGCTCAGGTGCGGAACACCTTCATCACCTCGTCGCCGAGGTGGTTGATCACCTTTACGGCGATACGGCCGCTCTTCGGCTTCTCGAAGGGTCGTGAAATGTCGCTATGCAACGTGGCCCAGGCGTCCGGGTCGATCTCGGCCTTGAGCGTGGTCTTCAAGGACTTGTACGGGTCATTGGCGCCCAGGAAGTAGGCGTGGCGGACGAAGAAGCTCTCTTCGTTGTAGTCGGTATCGATGAACCAACAGGCGATGCCGTCGGTGTTGTCGCTGACCACTTCACCTGTCTGAGGTTTGAAGACATCGACCCCCTTCACCTTCACCCTCAGCTTGCCGTCTTCCTCGGGGAGAGTTTCGATGTCCGGCTCGCCGAAGATGACGAACAGGTTGCCCTTCCCGGTATTCTTGAGCTCGGTCGCCATGTGTAGGTCGGCGTTCATGCGCGCCTTGAGCACCGGGATCCGGCCGAGCTTGCTGAACTCAGTGGCGTGCGCCTCATAGTTGAAGGCGCAGGCGATGAGCGCGTCGAATCCTGCATCGCCTGCCTCGCGCGTGGCCGCGACGAGGTCGGCACGCTGCACGGTGCCGAACTCGGGACCGATGAAGATGGCGGCGCGTTTCTCCGCGTCGCCCTCGCGGTAGTGTCCCTCGCCACAGACCAGCTCACCGGGCCATGCGGTGAGCGAGGTGAAGGTGATGCGGTCGTCCTTGTGCGCCTGCTGTACACCGGTAGCCCGGAGGTTCTCCAGGATCATCTGGGGGAAGGACTGCTTGCCACCGTAGTCGGCCCCCTGCTCCTTGACGCCGTCGATCAGCTCGTCGTTCTCATCGACTCCAAGCGTCCGGTGGGGGCTCAGGCTCTCGACCGTGAAAGGGCCAGCGACGCGGACGCACTTCTTGTCCACGTACGGTTTGTCGAAGAGATTCTCGAACTCGGCCTTGGCGGCGATGGACCTGTCGATCTCCTGCTGCCGGGCGACGCGGGCCTGCCACCAGTCGGCGTGCAGCTTGTCCGCCGCGTCCGGCCAACTGGAACTTGTCTCGCGCGGAATCTCCCACTCCTGCCAGGGCTTTTTAAGCGCGGCGTTCAGCTTCTCGCGCAACGGCTTCAGCTTCGTCTCCCACTGGTCCCAGATGACATCGATCTCCGCGTTGTTGGCGATGGACTTGAGCTTGATGTGCGGCACGCGCTCATAGACGAATCCGTGGCGGATGTTCCCCTGCACGGGCTGCGAACTCGGCGCAGTGCGCGTGACTTCGGCTTCCTTGATCTGGCCATCGCGGGAATCGGCCAGTAGGTAAAAGGGATAACGCGCGCCCATGATGCGGGCACGGGCCAACGCCAGCGCCACGCGCGAGGTGTCAATCGTGATCCAGCGACGGCCCCACTGCTCGGCGACGGTAGCGGTGGTGCCGGAACCGCAGGTTGGGTCGAGCACCAGATCGCCGGGGTCGGTCGTCATTAGCATGCATCGCTCGATGACCCGGTAGGAGGTTTCGACGACATATGCCTGGTCAAGAGCGCCGCGAACGTCCATCCACACTGAGTTGAGTTGAACAACCGGAAAATCGTCCATGTATCGCTTGTAGATTCGATGACCTGTCCGGTATTGGACTCGGCCAGCTTTGCACAGGCGCTTCATTCCCTCGACGGAAGTCTTCCAGTTCTTCGTCTTGGGAATTCCGAATGTAAATCCGTTGAATGTGAAGGGGGCGCTAGTGTTGGCGCGCGTTCCATCGGATACGACGGAGGCCGTAGCGAACACTCGAGCTTTGGGCGGAATACTTGTTACGCCTGCAAGTTCCTCAGCATTGACCTTGCGCGTTGCTCCGTTCTCCAGTTCGACGAGCGTATACTCCTTTGCACCTTGTCCCCCGGCCACTCTGTGCGAGAACAAGGCTCGATACTTGACCTTCGCCTTGTCTCTTGCATACCAAATGATGAAGTCAACAGTCGTACTCAGTGTGTCTGCCGTCGTCCCACCGGTCTTCCGGAATGCAATGAGGCATACATGGTTGTCCGATCCAAAGACCTCATCCATGACCTCTCGGACATGATGGAGGTTGTCATCTGAAATCTGCACAAATATGGAGCCAGACTCGGTGAGGAGATCGCGGGCGACGGTGAGGCGATCTCGTAGGTAGGTGAGGTAGCTGTGGGTGCCATCGCGCCAGGTGTCGCGGAAGGCTTTGACCTGCTCGGGCTCGCGGGTGATGTGCTCGGTCTTGCCGTCCGTTCCGGTGCGGCTGGTGGTGGACCACTGGAAGTTGCTGTTAAACTTGATGCCGTAAGGCGGGTCGAAGTAGATGCACTGGACCTTGCCGCGCAGGCCCTCCCGCTCGGCAAGCGAGGCCATCACCTGCAGGGAGTCGCCGAGGATCATCCGGTTCGACCAATTCTGGTCGTGCTGGTAGAACTCGGTCTTGTCTACGCCCTCGGGGATGCCGTTGAAGTCGGAGAAGAGATCGGCCTGGAAACCTGGTGCTCGCGCCTCACTCTCCTTCGACTGGCGCAGCAGATCGTCGATCAGCACCTTGGGGTGCACCTTCTCTTGGATGTAGAGCGGCGGGGCCTGCACCACCAGGTCGCTCCAGTCCTGCTCGTCCTTCCCGCGCCATACCAGCTGGGGATCCAGGTCTGTGTTCCGCGGATATCGAACTGGGCGGGACTCCTTGTCCTCCAGGTTCAGCACGGACTCATGCTCGGCCGTCGGGATGTTCTTGCGCGTCGCGTCGGCGTGAAGTATTGCTTCGACGTCTTTCCGCGCCTTCTGGGTCTTCGGCTTCTTGGCCATGGTCAATGTTCCGCGGCCGCAGCCGCCGGTGTGGTTACGGAGTCGAGCATCTCTTGGAAGTGGCCTTCGACCTCGGCCCCGAAATCGTCGGAGATCTCGTAGACGTCGGTGAATTCTGCGAAGGCCCAGCGACCGAACTCCTTCAGGTTATTCACACCGGGCACCCAGTAGGTGTCCATTGTCGACTTCTTCTCCTTGGCATCCTCGCGCCGATAGCCCTTGATCTCGACGACCAAGTGCAGCGGGTCCTCGGGCCCGTGCCCGTCGTCGACGTCCACGATGAAGTCCGGGCGATACTTGCGGGGAGTGGAGCCGAAGAGGTAGGGCACCTCGAGGCCCAGGATGTGATTCTTCGTGTAGGCGATCACTTTCGGGTGCGACTCGACCACGCGGCAGAGCTCGGCTTCCCAGTCGCTGTCCAGAACGACCCAATTCACATGGTTCTTTGGCGGCGGACCGCTCGTCTCCCAGCGGGAGCTACGAGACGTATTGAAACGGACGTCCGCCGTTGAACCGGTTGGGTTGTATGGATCGAGCAGTGCCTTGATCGGCCGCGAACCCTCCATGGCGCGAGTGATGGCTGCGGTGATCCGGTTGCACGCCATGTCGGCGAGGTCTTGGTACATCAGAAGCGCGGGATAGGTGCCGCCCTTGCAGACCAAGCACGTGTCGAGCCACCGCTTCGTGATGCGCTTGAGCTGACCGAAGAGGTGCAGACGCGGCTCGTCACCCGGATCGCGCCACTTGGTGTAGAGGAGCCGGTAAGTCAGTTCATAGACCACGGTCGAGGGGCGGAGGTCGGCGAGGTGCTCCAGGGTCATGTCCTGGACCTTGCCGATGATGCCAGCGGTGCGGGTCGCGGAGGGGCCGACCAAGTCGGGCGTAAGCTCGAGGACAGAGTCCGCATTGAAGCTCGCGGTGAGGCGTTCCTCGGGCAGGTCGACGCGGTACCCCTCGACGCGCGGGAAGCGGATCTCCAGGTGGTCGCGTTCCGGTCGGACCGCTCGGACCTGGACGGTCTCGACCGGCGGCTTCGGTGGCGCGACGACCGGCTTGGCCGTGAAGTCGAACGGGATGCCGAAGATGTCGGCGTACTCGGCGTCGAAGAGTCCTTCGGCGTTCAGCTCGTAAGACTGGCGCCGCAGGGCTCGGCCGATCACCTGCTCGCACAAGAGCTGCGTGCCGAAGGCGCGGATACCTAGGATGTGGGTCACGTTGTTCGCGTCCCAGCCCTCGGTCAGCATCGACACTGAGACCACGCAACGGATGCTCGCGCCGAGTTGATCGGCCTTGCCGACGGTGTTCATGACCTCGCGAAGGAGGTCTTGGTCAGAGATGCTATCCCCGGCGCGGGGATTGCCACTGCGCTCGACGATCTCGCGACGGAAGCGCTCCAGCTCGTCCGCAGCCATCGCGCGGAAGTTCTTGTCCAGAGCGTCGCCCGCCTCGAGCTGCTCAGAGTCGATCAGCAAAGTGTTCGGTCGGGCAAGCGGATTGCCGGTGGTCTCGTCGAAGTTGCGGAAGAGGGGAAGGCGCCCGTACTCAAGGGTCGACCTGCCATCTTCGTGGTTGCGGTAGAAGCCCGAGACGTAGTCGTAGACGAGCTTCGAGATGGCCGTGTTTTGGCAGACGATGATGAAGCAGGGTGGCACGGCAAGCCCATGCTTGGCCCAGAGCTTAAACGTCTCTTCGTAGTGGCCGTACAGAGCCTGGAGGGCGGTCTGTAGACGAGTCGGGAGCTTGAGCGGGTCGAGCTCGGCTCCCTTGCCGCGCCCCTTCTTGGGCATGTCCGTGCGGATGTGCTCCCAGAGGTTGCGGAAGACGGGCATCTCCTCGCCCGGGATGTTCTCGGCCACGGGCACGCGGGGCAACTTCACGATGCCGCACTCAATGGCGTCCATTAGCGAGAAGTCGCTCATGGTCCAGGGGAACAAGGTGCCCTCGGCATAGCCCGATCCGCTCAGGAAGAAGGGCGTGGCGGATAGATCAATGACCCGTGACAAGCCTAGCTTGCGGTTCACCGCCTCGAGGCCCGATATCCAGAGGCGCGCAGCTTCGTTGTTCTTCTCAGCGGCCTTGCGGTCGTCGCCCTTAAGGTCGGCATCGTCGGCTTCGCGAGGCTTCTCGCGGTAGCAGTGATGCGCCTCGTCGTTCAGCACCAGGACCCGCTTCATGCCCATGAGGTCGGGCATGACCCGTTGGATCATCTGGCCTTCCGTTTCGATCGTCTGTACGTCCTCGCCCGTGCGGCCCTTCAACAGGGCGCGGCCTCCCGCGGAGATGTTCACCCGCTCGCGCAGCTTGAACGCGTGGTAGTTGGTGATGACGATCTTTGCGTGGCGGATTTCGCTACACAGGTCGCTTGGAACGATCTCCCGAGTCGCGTAGTAACTGTCGGGGTCGTTGGCCTGCAACACTCTCAACCGGTCCTTGATAGTCAGGCCGGGCGCGACGATCAGGAACCCGCGCGTGAATTGCTTGCTGTTCGGATAGCGGGCCGCGTTGATCGTCTGCCAGGCGATCAGCATCGCCATGACCGTTGTCTTGCCAGCGCCGGTAGCGAGCTTCAGCGCGATCCGTTGCAGTTGCGGGTTGGCGTCGCGGTTCGCCAAAGCAAGGTGGTCTCGCACCAGCTTCGCGGACTTTGTGTGGGGCGCCACCTCGGTCAGCCAGATTGCCACCTCGACCGCTTCCACCTGGCAGAAGAAGGGGCGAATGTCTTGGAAGGCGTCGCTGCGCCAATGCGCTAGGAGTCGGGCCGTCTCTGGTGTGACGCCCCACTGGCTTGGATGCAGTTCCCGCCACTGTTGGACCTGGCCACGGACCTCGTTGATGATCGACGTTGTCTCGTACTGCTGTTCTTGTGTCGAGAGCCCCTTCCCCTCGTCGAAGACGATCTCTTCCTGTTTGATCTTTCCCTTGCGCTTCTTGGGCTTGGGTATCGGCGTGATGAACTGTGCAGGACGCCGGCCGGTCTTGCGCTGCTGTGTCGGCTGTCCCGTGTCGTCCAACTCCCAGTGCTCCCTCGGGCAATCGTAGGGAGAATTGATGACCGGGCGGTCAAAGAAGGGGTTGGGCGTAGTCACGAGACCCCGAGCCTACAATGGCGGTGTTGCATCTGCTCCCCCAAGGTCCGGAGATGCTCAGGTTCACGTGGCGGCCGATCGGCCTGGGGTTCGACCGCCGCAGTCTTCCTTCGATGCGCGGGGTGGCTTCTCCCGCAGCTTCCCAGGGCACGGTGTGATCCACGCTTCGCCCGCCGGCTAGCTAGCTCCACACCAGCCAGACCCGGCGGGCTTGCCGAGTCGGCATGCTCTTGTGCCCCTCACGAAGGCACTTACCCCGTTGCACATGTAGCGTAGGCCCTAGGCGGACCGTCTCCAGCCCCAGCATCAGCCTGAGGAGACGTGCATGGTCGAGCAATTCAAGCGGAGTTTTGCCGCGCGCACCCAAGGCCGTGCCCCGGCAATCTCGGAGGCGAACACGGTGAGGAGATAGCGTGACGGCCTGACGTCGGGCGCGCCTGGTCGGTGGGCGGCTTCATCAGTCGTATCCTCTCCAGTTCTCCGGCCTATGGGCCGAGTTGCGTTGAAGGCCCTGCGCGTGATAAAGATGGGGGTGCAAACACGTCATGGAGGCCTAGTTCGGAGATGAACTCCAGGAGAGACGGCGGCATCTCCGGGTTGTTGTGAGCCGTCGCAAGTGGCGCATCTGTCGCTGCCTAGGCGCTGACCAAGACCCGCAGGTCTTGGTCTGAGGGCGCTGGATCGGCCAAGCGGAACCAGCCATGATGACATACATGGGCAACCCCAGGCGCCATCACTATGTCCCCAGGAGTTATCTCGCTGGATTCACTCAGACTGGCAAGAAGGATGGGCGACTATGTGTCTTGGACAAGAGTGACGGGCGTAGTTGGCATTCAAATCCACGGGACTCCGCGTGCAAGCGGGACCTCTATGCACCCGAGGATCTTGGCGGAGGGGGCGGCGTGGACGCGCAGGAGATCGAGCAGACCTTCGGCATCATTGAGGGCGCATACACTCAGGCAATCGGTGCCGTGTTGGAATCTGGGATCATGCCCATTTCCGGGGATTCGAGAGAGAATCTCATGCTTTTTCTCGCGGCTCAGCACACAAGAGTGCCAGGGGTGACTGAGGTGCTCGACGACGTCACGAATCGCCTCATGAGCGCGGCTGCTTCGTTCATGACCGCTACTCCCGAAACCTGGGCTGATCATGCCGACGGCAGCCCAGGTTCGGACATCCCCTACGAGCGCGTTCGCGCCCTGGTCCAATCAGGAGAGTGCCAATGGGAGTTGGGCCAAAACGAACGGCTTGCGATGCAGCTGGGGTTCGTTGAGCCAATCGCGAAGGCACTGGACAAGAGGCAATGGAGTGTCGTGCACGCCGTGGATAGGGCCCCTGACTTCATGACCTCAGATCGGCCGCTTTCAGTGTCTTGGACCCACCCTCAGAAGCATGCCGACTATGCCCCCGGCATCGGCCTCAGCCAAACGACGGTCATGTTTCCGATTTCTAAGAGGGTTGCCCTACTTGGGATGTTTGAGGGCGTACTCCCAACTAAGGAGGCAACTTCCGCGATGGTCGGCATCGTGAACATGTGGACCGGCTTGTCCGCTACGAAGTATGTGTTTAGCGCAGCCCAGGACTTCCAAGTCACTCTGCCGGACCTTCGCATGGGGGGACGGGAGGAATTCTTGGCAATTGTGCGAGGCGGTCGATCAGCTCAAGAGACCAAGTAGCGGCCAGTCCGGGCGTCGCTTGATCTGCCTCTTCGATTGGCCTAAGACGGAGGGCGAATGGAACAAAGTCGGATGTCTAGAGGTCCATGACTCATGAGAGTCTTTTGAGGGACGAGAGCTTGTGAGGTAGGTTGGCAAACTGGGCCTCGATCGGTGCATCCAATGAGAGACACTCGGTACGGCCAGCGTGCATCTTGTGGTTGTTGGGCCGCACAAGCCATTCAGCGTATTCCGTCTTGATCGACTGTTCGATGTCGTAGCAGACACTCAGGGGACCCTGGAGGACGTAGATGGCTTCACCTCCCGCCAGTTCGTGGCTTCGACCTCGTTTGGAGCCACGCTTGTTGATTCCGAATTTGTAGTAACCGTGCTCAGCGAACTTGAAGAGATACAGTTCGCCTGCGTCGTCTTTGCGCAGGCCTCTGGCAGCCATGCTGCAAGGCTTGCATTGGCGCCCCTGTTGGACCGAATTCCAGGACGTGTCGAATTCTCGCTCGCATTTCCTGCACCGGACCCGCACGCGCCGATGACCACCCCGGCGTCCGAGGTCCTCTAGGAACTCTAGGCCAGGATTGCACCCTGCGCCAATCGTGACCACTTGCGACCATGTGTAGGCTTGCGCATCCCCTGATCTGCGGGCCTTGCACGGGCGGCATCCCTTGCCCGCCGCTAAGTTGCCCCAAGTGCTCTTCCGCCTGCGATCGCACGTCGTGCAGGCGCACTGGATCATGGTCGGCCGCCCAAGGGGCACCGGCAGCTCTCTCAGCAGGACAATCGTCGGGTCCATGGCAGCCACGATCGCCACTCGTTGCTCCCAGGTGAGTCGGCGGCCTCTGCCCTTTTTGATGTTGCCGCAAGACGGGCAGCCATGACCTTGCTGGAGCGAGGACCACGCCGTTGTCCATTTCCAGTCACAGACACGGCACAGGATCAGGAACCGCCGGTGCCCGCCCTTCGCTCGCGGTCTTTCATCGCAGAGGATCAGGTCAGGATGGAGGGTGCTCAGTCTCTTCACCATCTCACAACGAGTCATCGAACGCTTGCGGCTCAGTTCCTTGTCTGCGCAACGTCGGCATCCCTTGCCGGCCGAAATGTTTGACCACTGAGCCATCCACTGCTGTGAGCATCCACGAGTCAGGCACCTGACGTAGAACATTTTCTGGGCACCGCGAGGCGGGGCCTCACTTATCAACTCGACCTTCTTGTTGTAGAGCCGCACCCACTCCTTCCGCTCGGCCAGGGTCGCGCCGCGGCTCAAGTGCGGATTCCGATGATTGGGCATGGTGAGGCTAGGGGCGCTGCTTGGGGAACATTGCTGGCAGCATCGCGCTCTCGGGGCTTACCTTCTCGAGCACGATACCAGGATAGTCCTACCTGATGACGACAACGCATGCTCCCCGCGGGTCGAGCGGCGGATGGAGGAGCGCGCGAAGATGTCGGAGCTGACCGACGCCTTTGAAAAGCATGGTCGGGTGAGCTGTAGGGTGCATGGGCACCCTCCTCCACGGCTTGCTGCCATCCACGACGGGGTTTCTGCGAGCCGATTCTGAAGCTCCCTCAGGGCGACCCCTCGTTAGCGGAGTCGGGTCCAGTCTCTTGCCCCTGGGATTGGCCGTGAGTGATGCCCCCAGCAGAACGCTGCCTGTCGCACCATCCCTTAGAACGCTCGCGAGATCGCCTCGATTCGCCCGTTCGATAGACCGCCCACAGGGAGGGGTCTCACCCGGATTTCGATGGTGCCAGCCTCACGGTCTACGACGATCTGCTTGACGCAGCGACGTAGCGTCCGTACTCGAACCTCCGGCGATGAGGCGTGGAGAGTCCCGGGGAGGTCGTGGATAAAGCCGCGACATTCCTCGACCAACGACATTCGGTCAACGCGAGAGAGTTCCAGCTCCTCGAGCCCACTCAGCTTGGTCTCCAACCCCCGCCGCTCCTTGTCCAAGGCCTGCAGACGTTCTTCAACGAAGGGGAGCGTTCCGTCCGTCAACGCGTCGAGGAGGCGCGAGACGGCAACGTCGATCTTCGCGACACGGTTCGTGGCGGATAGCTTAGCCCCCGCGAGATCGGCCGAGTCGGTGCCCGCGCATTCCAGTACGACCGCGGACAGTGTCCGACGTCCCTCCTCGCCGTGGTACCGCTCGTAGTACGTCAACACAGTCTCGGTGACCAGCTGCTCGAGCTTCTCCTGATTCACGGGCCCGAACCGGCAGGCAGCCCGCCCTTTCCGGATGTAGTTTCCGCAGCCGTAGTAGTACGTTCGAACAGCGCTGCCGTCCTTGCGCGGTTTGCCCTTGGTGCGCCTGCATCCCTCGTAGCGCCCACCGCATCTTGCGCACTCCAGGAGGCCGGACAGAAGGAACCGAGATCGCCGTCCGTTCCATGCGCCGGGTCTGGGGCTTGCTCCTTGGCGCTGGACCTCCGATCCGCCCCGTTTGCCCCTCGCGCTCTGGGCAGCTTCGAACAGCCGATGGCTGACGATTCCCGGGTGTGCTCCCGGGATCTTGATCCAGTCCTCCTCCGGGTTGGGAACAAGGCGAGGGCCGTAGGCCTCTCGCCGTTCCGACGCGCGTCCATCGACGATCTTGAAGAATCTGGCGTCGGTGCGCCGGTTCCAGACGAGGTCTCCCACGTAGAGGGGGTTCGTGAGAAGGGAGCGAATAGTGGAGGCCGTCCAGACGCCGGAGTAGATACGTGCCCACTTCGGTCCCCTTGGCGAAGGGACGCCATCGACGTTGAGGGAGTTGGCGATCGCGCGGAGTCCCATGCCGTCCGCAGCGCTCATCGTGAAGATCCGGCGGACGGTCTCGACGCGCTCCGGAGCACTGGGAGCGAGGCGGCTTCGATCGCGCTTGGAGACCTGTAGGCGCTCGCCGCGTGCGAGGGTGCGAACCGTTGCACCCGTTTCGTCGAGGAGGAGCTTGCTGCCGTCGGGCTGGAACCGCAGGACGAACAGGAACGAGCCTTCGTCCTCCCGAGAGCTCTCGTAGCGGAGATCGTAGCCGCACGGGGGAGCGCCGCCGTTCCAGTACCCCTGCTCGATCCGGGACAACAGGCCCCGAATCGTGACCTTGGAGAGGTCCTTCGATTCCTCTCTTGCCTGCCACTGCTTGACGGGGCGAAGCAGATCATCGGTCGAGTCTCCGGAGAAGTTCTCGCTGACGTAGATCACCTCGACGCCGTGGACGCGGAGGATGTGGCGGTAGTAGCCCGCCTCGTCGTTGTCGAGCCGCCCGAAGCGCTTGACGTCGTAGACGATGACGTGGGAGAAGGGGCGGCGCTTCTGCTGGGCCTGGCTCACCATCTCCTGGAAGCCAGGGCGACGATGGACGCTCGTGCCGCTGATGGCGTCGTCGACGAAGAAGTGGCGAAGGTCGAAGCCGTGCTCGTCGGCGTAGAGCTCGATCGCCTTCTTCTGGTCGGGCAGGGACTGTTCCTGGCGGTCGGTCGAGCGGCGGAGATAGCCGACGGCTACATTTGAGAGCGATCGGCATTGGGGTCTGACGGGGTACGAGGATTGCATAGCGGTTCCCCTCCGGGGGGAGTGCCATGAAGGCTCAATAGCGGCTTGTCAGCCAGGCAATCCGGCTCATTCTGATGGGCAATTCTAGTCCCAAGGGCGACGTCGAGTAGGCAACAGGATGGCCACTGGGGCCATTGGCCGTCACTTTTAGGGTGCAATGTTAGGCGTGTGTTAGGGTGACTCCACGGCCCATAGGAGGAACGCTCTCAACCCAGATGCGGCAGTGGCAGGTTGCGGAGGGCGGAGGGCTGAGGCGAGCTTGCGGCGGCATTCGCTTGCGAACAACGACCCTACTAAGGGGGTCAGTTCTGAGCATCCTTCGAATCCTCGGGCCACACGGGGAACGCAAGTGCGATGAAGTACAAGGCCAGAGCGTAGGCGACACGATGCCCGTTGCCTTGGGTGGCCCTCCACGTGGTCAAGCGGACTACCATGCGGTCATGAACCTATTCCAGTTCCTCCACGCCTCAGGACTTGCTGTCCGGGCGGACGAGTGCAAGGTCCATCTCGCTGTCTACAACGGACATGACAATCCGCTGGACCTGTTCCTCGCCGGCGAGTTTGACTCTTGGCAGGAAGGCCAGA
>Ga0114933_10003170_pt1 | contig 16340 bp, 13 predicted proteins | sample 4SBtaG_FD_89691 | JGI IMG/M metagenome (GOLD analysis project Ga0114933, IMG submission 89691) | Deep subsurface microbial communities from Kolumbo volcano to uncover new lineages of life (NeLLi) - 4SBTROV12_W25 metaG | ecosystem: Environmental > Aquatic > Marine > Volcanic | place: Kolumbo... | reverse complement strand
TTTAGATAATTTTTTTTTTAGTTGTTTCCCATCGATAACAATATAATCGTTTCCTAGCCCATGGGATTTAACAAATTTCATAATATTTATATTATATTGATGAATTTAATCTTGGTAAATATCTTAATGTAGATTATTAATCTTTTTTTGTATAGAATTAAACAGAGCAATCTAGGGAGGATTTAAAATGATTGAAGATTTATATGACGTAAAGGATCGAGTTGCTGTAGTAACAGGTAGTTCTCGTGGTATTGGTAAGCAATGTGCTCTTGCTTTTGCTGAGGCAGGTGCAAAATTAGTTTTAAATTATGTAAGCAACAAACAGGCTGCAGAAATTACTGCTGAAGAAATTGAAGGTTTAGGGTCTGAAGCTATTATTGTTCAAGCAGATGTTAAAGACTTTGAAGCTTGTCAGTCTCTTGGCGAAGAAGCTGTGAAAAAATACGGGAAAATTGATTTTCTAGTTAACAATGCTGGTATTAATAGAGATATTACTTTCAGCAGAATGTCACAAGAAGAGTGGCAAGAGGTAATTGATACCAACTTGGGAGCATTATTTAATATGTCTAAAGCTTGTGTTCCACATATGAGGGATGCAGGGTTTGGTTCAATTGTTTCAATTTCGTCAATTATTGGAGAAACAGGAAACATTGGCCAATCAAATTATGCTGCAACAAAAAGTGGAATGTATGGTTTCACAAGAAGTTTAGCAAGAGAATTAGCAAAAGATAATATTAGAGTAAATACTGTTTCACCTGGATTTGTTGAAACAGATATGCTTCATACAGTTCCAGCTGATCTTCTAGCAGGCATTAAAACTGAAATTCCATTAGGTAGATTTGGATATCCAGATGAAGTTGCATTAGCAGTTCTTTATTTATGTTCGACTGCTGGTTCTTGGATTACTGGTACTAATCTAAGTATTAATGGTGGACACAATATGCTGTAATTTTTTTGGGTAGCTAGTGTAAAAACTAGCTACCCATAGAAATGAAAGTATGAGAAGGCAGTTTCAAGGAATACATTGCTATATATCCAAGTATTATTGAAATAAATCCAACTAGTGAATAATAAGATATTTTTAAACCACTTAAACTAAAAAAAGCTTTCACTTGAATAATAAGAAAAAAAATAGTCCATGAAATTATTGAGATAGCAGACACTGATCCAAACCAATAAGTACCTATTTGCTCTTTTGATAGTATGAAGCCAAGACCAAACCCAATTGTCATTATTGGGAAAGCTATACAAATCAATAAAAAAATAATTTTTTCCATTGAGGACAAACTAGGAAGCCTGTCTATTTTGTTTATTATTTTGTTTTTAATATTTGTATGTTGATATATATAAAGAATTGCAACAATTGAAGATATTAAAATAATTGTATGAGAAATAAAATTTGACATAACATGGAATGCAAGAATCTTATTTGAAAAGAAAGAGTCATTTATTTCAGGAGCAAAAACTAATGGAATCGATAGTAAAAAACAAGCAGGCGAAATAAAAAGGGTGTATAAATTTTTTATAAAAAATCTTAATAGAATAGTGCTTGCAATTCCAACTATCCAGGAAGAGACAAATAGGTTTATTTCAAAGTTTTTTGAACCAATACTAACTTTATTTGTAAGTATAAGAAAAGTTTGGAATAGTAATGAAATTAGAATTAGTATTCTTGATATTTTTGAAAAGGAAATATTGCCTACAATTACATATGTAACATTAGTTATGAAAGACAAAAGAAATATTATTGGTATAAAAATCATTCTTTAATTTATCCCTGATGCTTCTTTTAAATAATTTTTTGATAGTTCTAAATTAAGATCATCTAAATTACCGTCTAATATTTCGTCTATTTTATGTAATGTTAAATTAATTCTATGATCACTAATTCTTCCTTGAGGGAAGTTGTAAGTTCTTATTTTTTCACTTCTATCTCCACCACCTACTAGTGCTTTCCTTGTTTGCGACATATTATCAAATTGTTTTTCTTGTTCTATTTTAAGTATTTTTGCTCTTAAAACTTTCATAGCTCTTTGTTTATTTTTATTTTGTGATTTTTCATCTTGGTTTTGAACTACTATGCCAGAAGGTATATGTGTAATTCTGACAGCTGAATCAGTCTTATTTACATGTTGCCCTCCTGCACCAGAGGCTCGATAAGTGTCAATTCTTAAATCTTTTTCGTTTATCTCAATTTCAACTTCATCAGCTTCTGGTAAAACTGCAACTGTTGCGGTAGAAGTATGAACTCTACCACTTGTCTCTGTTTCTGGAACTCTTTGCACCCTATGGACACCACTTTCAAATTTCATATATCCATAAATTTTTTTCCCAGTTATTGAAATTATGGCTTCTTTGATTCCACCGAGACCAATGTCATTCTTATTAATAATTTCTGTCTTCCAACCCTTTCTTTCAGCACATCGCATATACATCCTTAATAAATCTGAGGCAAATAAAGCTGCTTCATCGCCACCTGCACCAGCTCTAATTTCTAGTATGACATCTTTAGAATCTAAGGGATCAACTGGTTTTGCTTCTTCCTTAATTTTATCAATTACAGTAATTAATTCTTCATTTAAAGTATCGATTTCCTCTTGGGCAAGCTCTTTAAAATCTTCATCATTCAGTAATTCTTTGTTATCTTTTATTGATTTCTGAATTTCTTTGTATCTAATAAAGTATCCAACAACATCTGAAATTGTATTTCTTTTTTTTGAAAGTTCTTTTATTTCATTAGAATCAATATTTCCAGAGGATAAAGCTTTATCTATATCATTCAGCTCATTTTGAGCCTTTTCTAAATCATTTAGTATTTTTTCATCAATCATGGCAAAACTTGCAAACTCAACACTATTGGATAAAATCTTAGTATGGATAACATTGATATCCTTGATAGTAAAGTTAAGGATATTATAAATACAAAAGGTGAACTTGAAAACAAAATTGAGGTTTTAGAAATAAAAGTAAAAGAATACAATGAAATAATTAAAAACCTCGAAGATAAGAATAGACTTTATAAAGATGAGTTAAAGAATGTTCTTGTTGAATTAGAGAATGTTATAAAAGATTTAGATGTTTAGTGAGAGAGATAAAATTAAATCACATAAATAAAAAGTTAAAATTAAAAACGGAATGTGACCAAGAAGTTATTGACCAAATTGAAGAATATATTAATGAAAATTATGAAAGACACAATTTAGAAAATACTTCTATTCCTAAACTAGAAATATCTAACCTTCTTCTAATTAATGCAGTTTTTGAAGTTCTTACTTTAAGAAAGGAAAAAGATAAGAATTTTGAGAGAATTAAATCGATATTATCAAAAATTTAATAAACAGTCTATAAGAAGAACAATAACTGATAGTTCTTCTTCGGAAAGTTATAGGTTTGATTCTATTATAATTAATAACTTCATCAATTTTCTTGAAGATCTTGAATTTAAGTCGATGGCAATCTATTCACCAACTAGGCATGAAATAGATACCGTAGAGATTTTTTATTATCTTAAAAAAAGGAAAATTGAGATTTTTTATCCATTGGTTAGTTCGAATTTGCTAGAATTTGGTTTAGTAGAAAATTTAGATGATTTAAAAATAGGTAAATTCGGGGTTGGGGAGCCTAGAGGTGCAAAAAAAGCTAGCATTGATTGCATTGATTTGTTTTTAATCCCTTGCCTAGCAATAGATGAAAATAATAAAAGGTTAGGTTATGGAGGGGGTTTTTATGATAGAGCTATGAAAAACATTGATTCTAAAAAAACTCTAGCGATTCTAAGACCTAAAAGGTTAATAAGAGATTTTTCAGCCGAAGCTCATGATATTAAAATTGGGAAAGTAATTTCTGTTGAAAAACAAAACATGGAGGAAAGAGATGAACTTAATTGAAATAGGAATATATTTAGGGTGTTTAATTGCAGGGTTTAGTTTGTTTTGGTTTTTATCCAGGCAAAAATTAATTTCTGATATAAAAAATAAAGAAAGCCAGTCTGAGAGTATTATCTCTTCTGCAAAAAATAGAGCTAATAAAATTATTAAAGACACAGAAAAAAAGGCGAGAAATTATAAGGAAAATCAAATGAAAAAAGTTAAGCATGAACTAGATTCCTTGAAGAAGAATATTGATTCGAGGACAGCAGAGATAAATAAAAAAGAAAAAGAGTTAGACTCTTCGCTCAAGGATATAACAAGAAAAGAAGCACAAGTTGAGATGAGAGAAAGTTCGTGTGAAGAATTGATGGAAAAATATCGTGAAAGAGAGACCGAATTAGAGAAAATCTTAGAGGATGCTAAAACAAAAATTGAATCTATTGCTGGACTTTCTAGGGATGATGCAAAAGAAGAATTAATTAAAACAGTCGAAAATGAAGCTAAAATTATTTCCGCAAGAAGGATAAAAGAAATAGAGAAAGATATGCAAGATGATGCTGAAAGAAAATCAAAAAACATAATTGCACTTGCAATTCAAAAATATGCAGCATCATATACTTCAGAGAAAACTGCATCAGTTGTTAATCTTCCCAGTGATGATATGAAAGGTAGGATTATAGGTAAAGAAGGAAGAAATATTAGAACAATAGAACTTAAAACTGGTGTTGATATAATTATTGATGATACTCCAGGAGTTGTTACTGTTTCTTCTCATAATCCATTAAGAAGAGAAATTGCCTCTAGGGCTATAAAGAAGCTTCTAGATGATGGAAGAGTACATCCAGGAAGAATCGAAGAAATAGTTGAAGAGATAGAATCCCAACTTGGTAAAGAGCTTAGAAAGTTAGGTGATGATGCAATACTTGAGTTAGGACTTAGTAATATGCATCCAGATTTAGTTACTTTGGTGGGTAGGATGAAATATAGGACATCTTATTCTCAAAATATTTTAGATCATTCATTAGAGGTTGCTCAACTTTGTGGAGTTTTAGCAGCTGAGGTTGGACTCGATCCTAAGCTTGCAAAGAGAGCAGGGTTGCTTCATGACATTGGAAAGGCCGTGGATCATGACATGGAAGGTAGCCATGATGATTTAGGTGCAGAGTTAGTTAAAAAATATAATGAGCCAAAAGAGGTTATAGATGCAGTTGAACTTTCACATACTGATAACCCCGACAGTCTCTATTGTCTTCTTGTTCAATCGGCAGATGCAATATCCGCAGCTAGACCAGGAGCACGAAAAGAATCTTATGAATCATATATCAAAAGAGTAAAAGAATTAGAAGATATAGCTCAATCATTCAATGGTGTGGACAAGTGCTTTGCTATTCAAGCTGGCAGAGAGGTAAGAGTTATGGTTCAAAGTGATAAGGTCAATGACGATGAAGCGACTATATTATCCCATGATATAGCGAAGAAGATTGAAGAAGAAGTTTCTTACCCTGGGAATGTAAAAATTACTGTTGTCAGAGAGGTCAGAGTTTCATCGGTCGCTAATTAATTATTTATTGGTTAAAGCAACTCTAGCTGCTGCCAATCTTGCTATTGGAACTCTAAATGGAGAGCAGCTTACATAATTTAAGCCTATATTATGACAAAACTCAATTGAACTTGGATCTCCACCATGTTCTCCGCAAATCCCAACTTTCAAATCTTTTCTTGTAGATCTACCTTTATTTAAACCAATTTTCATAAATTCACCTACACCATCTCTATCAATACTTGCGAATGGATCTTTCTCAAGAATTTCTGTAGTTTTTCCATCGATGGTTACTGGTGTTTCCATGTAAGTATTAATAAATTTTGCTGCATCATCTCGTGAATATGCAAATACAGTTTGTGTTAAGTCATTAGTGCCAAAAGAGAAGAATTCTGCTTCTTTAGCTATCTGATCTGCTACAGCTGTGGCTCGTGGAACCTCAATCATTGTTCCCACCATGTAAGATATTTTTTTCTTCCCTAAAGTTTTCTTAGCAACATTATCTATTATGTCCTTTTGATATTTAAATTCACTAACCATTCCTACAAGAGGGATCATGATTTCTGGTAATACTTTAATTTTTTTCTTTTCTACTTCAATAGCAGCTTCAAAAATTGCATTAGCTTGCATTTTAGTAATTTCTGGCATAGTAATTCCTAATCTACAGCCTCTAAGTCCTAACATGGGATTGAACTCATGAAGTTCTTCAACTCTTTCTAAAAGTTTGATTTTCTCATCTAATAATTGTTGATTGTTCCCAGTTATCTCCATTTCTTTGATTGCCAACATTAGGTCCTCTCTGTTGGGTAAGAATTCATGCAAAGGTGGATCCAGGAGTCTAATTGTACATGGATATCCATTCATTGCAGTAAACAATCCTATAAAATCTTCTTTTTGCATTTCTTGAAGTTTGTTCAAATGCAAAATCCTATCTTTTTGATTGTTCGATAAAATCATATCCTGCATAATTTTAATTCTATCTTCAGCAAAGAACATATGTTCGGTTCTACATAAACCAATTCCCTCAGCACCAAATTTAATTGCAGTCTCAGCATCAGCAGGAATGTCTGCATTAGTTCTAATATTCAAAGTCCTAAATTTATCGGCCCATTTGAGTATAGTTGAAAAAACTTGGTATCTTTCTGATGCTATTTCCCTCATATTTCCTTGCATGACTTGTATAACTTCAGATGCCACAACTGGAATATCTCCAGCATAAACTTTCCCTTCAAAACCATCGATAGATATATAATCTCCTTCATTTATTACTTTGTTATCAACAGTAAAAACTCTTTTAGACATGTCTACTTTAATTTCCTCTGCACCTACAACACAAACTTTCCCCATTTGTCTCCCCACTACTGCCGCATGACTGGTTCTTCCGCCCCTTGCAGTAAGCAGTCCATGAGCAGCTGCCATTCCATGAATATCATCGGGACTAGTCTCTTTAGTTACCAATATAACTCTTTTACCTTTTTTGCTTAACTCCACTGCAGTTTGAGCATCTAATGCTACTCTCCCTGAAGCTGCACCTGGGGATGCTGCTAATCCTTTTGTTAGCTCTTCAAATTTCTTTTTATCTTCTGGATTAAATATAGGGAAAAGAAATTGTTCTAGATGTTCTGGCTCAACTCTTAATACTGCTTCTTCTTTTGTAATTAAGGTTTCTTTTACCATATCACATGCAATCTTCGCAGCAGCAATACCTGATCTCTTACCTGATCTAGTTTGTAATAAAAACAATGTTTCATTCTCAATAGTAAATTCAAAATCTTGCATATCTTTAAAATGTCTTTCTAAAATTTTAGCAGTGTTCTCAATTTGCGAATGAACTTTTCTCATTTCTCTTTGCATAGTCTTAATATTTTTAGGAGTTCTAATCCCTGCTACTACATCTTCTCCTTGTGCATTTAGAAGATATTCCGCAAATAATTCCTTTTCACCTGAGAGTGGATCCCTAGTGAATCCAACACCAGTTCCACAGTCATCACCCATATTTCCAAATACCATTGATTGAACATTTACAGCAGTACCTATTTCTGAAGGAATGTCATATTGTTTTCTATAAAAAATTGCTCGATCATTGTTCCATGAAAGAAAAACCGCATTGATCGCACTGAATAGCTGATCTTTTGGATTTTGAGGGAAGTTTTTTCCAGTTTTTGATTTAACTATTTTTTTATAGTCCTGAACTAAGGATTTTAATGAATTATGATCTAAGTCAACATCATGTTTAACATTCTTTTTTCTTTTTAAATCTTCTAATTTATCTTCAAAAAGTTCTTTGTCTACTTTAAGTACAACATCAGAAAACATTTGTATAAATCTTCTGTAGGAATCCCAGCCAAATCTAGCATTATTTGATTTTTCAATTACTCCTAAAACAGTTTTGTCATTTAAACCTAAATTTAATATTGTATCCATCATTCCAGGCATGGAAAACATTGCTCCTGACCTAACTGATACAAGTAAAGGATTTTTTGCATCTCCGAAATTCTTCTTTGTCATTTTTTCAAGGTTTTTTATATTTTCTTCAATTTGTTGAGTAATTTTTTTGGGGACACTTTTTTTGTTATCATAAAATATTCCACATACTTCTGTTGAAATTGTAAAGCCAGGTGGAACATTGATACCAATTTCAGTCATTTCGGCTAAACCAGCACCCTTACCACCAAGAATTTCTTTCATGGAACCTTTTCCGTCTGCTTTTTTATTTCCAAAAAAATAGACAAAACTATTATTTTTTTTGTTAGTTCCCATTATCCCCTCCAATTATTAAAGCTCTGAAAGATTGCTAAATTCAGAAATTAAATTCTTGAATCTTGTTAACAAATTAATTCTGTTATTTTTTATTTCTTCATTTTTATCCATTACTAATACATGTTCAAAGAAATCAACAAGTTTATCAAAAGATTTTATAATTTCATATAAACAAATTTCAGAGTCTCTGTTGTCCGAATTCTCATTGTAAAATCTTTCAATTCTTTTTATTTCGGCATACAAATCTTGCTCATAATTATTGGCTAAAAGGGTTTCATTAATAATTTCAGAATTATTATCTTTTGTTATATTTTTTAATCTCTTAAATATTTCCACACCTTTTTCCAGCTCAGGTGTTTTATTAAGATTTTTTATAGCATTAATCTTATTTGATATAGATTTAATATTTATCTCTTTATTTGTTTTTAATACTGAGTTCAATATATTTACACTAAAGCCATTCTCAACATAATAGTTTTTAATTCTATCAAGCATAAAATGTTTTGCCTTTTGCTTCGATTCCTTATCAGTTTTATTTTCTACACCCAAATCAACTTGAGCAAATGAATTATCTAAGATTTCATTCAAATCTATATTTATATCAAGACTCTCGGTTATTCTAATTATACCTATACAACTCCTCCTAAGTCCATAAGGATCTGAGCTCCCCGTAGGATATAGCTTTAACGAAAAAGCTGATGCCAGGTTATCGAATCTGTCTGATAAACTTATGATTTTTGATAAAACAGTATTTGGTAAATCATCACTTCTTCCTTTTGGCAAATAATGCTGGCGCAATACTTCACTGACTTCAGCATCTATGTTTTTGTAGTAATATTCGCCCATTATTCCTTGGAGCTCTGGAAATTCAAATACCATTTGTGAGGCTAGGTCAGCTTTACATAAACTAGCCGATGCTTCAATTTTTTCAATTCCCAAATTAAAATTACCAAGAATGTTAAGTTTTTTTGCTATTTCCACAATTCTCTTTGCCTTATTTCCATAAGTTCCAACTCCATCGATGAAAGTAATTGCATCAATTTTTTCACGAATATTATTTAATCCTAATTTTGAATCTTCTTCATAAAAGAATTTTCCATCGCTAAGACGAGCAGCTAACACTTTTTCGTTACCATTAATAACGGTTTTAGAATTTAAAAAAGGTGAGCCAGCAACAAATACAAAACTTTCAACAAGTTTTTTATGGTTGTTGTTTTTGTATATTGAAAAATATTTTTGATGATTTTTCATAACAGAATTAATTACTTCTTTCGGAATTTTTAAGAAATCTTTATTGTATTTACCGATTAATACTATTGGGAATTCTGTAAGATTTGCAACGTGATCTATTAAATCTTGATCTTTGTTGATAAAAAATTTTTTTTCTTTTTCTATTTTATTTATTTCAGAGATAATCTTTGTTCTCCTTTCTTTAAAACAAAGTATGACTTTTCCTTTTTTTAAAAATTTTAAATAATCAGAATAAGATTTTATTTTATTTGTTTCTAATTTGGAAAATCTATGACCAAGAATAAGGTTTTTGCTTTTTATATTCTCGAATTTAATTTTGATAAAACTATTATCGAAATTTGCATAAATATTTTTTATAGGCCTAACAAAAGGGAATTTTCCTTCACCCCATCTCATAAATTTTTTATTCTTTATATTTCTAAGAGAATTGCATAAAATATTTTTTAAATTTTCTTTATTAGGAGATCCATCGATTTTTTTATTTAAATAAAGAAATTCTGAATTATTCTTTTCCTTGAATTTTAATTCTTTTTCTTCAATTCCATTTTTATCTAAAAAAGCTAATCCAGGCTTTAATAGCTTTCCCTTGTGATCAAAACATATTTTTTTAGGGGGTCCCCAAATTTCAACTTTCTTGTCTTTAGTTTTTTTATCTAACCCATTTATATAAATAGTAAGTCTTCTAGGTGTATTTTTTGAAACAATATCTAAATATTCAATATTATATTCAGCCAATCCTTTGATGAAGTTGTTTTTTAATTGTAAACCCAAATCATTAACGAGTCTGGCAGGTAACTCTTCAACATATATTTCAGAAAAAAATTCAATTTTATCTCTATTTTTCATATTGTTCCATATATAGGCTTGCTGAGTTTTTTGCAAGTTCTCTGATTTCTAAAATATATCTTGCTCTTTCCGTTACACTAATACTTCCTCTCGCATCCAACAAATTAAATAAATGTGAACATTTCAAACAATAGTCATAAGCAGGCAATGGTAGGTTGTTTTTAATTAGATTAAGACATTCTCTTTTTGATGAATTGAAAAAGTCTTTGAGCATTGAAACATCAGCAAGTTCAAAATTATATTTAGAAAATTCATATTCAGTTCTATGGTGTATGTCTTTGTAGCTAACCTTATCAGACCATTTAAGATCATAAACACTGTCAACGTCTTGAAGATACATCGCTATCCTTTCCGTTCCATAAGTTATTTCTACTGTTATTGGATCTAAGTCAAAACCACCTGCTTGCTGGAAATAAGTAAATTGAGTTATCTCCATACCATCAAGCCAAACTTCCCAGCCCAAGCCCCATGCTCCAAGAGTTGGTGACTCCCAATCATCTTCAACAAATCTTATGTCATGTTTTTTTGTATTAATTCCTAAGAATTCCAAACTTTCTAGGTAAAGCTCTTGGATATTATCTATTGAAGGTTTTATTATTACTTGAAATTGATAGTAATGTTGAAGTCTATTTGGGTTTTCTCCATACCTACCGTCGGTTGGTCGTCTACAAGGCTCAACATATGCAGTAGACCAAGGTGTATTGCCAAGACATCTTAAAAATGTTCCAGGATGAAAAGTCCCCGCACCTTTCTCCAAATCGTATGGCTGGAGTATTACACATCCATTGTTTGACCAAAATTCTTGAAGCTTGAGGATAATATTTTGAAAATTCATAAAAAGTTAATAATAACATTAAACATATTTTTCTCTATTTATAAAATCATCAATAGCTTTTTTTGAATTATTTTGAATTATTTGAATATTTTTTTTTGGTTTTTCTATTCCAAACAAACCTAAATTTATATTCATTGGCTGTAATTCCTTAGAATTAGCATTAGAAATATAATCCAAAAGAATTCCCAAAGCTGAGAATTTTGTAAAAGAGTAGAGGGGTTTTCTATTAAAAGCTCTCCCTGCATTGATTCCTGCAACTATTCCCATTGCTGCAGACTCTGTATATCCTTCTACTCCTGTTATTTGACCTGCAAAAAAAACCTTTTCATTGCTTTCAGCCTGTAAAGTATTTTTTATTTTCCCGGGTGAATTTATATATGTGTTTCTGTGAATACTTCCAAATCTTAAAAATTCAGCATTTTTTAAAGCAGGTATGATACTAAAAACTTTCTTTTGATCTCCAATCTTCATTTTTGTTTGAAACCCTACAAGATTCCACATTGTCTCCGCTTCATTTTCTTTTCTTAGCTGTAAAACTGCATAAGGCCTTCTAGCTGTTTTTGGATCGGTTAAGCCAACAGGTTTCATAGGACCAAACCTCAAAGTGTCTAAACCTCTTGAAGCCATTTCTTCAATTGGGAGACAGCCTTCGAAATAATTTGGATTTTCAAATTTATGAAAATCTATTTTTTCTGCTGAATTTAAAGATTCAATGAAATTAATATATTCAACCTTAGTTAACGGACAATTTATATAATCTCCTTCTCCATCCTCATATCTTGAAGCCTTAAAAAATTGGCTTCTATCTAAAGAGTCATAGAGAACTATTGGAGATATAGAATCATAGAAAGCTAATGATTTCATACCTATAAAATTTTCAATTTCTTCCGCTAAAGAATTTGATGTCATTGGACCAGTTGCTATTATAATAAGATTTGTATTATTAAAATTAATTTCAGTAGCTTCTTCGTTTATAACTTCAATATAATCATTATTATAAATCTTATTTGTAATATATTGAGCAAATTTTTCTCTATCAACTGCTAATGCACCGCCTGCGGAAACTTTATTTTTGTATGCTGCTTCTAAAACTAATGATTTAAGTTTTATCATTTCGCTCTTAAGTATCCCTGCAGCTTTATCAATTGAATCTGATTTTAAAGAATTGCTACAAACTAATTCAGCCAAATTTGATGATTTATGTGCAGGTGTAAATTTTTTAGGTTTCATCTCTATGAGTTGAACCGGAATTTTTTGAAGGCTTAATTGGAATGCAGCTTCACAGCCTGCTAATCCCCCGCCAATTACTGTAACACCATTGAAGTTTTTTGGTTTCAGTTTAGCTCTCCTACAAGAGAGTTTTGCATAGCATCAATAATTTTTACTCTAAGTATTTTACCAATATTTTTTGCACCAATATTTTTTATGTTTACAACTTTATTATGAGTTGTTCTCCCAAATAAATCATCAGGATTTTGTTTGCTTCTTCCCTCAATCAGTACATCAAATATTTTGCCAACTTTTTCTGCATTACTTTGAAGTGTTATTTCCCTTTGTCGAGATTGAAGTATTTGAAGTCTTTCAGATGCAACTTTATCTGGCACATGAAATTCCATTTTTTCTCCTGGTGTACCAGGCCTAACTGAATACTTAAAAGAATAAATAGTATCAAACCTTATATCATTTATCAGATTCATTGTTTGTTCAAAATCATTATCTGATTCATTACCAAAACCAATTATTATATCTGTGGATAGAGCCAAGTCTGGCATTGCTTCTTTTAACTTCATAATTGAATCCCTATACCATTCAATTGAGTAAGTTCTATTCATTTCTTTTAGCACATCATTTGAACCTGATTGTACTGGTAAATGTAGCTGCCTGCAGACTTTATTGTTATTTTTCATTGACGAGATCATTTTAGATGTAATATCCCTGGGGAAAGATGTCGTAAATCTTATTCTCTCTAAGCCTTCCAGTTCTTGAAGGTGATTTAGCAGTTCATAAAATTTAAGCTTTTCATATTTCCAAGAATTTACAGTTTGCCCAATGTAAGTAATTTCTTTTGCACCTTTAGATATTAAAATTCTTGATTCTTCTAGAATATCTTTCATAGGCCTATTAATTTCATTACCTCTAGTTGTAGGAACTATGCAATATGCACATCTTTTATTACAACCTTGTTGAATTGAAACAAACCCAGAAATTTTACCCTCTTGATGGTAGGGGTTTACATCAAAAACATCTTGAACATCCATTGATGTTTCAATTGTTCTATGGCTTGTCCCATCTTTAATTCCTTTTATTATTTCTGGTAATTTGGGAATACCTCTAGGACCTAAGACAAAATCAAGATATGGAATATCTTTAAGTAATTTTTTCCCATACAATTGAGCTACACAGCCAGACATTCCAATTATCAGATTAGGGTTTTCTTTCTTTAACTTTTGATACTTTCCAGTTGCGCTGATAGCTTTGTGGTCCGCTTTTTCTCTAATTGCACATGTGTTAACTATGATAATATCAGCAGATTTAGCATCTGATACAGGATTTGCATCTAATGAGTTAATAATACGATCGGAATCATATTCATTCATCTGACATCCATAAGTTTCAACAAAGATATTCTCTTTTTTCATTTTTCAAATTTTAACAATGTTTGAAGTTTATTCAATAATTATTCTAAATTGACTATTATTGCTATATTTAGTAACATCTTTAAATGCTTGAATGGACTAATGATATAAATTCAAAGCAATGGAAAACATTCATTGCAGCTTTCTTTGGTTGGACTTTAGATGCCATGGATTTACTTTTATATGTTTTTGCATTTAAGTTTATTGCCCAAACTTTTGATATATCAGGAACACAAGCTGCTCTTCTCTTTAGCATAACTCTCGCATCTTCAGCATTAGGTGGAATAGTTTTTGGGATAATATCAGATTATGTAGGAAGAGTTAAAGCATTAACCTATTCAATATTGATATATTCCTTATTTACAATGTTGTCAGCATTTGCGCCAGATATTTGGTTTTTTGTTGTTTGTAGATTTTTATTAGGGTTAGGAATGGGTGGAGAATGGGCATCTGGTGAAATACTAGTTGCTGAAAGTTGGCCTAAGAAACATAGAGGGAAAGTGGTAGGTATGGTTCAAAGTGGTTGGGGTTTTGGTTTCATTTTCGCTGCAATCCTTGCAACTTTTGTTCTACCAATAAACGACTTCAATTTAAATATGCTCCCTTTTGTTAATACTGATTTCCCAATTGAAAGTTGGAGAGTTTTGTTTTTCCTTGGAGTTATTCCAGCATTTTTAGTTTTTTATATCAGAAGAGTTTGTGAAGAGCCCGAAATTTGGAAGAAATCTTCTGAGGAGAGAGCTAAGACTAGTCAGGAATTTACATTTTTAGAAATTTTCAAATCTGATCAAATTAGACCCATGTTGTTTAAAGCTACACTCTTAACTAGTTTTTGTATGATTTCTTACTGGGGTCTTAGTTACTTTGTCCCTAATTATCTAGCAAGCCCTGTTTCTGAAGGGGGAGCTGGGCTCGGAATTGTTAAAGGTTTTGGTTTTACCATCCCGCTTAACATAGGTGCTATTTTAGGTTGTATATCTTTTGGATTGATAAGCGATAGAATTGGACGAAAAATAACATTTGGATCATATTTGATAATTGTTGCTCTACTTGTTCCTATTTTTGGAAATATAGTTCAAATTCAACAATTTTTGGGATTTATATCCTTGGATGCATTAGTTCTTACTGTTGCACCATTATTAGGTTTTTTTGCTACAGGTTTTTATTCAGGTTTTGGTGCAATTTTTGCTGAAATTTTCCCTACTAGGGCAAGGGGCACAGCTCAAGGGTTTAGTTATAATGTTGGTCGAGGTGCATCTGCTATAGCTCCACCATTATTTGCTTTTATTGCTGTAACTTCTTTTTCCTTTTTATTTAATGGGGAAATCATTGGAAATGGTAGGGCTCTGATTACCGCATCTATCTTTGCTTTACTTGCTTTTGCAGTTCTTTTAACACTTCCTGAAACTAAGGGAAAGGATTTAGACTAACTTTTTTTCTTTTTTTCAAAATAACTTAACGTTTTCTTAACAAATTACTTAACATTTTCTTAAAAATTGGTATAGTACTTGCCATAAATAAGGTAAATAACCGAAGGGAGGTTAGATTTATGCGTAATTTACTATCAATTATGTTTGCATTTTTACTTGTTTTTTCAAGTCATAATGCATTCTCAAAAGAAGAAGCTGGTGATACTATTCCACTAACTTTTTCAGGATATGTTGTAACTGAAGGTACAGTAAACTTTGGTGATAATGGTGGCGATAACGCTAATAATTTTTATACATTTAGCGATGATGAGTCAACATTTACACCAAGTGCACAAATAGGTGTTTCCAATGATTATTTTGTTATTGATGCACTATTTGGAGCAATGGCTGGAGATTTAGGAACAAGTGATGAGGAATTTTTCCTACATCAAGCATATGGAATAATTCCAGTTGGACCATTCACAGTTATGGCTGGACATATGGATACTATGCTAGGAAACGAGGTAATCAATCCTGGAGACAATCCTAACATTACAAGAAGTTTCCTTTTTGGATACTCAATCAATTTCCAGAATACAGGTGTTAGAGCAATGGTGCCATCTCCTATTTCATTCATTGATGAGTTCTACATAGGAGTAAGTAATGGTTCAGATGTAATCTATGATGAAGGTTCTGATCAGCAGAAAATTATTGAAGCTGCTGCAGGTCTTACCATGGGCGAAGGAAGCTTATTCCTTGCAATGAACTACGGTAACGATGGAACTGATGCAAATACTATTCAGCAAACTTATACTGCAGTATTTGGATACCCATTAGGAGATACACTTGACCTTACATTAAACGGTGTCATGGGAAAAGAAACTAAATCAGATGCTATTGATGGCGAATGGTTTGGATATGCCGCATATTTAACAAAAACTTTATCTGATACATTATCAGTAACAGTTAGATATGAGTACTTCCAAGACGAAGGTGATACAAAACTAGGTTTTGATGACCTTGATACATCTTTCGTAAATGCAACTGATGATGGTACTTTGGAGAGTTTCACAATTACTCCACAACTAGCAATTGGTGGTGGTGTTCTAAGAGCTGAATACAGAATGGATTTTGCTAACTATAAAGCATTCCAAGCTGGAGATAGTTCAACAGTTGAAAATAAAGAACAACAGA